>Ga0079302_1000170_pt1 | contig 16456 bp, 25 predicted proteins | sample Wag4_2014_7_16_FD_75102 | JGI IMG/M metagenome (GOLD analysis project Ga0079302, IMG submission 75102) | Fresh water mixed with fracking chemicals microbial communities from Ohio, USA - Utica-2 Time Series FC 2014_7_16 | ecosystem: Engineered > Industrial production > Chemical products > Input... | reverse complement strand
CCGGGCCGGGCCGCTTCGATGGCGGCGCTCGTCTGGCCGTGCAGAACCCGCCGGCTGTCGTCGCCGTCGAGGCGGATCAGCCAGGCGGGCTGGCGGGCGAAGGCGGCATCCTCCGGATGCCAGTCCCACACGCTGCTGTGGCCTGCCGCGGTGCTCATCGCCCCGCGCCGGCGGCCGCGTCGGCGGCCACCTCCTCCAGCAGAAACAGGCTGCGCAGTTCCAGTCCGGCGGCGGTCATCGCCGCCAGGCCGCCCTCCTGCCGGTCGACGATCGTCACCACCCGGTTCACCACGTAGCCGGCCTCACGCAGCTGCTGCACGGCTTTGAGCGAGGAGCCGCCCGTGGTGACCACGTCCTCCAGCACCGTCACCGTGCTGCCCGCCGGCGGCAGCGGACCCTCCAGCCAGGCGCCGGTGCCGTGCCCTTTGGCCTCCTTGCGCACGATCAGGGCATCGAGGCTGCGGCCATCGAGGGCGGCCCGCATCGCCACGGCGCTCACCAGCGGGTCGGCGCCCAGGGTGAGCCCGGCCACCGCCACTGCCGCCGGCTCCACCAGAGCCAGCAGCTGCTCCCCCAGCAGGGCCAGCCCCTCGCCGCTGAGGCTCACGGGTTTGCAGTTCACGTAGTGGTCGCTGGTGCGGCCCGAGGCCAGGGTGAACGTGCCGTGGCGGTAGGCCCTGCTGGCCAGCCGCTCGAGCAGGAGCGCCCGCCCGTCGGCAGCGGCCGCTGGTGGTGGAGGGGGGTTGTTCGCCCCGGGAACCGGATGAACCACTGGTGCTGGCGCGTTGGATTGCCTAGTTTGCGTGCTGTCCGTAGCGGCCGGCGCCGATGAGAGCTTCCTTCCGCCCGCTGAGCGTCTTCGCGAGTCTCCTGGCGGGTGCGCTCACCGCTGCCCTGGCCTCGGCCGCCGCCCCTGCCCAGGCTGGCCCGGTGGTGTGCACCACCACCCTGGAGGCGCCGCTGCCGGGTGTCGTCGGTGCCGCTCCGAGCGGTCCGGTGGAGGTGACCCGTTGCGACACGGTGCAGACCGTGCCGGAGTTGGTGGAGCGCCGCTACTTCAGCTACACCGCCCCCTTCGCCCGGGCCGTGAGCGTGCCCAACCAGATCGCCGAGCTGTTCGGGATCGCCATGGGCGGTGGCGACGGCAACCGGGTGATGGGTCTGGGCTTCACCGACCAGGCAATCATCTGGGACAGCACGGCGATTCAGAACACCACCCGCTTCCTGCTGGAGCAGCAGGGTGATTCGGTGCCCCGCCGCACCGCCGATGTGCCCAACGGTTTCCCCACCAGCATCGGCGGCGGCTGGCAGGATGGCGCTTCATCCGGCTCCGGCGGGAGTGGACGGTTCAGCACGGATTCCTCCCGGGGTTTCAGCGGTGCTGGAGGTGGTTCCATCCCCCTGCCCACCACGACCGTGCGGGGGCTGTGGTGACCTGGCCGGGGGTCTAGCAATCTGGTGAATGCAGCGGACTCATAATCCGCCTTAGGCGAGTTCGATCCTCGCGACCCCCATCAACCCAGCCCCGATCAACCCGAAGCCCATCAGAGCGAAGCTCATCAGAGCGAACCCCATCTGCAGGAACTCCATCTGCAGGAACCCCATCTGCAGGAACCCAATCGCGTGATCATCGGCCTGCCAGGGTGATGCGGCCGGTGAACCGTTCCGATGGCTGATGCTCCTTATCTCGTTGCCCTGGCCCTGGTGGATCAGCAGGGCCGGCGCACGCTGCCCTTGATCGGCAAATCGCAGCCCGGCGGCGCCGCCGCCACCGCTCCCTCCGACAGTGACCCGGGGGCGGCCGGGCAGGCCCTGGCGCTGGCCCTGCTGCTGCGGATCTGGCAGCGCAGCGATGAGGGCCAGCTCAGCCGCGCCGCCGGGCCGGACAGCCTGTTGCTGCTGGAGCTGCCCCTGGAGGAGATGGCTGAGCGGCTGCCGCTGCTCAAGGCGGCCTGGACGGCCGGCGGCGACACCGATGCCCTGCTGCAGGGGTTGCGGGCCCTGGCGAACCGGGGCTGGAGCCTGTCGATCGCCAAGTACGAGCCGATCACGTTCACGGCGTGGTGCTGAGGCTCACCGCGCCGCCGGCGCCGCTGCAGCAAGCTGGTGGGTGAGGGAGAGGCCCCATGCCCGAAACCACCGTCCGTGAACCGGCCGCCCGCCAACCGGCCCTGCTGTCGATCACGCCCCGCGAGGAGCGCTCGGATCGCGCCACCAGTGAAGCGCCGGCCGCCAGCCGGGGGTTCGGCGGCGGACAGGCCGCCAGAGCCGGCAAACGCAAGGGGGGCCAGAAGCGCGGCAACGCGCTGAGCAAAGCCGACTGGGGCCCCCTCGGCAAGCATCCTGATCTCGAGGCGATCATTGCCCGCCAGCGTCTGCACCTGCCCCGCTCCGGCCGGCTCACGTCCGCCCAGGTGAATCAGGCCTGGAAACGCTGCGCCGCCGAGCACCATCCCGACCGCGGCGGTGCCCACGACACGATGCAGTTGGTGAACGGCGCCCGCGACCTGCTCCTCGGCCGCGATCTCGCCTGATCCGGCCCGGGTTCTGCCTAGCGTTTCGGCTCCTGCTTCTGCTGCCCCGTGCCCTGGACCACCGCCGCCATCCCTGATCAGAGCGGCCGGCTGGCGCTGGTGACCGGCGCCAGCAGCGGCCTCGGTCTGGAAACGGCCAGGGCCCTGCTCGACCGCGGCGCCACGGTGATCCTCGGCTGCCGCTGCCAGCAGAAAGGGGAGCAGGCCCGCCAGACCCTGCTGGCCGCGGCAGCCGGCGTGGTGGAGCTGCTCCCCCTCGACCTGGCCGATCTGGCCTCGGTGCGCAGGGCCGCCGCCACCGTGGCGGATCGCCACGGCCGCCTCGATCTGCTGATCAACAATGCCGGCGTGATGGGCCTGCCGCGCACCCTCACCCGCGACGGCTTCGAGAGTCAGTTCGGCATCAACCACCTGGGTCACTTCGCCCTCACCCAGGCCCTGCTGCCCCTGATGGCCGGTCGCCCTGACGCCCGGGTGGTGAGTGTGACCTCCGGCGCCCAGTACTTCGGCCGGATCGCTTTCGACGATCTGCAGGCGGAGCGGCGCTACGACCGCTGGCAGGCCTACGGCCAGAGCAAGCTGGCCAATGTGATGTTCGCCCTGGAGCTGCAGGCCCGCGCGGATGCCGCCTCCACCGGCGTGCGCTCCCTGGCGGCCCATCCCGGCGTGGCTCGCACCAACCTCCAGCCCGCGTCGGTGGCAGCGAGCGGTTCGCGCCTGGAGGCACTCGCCTACCGGCTGATGGGTCCGCTGTTTCAGAGCGCAGCGATGGGGGCCCTGCCCCAGCTTTACGCCGCCACGGCGCCCGAGGCGGAGCCGGGCGGCCATTACGGCCCGGATCAGCTGGGCGGGATGCGCGGCTGGCCCACGGCCGTGCGCGTCGCGCCTGCTGCCCTGGACCGGGCCCAGCGGCAGCGGCTCTGGCAGGTGAGCGAGGAACTCTGCGCTGCCGCCTGAGGCCGATCGCCTGGCTTAAGGTTTCTGTTCTTCGTCATGGCGCCATGCAGGTCGATTACACGGCGGCGATCACGGCGATGGTGGTGGTCGGCGCCCTGCTCACAGGGGCCGTGCTGTTTGTGCTGAGTCGCCCCAGCGACCTCGATCCCGATCGCCGCTGACGGCCTGCTGGCGATTGCCAGGGATTGCTGATCTCAGCAGCGGTCGCCACAGTTCCACCGGGACAGGCCGGGCAGATTGCTGGGGCTTTTGCTGGTCGGGTCGTGGTGAAGATGCTGGCGGTTGTCGCTTCCCTGGCCTTGTTCAAGGCCGGCATGGAGCTGCTGCTCGCCCATGAGCTGCTGCAGGCCATGCCGGCCGGTCGGCCCGGCGCTCAGCCCTGATTCACCTGCACCCCCTTCCAGAACGCCACCCGGCCCCTGATCTCGGCAGCAGCTGGGCTGGGATCGGGATAGAACCAGGCGGCGTTGGCATTCACCTGGCCGTTCACCACCACGTCGTAGTAGTGGGCTTCCCCCTTCCAGCCGCAGATGCTGCGGTGGCTGGAAGGCTGGAAGCAGCCCTCCACCAGTGCCTCCGGCGGAAAGTAGGCGTTGCCTTCCACGGTGACGATGTCGTCGCTGCGGGCGATCACGGAGCCATTCCAGCTGGCCTGCATCGGTGCGGTGCGGTGACACCCATCCTCGCTCAGCCCGGCAGCACCTGGCGCCAGCCCTCTGCTTCCACCACCCGCAGCGGGGTGTCGAAGAGGGCGCTGAGGGGCGCATCCGTCAGCAGGCGGTCCGGCGGCCCATCGCCCACCAGCTGCCCCTGCTTGAGCAGGAGCACCCGCTCGATCTCCGGGATCACCGCACTGAGCTGGTGGGTCACCATCAAGAGGGTGGTGCCGCTGCCGGCGAGGCGGCGCAGCGCCGTCAGCAGCTGGTGGCGGGCCCGTAGGTCGAGGCCGTTGGTGGGCTCATCCAGCACCAGCACCTCGGGGGCGTGCACCAGGGCCCGGGCCAGCAGCAGCCGGCGCTGCTGGCCATCGGAAAGCTGGCCGTAGGGCCGCTCCGCCAGCTCGGCCAGGCCCAGCTCCGCCATCAGATCTGCCACCCGCCGCCGCTGGGCCGCGTTCGGCTGCTGGCTGCGGCCGATGCCCATCGAGCCGAACCAGCCGGAGAGCACCACATCGGCCGCCGGCACCACCGCCGCGGTGCGCCGCTGCAGATCGCTCGACACCAGACCGATGCGAGAGCGCAGCTCCCAGAGGTTCACGCGGGTGCTGCCGAACAGCCGCAGGGCGGAGCCCGGTTTCACCACCGGATAGAGCTCGCGGCTGAGCAGCTTGATCAGGGCGCTCTTGCCCGCCCCGTTCGGGCCCAGGATCACAGCGTGCTCGCCCAGATGCAGGCACAGGTTGAGGTTGCCGAACACCGGCCGCGGGCCCAGCCAGGCCTCCACCGCCTCCAGTTCGAGGTAAGGACGCATCGTCATCCCGGCATCCTGGCGCCGGTCGGAACCGGTGACCCTTTGTAAAGGAACCCCCGGATCGGCTGGGGGCGTGCCGCGTTCACCGGCCGCGTTCCCTAGAAACGCATGATCGGAACGGCACCATGCGCTTCACCTGGGCTCAGCATCTGGATGCTGCGCGCACCATCGGTAACGTTGGCCCGGCCAACACGGGCACGGCCCTGGGGTTGCTTGGAATCGCGATGCTGCTGTTGCTACAGGATCTCGAGGAACTGGCCTAGGCGTTTCTGATGCAATCAGATGGGCTGATCGTTCTTATTCGCCACTCTGATCTTTGCTCTGCTTTCGGACAGCAAATCGCCACAATTTTCCGCGGTGGTTGTTTTTGCTACGCCTGTTCACAGGAGCACTCAATACGTTGCGACCACCATTGATAGGTGTTCCATGCATGCCCCGATCGAGCTGAGCATCGCTCAGCAATTCGAGATTGAGCGTTTCAGCCGCGCCATTGATGCCAACGCTGATGCCGATCAGCTGCGTAGTCTGGCCAAGCAGCTGCTGCAGGCCTGGCACACCCAGAAGGCCGCCACCAACTGGGCGATTCAGCAGCAGATGTCCCCACCGCCGGCCTCCCCATGGAACGCACCGACCTGCTGATCGCCTTCCTGGCCTTTGGTGCCGCCGTGTGTTCGCTGGCGGCCTGGTTGTGGTCGGCCATGGCCCAGCCCTCCTCCTCTGATCGCTCCTGAACGTGGCCAGTGGATCGGCGGCGGCCATCGCGCCCGAACGGGAAACGCCCGCGCCCCAGGCGATCCTGCCGGCCTGGATGCTGCCTGATCGATACGGTCGCCGCGGCATTCGCCCCTATGCCGTGACCGGCGAAGGGGTCATCACCGATGGCCGGGATGCCGGTGCGATCGGCAGCGGCGGAAACTATCTCGAACATGGCGCCGGTGCTGCCCTGTTTCTGCTCAAGGAAGGCGGCACCAATCTGCCGAGAACGGCTGGGCCGAAGGGCAGACGGTTTCTGGCGTTCAGCACGACGGCATCGGGCACCGGCATCGACCGCTCGGAGTACGCCCCCACCCACTACGGCTATGCCAGCTCGGGGCACCATGCGTTCAACCGTGGCTACCGCCTCAGCTTTGATCTGCGGATTCCCGCCAGATCGGCTGTCACCAATGGCTTTTTCTACGCCATGCAGTGGTGGCAGACCTCGCCGCTGCCCCCGGTCGCGGGCCTGCGCATGAAGCGCGGCACATCCCACACGCTTGAGCTGATCGCGCGCACGCCGTCGCGCAGCACGCCCACCGGTCTGAAGGAGGCTGTGGATGTGATCACGCAATTCACCCTCAAGCCCGGCCGATGGCATCAATTCGACTTGGCATTCAAGATCAGCCCGAAAAAGGCCAGCGGGTTCATCGATCTTGCGGTGGATGGAGTGACGATTGGCGAGTTTGATGGTGCGATTGGCTCCACCAAGCCGGGCGCCGGCAGCCTGCCCGCGCCAGCACCGCCGCCCGATAGCTATCGCCTCAAGTTTGGAATTTACAAAGAGAGCGAGCCGGGTCTTTTCTTTGTGGATTACGACAACATCCGCCTTGGCCTGCTGTGAGGGCTGGCTGTGGCGGCGCTCAGGATTTCGGCGCCAGGAAGCGGATCGCTGTGCCGGGCCGGAGCTGGGCGTTGAGGTTGCCCTGCAGGCTGGGGTTGGTTTCGATGGCGATGGCGCGGATGCCGCTGCCGGGGCTGAAATCAAGCTGGCGCAGATTGAGCCACACCATCTGGGGCGAGAGCGCCGAATCGAAGTAATACACCCCGTTCTTCTGATCGAGCAGGGTGCGCCACCAGGTGGGTGAGATGTTGGGGTGTTCGGGATCGGGGGTGCCCCAGGGCACCGACACATTGCGCATCACGCTCATCACGCCGGCCAGGGCCTGGCGCGGATCGCTGGTGGGCGGCAGCTGCGCGTTGTAGTAGGAGCCCCGCACGAAGCGGTCGGGTGACTGGATCGAGCCGGGCAGCTCCTTGCTGCGATCCTTCGTCAGCCAGAACGCATTCAGTTTCAGCTGTTCGCTGTACACCGGGCTGTTGGTCATCACCTGGTACTGGCGGCCGTGGTGAATCACCGGCTTGCCCTTGAGGTATTCGATCACCGCCGAATCGCCGCTGGCATCCGACACGGCCATGTGCACGGTGGCCTTGGCCTTGCCGCCCGGCCCGAACGGCACCGGCACGATCTGGATGCGGTCCTCCCGCACGGCCGCCACCAGTTCCTTCACCGTGCCGTACTGGCTGAGCAGATACAGCGTCCAGGCGGCGAAGGAGAGGCGCGGGCGGCGGGTGTCGGCGCTGGCGATGCCGAAGTCGTTCTCGGCCAGGTAGAGCAGGTTGGCGGCCAGGCCCTTCTCGTTCATGCCGTCGAACACCCCATCCACCACGCCACCGGGTTCGGTGCTGCCGCTCACCACCACGGCGCCGTGGCGGGTGGTGAAGCGCAGGCTGTTCACGCCGCCGGCGCCATCGATCACCTCGCCGCGGGGGATCACGTGGAAGTGGGAATTGAAGCCGTAGGGCCAGTCCATCGAACGGCCGGTGATCACCTGTTGATCGGGGCCGGTCCAGGTGACGCGGGAGCAGGCCAGGGCGGCAGCGGGCAGAGCGGCGGCGGCAGCCAAGCTGAGGGCGGCCGTGATGGCCAGGGCTTGCTGTTTGGCAGAGGGCGGCATCGTGGGATCAGCACGTTCCCGGATTGTGGCCAGCCAACGGCAGCACGGCAGCGCTGACACTGTGCAGATCGCGAATGCCTGTCCATCCGATGAATCTCGTGCTGCTGCGCCAGGGCGACTGGATCGACGCTGAGCGCGTGCTGCTGCGGGATCAGCGCGCCGGGCACATCCGCACGGTGCTCCAGGCCGAGGTGGGCGACAGCCTGCGGGTGGGCCTGCTGGGCGGCCTGGTCGGCCAGGGGGTGATCGAGGCTCTGGCGCCGGATGGCGTGTGCCTGCGGGTGGCGCTCACCGATCCGCCGCCGCCCCGGCATCGCTTCGACATCGTGCTGGCGCTGCCGCGGCCGAAGATGCTGCGGCGGATCCTGCGCCAGTGCGCCGAGTTCGGCATCGCCAACCTGCACCTGCTCCACAGCGCCCGGGTGGAGAAGAGCTACTGGCAGAGCCCGCTGCTGCAGCCGGCTGCCCTCGAGGAGGCCCTGCTGGCGGGGCTGGAGCGCAGCCGCGACACGATCGCGCCGCAGGTGCATCTGCACCGCCGCTTCCGCCCCTTCGTGGAGGACCAGCTGCCCGGCATCTGCGCCGGCCGGCCCTGCTGGCTGGCCCACATGCAGGCCCCGCTGGCCCTGGCGGAGGCAGCGCCCGTTCCGGCGGTGGTGATGATCGGCCCGGAGGGCGGTTTCGTGCCTTTCGAGATTGAGCTGGCCGAAGCGGTGATCGCCCGGCGGGTGAGCCTGGGGGCGCGCACCCTGAGCGTGGACACGGCCCTGGTCACGGCATTGGCCCAGGGGCCGCAGCAGGATGGCGGTGCGCGCTGACCCTGCCCTGATGTCCCACCCCCGGCTGCGCCCAGCGATCGCGGTGCTTGGCAGCTGCATCGGCATCAGCTTTGGCATCAGCTTTGGCATCAGCAGTGCGGTGCCGGCACCGGCGCGGGCTGACAGCACCACCGCCACCTGCAGGTTCAGCCGCCACGACCACACGATCCCGGTGGAAACGGGGCCGTGCACGTTCAGCCAGCGCCAGGGCAACGCCAGCGTGCGCTTCGGCGAGCGGCAGTTCGATTTCCCCCTCGCCGAGGAGGGCCGCTCCTACACCCGCAGCGCCAGCCCCGCGGGCCTCCGCTTCAACCGGGAGGGGGACTACACCCTGCAGGTGTTCTGGCGGAGCGACCAGGCGGCGCTCGCCAAACCGCCCGGCTGGGAGAACCAGAACCTGTTCCTGGGACGCTGGCAGGGGGAGAGCACGGCGGGCCGGGCCGTGATCGAGGTGCTCACGCTGGAGCCGAACCGGATCCGCTGGGGCAACGCCTTCAACGGAGTGTGCGACAGCGACTACAGCGTGGAGATCCTGTCGCCGCGCCAGCCCTCGGAACAGCTGTCCGGCATGGTGCGCCTCACCCTGCAGCCCGGCCCCTGCGCCACGGGCGATGCGGTGGTGGAGCTGGCCCTGCCGGCGGATGGCCCCTCCGGCCTGGAGGTGGTGACCTACGGCGCCGACGGACGGCTGATCGGCCAGTACGGCACCTTCACGCCACTGCGCTGAGCGGATTGGCTGGCCGTTGCCGGATCAGAAGATGCCGAGTGTTTTCTTCTTGCAGTAGCCCGCGCCGATGTTCATCCAGCCCGAATCACAGGGCTCTCCGTTGCTGGGCTTCACCTCGTAGTAGATCGGTGAATTGCAGTGCTGCTTGAGGTCGTTCACGTAGCCGAGCGGGCACTCGTCGTAGCCGGGCAGTTTGGGGATGCGCTTCTGGGCCTGGGCGGAGCCGGGACACCACAGGGGGAGAGCCAGAAGTGCTGCCGCTGCGGTGAAACGGAGTGTCTGGATCACCAGCTGGATTGCGTTCGAACCCAAGCTTAGGTTCACTGCCGGCAGCCGCCCCTGCTGGCGCGAGGTTCGCCAGGATGGTTCCTCCAGCCCGGTGCCGCCCCCTGTGACCTCCACACTGCCCACCCCAGTGTCCAGCGCGGATCGGGTCACCACCTTCGCGGATTTCGCTGAGCGGGCTGATTATTCGTTGCTCGATCAGCTGCAGCCCGATCCTCAGGCCCGGGCCGATGGCCGCGACCACCGGCCCCGCCAGGTGCTGTCGGGCCACTACGTGCCGGTGGCGCCCACGCCGCTGCCCGATCCGGAGCTGGTGGCCCACAGCCAGGCCCTGTTCGCCGAACTGGGCCTCAGTGAGGCGCTGGTGAACGACGAGCGGTTCCGGCAGCTGTTCTCCGGCGACATCACGGCCGCCACTGGGCCGATGCGTCCCCACGGCTGGGCGACGGGCTACGCCCTCTCGATCTACGGCACGGAGTACATCCAGCAGTGCCCGTTCGGCACGGGCAACGGCTACGGCGACGGCCGGGCGATCTCGGTGTTTGAGGGGGTGTTCGAGGGCCGGCGCTGGGAGTTTCAGCTCAAGGGCGGCGGCCCCACGCCCTACTGCCGCGGCGCCGATGGCCGCGCCGTGCTGCGCTCCAGCGTGCGGGAGTTCCTGGCCCAGGAGCTGATGCAGGCCCTGGGGGTGCCCACCTCCCGCTCCCTGTCGCTGTTCATCTCGCGCACCGAAGCGGTGCGGCGGCCCTGGTATTCACCCGGCTCGCGCGCCTTTGAGCCCGACGTGATGGTGGACAACCCGGCGGCGATCACCACCCGGGTGGCGCCGTCGTTCCTGCGGGTGGGGCAGCTGGAGCTGTTCGCCCGCCGGGCGCGCAGCAACGCCCACCCCGCTGCCCTGCGCGAGCTGCAACAGATCACGACCCACCTGATCGAGCGCCACTACCGCGTCGAGATCGATGCCGCCCTGCCCTTCGCCGAGCAGGTGCTGGAGCTGGCGTCGCTGTTCCGCGGGCGGCTCACCGCGCTGGTGGCGAACTGGATGCGGGTGGGCTACTGCCAGGGCAACTTCAACAGCGACAACTGCGCCGCCGGAGGCTTCACGCTCGATTACGGCCCCTTCGGTTTCTGCGAGCTGTTCGATCCGCGCTTCCAGCCCTGGACCGGCGGCGGCGAGCACTTCTGCTTCTTCAACCAGCCGGCGGCGGCGGAGTTGAACTACGGGATGTTCGTGAAGTCGCTGCGGCCGTTGCTGGCGGACAACCCGCACGCCCTGGCCCAGCTGGAGGTGATCCAGGACGGCTTCGCAGGCGCGATGGCGCAGGCGCTGGAGGCGATGTGGGCCGGCAAGCTCGGCCTCACCCGTTACGACCCTGAACTGGTGCAGGAGCTGCTGCAGCTGCTGGCGAGCTCCCGGGCCGACTACACCAGGGCCTTCCGCCGGCTGTCTGAGCTGGCCGCCCACCCAGCGGCGGCGATCTCCGAGCAGCTCTCCGCCCTGCAGCAGAGCTTCTACCTGCCCAGCTCCGAAGCACTCGACGGCCAGTGGAGCCGCTGGCTGGAGCGCTGGGGTGCGGCGATCACAGCCCAGGGCGATCCGCTCGCCAGCGCCGCCGCGATGGAACAGCTGAACCCGGCGATCACCTGGCGGGAGTGGCAGGTCGTGCCGGCCTACGAGCAGGCGGCGCAGGGTGACACCAGTCTGATCCGGGAGCTGCAGGCGCTGTTCAGCCGGCCCTGTGAGGCGCCACCGCCGGAGCTGGCCGCGCGCTACGACCACCTCAGGCCGCGTGCGTTCTTCCAGGCCGGCGGCGTGTCGCACTACAGCTGTTCGTCGTAGGTGGCGCCCCAGGCGTGCAGCCCCTCCAGCACGGGCACCAGCTCCCGCCCCAGTTCGGTGAGGGCGTAGTCCACCCGGGGCGGCACCTCGGGGTAGATGGTGCGCCGCACCACCCCATCGGCCTCCAGCTCCCGCAGCTGGGCCGTGAGCACCTTCTGGCTCACCCCCTGCTGCACGCCCGCCAGGGAGCGCTGCAGATCGGAGAAGCGGCGCACCCCTTCGAGCAGCTCCCGCAGGATCAGCAGCTTCCAGCGCCCCTGGATCACCTTCAGGGCCAGCTCGGCCTTGCAGTTGCTGTGGTCGCGGCTGGCCTGAAAGCCACTGCCCTGGCTCATGGCTCACCTTCCGGTAACCACACCACTTTGACGTGCGTTCTTGTGCTCAAGCTGCCGCGCAGCGCACGATCAGGGGGTCGTTCACCCGCCTGACTGCGGCGGCCCCCGTCATCGATGCCAACGTCGACCTGTGATGTGCTGGTGATCGCCGCCAGCAACGGCCAGAACCTGCAGCTGGCGGAGCGGTTCGCCGCCGCCGCCCGCGCGCAGGGCCAGAGTGCCGAAGTGCTCGACCTCACCGCCGTCGAGCTGCCCCTGTTCACCCCCCGGTCCCAGGCGGCCGGCACGCCGCCGGCCCTGGCCGCGCTGCAGGCCCGGCTGGCGACCGCCTCGCGCTGGGTGATCTGTGCGCCGGAATACAACGGCTCGATCCCGCCGGTGCTCACCAGCGCCATCGCCTGGCTGTCGGTGCAGGGGGACGACTTCCGTGCCCTGTTCAACGGCCGGCCGGTGGTGATCGCCACCCATTCCGGCGGCGGCGGCACCACGGTGCTCACCGCCCTGCGGCTGCAGCTGGCGCACCTGGGGGCCCATGTGGTGGGCCGCCAGCTGGTGAGCAACGGCAGCACGCCCGCCAAAGACGAATCGATCGCCGATCTGATCACCCGCCTGCACCACCTCCGCATCGCCCAGCCATGACCACCAGCCCGACACGCGCCTCTGCAACGGCCCGTCTGCAGTTCCGCCCGGCGGCCGAGCGCTTCCACAGCCAGCTCGACTGGCTGGACAGCTGGCACACGTTTTCCTTCTCCAATCACTACGACCCGGCCTGGATGGGTTTCGGGCCGCTGCGGGTGATCAACGACGACACGATCGCCGCCGGCCGCGGCTTCGGCATGCACCCCCACCACGACATGGAGATCATCACGGTGATGGTGGAGGGCCAGCTCAACCACCGCGATTCGCTGGGCCACGCCGAGGTGCTGCGGGCCGGCGAGGTGCAGCACATGAGCGCCGGCACCGGTGTGGTGCACAGCGAGATCAATGAAGGCAGCCAGCCCTGCCGGCTGCTGCAGATCTGGATCGAACCCAGCAGCGCCGGGATTGCCCCGGCCTACGGGCAGAAGCCCTTCGCCATCGGCTCCGGCTGGACGCCCCTGCTCGATCCCGACCAGGCGGGCGGTGCCCTGGCGATCCACCGGCCGGTGCGGCTGTGGCGGGCCCAGCCGGCGGCCGGTGAGAGCCTCAGCCTGGCGATCGGCAGCGGCAGCCTCGGCTGGATCCAGCTGATCGCCGGCGCCGGCGTGGCCGATGGCCAGGCCCTGCACCGCGGCGACGGGCTGGGCTTCGCGGCGGGCAGCCTGGCGGCCTTCACGGCCGGCGCCGGCGGCGCCGATCTGCTGCTGTTCGAGCTGCGCTGACCGCTGATATGCACCAGAGTGGTGGCAACCCCGGCCGCCCAGATCCGCCATGTCCCTCACCCAGCGGACCTCCCCCTATCCCCACTGGGAGTTCAGCGACCCGGCCAGCGGCGATCTGCTGCGGCTGGTGCCCGAACGTGGCGGCCTGATCAGCGGCTGGCGCTGCGGCGGCCGGGAGCTGGTGTATCTCGATCTGGAGCGCTTCCTCGACCCTGCCCAGTCGGTGCGAGGGGGCTTCCCGGTGCTGTTTCCGATCACCGGTGGGCTGCCGGACAACCAGCTGCCCCTGCCCCAGGGCACCTTCACCATCGGCCAGCACGGCTTTGCCCGCACCATGCCCTGGCGGATGGAGCCCCTGGCCGATGGCCGTGGCGTGGCCCTGGAACTGAGCGACACCGCGGCAACGCTCCAGGCCTATCCCTTCCAGTTCCTGCTGCGGATGGAGGTGCGGCTGGCAACCGGTGCCCTGGAGATCACCACCACGGTGCGCAACCGCAGCGAGGATCCGATGCCCTTCAGCTTCGGGCTGCACCCGTATTTCAACCTCTCCAGCCTCGACGGTGTGCGCTTCGAGGGGCTGCCGCCCGAGTGCCTCAACCACCTCACCATGGCGCCGGCGGCCACGGCGGAACAGATGGAACGCCTCAGCCAGGGCATCGATCTGCTGGTGCGGCCCACCGGGCCGGTGCGGCTGGTGGATGAGGCGGCGGGCACCACGCTGGAACTGCAGCTGAGCCATCCCTTCGATCTGGTGGTGCTCTGGACCGAGCCGCCCCGGCCGATGGTGTGCATCGAACCCTGGAGCGGCCCGCGCCAGGCGCTGCTGAGCGGCGACCGCAAGATTGAACTGGCTCCTGGTACCAGCACGGAGCTGAGCACGCGCTACGCCCTGTTGCCCGGCTGATGCTTCAGCGGCCGACCTTGAAGGTCTGCGGATTGCCCGAGGCGGCGGTAGTGGTGCTCTGATTCTCCCCGTGCAACAGAGACGGCCCGAGGGCCAGGACGCGGGTGCGGGTGGTGGGGGAGAAGAGGGCTTCTCAGGCGGGCCGTGTGGAAGTCGTCATTGGAGCTTGTGCCTGGGTATCAGCGCTAAAATTATCTCGTCACGGTTGTGACAGTCGCGAACACCATCGAGAACACCATCGAGAACACCATCGAGAACACGCTTCCCGACGCTCTTGTCGAAGAAGCAAAAGCAGCCGGAATTCTCTCATCCGAGGCGATCGAGGATCTGCTGCGAAGCAAATTGGCGTCCGACTGCTTGAAGCGCCTCCAGTAAGCGCGCGATCGACTCTCCGCTCGCCCGGAGGAGGCGATCCATGCGGAAATTAAGGCTTACCCTCAGGGAGAAAGAATTGCGGTGCTTCGGCAGCATCAGCTGCCCACTAAGCGGTCGTAGTCGGCATGACTGCCGATCCAGAACCAATGGACACCGGCCTCAGACGGCAGGCCCAGCGCCCGGTAATGGAGACCAACTCTCACGCTGTGGAGTTTGCGACCCGATAGAAGTTTGAACTGCAGTGATGGATGAGTGGGATCTGTCTTTAGCAGGGCAAAGTTCTTATCAGCAATCTGCTGGATGTCTCGGGGTAACGACTGATAGCAGCGCCAGAATCTGAGCGATGCTGTGTGTTTCACAGGCGGCGGTGTGGCTGATTTTGGTAGTCGTCTTCCGCTTCCGCCAGAAGGGCGTCAAGCTTTCCCGCGGTGGCGTCAGCTTCAAGCTGGCGGTCCCAGGCGGCTGCATCGAATTCCGCAAACCAGCGTCTGAACTCCGCGAGTGCTGAGGGGTCGAGAGCTTCGACAGCCTTCTCCAGGGAATTCACATCGGCCATGGCCTAGCTACCCGATTTTTCTTTTTCACCAGTCTGACGGAAACAGCCTGGCATTGCCTCCCCCTCAAACCGCCAACGCCACTGCACGGCCAAGCAAGGCCTGGCAGCCACGCCGCCGGGATCTGGCGCTCCAGCCGCCAGCGAATCGCCACTCTGTGACAAACCAGATCCGCTTGCCCTCGTGGCTCTCATACCGCGCGAACCCCAGGCACACGAACGGCTCGGTGACACCCCCCGGGCGCCTGGTGATGGACATACCGCTGCCCGGTGGCGGAGGCGGCGGTAGTGGTGCTCTGGCTTTCCCAGTGGAACAGCGAAGGCCCGAGGGCCAGGACGCGGGTGCTGGTGGTGGGGGAGAAGAGGGCTTCGCTCTTCCTGAGGGTGACGAACAGCAGGTCGTACCGGCTGGGTTTGTGCCAGAGCACGCCAAAGGCGGCTTCGATTTCGGCGCGGCTGAAGTGGCCGTGCACGCGCAGCGGCACCGGCAGCGGCCAGGGCAGGGGGTGGAGGCGGTGATCGGCACGGGCAGCCAGCAGCTCCAGCAGCTGGCGCAGCTCCTGGCGCCAGGCGCCGGCCTGCCATAGCCGCCAGGCTTCTGCGAGGCAGTACAGCTGGACGGTGAGCATCAACCAGGCACGCCGCTCGCGTTCGCCCAGGGTGTGCAGTGTCGGCGGGGCGGGAGCGCTCAGGGCGGCGGCTGGGCAGGCACTGGCGCAAACGTGAAAGCACCCGCTCGCTGGCCACCCGATCGAGCACCAGCCGGCAGCCCGGCGGCAGGAACGGGAAACCCTGCGTGAGCGGCTCCTGCAGCTGGCGGCGACTGCAGCCGAGCAGGGCGCGGCAGCGCAGGTCGAAACGGAAGCGGCGGTGGGCCTGGCCGAAGGTGATGACCCTGGCAGGGCCGGCGATGATGGTGCCATGGCCATGGCTCCGTTCGTTACGCAGGAGGCTCTGAAGGCCTTCACCGAGCGCCTGGTGGAGGCGTTTGCCCCGGAGCAGGTGATTCTGTTCGGCTCGATGGCACGAGGAACAGCTGGTGTGGAATCGGATGCCGATGTGTTGGTGGTGATGCCCTTCGAGGGAAGAGCGCTGGACAAGATTCTGGAAATCCGTAACGTCTGCCAACCCGAGTTCCCTCTGGACATGCTGCTTTGGCGTCCTGAGGACATACCCAGGCGCTACCGCTGGGGAGACCCTTTCATCCGTGAAGCACTTGACCACGGTGTGGTGCTGTATGGCTGAGCGCAATCCTGTTGTTGATGAGTGGATCAGCAAAGCCGAGGGTGATTGGCGGGCCATGGAGTTGTTGCATCGCCAGCCAGGGCATGAAGATGCCGTGGTTTTTCATGCTCAGCAGTGCCTGGAGAAATACTTCAAGGCAGCCCTGATTGCCCATGGGGCGTCTGTGCAGAAAATCCATGATCTTCAGGAACTCTCCAGGTAACTCGGGATCCTTATGCCGGATTGGCAAGCTGATCCTTCTGATCTGACTCGGATCACGCAGGGAGGTGTGATGTTTCGCTACCCGGGGATGGAGGCCCAGGCTGACGACGCTGCCTGTGCTGTTGGCATCACCAACGAGC
>Ga0079302_1000168_pt1 | contig 16513 bp, 12 predicted proteins | sample Wag4_2014_7_16_FD_75102 | JGI IMG/M metagenome (GOLD analysis project Ga0079302, IMG submission 75102) | Fresh water mixed with fracking chemicals microbial communities from Ohio, USA - Utica-2 Time Series FC 2014_7_16 | ecosystem: Engineered > Industrial production > Chemical products > Input... | reverse complement strand
ACATACTGGTCACGTAGTCGAGGCGAACTTTGGGAGAAGGGCGCGACTTCTGGTCATACCCAGAAGGTGATTTCAATGGCTCTTGATTGCGATGGGGATGCGTTAATTCTCCAGGTAGAACAAACCGGCGCAGCTTGCCACACCGGAGATCAAAGTTGTTTTCATAATCCAATATACGGCGGAAAGTAATGGCCAATCAAGAGATGCGGATTGAAGAATTCCGTGAATATGCAAAAGATAACAACGTTATTCCCGTATATCGCAAGCTCTTAGCTGATGGTGAGACACCGCTTGGACTATATAAAAAGTTAGCAAAGAATAATCCCGGAACATTTCTCCTTGAATCTGCCGAACATGGGGGAACATGGTCACGATACTCGTTTATCGGAGTCCACAGCCAAACAACTTTGACAGAACATAATGGTCAAGCACATTGGATAGGTACACCTCCAGTTGGAGTGCCCGAAGGTATGGATCCACTACGAGCTCTTAAAGAATCTGTTGCGCATTTAAAGAGCCCGGTAATTCAGGGATTGCCGCCATTAACTGGTGGATTAGTTGGATATATGGGTTACGACTCAGTTCGTCGTCTGGAGAATCTTCCAGAGTTAGCAATGGATGATTTAAATCTTCCTGAGATTGCCTTTATCCTGACAAGTGACTTGGCTGTCATGGATCATTCCAATTCAACAATTACTCTGATTGCCAATGCAATTAATTGGGATGGATCCAATGAACGTATTGATGAAGCATTTTTCGAGTCACAGGCACGACTAGATCGTATGGTTGGAGATCTCCAAACAAGCATCCCGGGTGATATCTGTGAAATCCCAACATTTACTCAACCTCAATTCACTCGCAATATGACTTCTGATGAATTTTGCGCGAAGGTTGAAATAGCTAAGGAAGAAATTAGAGCTGGAGAAGCCTTTCAAATAGTGATCTCTCAACGCTTTGCCACCCCGTGCAGCGCTGATGCCCTTGATGTCTATCGAGCTTTGAGATTAAGCAACCCAAGCCCATATATGTACCTCTTTAGATTTGAAAGTGGTTTTGACGTAGTTGGATCAAGTCCTGAGGCGCTTGTGAAAGTTAAGGGGCGCGAAGTCATGGTTCACCCCATTGCGGGAACAAGACGTCGTTCGGATTCTCATGAAGAAGATAATCGTCTAGGTGAAGAGCTTCTGGCTGATCCTAAAGAGAGAGCTGAGCATTTAATGCTCGTTGATTTGGGACGTAACGATGTAGGCAGAATCTCTACCCCGGGTTCTGTCGAAGTAATTGATTTTATGCATATCGAGAGATATTCACACGTTATGCATATTGTTTCAACGGTTATCGGAGAACTTGCCAGCGATGCTAAACCAATCGATGCACTCTTCTCAGTCTTTCCTGCTGGCACATTATCGGGAGCTCCAAAACCCCGTGCTATGGAGATTATTGAACGACTCGAACCTACTCGCCGTGGCCTCTATGGAGGAGCCATTGGATATTTCGACTTCACCGGAAATATTGATACATGTATCGCGATTCGTACTGCTCTTATAAATAATGGGACCGCATATGTTCAAGCCGGTGCAGGAGTGGTTGCCGATTCTGTTCCAGAGTCCGAGAATCAAGAAACTTTGAATAAAGCCGCTGCGGTTCTATCGGCAATTAATTCTGCAAATCAAATCACCTCAGCACAGACCCTGCGCAGCAGAGAGAAGAGGAAGTGATGTGGAAAATTAGTTTTTGGATGATTACGATTGCAGCTGCAGCAATTATCATCAGTGCCAGATTGCGTTTGGCAAAGCGATATGAGCGCGAAAGCAAATCAATTAAGGATGTCACGTCGTGGAGATCACTCGACCTTGGGGTAGATCCGACGGATGAAGAGAAAGATCCGAAATGAGTGTTCTCGATTCGATTATCGAAGGCGTTCGTGAAGATCTAGCTGCCCGTCGCCTACCACTTGCGCAGATTCAAGAGCGACTTACGCAAGCGGCACCAGTTATTGATGCTCATCTCCCTTTATTGGCATCTCCAATGAACATTATTGCTGAAGTAAAGCGGGCCTCACCAAGTAAAGGTGCGCTTGCAGAAATTGCAAGTCCACTGGATTTAGCGCGCAGATATGAAGATGCTGGTGCTGCTGTGATTAGTGTTCTGACCGAACGTCGCCGATTTTCTGGTTCTCTGGAAGATTTAGAAGCTGTTCGTGCTGGAGTGTCTATTCCGCTATTGCGCAAAGATTTTATGGTCGATGAATACCAGTTCTATGAGGCACGAGCCGCAGGTGCAGATGTAATTCTCTTAATCGTGGCGGCTCTTTCAAAGAATCAGCTACGTGATTACTACGATCTCGCCACCGAATTAGGAATGGCTGCCCTCGTTGAGGTACACACTCGCCAAGAGGTTGAGGATGCACTCGAGATAAATCCGCGAATCATCGGCGTCAATGCCCGTAATCTCAAGACCCTAGAGATAGATCTCGCAGCTTTCACAGAGCTGATTCCAGAGATTCCGGAGACGATAATTCGAGTTGCTGAATCTGGAATCTCAGAGCGCAGCGAGGTTGAAATAGCCCAAGCTGCGGGTGCTCGAGCTATCTTGGTAGGTGAAACTTTGGTCCGTTCCGGTGATCCAAGGGCAAAAATCGACGCGCTCTTAGGTACTAGTCGAGGGTAGGCTCTCCCTATGTTTGATAAGAGCTCAGAGATAATCGGCCACTTCGGTCAGTACGGCGGCCGCTTTGTTCCCGAAGCTTTAATCGGTGCGCTCGAAGAGTTGGAAGCTGCACATAACGCGGCAATCAATGACCCAGAATTTCAGGCAGAGCTCGCAGAGCTCCATCGCACATATACCGGGCGTCCCTCAATTCTGACTGAGGCAAAACGCTTTGCAGAACATGCTGGGGGAGCGCGCATTTTCCTTAAGCGTGAAGATCTCAACCACACAGGTAGCCACAAAATAAATAATGTTCTAGGCCAAGCACTTCTTACAAAGAAGATGGGCAAGAAAAGAATTATTGCTGAGACTGGTGCGGGCCAGCATGGTGTTGCATCTGCGACAGCGGCAGCTCTTATGGGTCTGGAATGCGTTGTTTACATGGGCGAAGAAGACACACGTCGCCAAGCCCTCAATGTTGCAAAGATGAAGATGCTTGGTGCTCAGGTTGTGCCTGTTACATCAGGATCACGCACATTAAAAGATGCAATCAATGAAGCGATGCGTGATTGGGTAACCAATGTTGCCGATACTCACTACCTTCTTGGAACAGTTGCAGGTCCACACCCATTCCCAACTATGGTTCGAGACTTTCATAAAATAATCGGTGAAGAAGCGCGTGAACAGATGCTTGCTCAAGTTGGACGACTTCCTGATGCAGTATTGGCATGTGTCGGTGGTGGATCCAATGCAATAGGAATATTCCATCGCTTCATTTCAGATGCCAACGTACGCCTTATCGGACTTGAAGCAGGTGGCGACGGTGTCGAAACTGGACGTCACGCTGCGACAATTACGGGAGGCTCACCCGGAGTACTGCACGGAACGCGCTCTTATGTTTTGCAAGATGCCAACGGTCAGACCGTTGAATCACATTCAATTTCAGCCGGACTTGATTATCCAGGCGTCGGACCAGAGCACGCATATTTACACGACATAGGCCGCGCTGAGTATCGTGCAATCACCGATAAAGAAGCGATGGATGCCTTCTCTCTTCTCTGCAAGACAGAGGGAATTATTCCTGCGATTGAGACCGCACACGCCCTAGCTGGTGCAATAAAAATTGGAAAAGAACTTGGTCCTGATGCAGTTCTCTTGCTCAATCTCTCTGGTCGTGGTGATAAAGATGTTCATACCGCAGCCGGGTATTTCGGAATCCCTTTAGATTAGGCCCATCCCAGTGACAACTCCGCTAGAAGCGATGTTTGAACGTGTCCGCGCTGAAAAACGCTCGGCACTCATTGCCTATATACCTGCAGGTTTTCCAACTATTGCAGATTGCCATCGCGTAATCGATGCATTTATTGCTGGGGGAGTAGATGCAATTGAAATTGGTTTCCCATATAGCGATCCCGTAATGGATGGTCCTACTATCCAAGCCGCTGCAGTTATTGCACTTGACAACGGTGTTAAATCTGCCGATGTAATGTCGGCTCTAAAGAAAGCTACAGATGCAGGAATCCCATCTGTTGTGATGACTTATTGGAACCCTGTTGAGAAATATGGCGTTGATTCTTTTGCAGATGCAATTGCATCTAACGGCGGGTCAGGCGTAATTCATCCTGATATTACGATTGAAGAATCAGCCGGTTGGTTGCAAGCTGCATCTAATGCTGAAATCAATCCAATCTATGTTGTTGCACCAAGCACTAGTGATGAAAGACTTGCCAAAGTTACCGCTGGCTGTGGCGGATTTGTTTATGCAGCGAGCATTATGGGAGTCACTGGCGCTCGGGAATCTGTCTCCAGTGGAGCCGAGGCGCTTGTCACGCGAATTCGCGCAGTAACCGATTTGCCGGTAGCTGTCGGCCTCGGAGTATCTACTCGCGAACAGGCGAAAGATCTAGCTCGCTATGCCGATGGCATCATCGTGGGTTCAGCATTTGTTAAGGCCATCCTCGATGCACCCACCATTGAGGCAGGTTTAGCGGCAGTCACAGAACTTGCACGAGAGCTTGCCCTTGGAGTGCGCGGGCAATAAGGCTGAGCAGAAGCTATATTTAGCCCACTCAAGGTTTCACTAATTGCTCAATATTTGATTAAGAAGAATAGTTAAGAGAATAGGTAGAGAAATGTCCGCAAAGAAGAAAGATGCCAAGAAATCACAAGACAATGTGACTCGCAATATTGTTATTGGCACAGTCGCATTTGTTCTTATCTTTGTAGGAGGCGGAATCGCTCTCTCCAAGCAGTCTGAGTCAAAGATCTCACAAGCAATCCCTTCATCAGTTGACGAGAGCAATGGATATGGCATTACCTTCAATAAGGGGTTGGCCGGAGTTCCAAAGATTGATATCTATGAAGATTTCCAGTGCCCTTTCTGTAAGCAATTTGAGAGTGCGAATCTTAAGTACATCGAATCACTTATCACCGAGAAGAAAGCAGAAGTCACTTATCACCTTCTATCCTTCGTAGGTCCTGAATCTGTAGTCGCGGCGAATGCGGCTGCATGCGCGGCAGATGAGAATCAATTCCTCTCATTCCACGGAACCATGTATGCAAATCAGCCTGCCAATGAGAATTCTGGCGAGTGGAGCAAGGAGAGAGTTCTTGCGATCGGTGAAGCTGCTGGAATTTCATCGCAGTCATTTATCGAATGTGTAAGTAGCGATAAGTATGTAGGGTGGGTCCAAAAGGTTGCAGTCGCAGCAAATGATGCGAAGGTTCAATCAACACCAACAGTGCTAATCAATGGCAAAGACCTTAAGGACACCGCAAATATCTACGACCCAAATCAGTTTAGAAAAGCTGTCGAGGGATAGGTGTTTCGTACTGCAATCCCAACACCATCCTTTTCAGTCTTTGAGGTTGGACCACTTTCGATCCATGCATATGCACTCTGCATCATCGCAGGGGTTGCAATTGCAATCTGGTTGGGTAATCGCAGGTTTATAAAGGTATTCCCGCAAGCAAGCGGCATTGTCTCTGATGTTGCGATTATCGCCGTACCTTCTGGCGTAATCGGAGGTCGTATCTACCATGTCATCTCTTCACCCGATCAATACTTCGGTAAAGGTGGGCAACCTCTTGATGCGCTAAAGATTTGGCAAGGCGGACTTGGCATCTGGGGCGCGATTTCACTCGGTGCCGTAGGTGCATTACTTGCCTATCGTCAACTCGCTCGTACCCGAGAACTGCCGCAGTTTCGCTATTTTCTCGATGCACTTGCTCCTGGCATTCTCTTCGCGCAAGCAATTGGGCGATGGGGTAATTGGTTCAACGGCGAACTCTATGGTCGCCCAACTGATCTTCCTTGGGCGCTAGAGATTCCGCGAAACCTGCGATCAGTTGAGTATCGGGATTTCGAAACATTTCACCCGACCTTTCTCTACGAATCTCTCTGGTGTTTACTGCTTGGACTCATTCTGATCAAGTTCTCGTCTCGTCTTCGAGGTGGGCAAATCTTCTCGCTCTATATTCTGGGCTATTGCGCGGGTCGTCTGGTTTTCGAAGCCCTTCGCATAGACGAGGCAAGCCTTATCTTTGGAGTACGTATCAACATCTTTGTTTCGATAGCAGTAGGCGCACTGGCTGCTCTTGCCTTCCAGCGTTTTTCAAAGCAATCGCGGTAAGCTTCCAAAATGGCTTTAGAGGATGTCTACCGCAGAAACCTAGAACACCGTGCTCACCGAGCAGGTTGGCTACGCGCTGCCGTTCTTGGAATCAACGACGGTCTTGTCTCAACAGCATCCCTCATGGTCGGCGTTGCAACAGCTAGTGCCTCGTTTGATAATGCTTCCTCCATCATTATCTCGACGGGCGTTGCAGGAATAGCAGCGGGAGCTCTCTCCATGGCTGTCGGCGAATACATCTCGGTGAGCTCACAGACCGATATTGAAAATTCAGATCGACTACTAGAGATTGAACATCTGGCAATTGATCCCGATGGCGAACTTGAAGAGTTGGTTGAGATTTATAAAGGCAGAGGGTTGGACGAATCCTTAGCTCGCCAAGTTGCACAAACTTTGACAGCCAATGATGCACTTGCCGCCCATCTCCGTGATGAGTTGGGCCATCACCCACATAGCAAAGCTCGTCCTGTGCAAGCGGCGATTGCATCTGCCTTAGCATTTACAGTTGGCGGCTTGATTCCATTTATTGGGGCGCTCGTTGTGTCAGGTACGGGTACCTCCTCGACAATTGCGGTCGCGATAGTCGGTTTCACACTCGTAGGCCTGATGGGTGCAGGTGCGGCGGGGGCGAAGACCGCGGGCTCTCGCCTGCTTGTGCCAACGCTTCGAGTACTTATCGGTGGCAGTATCGCTATGGCTGTAACGGCCGGAATAGGTCAGATTTTTCACACTACGCTTGCCTAAAATGTGGGTCAAAGTAGGCCCAAGTGTGAGCTAACGTAAGCCAATAACTCTCCTATTCGGGTGGCTATCCCAGCTCTTCCCTTGCTACTCTTTCCTATACGAAAAGGGCCACCGTTGTCCCAATCGAGTAACCGCGCAGATTCAATTTTGGCGGCCTCTTCCATCTTCAGGTCAGGACAACGCATATGTCTCTCCCATCTTCATATCCCAAGGCACAGGGCCTCTACGATCCTGCGCAAGAACATGATGCATGCGGAGTTGCCATGGTTGCTACTCTCAACAAAGTTGCAACGCATGAGATTGTTGAGAAGGCACTCACCGCTCTTCGCAACCTAGAGCATCGCGGTGCATCTGGCGCCGAACCAGATAGTGGTGACGGTGCAGGAATTCTTATTCGTGTTCCTGATGCATTTTTGCGAGCAGTCACAGATTTTGAACTACCGGCTGAGGGTTCATATGCAACAGGTATCGCCTTTATCGCCGCTGGAAAGGATTTCACAGCTGAGATTGCACAGCTTGCTGAAGAAGAAGGACTCAACGTTTTAGGTTGGCGTAATCTCCCAATTAACTCATCATCTCTAGGAAAAACTGCAATCTCTGTTATGCCAGATTTTCGTCAAGTTTTTCTGGCTGGCAAGAACGGCGAGAGCGGTATTGCGCTAGATCGTAAAGCTTTCTGTCTGCGCAAACGAGCAGAGCATTCATTAGAACTCTATTTTCCATCCCTTTCATCACAGACAATTGTCTACAAGGGAATGTTAACCACAGGTCAGCTGGAGGATTTCTTTCCTGACCTCAGTGATGAACGAGTAGTCTCACCGCTAGCGCTAGTGCACTCCCGTTTTTCCACAAATACTTTTCCATCTTGGCCACTTGCTCACCCATATAGATTTATCGCCCACAACGGAGAAATCAATACCGTTAAGGGAAATCGCAATTGGATGCGTGCTCGAGAATCTCTCCTAAAGAGTGATCTATTTGGCGAGGATCTTGAACGCATCTTCCCAATTGTTGAAATGTCTGGCTCGGATTCCGCCTCTTTTGATGAAGTACTTGAACTTTTATATCTCGGTGGTCGCTCATTGCCTCATGCAGTGCTGATGATGATCCCGGAAGCTTGGGAGAACCACGCGACGATGCCACAGAATCGTCGTGACTTCTACGCCTTCCATGCTTCCATGATGGAGCCATGGGATGGTCCTGCTTGCGTGACATTTACCGATGGTCATCAAGTTGGCGCAGTCCTTGATCGCAACGGATTGCGTCCATCGCGTTATTGGGTAACAGATAGCGGAATTGTGGTTTTAGCTTCTGAAGTTGGTGTTCTAGATTTCCCAGCAGAGAAGATCGTTCGCAAGGGTCGCTTACAACCAGGAAAGATGTTCCTTGTTGATATCGAATCTGGACGAATCATTGAAGATGGCGAGATCAAGGATTCTCTCGCTGATGCGGCGCCGTATGGTCAGTGGTTGCGCGAGGGAATGGTCAAGCTTTCTGAACTGCCACCACGCGAGCACATTATTTATCCACACAAATCTGTAGTGCGTCGCCAAAAGGCATTTGGCTATACCGAAGAAGAACTCAAGATCATCGTTGCGCCAATGGCGAAAGGTGGGGGAGAAGCTTTAGGTTCGATGGGAAGCGATACCCCGTTAGCGGCGCTCTCCAATAAGCCACGATTACTCTTTGATTACTTCACACAATTGTTTGCGCAAGTAACAAACCCCCCTCTTGATGCAATTCGCGAAGAGCTTGTGACGAGCTTAGGTGGCTCTATTGGTCCTGAATACAACCTTCTTGATCCAGGTCCAGAATCTTGTCGACAGATTTCTTTAGCATTCCCGGTAATCGATAATGATGAACTTGCCAAAATCATTAACGTTAATGCTGATGATGAGTATCCAGAACTCGCTAGCTATGTTGTCCGCGGACTCTTTCCCGTCAATGGTGACGGCAACACACTTCGCAACCGACTAGAAGAGATTAAAAAAGAAGTTTCCCAAGCAATCATCGATGGCGCTCACGTCATTGTTCTCTCAGATCGCGATGGCGATGCTGAAGATTGCCCAATTCCTTCACTTCTACTTACCGCAACAGTTCATCACCACTTGATTCGCGAGAAGACTCGTACACAGGTAGGTCTTGTTGTAGAAGCTGGCGATGTCCGAGAGGTTCACCACGTTGCACTCCTTATTGGTTACGGAGCAGCAGCCGTTAACCCTTACCTTGTTATGGAATCTGCCGAAGATTTAGTTCGTCAAGGCGCAATCAGCGGAATCACTCCTGAGAAAGCTGTTCGCAACATAATCAAAGCTCTTGGCAAGGGTGTTCTCAAGGTCATGTCGAAAATGGGAATCTCAACGATATCTTCATACACCGGAGCTCAAGTTTTTGAAGCAATCGGACTTGCTCAAGATGTCGTTGATGAGTTCTTCGTGGGTACAACTTCACGTCTTGGGGGAGTCAGCCTTGATGTCATTGCAGAAGAGACAATCAAGCGTCACTTCTTGGCATATCCGCCAGGGGGCGAAATTCCTGGAGCAAAGAAACTTGCTGTCGGTGGTGAATACCAGTGGCGTCGCGATGGCGAGCCACACCTTTTCAATCCTGAGACAGTCTTTGCGCTACAGCACTCAACCCGCACTAAGCGTTATGACATCTTTAAGCGTTACACAACCCTGATTAATGATCAGAGTAAGAATCTCATGACGCTGCGCGGGCTATTTGCCTTTAAAGAGCGCACGCCAATCTCAATTGATGAGGTCGAGCCAGTCTCAGAGATCGTCAAGCGTTTCTCAACTGGCGCTATGTCATACGGTTCAGTCTCGCAAGAAGTACATGAGACTCTGGCAATTGCAATGAATCGCTTAGGTGCTAAATCAAATACTGGTGAAGGCGGTGAAGATGCATCTCGATTTATCACGATGGAAAATGGCGACTCAAAGCGTTCAGCCATTAAGCAGGTTGCATCTGGCCGATTTGGTGTAACTAGTAACTACCTAGTCAATGCTGATGATATACAGATTAAGATTGCACAAGGTGCAAAGCCTGGAGAAGGCGGGCAGCTTCCAGGTAACAAGGTTTACCCCTGGATCGCTAAAGCTCGATTCTCTACCCCTGGCGTAGGTTTGATTTCACCACCGCCACATCACGATATCTACTCCATTGAAGATCTCGCGCAACTCATTCACGATCTTAAGAACGCCAATAAGAATGCTCGCGTTCACGTCAAGCTCGTTGCAGAAGTTGGAGTCGGAACAGTTGCTGCAGGTGTCTCTAAGGCACATGCTGATGTTGTTCTTATCTCAGGCCACGATGGCGGAACTGGTGCATCTCCATTGACTTCTCTTAAGCATGCCGGTGCTCCATGGGAGCTAGGTCTTGCAGAGACTCAGCAAACGCTACTTCTTAATGGTTTACGCGATCGCATTGTGGTCCAAGCAGATGGTCAGTTAAAGACTGGTCGCGATGTTGTCATCGCAGCACTCTTGGGCGCAGAAGAATACGGATTTGCAACCGCTCCTCTAGTGGTTTCAGGTTGCATCATGATGCGCGTCTGTCATCTGGATACATGTCCTGTAGGTGTTGCAACGCAGAACCCAGATCTTCGTAAGCGCTTCACTGGAAAGCCTGAATTCGTTGAGACTTTCTTCGAATACATTGCAGAGGAAGTTCGTGAGATTCTGGCATCCCTTGGATTCCGCAGTATCCAAGAGGCTATTGGTCACGTTGAATATCTTGAGACTAAGGCTGCGATCGAACACTGGAAGGCGAGCGGATTAGATCTATCCCCACTCTTAACTCGCCCGGATGTCCCTTCTGCACTTCATCGCACCACGGTGCAAGATCATGGCTTAGCTGCCGCACTCGATAACACGTTGATTGAACTCTCTGCTGCAGCACTTGAAAAGGGTGAAGCAGTACGAATCAATCTTCCTGTCCGCAACGTCAACCGAACAGTTGGCACAATGTTGGGTGCTGAGATTACTCGTCGCTATGGTGAAGTAGGTCTTCCAAAAGGAACAATCGATATCACCTTGCACGGTTCAGCTGGGCAATCTCTTGCTGCATTTACGCCAGCGGGTATGGCGATACGTCTTTACGGTGATTCGAATGACTACGTTGGTAAGGGTATCTCTGGCGGTCGCGTAATTGTCCGTCCTGATGAAAAAGCCACTTTCGCATCAGAAGAGAATGTCATCGCAGGAAATGTCATCGGTTACGGTGCAACGTCAGGCGAGATTTATATTCGCGGTCTTGTTGGTGAGAGATTCTGCGTACGAAACTCCGGCGCCACTGCTGTGGTTGAAGGTGTTGGTGACCATGCCCTTGAGTACATGACCGGCGGCACGGTTGTAATCCTTGGTGCAACAGGTCGCAACATTGCAGCAGGTATGTCTGGCGGTCGCGCATTTGTTCTCAATCTCGATAGCGCTGCGGTCAATGGCGAAATGGTCGATGTTCTAGCAGTACCAAGTGACCAGCGCGAGATTCTCAAATTGATAGTCTCTGATTTCCATGTGGAGACAGGTTCTAACGTTGCAGCAGATTTACTTGCGACATGGGAAACATCGGTATCTCGATTCTCAATGATTATGCCGCGTGATTACGCTCGCGTTCTCGCTGCGATTGAGCGTGCTACTAAAGATGGTTTACCAATTGATCAATATGTAATGGAGGTAGCAGCAAATGGGTGATCCAAAAGGATTTATGACTACACCGCGCGAGACTCCAAAACGTCGCCCAGTTGATGTGCGAATCCAAGATTGGCGCGAAGTGTACGAACCACAGAGTTTCGAACATCTTCAAAAGCAAGCTGGACGATGCATGGATTGCGGCATTCCTTTCTGTCATAACGGATGCCCACTAGGTAACCTCATTCCTGAATGGAATGATTTGATGTGGCGCGGATACAAATCTGATGCACTCGACCGACTTCATGCCACAAATAATTTCCCAGAGTTCACAGGTCGTCTCTGCCCAGCACCTTGCGAGACAGCATGTGTTGTTGCAATTAATCAGGATGCTGTAACAATCAAGCAGGTAGAACTCCGCACCATCGAGGAGGCATTTGGTTTTGGCGCCGTAAAGCCAATGGCTCCAGAGCGGCTGACAGGTAAGACTGTTGCAGTTATTGGTTCTGGTCCTGCAGGTCTGGCGGCAGCTCAACAACTTACTCGCGCTGGTCACACGGTCGCTGTCTACGAGAGAGCCGACAAAATCGGTGGACTACTTCGCTACGGAATTCCAGAATTTAAAATGGAGAAGAACATTCTTGATCGTCGCCTCTCACAGATGGAGCAAGAAGGAACTCGCTTTCGCCCTGGTGTAAATGTTGGCGTTGAAATTACCGGATCAGCTTTACGTGCACGCTATGACGCCGTTGTTCTTGCTATCGGTGCAACACAGTGGCGTGACTTGCCTATCAAGGGACGCGAACTCAAGGGCATTTATCAAGCTATGGAATTCTTGCCATGGGGGAATAAGCAGGCGCTCGGTGAAGTAGAAGTTCCAGAGATTAATGTAGCGGGTAAGCATGTCGTGATACTTGGTGGGGGAGATACTGGAGCAGATTGCCTTGGAACATCTGTGCGCCAAGGTGCTGTCAGTGTTACTCAACTTGAAATTATGCCTCGCCCAACTGAGGAACGTCCCTCTGCTCAACCATGGCCAACATATCCAATGATCTACCGGGTATCGAGTGCGCATGAAGAGTTAGATAACCGAATTTTTGCGGTGAGCACTGAAGAATTCTTGGGCGATGGCGCAGGCAATCTACGTGCTTTGCGTATCGTCGAAACAGAGTTCAAAGATGGAAAGTTTGTAAGCATTCCTGGTTCAGAGCGCGAGCTTCCAGCTGACTTTGCTTTCCTTGCGATGGGCTTTACTGGTCCTGAGAAGACAGTGCTCATTGATCAACTTGAAGTCAAGCTCGATGATCGTGGAAATATCGCTCGCGATGGCTCATTCCAAACGAGTGAAGAAGGCGTCTTTGTTGCAGGAGATGCGGGACGTGGACAATCTCTGATTGTCTGGGCTATTGCTGAAGGGCGTGCCGCAGCTGCAGCTGTTGATACGTATCTCATGGGAGAAACGCAGTTGCCTTCTCCTATCGAGCCAACTACACGACAACTACTCGTATAAATTTATAGAAATAAAATAGGAAATAGTAAATACTTTTTACGTAATCAACTTCGTAAAATGAGTTTCACTACTTCGTCGTAGCTTCACCAATAGATAAGGTTGCCTCATGCGCAGAGCGAAGATTGTATGCACGATGGGTCCAGCAGTTGAATCCCCAGAGAAAGTTCGCCAGCTTATTGAAGCGGGAATGAATATGGCTAGGCTCAATCTCTCTCATGGTTCCTATGAGGAACACCAAGCTCGTCTAGACCTTGTTCGCAAAAGCGCCCTTGATGCAGGTAAAGCTGTCGCTATTCTCGTTGACTTGCAAGGACCAAAGATTCGCCTGGCCCGTTTTGAAAATGGCCCACATGATCTAAAGCGTGGCGATATTTTCACAATCACCACAGATGAGATTGCCGGAACAAAAGAACGCGTTAGCACTACATATAAGGGTCTGCCAGGTGATTGCAAGCCGGGCGATCGAATTCTTATTGATGACGGAAAAGTCACAGTTGAAGTTATTGAGGTTAAAGGAAATGACGTCGTAACAAAATGCATCGAACCGGGAGCTGTCAGCAATAATAAAGGAATCAATCTTCCTGGCGTCGCAGTTTCTGTCCCCGCGATGTCTGAGAAAGATGGCGATGATTTGCGTTGGGGCTTACGCGCAGGAGCAGATTTTATTGCGCTCTCATTCGTGCGAAATGCTGCCGACATTAAAGATGTCCATGCAATCATGGATGAGGTCGGTATCCATATTCCGGTTATTGCGAAAATTGAAAAGCCACAGGCTGTAGATAATCTCGAAGAAATCGTCAATGCCTTTGATGGCATTATGGTGGCCCGTGGAGATCTCGGTGTTGAAATGCCGATTGAAGATGTACCAATGGTTCAAAAGCGTTGCATCGAGCTAGCGCGTGATGCTGCAAAGCCCGTTATCGTGGCGACTCAAATGCTGGATTCAATGATTTCAAATTCGCGCCCAACGAGAGCAGAGGCAACAGATTGCGCGAATGCAGTTCTTGATGGCGCAGACGCACTAATGCTCTCTGGGGAGACATCCGTTGGAGAGTTCGCAATTGAGACTGTCCAAACAATGGCGCGAATTATTGAGCGCACAGAAGAACAGGGACTTGATCGCATTCGCCCACTCACTCACGCTCCTCGCACTAAAGGTGGCGCAGTCACTAAAGCGGCAGCTGAAGTAGGAGATGTCCTTGGCGCTAAATATCTTGTGACATTTTCACAATCGGGAGATTCTGCTCGACGTATTTCGCGTTTACGCTCACGAATCCCAATTCTCGGAATCACACCTGAAGTTGGTACCTACAACCGCCTCGCCCTCTCGTGGGGAATCGAGCCCGTGGTAGTACCAATGGTTAAGCACACTGACGATATGGTTTTGCAGGCGGATAAACTCCTTATCGATTCAAAGCGTGCAGAGATTGGCGAGATGGTGATGATTATCGCCGGTGCGCCTCCAGGAATTCCAGGCTCAACTAATGCGATGCGCGTCCATAGAGTTGGCGATGCGGTCAACGGCGTAGTTCCTGCCTACAAGTAATCCTCGTTCTCTAATTAACTTCTCTTCAGGTAGGATGAAGGCACGCCTCGGTACTCCAACGGTAGAGAGGGCAGTCTCAAACACTGCATAGTGTCGGTTCGAATCCGACTCGGGGCACATGTCAGAAGATTCATCACCACTACGGCCGACTCAACTGCCGGCTCAAGTGGCGACTCAGATATCGAATCAGGCAACAGTGAAGAAGCCTGTTCGAATTCTCGTCGCCGAAGATGAGGCGCTTATCCGTATGGATCTCATTGAGATGCTAGGGGAAGCGGGATATACAGTCTGCGCGGAAGCCACTAATGGCCAAGAGGCTATCGATCTAGCTATCGAACACCGCCCCGATCTCTGCATCCTAGATGTGAAGATGCCTGTTCTTGATGGAATTTCTGCTGCGCAAGCAATCATTGATATCGCACCAGTGTTAATGCTCACCGCCTTTAGCCAACGAGAACTTATTGAGCGAGCTCGCGATGCGGGGGTTATGGCATATGTCGTCAAGCCATTTACTATCGGCGATCTTGTGCCGGCAATCGAGATTGCGGTCAGTCGCCATACGCAGATGACCTCACTCGCAGCAGAGGTAGCTGATTTGCACGAGAGGCTAGAGACTCGAAAGCTCATCGATAGAGCTAAGGGAATTTTGATGGCTGCTCTCAATCTCACCGAACCGCAGGCCTTCTCGTGGATTCAAAGAGCGGCGATGGATCGAAGATTAACGATGAAAGAGGTCGCGGCAGCGGTAATTAACCCTGATGCGGTCCCTCACTAGCCTTTCTCACGCCTAAATACCTCGAAATTCCTCTTGGAGGGTCTTTCCTCTCTATCAAGAAGAGGGCTAAACTCACCCCCAGACCAGACCTGGACTCCAATCGGGGTCTTTGGGGTCTACCATCGAAAGGGAAAACATGCAGAAGTTTAATAAAGCAGCGCTCGTCGCTGTTGCTGCTACAGCTGCACTTGTTCTTACAAGTTGCAGCAGCAGTGATTCAGGAGGACCGCTAAAGATCGGTTCACTCCTTCCAGAGACAGGTAGCCTTGCATTCCTCGGCCCACCTGAGTTTGCAGGCGTTGATCTAGCTGTTGCTGAGATCAATGAGGCAGGCGGAGTTCTCGGAGAGAACATCGAGCACATTCGTGGTGATTCAGGCGATACAAGCTCTGATATCGCACAGCAGACAACCGATGCACACATTGCAGCCGGAGTCAGCGCAATTGTTGGTGCAGCGTCATCAGGTGTTTCTTTCACAGTAATCGACAAGATTGCAAGTGCAGGAATCGTTCACTTCTCACCTGCTAACACATCACCAGACTTCACAAACTATGCGGACGAAGGATTCTACTTCCGTACCGCTCCATCAGATACTTTCCAGGGCGCAGTCTTGGGTCAGTTGATGGCAAAGGAAGGCGCTAAGAATGTTGTAGTTCTTAACCTTGACGATGCATACGGAAACGGTCTTGCTAAGTACGCAATGGCTGCATTCACCGGTACAACAACAAACATTGTCTACAACCCACAGGCTGCTGAGTTCTCAGCTGATGTTGCTAAGGCAAAGGCTGCAAAGCCAGATGCAATCGCAATCATCGGTTTTGATGAGACTGCAAAGATCTTTACAGAACTTATCAAGCAGGGTATCGGACCAGATAAGGTCAAGACATACCTCGTGGATGGAAACCTCTCAAGCGGTGCTTACGCAGATCTACCTGCAGGAATCATGAAGGGCGTTAAGGCGACTCTTCCTGGTGTCTTCGCAGATGATGCTTTCCAGAAGCGCCTACTTGGTGTAGATCCAGC
>Ga0079302_1000167_pt1 | contig 16528 bp, 14 predicted proteins | sample Wag4_2014_7_16_FD_75102 | JGI IMG/M metagenome (GOLD analysis project Ga0079302, IMG submission 75102) | Fresh water mixed with fracking chemicals microbial communities from Ohio, USA - Utica-2 Time Series FC 2014_7_16 | ecosystem: Engineered > Industrial production > Chemical products > Input... | reverse complement strand
GCTGGAGGCTGTGCTGCTGCCGCTGGTGCAGCTGCTGGTGGTCACGCCCCGCGAGCTGGAGCGGGAATCGCCATACCTGCGCCGCTCGATCGACGCGACCCGGGCTGCGTTTCAGCTCGATCGGATCCGCACCCGCAACGTCAATCCGCGCCCCCGGCTCACCCGCGAGGATCTGGCGCAGAGCGAGGCGACGATCCGCAACATCCGCCTCTGGGATTCCAGACCCCTGCTGGCCACCAACCGCCAGCTGCAGCAGCTGCGGGTCTTTTACCGGTTCTCCGAGCCCACGGTCGATCGCTACGGCATCGGCCAGGTGGCGCGCACCGGCAAACAGCAGGTGATCATCACCGCGCGGGAGATGGACAGCTCCGGTCTGCAACCCTCCGCCCGCACCTGGCTGAACCGCCATCTCGTCTTCACCCACGGCCAGGGTTTCACCGTGTCGCCGGTCAACACGAGCGGCCCCGATGGTCTGCCCGAATACTTCATCAGTGACCTGGGGCCCAAAAGCCGGGTGAGCGGCAGCCCCCAGCTGGGTATCACCCGGGAGCAGGTGAAGGCTGCCATTCCGATCGGTCGTCCCTCCCTCTACTTCGGCTCGATCGCTGCCCCTTACGCCCTGGCCCCCACGGAGGTGTGGGAGTTCGACTACCCCCAGGGCGACATGAACTTCTACAGCCGCTACAACGGCCAGGCGGGAGTGCCATTGCGCCATCCCCTGGCTCGCCTCGCTGCCGCGATCTATCTGGCCGAACCGCGGTTGCTGGTGGCCGGTGCACTCACCCCCCAGACCCGCCTGCTGCTGCGTCGCGAGGTGCGGGAACGGGTCAAACGGCTGGTGCCGTTCGTTCGCTTTGAGGCCGATCCCTATCTGGTTTCGGTGCGCCTCCAGCACCAGACAGGTCCTTTCCGCCCTGGCCAGCACCAGTTCTGGATCGTCGATGGCTTCACCGTCAGCCGCTCCTATCCCTACAGCGCCCCGTTGCCGGGCCGCTCCGATCTGCGTTACCTGCGCAACTCCGTCAAGGCGGTGGTGGATGCCTACGACGGTCGTGTCGCGCTCTACGTGGCTGAACCGGATGACCCCCTGATCGCATCCTGGCGGCGCCTGTTTCCGGAACTGTTCCAGCGGATCAGCGCCATGCCCGCTCCCCTGCAGGCCCACATCCGCTACCCCATGCCCCTGTTCCAGCTGCAGACCACCCAGCTGCTGCGGTATCACGTCACCGAGCCAGGGGTGTTCTACAGCGGAGATGACGTCTGGCAGATCCCCAAGGAGATCTACGGTTCCGAGCTGGTGCCGATGCAGCCTTATCACGTCAGTGCCCAGCTGGCACCTGATCTCCCTCCGGAATTTCTGCTGCTGCAGCCCCTCACCCCCCTGGCCCGTCCCAATCTGGTGGCCTGGCTGGCGGCCCGCAGCGACGCACCGCACTACGGCCAGCTCGAGCTGTTGCGCTTCCCCAGTCAGACCCCGATCCTCGGGCCCGAGCAGATCACGGCGCTGATCAACCAGAACCCTCGCATCAGCCAGCAGTTCGGGCTCTGGAACCGCTCGGGTGCCGAAGTGATCCAGGGCAATCTGCTGGTCGTGCCGGTGGGCCGTGCCCTGCTGTACGTCGAGCCCGTGTATCTCAAAGCCCGTCAGGGTGGACTGCCCACCCTGATCCGGGTGGTGGTGAGCGATGGCACCCGGATTGCCATGGAACCGACCCTGGATCAGGCGATTGAGGCCCTGCTGGATTCAGGACGGTCCCAACCGAGCAGTGCAGAGCTTCCTGAGCTGGCAGAGGTCGGGCCGGCTCGCCCCCTCAGTCCGTCTGCCCCCTGAAGCCTGCGTCGGTTGGGGCCCGGCGCGGCTCAACGGTGGAATCACAGTTCCCCCGCAACCACTAAAAAAGGAGGGGCCTGCAGCCCCTCCAGATGGTGTGCCGGATCGGAGTGAAACCCAATCAGGCTGATGGTGTGAGCGAGGGTCAGGCAGCGACGGCGGTCTTGGGGTCGAGTTCGCCCTTGGCGTAGAGACCGGCGTAGTAGTTGATGTCGCGCTGCTTGATCTTGCTGGCATTGCCGGCGCACCAGAACTGCTGGTAGCGATCCAGGCACACCTGCTTCATGTAGGCCCGGGCGGGCTTGTTGAAGTGGCGGGGATCGAAGTTGGCAGGATCCTTGGCGGCGGCCTCCCGCACAGCGGCGGTGAAGGCCAGGCGGTTGTCGGTGTCGATGTTCACCTTGCGCACGCCGTTGCGGATGCCTTCCTGGATCTCTTCCACGGGCACGCCGTAGGTCTCGGGGATGGCACCGCCGTACTTGTTGATCATGTCCAGCCATTCCTGGGGCACCGAGGAGGAGCCGTGCATCACCAGGTGGGTGTTGGGGATGGCCTTGTGGATCTCGGCGATGCGGCTGATGGCCAGCACTTCACCGGTGGGCTTGCGGGTGAACTTGTAGGCGCCGTGGCTGGTGCCGATGGCGATGGCCAGGGCATCGACCTTGGTCTTGGCGACGAAGTCGGCGGCCTCGGCGGGATCGGTGAGCAGCTGGCTGTGGTCGAGCTTGCCCTCGAAACCATGGCCGTCCTCGGCCTCACCCATGCCGGTCTCCAGGGAACCCAGACAGCCCAGCTCGCCTTCCACGCTCACGCCGATGGCGTGGGCCACGTCCACCACCTCCTTGGTGACCGCCACGTTGTACTCGTAGCTGGCCGGGGTCTTGGCGTCGTCCATCAGCGAGCCATCCATCATCACCGAGGTGAAACCGTTGGCGGCGGCACCGAAGCAGGTGGCGGGGCTGTTGCCGTGGTCCTGGTGCATCACCACCGGGATGTCGGGATAGGTCTCCACGGCCGCCAGGATCAGGTGCCGCAGGAAGTTCTCACCGGCGTACTGGCGGGCACCGCGGGAGGCCTGCAGGATCACCGGCGAGTCGGTCTCATGGGCCGCCTCCATGATCGACTGCACCTGCTCCAGGTTGTTCACGTTGAAGGCCGGGATGCCGTAGCCGTTCTCGGCGGCGTGATCGAGCAGCAGCCGAAGCGGGACGAGCGCCATGGGAAACCTCGGGAGACAGGATTGAGGATGGGCGGACTCTAGGGGATGTCCCCTCGGGGCCAGACCTGGCTTCCGTCGAGCAACTGATGCCGGCGCCCACCCTCGCCGCCGCCCAGCCCAACGCAGAGCTGAGCCCCATCCCGAGGGTCAGCTGCTCCGCCTGGCCAGGTCGCAGCAGCGCTGGCTGGCTACCCCCTCGCTCAGGCCCGGCACCATCGGCCGTTGCTCACGGATCGCCGCGCTCCACCAGCTGTGCAGCCGTTCCAGCGGTGCGATCCGCCCATCGGCCCAGGTTCGGGCGAAGGCCCAGCGTGGATCGGGCTCCAGCCGGCGCAACGGCTCGCCGCCCCGGGACAGCCAGAGATTGAAGCCATGCACGTAGTCCGTCTGATTGTCGGAGCCGAGCACCGCCGTGCCTTCCCGGCCGTAAACCTCCAGCCAGCATCCCCGCCCGCGGCGGGTCACCGATGCCAGGTTGATCTGGGCAGGAACCGCCTGACCATCGGCTCCCTCCAGTTCGAGCTGGAGCAGGGCGATGTCCTCGGCATCGACGGGGGCCTGTCTGCCGCTGCCATCGGCCAGCGGGCGTTCACGGATGGCTGTGCTCAGCTGGGCCTGGAGGGTGCGAGTGGGACCCACCAGCCAGTGCATCAGATCGAAGGCATGGGTGCCCAGCGCACCGATCACGCCACCTCCGGCTGCCGCATCGGAGTACCAGCTCCACGGCCTGGCGGGGTCGGCGCGGCTGCCCATCAGCCAGTCGAGCTTGACCAGCACCGGTTCACCCAGGACGCCCCCGGCCAGCAGCTCCTGCAACTGCTGGAACAGGGGCACGGCCCGGTATTCGAAATCCACCGCCACGCTGAGGCCGCGCTGCAGGGCGAGACGCTGCAGTGCCTCCGCCGCATCAGCATTGAGGGTCACCGGTTTCTCCAGCAGCAGGTGCTTCCCTGCCTCCAGGGCACGTCGGGCCAGTTCGGCCCGTGGCGCCGGCGGCGTGGCGATCACCACGGCCTCGACCCTGGGATCGGCCAGGATCGCGTCGAAGTCGCTGCTGCCCGGGAGTCCTGTCTGCTGGCAGGCCGCTTCCAGGCGGTCGTGGCGTGGATGCCAGAGGGCGACTGGCACCGTGCCACTGCAGGCGTTCAGGGCAGGCAGGTGCACGGCCTGGCCGAAACCGAGCCCGGCGATGGCCACCCCGATGGGCCGATGGACCGACATGGTGCGGAAGGGGAACGCTTCAGCCAGCCTGCAGCAGCCCCGCCCCCGCCTCGCAGGAGGCTTCGATCACCGCATTGATGAGGGCCTCGTTGCCGGCAGCCAGCCACAGTGCACCAAAACGGGGGATGCCGTTCACGCTTGTGTCGCGATACAGCTTCTGACCGCAGTCGATTTCCATCACATAGAGATCGCCCATGCGGCCGCGGCCCCGCTGCTCCGGCTCGCTACCCGGATCGGTATCCGGATCGGCCGGCAGGAAGCGGCTCAGCACGCTGAGATTGCCGTCCCGGCTGATGCGCAGGCTGCCGGAATCCCACCACTGCTGGCCCTCCGCTGTGGGTGCCACCGGCTGCCAGTCAACCGGGCCGGCCATGGCCGGCGTGGCCGGCAGGCTCAGGCTGGCCGCACAGAGCAGCAGCGCGATCAGGCCTGACACGAAGGTGTGGGCCCGGTCGCGGAGACGGCTCAGGACTCCTTTCAGCTCCCGCAGTCGTCGCATGGTCATGCCGGTGTGAGCGCCCGGCAGCCATGCAGCTGCAGCAGGGTCGCCAGGGTGGTCTTCAGGTCCGGGCGCTCGACGATGGCGTCGATGAAACCATGGTCCCGCAGGTACTCCGCCGTCTGGAATCCTTCCGGCAGCTTCTCCCGCAGCGTCTGCTCGATCACCCGCCGGCCGGCGAAACCGATCAGCGCCTTCGGTTCCGCCAGGATCAGGTCCCCCAGCATGGCGAAGCTGGCGGTGACGCCGCCGGTGGTGGGATGGGTGAGCAGGGGGATGTAGAGCAATTCCGCCGCCCGGTGGCGCTCCAGCGCTCCGGAGATCTTGGCCATCTGCATCAGGCTGAGCATGCCCTCCTGCATCCGGGCGCCGCCGGAGGCGCACACGATCAGCACCGGATAGCGCCGGGCGGTGGCGGTTTCGATCAACCGGGACAGCTTTTCCCCCACCACCGACCCCATCGAGCCGCCCATGAACCGGAAATCCATCACCCCAAGGGCGAGAGGCATGCCGCTGCTGCGGCACAGTCCGGTCACCACGGCGTCGCGCAGTCCCGTGCCCCGCTGGCTGTCGCGGATCCGGTCGGCGTAACTGCGCCGGTCCTTGAAGGCGAGCGGATCGGTGGGGCTCAGGTCGGAATCGAGCGGTTCGAAACTGCCCGCATCAGCGATCAGCCGGATCCGCTCCTCGCTGTCGATGCGGTGATGGTGGCCGCACCCCTTGCAGACGCTGGCGTTGGTCACCAGATCCTTGCGATAGACCACCAGGGCGCACTCCGGGCACTTGCTCCAGAGGCCATCCCCTTCTTCAGGCTCCTGGACGAGGCGAACGGCTGGTGCGGTCTTGCGCCGGTCGGCGAACCAGTCGAACAGGGACATGGGGTTCCAGAGAAGGTCAGGCGCCCAGGCCGACGGGGCACCCACCCATTAAAGGCTGTCAGATCTGGGGCACCAGGCGGCTCAGCCAGAAGCCGTTGCCGAGCAGCCACACAGCCGCGCCGCCGCTGGCCAGGAACGGCCCGAACGGGAAGGGCTGCCCTGGCCCGAGCCGACCGCTCAGCCGACCCGCCAGCCCGATCACGGCGCCGCTGAGCACCGCCAGCGCAACGGCCAGGCCCAGGCCTGTTAGTCCGAGCCAGGCCCCCAGCAGGGCCGCGAGCTTGGCATCCCCCAGGCCCAGGGCCGGTCGCCCCATCAGGCGTTCCGCCAGCGCGCTCATCGTTTCAAAGCCCACCAGTCCCACTCCGGCGGCCAGCAGGTGCTGGAACAGCAAGGCGGCCGCGATTGCGGTGCCCTGCAGCAGGCCGATCCCGGCCGTGCAGGCCAGGCCGAGCAACAGGCCGAGCCGGCAGAGGGATTCCGGCAGCCAGAGGCTGTCAAGATCGATCAGCGTGAGCGGCACCAGCCAGCTCAACAGCAGCCAGCCGGCCAGCACCAGCAGCAGCGGCTCTGCGGCGGAGCCCATGGCCGTCGGGCGCGCCAGGCAGGCGGCCACCCAGAGCCCGGCTGTGAGCAGTTCCACCAGCGGGTAGCGCACGGCGATGGATGCCCCGCAGTGGCGGCAGCGTCCGCCCACCAGCAGCCAGCCCAGCACCGGCACGTTCTCGCGCCAGCGCAGGCCGGTGCCGCAGCGGGGGCAGTGACTGCCGGGATGGATCAGCGATTCCTGCCGGGGCAGCCGCCAGGCCACCACATTCAGAAAACTGCCCACGCAGGCGCCAAGGATCGCGGCCAGTAGGGACGGAAACAGCAGCGTGGATGCCATCGCGGTCAGGTTCAGCGGTTCCGAGGCATGCGCAGGCGGGAGTTCGGCCGGGTCGCCGCCCTGCCGCGCAACAGCGCCAGTGGGATGAACTGCTCATCCGGCAACAGCACCGGTTGATCGAACACCACCCGGCCCCGATCCCCCTGCAGCACCACTCCGTGGGGTTCGGCCCCGCCTGGGCAGTGCTCCAGGTAGCGATAGATCACGCTCCTGGCCTGCTGAAACACCGCCTGACTGTTGATGCGGTCGAGACGGAGTTCCTGGGCCCGGGTCCCGATCGCCCCCGCGATCAGGAAGGAGGGCCAGCGTTGATCCGGAGGCGGACTCTGGGGGGGAGCGTGGTTGATGGCCTCACCGTCTCCGGGTTGTCAACCAGATTAAGGGTGAATCACAGAGCTGACTGAAACGCTGTCAGCGATCAGGCCAGTTTCTTCTTCTCTTCGATCATCCTGTGGATGACAGGGGTGAGAATCAGTTCCATGGCGAAGCCCATCTTGCCACCATTAACCACGATTGAGGTGGGGCTGGACATGAATGAATCATGGATCATGTCGAGCAGATAAGGGAAGTCGATCCCCCACTTTTCGCGCGCACCCTTGCGAAAATGAATGATCACGAAGGATTCATCGGGTGTGGGGATATTCCGGATCATGAACGGGTTGGAGGTGTCCACGGTGGGAACCCGCTGGAAGTTGATGTCGGTGCGGCTGAACTGCGGGCAGATGTGGTTGATGTAATCCGGCATGCGGCGCAGGATCGTATCCACGGTGGCCTCGGCGGAGTAGCCCCGCTCCTGGTTGTCGCGAGCGATCTTCTGGATCCACTCCAGGTTCACGATCGGCACCACACCGACCAGCAGGTCAGCCAGGCCGGCCACGTCGTAGCCCTCGCCCTTCACGCCACCGTGCAGACCCTCGTAGAAGAGCAGGTCGGTGCCGGTGGGGATGGGCTCCCATGGGGTGAACTGACCGGGCTCCAGGCTGGTGCCCAGCCGGCCATTGTGCTCGGCGGCCTCCTCTGTGGAGTGGAGGTAGTAGCGCTTCTCGCCGCTGCCGGTTTCGCCGTAGGTGCGGAACAGCTCCTCCAGCTTGTCGAACAGGTTGGCTTCGGGGCCGAAATGGGAGAAGTTCTCCCCTTTGGCCAAGGCGGCCGCCATGGCCTCCTTCATCGCTGCGCGCTCGTAGCGGTGGTAGCTGTCGCCTTCGACCACGGCCGGAGTGATCCCCTCCCGGCTGAAGATGTATTCGAAGGCCCGCTTGACAGTGCTGGTGCCTGCGCCGGAGGAACCGGTGACGGCAACGACCGGATGACGCTTCGACATCGACGCAGGGGGAGAAAACCGCGACTGAGTTTGGCAGGTCGCGGGTCCGTTCCCCCATCCTGCCCGTCAAGTCGGGGACAGATCGCTCTCCAGCGCCGCCAGCAGCTGTTCGCCCATGGCCCGACATCCCAGTTGGGTACAGCCTTCGGCCATCAGATCACCGGTCCGGTATCCGGCGCTCAGCACCCGGTCCACGGCGGCTTCCAGGGCGGCGGCGGCGGCGTCCTGCTGCAGGCCGATCCGCAGCAGCATGGCGGCGCTTAGCACCATCGCCATCGGGTTGGCCTTGTCCTGCCCCGCAATGTCGGGGGCGGAGCCGTGGATCGGCTCGAACAGGCCCGGACCGCCGGCTCCCAGGGAGGCTGAGGGCAGCATGCCGATCGAGCCGCTGAGCATGGCAGCCTCGTCGCTGAGGATGTCGCCGAAGAGATTGCTGGTGAGCAGCACGTCGAACTGGCGGGGGTTGCGCACCAGCTGCATCGCGGCATTGTCGACGTACATGTGGCTGAGCTCCACAGCTGGGTAGCTGCTGGCGTGCAGCGCTTCCACCCGGTCGCGCCAGAGCTGGCTCACGTCCAGCACGTTGGCCTTGTCGACGCTGCAGAGGCGGCCACGGCGCTGCTGGGCCAGGTCGAAGCCCACCTTGGCGATGCGGTCGATCTCGTCGTCGAAGTAGGCCATCGTGTTGAAGGCCCGCACCCGGCCTTCGGCCTCCACCCGGCCCTTGGGGGTGCCGAAGTACACGCCGCCGGTGAGCTCCCGCACCACCAGCAGATCCACCCCTTCGATCACCTCACGCTTGAGCGTGGAGGCCTCGATCAGGGCGGGAATGATCTTGACCGGGCGCAGGTTGGCGAACAGGCCCAGGCCGGCGCGCAGGCCCAGCAGCCCGGTCTCCGGCCGCTTGTCGCGGGGCAGGCTGTCGTACTGGGGAGAGCCGATTGCCGCCAGCAGAACCGCATCGCTGGCGCGGCAGGCTTCCAGCGTGCTGGCGGGCAGCGGTTCGCCGGTGGCGTCGATGGCGGCGCCACCGATCGGCTGTTCGTCGTAGGTGAGCGCGAAGCCGTGGCGGCGGCTCACCGCATCCAGCAGCTGGCGGGTCACGGCCATGATCTCCGGACCGATGCCATCTCCGGGGAGCAGGGTGATCCGGGAACTGGTCATGGTGGCGGCCGACGGCACGGAAGGGTTTGGAGGTTAGGCCGTGGCCCCGCACTCAGTCGTGGCTGCGCTTCTCCAGTTGCCGAAGGCTGCGGGCCAGCTCCGGCAGCCTGTTGAAGGCGGCGGCGCAGCGCAGCCAGAGGCGGTTGGGGATGGCGGGGTAGCCGCTCACCACTTCGCCGGCAGCCACCTCGCCATGCACCCCGGATTTGGAGGAGGCGATGGCCCGGTCGCCCATCACCGCCCGATTGGCCAGGCCCACCTGGCCGGCCAGGATCACCCCGTTGCCGAGGCGGGCCCCTCCGGCGATGCCCACCTGGGCGGCCAGGGCACAACCGCGGCCGGTCGTGACCCCATGGCCGATGTGCACCAGGTTGTCGATCTTGGTGCCGGCGCCGATGCGGGTTTCGCCCACAGCCGGGCGGTCGATGCAACTGCCGCTGCCCACTTCCACGCCGTCCTCCAGCACCACGCGGCCGGTCTGGGGCATCTTGCGCCAGCCTGCGGCCGTCGGAACGAAGCCGAATCCTTCGCCGCCGATCACTGCGTTCGCCTGCACCACGCAGCCCTCGCCCAGCTGGCTGCCGGCCTGCAGCACGGCGCCCGCATGCAGCTCGCAGCCGGCGCCGAGCGCCACGTCGTCATCCAGCACCACCCGGGGATGGAGCACGCAGCCGTCGCCCAGCCGCACGCCGGCCCCGATCACCACCTGGGCCCCCACATGAACGCCGCTGCCGAGCTGGGCCGAGGGATCGATCACGGCGCTCGGGTGGATGCCGGGCGGACGCTGCCGGGGTGGATGCAGCAGCTCCAGCGCCTCTGCGAAGGCGAGGCGCGGGTCCGCCAGGGCGGCCCAGGCCACCCCTCGCTGCCGCAGCAGTGACTGCAGCGCCACGGCCTCGTCGCCCCTGGCGGGAACCAGAACGGCGCCGGCATCGGTGGCTCCCGCCGCCCCGGCCAGAGCATGGCCGGGTTCCAGAAAGCTCAGCTGGCTGGCTGTCGCCTGATCCAGGGCCGCGGCGCCGGTCAACACAGGATCTTCCGCCAGGAAGCGTTCCGTCTCGCCGTCGTCAGGGCCGCAACCCCGGGCGCGGAGCAGATCGAGCAAGTGGCTGAAGCGCATGCGCCACGATGGAAACGGGCTGGCCGGATCGTAGGCAGCCGCCCGCAGCTGACTGCCCGCAGCTGACCGCCCCACATTGGAGCGCCAGCTGTTGCTACAGCAGGGCCAGCTGGTCGCGGTGCACCACCTCCACGCCGGCTCGACCGATCAGCCCCCGCAGCTCAGCGCTGCCGAGGGTTGTCAGCCCGCGCCCCAGTTCGCGGCCGTCCTGGCTGAGCAGCCGCACCGGTTCCCGCGCAACGAACAGGCCCTCGATGGCCGTCACCCCCACCGCCAGCAGGGAGGCGCCCCGCTCCACCAGGGCCCGTTCCGCTCCGGCGTCAAGCCACAGGCTGCCTTTGGGTAACAGGGCATGGGCCAGCCAGCGTTTGCGGTCGGGCAGGGGGGTGATGGCGGGCTGAAAGATGGTGCCCACCCGGTCGCCAGCGAGCAGAGCATCGAGCACGTTGGGGTCGCGGCCATCGGCCAGGCGCACGCGGATGCCGCTGGAGGTGGCGATCCGGGCTGCCGCCAGCTTGGTGGTCATACCGCCGGTGCCCCACTGGCCCCCGCCTGCGGCGACGTGGCTGAGGCGGGCCAGCTCCTCCAGATCCCGCACCTCCTCGATCGGCTCGGCGCTGGCGTCCTGGCGGGGATCGCCGGAATAGAGCCGGTCGACATCGGTGAGCAGGATCAGCTCATCGGCCTCCACTGCCACGGCCACCAGGGCGGAGAGGGTGTCGTTGTCGCCGAAGCGCAGCTCGTCGGTGGCCAGGGTGTCGTTTTCGTTCACCACGGGCACCACCCCCCAGGCCAGCAGCTGCTCAAGGGTGCGCCGGGCGTTCTGGAAGCGACGCCTGGAGGCCAGGTCGCCGCGGGTCAGCAGCACCTGGGCCACCGTGAGGCCGCGCACGGCAAACGCATCCTGGTAGAGGGCCATCAACTGCCCCTGCCCAACGGCGGCCGCCGCCTGCAGGGCTTCCACCGCTGTGGGTCGTGTGCCGATCGCCAGGTGGGCGCATCCCAGCCCCACCGCTCCGCTGGTGACCAGGGTGATCGCCTCGCCGCGGCGGCAGGCCCGATTCAGGCTGGCGGCCAGATCGGCGATCACCGCGGCTGTCGGCCGCTCTGGCGTGCCGCGCAGCAGGCTGGTGCCCACCTTCACAACCCGACGGCAGGGTTTGCTGGAACCGGTCATCCGCCCAGGCTGGTTCCCATCCAATGGGCCAGGCGCAGCTCGAGCCGCTGCAGCCGGTCCCGTCGGCAGGGCCGTCCGTCCGGGTCGATGGGCTTCACCAGCACGGTGAACAGGCCCAGCCGATTGCCGGCGATCACATCGGTGAACAGGCGGTCGCCGATCAGGGCCACCTGGGCGGGAGGCAGCTGCAGGGTCTCGAGCACTTTGCGCAGGGCGCTGCGGCGTGGCTTGCCCGCCGAGGTGGTGAAGGGCACGTTCAGCGCAGCGGCCACGGTGCCGATGCGCTGGCGGGAGGGGTTGTTGCTGAGCAGGTGGATGGGAAGCTGGCCGCGGGCCTGCTCAATCCAGATGCGCATGCTGTCGGGCAGGGTGGTCTGGCGGCGGGGCAGCAGCGTGCGGTCCACATCGAGCACCAGGGCCCGGATGCCGCGCCCTTGCAGCTCAGTGAGGGGCAGCTCCGCCAGGGTGCGTTCGATCAGCCAGTCCGGCCGGAGCAGCTGCCGCAGCCTCACTCCTGCTCCTCCCGCTCCTCCAGCTCCGCTTCGATGCGGGGCTGCACACGCTCAAACTCCTCGCCTTCCACCAGCACCGCCGAGCTGCCGTCCATGCGGGCAACCACAAAGAAGGGATCGAGAGGGATGTAGAGGCCGTATTCCCGGTCATCCACCAGGAAGCTCACCAGCAGTTCGTAGGTCTCGGTGTCGTCGTCGCTGTCGTCGTCATCGAGGTCGTCCGGTTCCGGTTCATCCAGCTCGCCGCTCACGGTGAGTGTGACCGCTGAGCGCACCAGGGTGAGGTCATGTTCCTGCAGCACCACATCGGCAACCGAGAGAATCGGCTCGGCGGCATCCACGGCCTCGATCAGCTCCGGCTCCTCGCCATCGCTGAGGCGGAACAGGCATACCGGGGTATCGACCGGTGTCAGCAGCACGTAGTCGTGGCCGTCGAGGGGGATCAGCTGCTCGAGGAAGCAGAGCAATTCACGGTTCTGCTGATCACGCACCAGCACGGTGGGCACATCGGTGGGCACATCGGTGGGCAGGTCGCCGGAGCCAGTCATGAATGCAGCAGCGGGGCTCGGGAATCGAGCGGTGCCCTCAGGATGGCCCAGCGTTTGACCGTCTGCCGCCGCCGATGGTCGCCGCGCTCACCGGCAGCAGGGGGGAGCGGCGGGTTCCGGCCCCTCCCGCAGCCACTGTTCCAGCAGCAGGGCGGCGGCGGCGCTGTCGAGGGCACCGCTGCGATCGCCCGCCAGGCCGTGGCGCTCGGCTGCTGCCCAGCTGCTGCTGTGCTCGTTCACCCACACCAGCGGCAGGCCGGTGGCGGCGCGCAGCTGCTCGCCGTAGCGGCGGCAGTGGCGGGCCTGAGAGGTGGGGGCTCCGCTGGCATCGAGGGGCAGACCCACCACCAGCAGCTGCACCCTGCGGCTGCTGATCAGCGGTTGGATCACGTTCAGATCCGCACTGAAGCTGCTGCGGGCCACGGCGGTGAGGCGAGTGACCGTGAGGCCGAGGGGGTCGCAGCCGGCCAGGCCGATGCGCCGGCGGCCGACGTCGAAGGCCAGCACCGAGCGGGGGTGCGGTGCCGGCATCGTTTCAGCGCGGCCCGCCGAGCGGGGTCGGCATCGGCCGGCGACGCGGCTGGAGCTGCTCCAGCACCGCATCCAGACGACGGCTGGTCTGGCTGGCGCGCACGGGCAGCTCCTGACGACGCCAGACGCTGCGGGCCATCAGCAGCCGTTCGCCGCGGGGTTCGGCCCCGCGGTGCTGCAGCCAGTGCTCCAGGGCGGTGTCGTGGCGGTCGCTGCGCAGCCAGAGGGGCTCGCCATCGCCGAGGGCCTGCTGGGCCTGGTGCAGCAGCAGCTCCGTGCCGGTGCCGATCAGGTGCTCCCAGCCCGGATGGACGGTCAGTTCCAGGTCGTGGCCACCGCCCGGGTGTTCCCCCAGCCAGCGCACCGCCGCCACCGCCTGGTTGCGGCAGCGGTCGAGCAACAGCCAGCCCCGGCCGCGGCTCTGGTCCAGCAGGTCGTCGCTGCAGCGGTCGAGCAACTGGCGCAGCTGGGCCGGACAGGCCGCCTGCTCCAGCTGCAGGAGGGATTTGGCGTTGGCGCGGCAGAGGGATTGGGGCAGCAACTCCGCCGGGGGCTCCACCGGCTCCGCAGCTTGGTGCCAACGCCAGAGCCCTTCAAGGCGCAGGGGTTGAAAGCCCTGTTCGCGCAGCGATGCCAGCCGGTCACGGTCGACGCTGGAACTGGTGGCGATCCAGCTGGTGGCGGCCTCGGTGCGTTGCATCGCTTCGCGCAGCAGCAACTGGCTGAGCTGGCGACGGTCAGCGGTGCTGGCCAGGCGCAGATGCAGCACCTGCCAGCAGCTGCCACGACGGTTGATCTGGCGGGTGACGATCAGTCCCTCCGGCTGGGTACCCCGGCGGGCCAGCAGCACCTGGGCTGCACCGCTCGGCCGACCGCTGAACAGGTGCAGGAGCCGCTGAGGCAGGTTGAACAGAAGCGACTGCATCAGCACGGAGCGCTGCAGCAGCGGCTGAAGCGGCACGAAGGCCGGATCACCCAGCTGGGGCAGGTGCCAGGCGGCGAGCGGTTCGATGGTGTACTCAGGGTCCGGGACCGATGGAGTGCCAGCGGAGTGCGACTCCACCAGAAGGTCCCCGGAATTGGGACCGGCTGGACCGGAACGCTCCGGCGTGGTGGATTGCACTGCCATCCCGGTCCGCTCCCCGATGCTGGCCCGAATCACTCTATCGAGGCAGATCCACCACCGCCGCTGGCTCAGGCGGGCCGCACCAGCACCAGCGGCGTGCGCTCGTTGGCGTTACCAGCCGGGTTGGGGCGCAGGGCCCGCTGCAGCAGCTCCTCATCGCAGCCGGCACTGGCTGCCAGCACCTTCACCCGCCCCAGGTCATTCACATCGACCACCGCCACCGCCACGCCGAGGGCCTGGGCCATGCGGCTGCAGAAGCTGGCTGGATCGGAGGGGCCCAGCACGATCGTCTGGTCGTAGGGGGGGGTGGTGCCCGTCACGTCATCGATCAGGCGGGCCTGGTCACCGGCGAGTCGGTAGAACCAGCCCTTGGACCCCACCAGCTTCAGGGCGGTGCCGACCAGCCAGGCCGACAGCACGCGGGCGGGGCCGACCAGGTCGATCAGGCTCTGCAGCCCACAGGCCGTGGCCAGGGAGCTGGTGGGGTGGAAGACGCGGCAGAGCAACCGGGCCAGAGCGGAGGGGTGCACCGTCTCGGGATGGTGGTATCGGCCCTCCATCACCGCCAGGGGGGTCTCGCCGATCGTGAGCACATCGCCCGGTTGCACCAGGGCACCGGCATAACGGCGCAGCACCTGCTCCGGGTCGTCGAGGGTGCCGAGCAGATGGGTCCTGAGGGGCAGCACCCGGCAGCGCTCCCCCTCGCGCCAGGCAGCGCCGGCGGCCTCGAGGGGCTCAGGACGGCGCAGGGGTACGAGGATGCCGTCGCGGCGCCAGAGACGACCGAACGGGCCGTAGTTGACCCAGAGCACCTCGAGCCAGAGGGTGTCGAGCAGGACGGCCGGATCAACGTCAGCCGGCGCTTCGATCGTCACGCTCAGGGCGGCGCGGGTGGCCTTGTGGCCCTTGATGATGTAGGCCGCCCAGTAGCCATCCGGCCGGCTCTCCTCGTCCGGGTGGCAGGCCTGTACGTGGGTGCGGATGCTCACCCCGCTCAGGTCGCCCCGTCCCAGCAGGGTGGGACGCAGTTCCAGCTGGGGCACGAACACCTCCATGCGCCGGTGTGGATTGGCCAGCGTGACCATGCCGCGCACGATCACCCGGCCCCCTGCCTGTTCGACGGCAAAGGATTCGGCGGTGAGCCGCAGCGGCGATGCCGGCCGCAGCCGGTGGCGCAGCTCCAGCCAGAGCAGCAGCAGGCCGAGGAGCAGGGCAGCGATCAGGACCCCCTTGAGCAGCAACAGGAGCAGCAAGTGCAACGCGACGCGAATCGGGGGGAGCGTAGAGGCATCCGGCGCTTTAGCGTCCCCCCCAGATGGGGCCCGCTGGGCGATGCGCAAGACCTTCGTCCTGGATACCAACGTGCTGCTGCACGATCCGGCTGCGCTCACCCGGTTTGAGGACAACAACATCGTCATCCCGATCGAGGTGGTCGAGGAGATCGACCGCTTCAAGCGCGACCCCGCCGAGAAGGGGCGCAATGCCCGCCAGGTGTCGCGCCTGCTCGATGAGCTGCGGGCCCGGGGCAACCTCTCCGACGGGGTGCCGATCGACGATCAGGGCGGCACCCTCAAGGTGGTGTTCTGTCGCGCCGAGACCCTGGCCACCCTGCCGCCTGAGCTCAAGGCGGGCAATGGTGACAACAACATCCTGGCGGTGGCGCTGGAGCAGCAGCGGCTGGAGGCGGTGATCGGCGACCAGCCGCCGGTGGTGCTGGTCACCAAGGACACCAACCTGCGCATCAAGGCGGATGCGGTGGGGCTGATCGCCCAGGACTACACCACCGACAAGGTGGCGATCGGCGACCTGTACCCCGGCTTCAGTGAGGTCTGGGCGAGTGCCGACCAGATGGATGCCGTGAAGCTGGCGCCCGGGCTCGCACTGGAGGGGTTGGCGCTGCCCCAGCAGCTGGTGGCCAACGAGGGGGTGACGCTGATCGACCAGGTCCAGCCGGCCCACACCCTGCTGGCTCGCTTCAACGCGGCCAGCCAGACCCTCCAGCCGCTGCAGCGCGTCACCAAGGTGAAGCTCGGCCGGATTCAGGCCCGCAACCGGGAGCAGACCTTTGCCCTCGATCTGCTGCTCGACCCGGCCATCCAGCTGATCACCCTGGTGGGCAAGGCGGGGACGGGCAAGACCCTGCTGGCCTTGGCGGCGGGCCTCAATCAGGTGGCCGATGAACGGCTCTACGAACGGCTGCTGGTGACGCGGCCGGTGATTTCCCTGGGCAAGGAGATCGGGTTCCTGCCCGGTGACCTTGAGGAGAAGATGGGGCCCTGGATGCAGCCGATCATCGACAACCTTGACTTCCTGCTCGGTTGCGACGATCAGCGAGGCGGGAGCAGCGCCGCCACCAGCCATGGCCCCAGGCCCGGTGGCCATCGGCCCCGCAGCAACTGGGCTGACCTCAAGGGTATGGGGCTGCTGGAGGTGGAGGCGATCAGCTATATCCGCGGCCGTTCGATTCCCCGTCAGTACATGGTGGTGGATGAGGC
>Ga0079302_1000163_pt1 | contig 16646 bp, 27 predicted proteins | sample Wag4_2014_7_16_FD_75102 | JGI IMG/M metagenome (GOLD analysis project Ga0079302, IMG submission 75102) | Fresh water mixed with fracking chemicals microbial communities from Ohio, USA - Utica-2 Time Series FC 2014_7_16 | ecosystem: Engineered > Industrial production > Chemical products > Input... | reverse complement strand
GAGAACAACCTGCGCCAAAGAAGCGCTTTCGCATAGAGGCAGACGATGATGCCAGTGGCGCTGTCGGCAAGGTAGAAGACAAGAAGGCTATGCGTCAGGCTAAGTACGGTGCCAAGGATCTAGAGTCTGACCCAATGCGTAACCGTTCACAAAAGCCAGAGTCAGAGTGGAGCACCAAGGATCTTGTTTCAGAGTTTGGATCCTTGCTTAACCTCAGCCCTGCTCGTGATGTTCCTATGCAGCTTAACACTCAGCAGCTTGCTATCTGGATCAACAAGATGGTTAAAGAAGGCGTGACTAGACAACAGATGCTTTCAGCTATTAGAATGTTCTTTGAGGACCCACGCAATCTGAACGACCCAGGAATTGGTGTTCAGATCTGGCGCAGGTTCGTGGCTTACTACCCAACCGCACATGGTTTGGTTACTCGTGAAGAGCTTCCTACATCCTATGTGGATGAGGAGTTCAAGGCTCAGCAAGAAAAGATGCTCAAACTACTAGGAGGCAAGTAATGTACGACCTGAATAAGATCGCACCAAGCATCCGTCACAGGATTCTAAGGGCCAACCTTCCTATGAAGTCTCTTGGTATGGAGCTCTCAGACCTCGACAATGGCCCTGCTGTGGCTAAGGTCAAAATCTGGATGGAGCAGGTCCGCTCTGGAGTGGTCATTAAAAGCCCTGGAAGCCCCTCTAGCGGGCTTGGACTCCTACTAGTAGGGTTACCAGGTCACGGCAAGACAACACTAGCCTCTGTGGCCGTCCAAGAGCTTATTCGGACAATGCCCTTTGATATGGAGCAGCCTGGTCTATTCTTAGACTACCCAAAGTTCCTACGACTTGAGAAGAGTGCCTTTTCCGACAACACGTTGGAAGATGAACTCAAAAGAATTTACGGAGATGATCGTCATTCAATCCCGTTGTTTATCTTAGATGACCTCGGTAAAGAATATAAAACACAGGCTGGTTGGGCAGAGAATGTTTTTGACGCTTTGATTCGTGCACGCTTTAACGCAGGGCTTCCAACAATCATTACTACAAATGTTCGTACAGAAAGTTGGAGACGTACGTACGGTGAACCAATGGCAAGCTTTGCCCATGAAGCATTCATGTGGGTTGAGGTAGAATCTGATAAGGGGGATTTACGCAAATGAAAGTACCTGATATGTCTTGGATGATTACACAGATCTTTTTATCTGATACGGGTGTGCACGAAGTGCATGTTCATCAGGATACGCATAAGCTGCGGTGCAATTGCTCTGGGTACAACACCCGTACCAGCTGCAAGCATACACGATTTGTAAAAGATAAAATGGAGAAGAACAACGGAATCTATCCAGTTGAGATCTCTAACAAGGTTGATCGTTACGAAAGCCGTATCGCTTCCGAAGATCCGATAGCATTTAGAGAATTGCTGGTAAACTACGGCAAGATCGTAGCTCTGTAAATATGCGCGGGGGCGATATATCTAACGAGATTCCTATGAGAGTACTCGTTGCTTTAGATTGCATTCTAGATAGGCAACTAAAGTTTAATAGAGTGCTTGGTATACAGGTGCCGTATCAAGAAGTTACTTACAGTCGACAAGCTTTGTCTAGCTTTTGGCGGTTCAGAGAAAAGAATGATTACACCTTAGAACTAGTTGGGTTTGAACATTCACAGAAAGAAATGGATGCCGTGCTTGAGGATCTAGATAATCTAGGCACCAATCCGTTTAACTATTCAAAAGCTTATAATGTAGTTGCAGATCTTGTAGCAGAGCTTCCTTATAGGCCAGAAGTAAAGTATGTAATTGATGTTAGTTCTCGTGGCATGCGCTACGGGCACTGGTTTTTAGATGAGGGGGCGATGCATGGCAGCAAATAATGAAGAGCGCTTGCTTTCCAAAGCCATTCGTAACAGGGATATAAGACCCCTTGTTGAGTCTGGTGTACAGGAAGACTGGTTCTTTAATGACATGAACCGACAGGTGTGGAAGTTTGTTATTAAACATAACGAGAAGTACGGAGAAGTTCCTACTGCCGTTACTGTCAAAGAAAACTTTCCTACCTACACTCTACATGCTGTAGAGGATAGTGTCGAGTATCTTATTGATCAGTTGGTAGAGTATCGAAAGCGTCAAAAGACTATCGATACTTTGCTTGAGGCTCAGCAGTCTGTACAGCAGGGTGATCACAACGCAGCTATTCAGACGATGAGCTCTGCGGTACAGTCGCTTCTTAACGACAACACCAGAGAGTCTAACGACGAGAACCTCAGCGAAAACCCGCTAGAACGTTACGATGAGTACTTGAGTATCAAGACTCGTCCTAATGGGTTGCTTGGTATCTCTACAGGGTTTAAGACTATCGATGACATTACTGCCGGATTACTTAAGCAACAGCTGTGGACTATAGTGGCCCCGCCTAAGACCGGTAAGTCCGTGCTAGCTATGCAGATGGCTATCCGTGCACAGGATGAAAACCTTAAGGTTATGTTTCAATCATTTGAGATGACAGCAAGAGAAATGAAAACGCGTTACGATGCTATGCGTGCACATATCTCCCACGGTCGTTTGATCCGCGGTGCTCTTAGACCAGAAGAAGAAAAGAGTTACCGAGATCATCTAAGCGAAATTCGCCAAGAGTTCTGGATGCCAGACAACATCGCAGCTAGAACTATAACCGGACTGTCAGCAAAGATTGAGAAGTTTAAACCGGACATTGTATTTGTTGACGGTATGTATCTTATGATGGACGAAGAGACCGGAGAGACTGAGAGCGAACGTTCATTGCGTAGTCTTACACGTAACATGAAACGTGTAGCTCAGCGTTACGATGTGCCTGTTGTAGTTAGTACTCAGGCTTTGCGTTCTAAGATGCGTGGTGGAAAAGTAACTGCAGACTCTATTGGTTACACATCATCGTTCTTACAGGACTCAGATATTGTTCTAGCTTTACAACGTCAGGATGAGGAAGATGATTCATCTAGATCTTTAACAGTAGCAGCAAGTCGTATTTCAGGTATGGGTTCAACAGATCTTATGTGGGATTGGGAGGAGGGACGCTTTGAAGAGTATGCAGCTTTCAGTGGCATTAAGTCCGTTTGATGGGACACAGCTGTGCACAGATTACAACACTGATATCTTCTTTCCAGAAGAGTACGGTGACGAGGATGTGGCGCAAGCTAAGAGCATCTGTAATGATTGTTGGATCAAAGACAAGTGTTTGTCCTTTGCTCTTAGCACCAATGAAAAAGAGGGCGTATGGGGTGGCACCACTCCTGTAGAACGTAGACGTATTAAGCGCAGGGTAAAGAAATGATGGACCTTCGCGGGGAACCTATTCATATCTGTATATGCGGTTCCAAGTTGTGGAACATACAGGCTATGTTTGAAGACTATGAAGTGTCGATGTACTTTACGGATATGGAATGTGCGCTCTGTGGCTCTAAAGCTACAGCGCCCACACTTCCAGATAAACCAGGGTGGGAGAGGGAGGACTGATGTACGCGGAGGGTTCAGTAGAAGGCGTGCTTCTTAACTTAGGTATTGAAGTTACGCAGCGTGGCGATGAGTTGCTTGGGCTATGTCCTATGCACTTAGAGCGAACCGGTCGAGAGGATAGTAATCCTTCTTGGTCTATGAATGCTGAGAGTGGTGTTCATCATTGCTTTTCTTGTGGGTACAAAGGCACCTTGCTAACTCTTGTTGGTGAGATCAAAGAGTTCACCACAACATGGGGACGTGTAGACTTTGAGGCTGCCAAGGAATGGTTACGCAATAATGTCGAGGTTAACTTCGAGTATCTTGCACGCCAGCTAGAGGAAGCTCGCAACAGCTACATCCCTATCCCTGCACCTGTGGGGATGAGTGAGGCACGGCTGGCAATTTTTGACAGCGTAGCACCTGATTGGGCTTTATCTGCTAGAGGTTTGACAGAGGATGCTTGTGTTCTTTACGGTGTAAAGTGGAACCCTAATAAGAACTCTTGGATCACACCTATCAGAAACCCTAACGGCTTTAAGCTGATGGGTTGGCAAGAGAAGAGTCAGACAGAGCGCTTCTTTCGTAACAGGCCTACAGGTGTAGCTAAGTCAAAGACATTGTTTGGTCTTGAGTTGTTTAAGTCAGGAACAATGATCGTTGTAGAGTCTCCGCTAGACGCAGTCAAGCTCTCATCAATGGGAGTTTTTGGTGCGGTATCTACTTTTGGCGCATCTATTAGTGATGATCAGCTACAGCTTATGAAAGCTGCGGACAAGCTGATCTTTGCTATGGACAATGATGCTGCAGGTAGAAAAGCTTCGGCAGATATGCTTGAGCGTACACGTAAAGAGGGTATGGAATGCTGGTTCTTAAACTACCAGGGCAGCGAGTATAAGGACATTGGCGACATGCCAGAACATTTGGTACACTATTGCTTAGAGGGTTCAAAACATTCTGTATTTGGAGAGGCAGCATTCTTATGACACACGATGAACTACTAGAAGAAATTACTGCATACGAACGCAGGACTTGCAACTCAGCAAGAGATGACTCAACTTGTATTTCGTTACATCCTTTGGCTAGGTCTCTTCGTGCAGTAGTGGAATTGCATTACCCTATAATTCATGCTTTGCCTGATGAAACATGTCGGGCTTGTCAAGATTTATATCCTTGTCCAACCATTCAGGCTATTGAGAAGGAGTTAGGTAATGGATAAATCAGAAGAAAAACTTCCAGGATATAAGCAAACCCCGCCAGATTGGTGCGATGATTGTGCGGGAAATCCAGGAGAGGTGTGCCCAGATTGTGGATGCACACACAATTGTTGAAGGCTATTGAAAAGGAGTTGCTATGATCATCGGACTAACAGGGTACGCACAGTCAGGTAAAGATACCGTGGCTAAGATTCTTGTAGAAAAGTATGGCTACACTCGTGTTGCTTTTGCAGATAGGATCAGAGAGTTCTTATACGACATGAATCCAATGGTAGATACCGTGGCATTTGAACCTATCTTTCTTAAAGAACGTGTAGATAGAGATGGTTGGGAAGTGGCTAAGAAAAACCCACACATTCGTCGTGCCTTACAGAACGCAGGAGTATCTGCTCGTAAAGTTTTTGGAGAAGACTTTTGGGTAAACGAGGTACTTAAGAGTATTGATCCGGCAGATAACATTGTTATCACTGACGTTAGGTTTACAAATGAAGCCGAGACTATCAAGCTCATTACTCAGTTTACCGGACAACCATCACAGATCTGGCGTATCAAACGTCTTGGAGTAGAGGCTGTGAATGCTCATGTATCTGAGTCACAGATGGACGACTATCCTGTAGATCAAATCTTTGCTAACAACGGAACCGTAGAAGATCTAGAAATTATGATCAAGACAAGAATGCAGGGGTTAGTTTTAAATGGCTAAAGCATCTATTGATTATAATGTTGTTAAAGAGCTTCCTGAAAGATTTTGGGATAAGGTAAACAAGACAGACACTTGTTGGTTATGGACCGGTAAGATCGATGATGGGTATGGGCGCTTTTCTTACAAGGGGGTCACCTACCTAGTGCACCGACTAGTTGTTGCAGTGCTCATAGAACCAGTAGTTATTGGAATGGTTATTGACCACACTTGTAGGGTCCGTAACTGCTGTAACCCGGATCATCTTCGTCAGGTAACTATATCTGAGAACACTAAGAATTTGAAACGACAAGACGATCCAACTACCTGTGTTAATGGACACCCATTGTTTGGCGAAGCTGCGCAGGTTCATATTAGTGAACGACGTACACGTCATAACGGTGGTACTACTTCTATTACCTGCAAGGTATGCAACTCAGTACGTAGACTAGAGCATGTGTCTCCAATAGAGGAGCTCGTGTAATGTGGTCCTGGGTACTGGCTTGCATCGGTGTGTTTGGCATCTACTTTGTTGGTAGAAAAACAGTGTGGGGTTGGCTAGTCCTATTAGCAAACGAAGTTATTTGGATTGTATATGCAGTGTCTACAAAGCAGTATGGTTTTATTGTGTCAGCTATAGCGTATGCTATCGTGTACGTCCGTTCATTTATTCACTGGAGACAAGACGCGTGAGTTTTACAGGAACACTTTTACCTTATCAAGTTGAGGCCGTAGAGGCTATGGTGGCACGCAAGAAGATGCTTGTAGCCTACGACCTTGGCTTGGGTAAAACTGTCCTGACTATCGCTGCTATTGAAGAGCTTAAAGACCTTGGTAAGATAACTGAGCCAGGTATTATTATTTGCCTATCCTCATTGAAGTATCAGTGGGCCGAACAGATTAGGAAATTTACAGATGACGCTGCAAACGTTGTGGTCATTGATGGAACGCCAAAACAACGAGCCATCCAATACGGGGAAGCGGTCGACTGGGGGCATTCGCTCATTGATTACGTCGTTCTTAACTATGAGCAGGTTGTTAACGACTGGGACTATGTTCAACATCTCGCAAGAGGATTCGTCGTCTGCGATGAAGCAACAGCCATCAAAAGTTTCAGATCAAAACGATCAAAGCAAGTAAAGAAGCTAACTAGCCAAGTTAAGTTTGCTCTCACCGGTACACCTATCGAGAACGGTAAGCCCGAAGAACTATACAGCATCATGCAGTTTGTAGACCAGAAGGTACTGGGCCGGTTTGATTTGTTTGACAAGACTTTTATTGTTCGTAATCACTTTGGTGGAGTAGAGAAGTATAGGAACCTTCCTACATTAAATAAAGCTATGGCAGAAGCTAGTGTTCGTAAACGTCAACAGGATCCTGATGTAGCGCCTTATCTTCCAGACACTATCTTTGCTGAGCCTATCCGTGTGCCGTTTGATAACGCTGGAGCAAAGCTCTATAACATCATTGCCAGAGAGATCTTGGAAGACCTTGAGCAAGCTATAGATAACTACGGGTCATCGTTTGATTTGTTCTCTCACTATACCGGAGAGAGTCAGAACGAGGCTGCCAATGCCCTCAAGGGTAAGATCATGTCTAAACTAACAGCATTAAGAATGCTTTGCGATGCCCCAGCTTTGCTTAGCCATTCAGCTGGTCGTTACCGTAAAGACGGAGACGCAGGTTCTAAGTACATAGCTGATCTAGATGAAGGTGGAAAGCTTGCTAGCCTAAAGGCTCATCCAAAAGCTGATGCATTGCGACGCTATGTAGCAGAGTTCCTAGATGTTAATGATCAGAATAAGGTTGTTATCTTTACTAGCTATGTATATATGGTTAAGCTGCTTGAACAAAGTCTTGAAGAGTATCAGCCACAAATTTATACGGGAGAACTAGATGCTAAAGCTAAAGAGGTTGCTAAGGTCACTTTCCAAACTGACCCAAGTTGCCGTGTACTTATTAGTTCTGACGCCGGTGGCTATGGCGTGGATCTCCCTCAGGCTAACCTACTTATTAATTACGATCTTCCGTGGAACGCAGGTCTGGCGCTACAACGTAATGGGCGTATACGAAGGGCCTCTAGTACTTGGCCTTCAATTGTTATTCAAGACTTCTTAATGGAGGGCTCCATAGAGGAGCGACAGCACGACATGCTGCTTCAAAAGAATGCAGTAGCCGATGCCATTATGGATGGTGAGGGTATTAACTCTGCTGGGGGTGTGGAGTTAAACTTGGGAAGCCTTAAGGCGTTCTTACAGACTACTATGGTTTAAAATATTCTTTATGCCAAACGCACCTAAGACCCCAACCCGTACCATCCGGGTATCTAATGAGCTCTGGACCTCTGTCAAAGACAAGGCCGAGATCGATGGCCGTACTGTTACGGACGTAATCATCTCTGCCCTAAAAGAGTATGTGAAAGTGGATTTGCAAGACTAAAACATCTGTGCTATATTGTTTAATAGGGGGGTAAATATGCCAAATGTAATTGAAAGAAACTTGCCTAGTGAAGGCAATCCAATTGTAAGCAAGGTACGTAAGTATGTTAATTTACGTAGCCGCATAGAAGACCTGACTAAGGAACAGTCTAGTCTTAAGACGGAGCTATCAGATCTCGTTGATAACGAGGGTACTCCTGATGAGAAGGGCCATATCTGGTACTCGCTACCAGAAGAAGTAGATGGCTATCAATCCTTACAGCGTCAACGTCGTGTAACTCAAAAGCTTGATGAAGATACTGCTCGTGCAATCCTAAAGCAAAAGGGTCTTACTGACCGCTGCTATAAGCTTGTGCCTGTTCTTGATGAAGCAGAAGTAATGGCTTGTCTATATGAAGATCTTCTTACAGAAGAGGAGATCGACTCTATGTTTCCTAAGTCTGTTAGCTACGCGTTCATTCCGAGCAAGTCATGACTAACCAGGATCCAGTAGACCGTATGTTTGCAGAGCTGGATGAGTTCTATCCAGGCTCTAAGAAGAAGCGTCGTCCTCTGAATCCTCAGGCTAAGAAACCTAGAGTAAAAAAAGAAGAAGGATCCTGGGACTCAGATCCTCAGGTAAAGAAACTACCTAACGGAAGTGTGGTAGAATTATTTAGTGCAGGGGCTTTTGCTCTTGCGCTAGGTCGTCCGCTAGTGACTATCAGACTTTGGGAACGCAAAGGTTATATACCACGTGCACCTTATCGTCTCAAGTCTATAGTAGTTGATGGTGTAAAGAAGCCAGGTTGGCGGATGTACAGCAGAGACATTGTAGAGGCGACTATAAAAGCTTTCGAAGCCCGAGTGCTTATGGAAGCCCCACGAATTGACTGGAACCGACATACAGATCTATCAATTGAATTGATGGAAACCTGGAGAAAGATTCACAGTCAAGAAACAAACTAATAACCATGATCCACTGATCCTATGAAAGAAGAAACCAATGACCACATCACTACGTATCAACAAGTCAGACGTTCCAAACGTTGACTCATACACAACAGCAGCATCTCTAGAAGCAGATGACCTGTTTATTGAAGAGGACGAAAATACATCCTCACCAACATCCTCCAGCATTCAGACTGGTTGGAGTGCAGCCAAGAAGGCTGTAGCTAAATCTACTAAATCATTTGCAACTGACTTCAAGTTTGATGAAGATGTTCAGCTTGTAAAGTTTATTTCCGACGAACCAATTGTGTTCATGCAACACTGGGTTAATCGACCAGGAAAGAAATCATTTATCAGTATTGGCGAAGGCGACCCACTTGTTGAAGTAGGTAGCATTCCATCACAGAAGTTCGCCTTTACAGTTCTAAATCTATCTGATGAAGAACCACAAGTTCAACTAATGATTGTTGGTGTACGTCTCTGTGGACAACTTGAGAAGCTTGCTTCTGATAAGAAGACAGCACCTCTCAATCGCCCAGACATGTACTACGCAGTAAGTAAGACTGGCACGGGGACCAAAACATCTTACAGCGTTGTACCTGTTAAAGAACGTGACCTTGCTGAGGAATGGGATATCGATCCTGTTGCTGCTGCTGAGTTAATCAAGACCCTAAAGCCACTTGGACCTGAAGCTCTCCATACTTCAACCAAGGCAGAGCTTGCGGAGATTGCTCGTGAAATCGCAGCCAACGGATAAGTAGTCCCATCTTGTTGAGGGAGCCGGGTTTTTGAACCTCCTTTCTACCGGCTCCCTTAACCAAACCTTAGGAGCGCAATGAATATCATTACAACATCTGAACAGTTACAGGATCTTGTGGACTACTACATGTCACAAGACGCTTTTGTATTTGACGTAGAAACCATGGGCGACCATCGTGGAGATCCACGACAGAACCAAGTCGTGTGGATTGCTATGGCTACAACTGATCGTGTCGACGTTATTCCTATGGGTCATCCTAATGGAGAGTATCTTCGTACAGACTATCCTTTACTACCTTCTGCACAAGACCGCATCATTAAAGGTCTTCCTCTTCGTGCATCTGATTACAGTAAAGATGAGCGTAAAGCTACCAAAGTATTCGGAGCAGCTCCAGAGCAGCTTACACCTGGAGAAGTATTTAAAGCCCTTAAGCCATTGTTCTTTAGTGACATGCTTAAGATTGGCCACAACTTAAAGTTTGATCTACAGAGCGTTACGAAGTATCTAGGGCAATTGCCTACAAAACCATATGCGTGCACCCTCAACGCAGCTTTTGTCCTAGATACTCGTAACAACCATAACTTAGGTCTTGATGATTGTTTGAAACGAGAGTTTGATTACCACATGGTCAAGGGTGTTGGCGCACAGATTGAGGCCCATACCTTTGATGACGTTGCTACTTACGCAGGGCTAGATGCAGAGTGGACTTGGAAGCTATGGAATAAGTATGCTCCTAAGTTAGAGCGTGACAATGTTCTTGGCGTGTTTAAGCTTGAGATGGATGTGCTGTATGTGATCTCTCGCATGGAGCTTCACGGCGCAGACATTGATGTTGAGGCTCTTAAAGTTCTTAAAGAAGATCTTGAGAACCAGCTAGAAGAAACTAAGGCAACTATCTATCGCTTGGCAGGAAAAGCATTTAATATCAACAGCGTACCTGAGAAACAAAAGCTATTGTTTTCTAGTAAGAAGGAGGGTGGTCGCGGACTTAAACCACGCGTACTCACCCCGAAGGGCGTCAAGAATGATGAGGCAGGTAATGACCTTGTCATCTCAGATTTCTCGGTATCTGAACCAGCAATTAAAGCATTCATGGGCAAGGATGCTCTGGTTGACGCCCTTCTTAATTATTCTGACCTGAATAAGTTACTGACTACTTATGTAATTCCATACCTTGGTGGAGACATAACTAGAACAACTTCAGGCAAATCTAAAACAGTGGCTAAGAGAGCACTGTTATTGAACGGCAGGATCCATACAGATTTCATTCAGTATGGTGCGGAGACTGGACGTTTCTCTAGTCGTAATCCAAACCTACAGAACGTGCCTAACCCACGTACGCCTAATGGAAAAGCTATTAGAAATCTTTTTGTTCCACCAGAGGGTTACCAACTTGTTGTAGCTGACTACTCCCAGATCGAACCTCGCATTCTTTCCTCCTTTAGTGGTGATAGAGTGCTGTGTCAAAACTATCTAGACGGCGTAGACATTTACACAACTATTGGTGATACTGTTGGTGTAGACCGCAGTGGTGCTAAGACCCTTGTTCTAGGTATGATGTACGGTATTGGTCCTGAAAAGATTGCTACCTCTATCGGCGTGTCCGGTAAAGAAGCTCGTGACCTATTGGATAACTTCGCACGTAAGTTTCCTTCCATAACTAAGTACAAGCGTCAGGTTGTAGCAGAGACACGTAGACGTGGGCCTGTTCCTTACGCACTTACATATATGAACCGACGTCGTTACTTGCCAGACATGTTGTCTCGTGAGGTTGGAAAGCGTGCTGGAGCAGAGCGTCAGGCTTTTAACACTGTTATTCAAGGTTCAGCAGCAGATCTTATTAAGCTGGCTATGGTACGGGCAGAAGGACTACTGCCAGACAAGGCTGCAATGATCCTTACTATTCACGATGAACTGGTAACAGTTGCGCCAAAGGAAGTAATCGAAGAGACAGCTGCAGCTATTCGTGAGGCTATGGAGGGCATCAAAGCTCTGTCAATACCTATGCTAGCAGATGTTAAAATAGTAGATAAATGGGGAGAGGCAAAAGACTAATGTTTAATCGAAAGAAGAAAAAGAAAAAGAGCCGTGTTGAGATTAAACATGTACCTCTGCCTATACTAATGCGCCAAGCTATATACGACTCTATGTTAGAGCCTGCAGAAGGTATAGCAGAAGCTTTAGGGTTACCTCCTATTTCTGATGAGGTATCTGAGATGGAAGAGCTAGAGAGTCAAAAGCGTTTAGAGCGCTTTGCTAGTCTAATTCCTTTTATCGATTCTCATTCAGACTTAGCTTCTCGCATCACAGCTGCAGCTTATTTGCTAGATGATGATGACCAAGATCTAGATGTCTTAAAGCTTGGTGCTGATGTGGAAGAGAAGCTTGTAGATCTATTTAAACTTGTAGCGATATCTTCATCAGTATCCTGCATATCAACTCTTTTTAACTTAGGACTATTAGAATCAAAGGTGGAAACAGATGTCGAATAATGATTGGTGGGCTCGTAGATTAGGCGGTGGGTCAACACCTAGACAGGCAATGCCTCCTACAGGACCTGCTCCTCAGGTTCCATATGTACCTCCAGCACAGCAACCTAATGTACGTGTTGGGTATAACGCAGAAACAGATCAGCTAGTTACTAAGGCGCAGAGCGCTAAGCGTTCTGATACATGCCCTGACTGCGGATCAGGAAATTACTTTGCTCCGCAAGGAACACAGCGCATGCGTTGCTATGACTGCGGTTACCCTATACAACAGACTGGTTCTGGTATTGCAGGTACCGGAGGCAGCAGCTCAGGGCCTACACAGAAAGCAATTCAAGTAGGGCAGTCAGGCGGATTTAACCCAACAACAATCGTAGATAGGATCGGATAATGGCAGTTATTAACTCAGAGGCATTAAAGATTGTTGCACAGCTGAACAAGAAGCTAGGGCAGAATACTGTGGTTGCTGCAAGTGAAGTGATCCTTTCTCCACGTATAACAACTGGTTCACTAACACTGGATGTTGTTCTAGGTGGTGGCTGGCCAATGAATCGTTGGGTAGAGCTTATCGGTGAGGCGTCTCATGGTAAGACTGCATTAGCTCTTCGCACGATTGCTGCTAACCAACAGGCTAATCCTGACTTCACTGCGGTGTGGATTGCTGCCGAAGATTTTGATTCAAAGTACGCCGAGCTCTGCGGTGTTATAACTGAGCGAGTTATTCTTGTAGAAACTAACAACATGGAGGACGCATATGAAGCGGTTATTAAGTTTATGGAAAGCAAAGCTGTGGATATGGTCGTTATTGATTCTCTTCCTGCCTTGGTTCCTGGAGCAGAAGATGAGAAAGAAATGGATGAATTCACCGTTGGACGAGGAGCTTTAATCACCAACAAGTTCTTCCGCAAGGTTGCGTCAGCAACAAAAAGAGATTTGATTGACTCAGAGCGCCCAGTATTGGGCATGATGATCAACCAATACCGTATGAAGATTGGCGTTATGCACGGCGATCCTCGTACAACTCCGGGTGGTCTTGGCAAAGACTATGCCTACAGCGTTCGTTGCGAAGTAAAGCGTGATGATTGGCTAGAGGTAGGCACTGGACAGGAGAAGCGCCGTGTGGGGCAAACAATCCGTGTCCGGACAATTAAGAACAAGACTTACCCGCCACAGCAAACAGCTTACCTCGACTTTTACTTTGCAGATGGGGGACCAGTTAACGCTGGAGGTTACGATTCCGGTAAGGAAATTGTTGCCCTATCCATCCTCAATGGCATCGTAGATCGTCGGGGTGGCTGGATGTACTATAATGATCGTAAGTGGCAAGGAGCTCAGGCTCTTATTGATTCACTTCGTGAGGAGATTGACCTTCGTGAAGAACTCACAAGGGCAGTAATGGACACTCTCAAGGGTGCACCAGTGCTGATGATTGAGCCTGACGATGAAGAGTGAAGGTCAGAAGCAATCTCTAAAGCATGAAAAGCGTTTAGAGAAGGTAACAGGTGGCAAGCGCAGTGCCGCCTCTGGTGCATTTTGGTCTCGTAAGGGGGACGTCAGAAGTGACGACCTTCTTATCGAGCACAAGTGGACCGGTAAGAAGTCGGTAACTATCAAGTCAGAAGTACTTGAAAAGATTACTAAGGAAGCAATACTTGATAGCAGAACTCCGGTTCTTGGTCTGCATCTTGATGGCGAAAACTATGTGGTACTACTAGAGGAGGATTTTTTTGAAATGCGTAATGCATTAAGAGGTGAGTAGTGCGATATAGTGATGATCCAGCTTGGACTTGGAGATACGAAGCAAAGTGTCGTGGAGAAGATACAGAGATGTTTTTTCCACCACGAGATAAAGCTTTGTACAAGCCAATTGCGGATAAAGCAAAGGCCATATGCTGGGGTAAGGATGGAAGACCTCCTTGTCCAGTAAGAAAAGAATGTCTTAAAGAAGCAATATTAAACGATGAGTTGCATGGAATCTTTGGTGGGCTATCTCACCGAGAACGAAATGCAGCGCAGAGAAAAATTAAAAAGTTAGGTCTAACATTGGACCAGTGGCTCGACCTGGAGGGTAAGCATGGCAAAACCGACAACGATTCAGAGCAAGGATCTTAAAGCATTTCTTAATGCAAATAAAAGAGAGACTCGCTTGATGGGTGCCTTAGAGCGCCATGTTCTTTCTCAACCGTTTGATGACCGTGATCAGTCTTATATCCATCCCTCAGATATTATTAAGCCAGAGTGGTGTGCTGTTGCCCAATACCACGCTATCAAAGGTAACTATGTAGAGACAAGAGATAAGACAACGCTTCGCCTAGCATCTATCTTTGCTGAGGGGCATACGATCCACGCCAAGTGGCAGAAGTGGTTTGAGGATATGGGTGTCTTGTACGGCAAGTGGTACGACCCAGCTACTAAGACTCATACATGGGCTACGTCTAAAGACTTAGCAGGGCTTGCTAACAAAGAATATGCTGAAGTATCTCTTCGTAGCGATAAGCACATGATGCGTGGGCATGCTGATGGTTGGATCAAAGGTCTTGGAGATGACTGCCTGATTGAGATTAAGTCAATTGGTACAGGAACCATTCGTATGGAAATGCCTGCAATGATGTCTCAATACAACAATGATATTGACGTTGTATGGAAGAACATTCGTACACCGCTTCGCTCTCACCAGCTTCAAGGTCAGGTATACCTGCACCTATGCCACCTAATGTTGGCAGAAGGTTTGCTAGCTAGTGCTCCAGATGAGATCGTATTTATCTATGAGCTTAAAGCTAACCAAGAATATAAAGAGTTTGTAGTAAAGTACAACCCAGAATATACATCTGAGATCTTTGATAAAGCTCGTGATGTAGCTTGGGCTGTAGAGAATAATCGTGAGCCAGTGTGCAATATCAACCCAGAAAAGGGATGTAAGCGTTGCGCACCGTTTAGAAATGGGGAGCTATCAGATGAGCGTAAGTAAGCAAGTTGTTGATGCTTTAACAGAGCTGGGTTTTTCTTTGGCACCTAAGCCGGATGAATCTATCCCACCACTGCCTAGAGACATAACAGATCTAGACGACGAAGGTCTTATGGATTTGTTTGTCCACCTAACTCAATGGAACGATCACTTAGCTGGAGCTTTAGCTATCTCTATTATTAATGAAAGAGAAGCTCAACGTGCTGTAGATCAGTACGAGGCTACCGGTATGCTTAAGGGTTGGACCGGAGGTAAGAACGATAGAGTTGCTTTGGCCAAGGCCACTATCGCAGCTACAGAAGAAATGCAAGAGCTTGTGCACGATCTGGATATTAAGTATGCGTTTCGTAAACTATTAGAGACCAAGACTCTTAATGTTGAAAGAGACAGTAACGTAGTATCTCGTGAGCTTACGCGTCGCACATCAGCTGGAGAAGGATTACGATCACGACAACGGAGGTTTAACACATGACATGGGAACAACTATCATTATTTACAGATGAAGAGCTTGGCATTAAGACTGTAGCAAAGACGTGGAAGTATCGTGAAGAGGAGCTACGTCAGCAGATCGCAAAGGAAGTGTGGGAGGCAATCACAGGAGAGCCTCATGCCTAGTCAGAGTAGGAAACATCGTGGGTACAGATCACAAAAAGTTGTCGCAAACTACCTCGCAGAGAATGGGTTTCCATTTGCTGAGAGCACTGGTGCTGGTCGGAGTGGTACTGATGTTACTGGCACAATCGGAATTGATTGGGAAGTAAAGGCCCGTAAGGATTTCAACCCCAGTGCGGTTATAAAGCAGTTAAAGGAGCGACATAACGGAAAAGATCTACCCGTAGCTGTACTGCGCTTAAACGGGCAGGGAGAGGCCTCTATTGGGGAGTGGGTGACCATCCTACGACTAGAGGATTTTGTAGGGTTACTTAGGGCAGCGGGATACGGAGATACACCGTAGTATATTCCCTTAGGTGGGCGACTAAAACTCGAACCTAAAGGACTACAACTCGTGACAGATATAACAGAAGAGAAGTTTTTGCGTGTAAGCGCAAGCTCAAATGCTCAATCAGTAGGCTCAGCTATAGCGCATGCGCTATACGAAAAGCCTCAGGTGTACCTACGCGCTGTAGGTGCCTCAGCAGTTAACCAGGCAGTAAAGGCAATCGCTATTGCCAGCGGTTATGTGGCACCTCGTGGTATGAACCTGTCTTGCCGTCCAGGATTTACAACAGTAGATTCAAGAGACGGTCAAATTAGCGCAATTGTCTTTACAATCACCGTAAGTTAATATAGACTTTGCAGTGAGATCTCACTAACAGTTAGGTACTAACAAATGGCTAAATCAGATATGGACTCTGCTGCTGCAGCAGGTAATACACAGGGTCGTAAAACAATGGGTGCTGGAGAAGGAACTAAGTTCACTTCACCATCAGCTAACCCTGCTTCAGGTAAGCTTATGCCTAAGGGCAACAAGCAAGCCGGAGACCCAACCGCTATGGGAACAAAGGCTTCGCGTACAAACGTGCCAGCTGCCCAAGGTGGAGAACGAAAGGGTGCTGCGTATTCAATCAAGGCATCTTACATGAAGAACACTTCCCCAGAAGCTGGCTTAACACTAGCTAATGCACCAGTCATGCCTTCAGTTATGAAGCGTGGCGGTTTTTCATCCGGTATTGAATCTTCATACTAATATAGAGTATAATGTTTAATAG
>Ga0079302_1000162_pt1 | contig 16673 bp, 26 predicted proteins | sample Wag4_2014_7_16_FD_75102 | JGI IMG/M metagenome (GOLD analysis project Ga0079302, IMG submission 75102) | Fresh water mixed with fracking chemicals microbial communities from Ohio, USA - Utica-2 Time Series FC 2014_7_16 | ecosystem: Engineered > Industrial production > Chemical products > Input... | reverse complement strand
GGTTATATATGCTGTTTTACCTGATAACAAGATAAAATACATAAAATGAATTTTAAAGATTGGGCTTTAGAACTTTTTAAAGATGAGCGTGGCTCTACATCCATTAAGCCTGTTGTAGGCTTTATGTGTGCATTGTTCTTATGTGTAACATTAACAGCTAATAGCTTTAGTCATGGAGATATTAAACCTTCTGACGCTTTAGTAGACGCTGTAATGTTTATATGTATAGCTGCTATAGGCGGTGATACTGCAGACAAATTCTCATTTAAAAAGAAATCAGATGAAATATCTTAGTATAATCATAGTTATTTTAGTTGTAGTGTTGTTTCTTCAGCAAGGTGGTTGTGGGTATGTAAACTTTAATGGTAAAAAATCAGATACAACTGTTGTCCATGACACTAGTTGGTCTGTACATGATACAACTATATATAAGACAATGACTTTAAAGGGTAAAGTGTTACATGATACTATTCAGACTCCTCCAGAGTATATTGCTGATACAAACTATCCTAAGCTTTTAGCTCAGTATAATGATCTATTAAGTAAGTATATGGCTCTTGTAGAATTTAAAGATACTATTAGAATAGATACCCTTGGTTATGTAGCCATTACAGATACAGTGAACCAGAACAGTCTTAGAGGTAGGTCAGTTAGAACTAACTATAAGATTCCTACAATAACTAACACTATTACTATACAGCATTATGAAAAGCCTAAGACTCAAATGTTTTTGGGTGGTGGTATAGACGGTAATCAGACTCTTGGTATAACTGGTGCTAGTGCTGGTGTATTATTAAAGAACAAAAAAGATCATATATATGGATTGAATGTAGGTACCCAAATTAATGGTGGTTTAACCTACGGTATTCAGTCTTATTGGAAGATAAAATTAAAAAAATAGTATGAAGAAAATTATTGCATTTTTCAAAGGTTTGTTTTTAGCTCCTGCACAACCAGTGGCTGCTCCTGCTCCAGTAGTAGAAGTTCCTAAAGCTAAAAAAGAAGTAGTTGTTGCTGAAGAAGCAGCTCCTAAAAAGAAGAAAAGATATTACAAACCTAAAAATAAGGTTTAGTTATGGACTTATCTCGTTTAAAAGGACATGTTCCTGATACAGTTATTGCTCAGATTCCTTCTATACAAGAAAAGTTTGGTGTTAACACTGCATTACGTTTAGCTCATTTCTTAGCTCAAGCTGGACATGAATCTGGTGGATTTAGAGTTACACAAGAGAACTTAAATTACTCAGGAAAAGGTCTTAAAGGGATCTTTGGTAAGTATTTTAAAAGACCTGATAAAACTTTTGATGAACCAAAGGTATTAGCTTATACTAAGAAACCTGAAAAGATTGCAAATCTTGTTTATGGTGGACGTATGGGTAACGGTCCTGAAGCATCAGGTGATGGTTATAAGTTCAGAGGCCGTGGCTATATTCAGTTAACTGGCAAAGATAACTATACAGCGTTTGGTAAATCAATTGGTGTAGATATGTCAGTTAATCCTGATTCAGTATCTACAACACATGCTTTAACATCTGCAGCATGGTTCTGGTCTAAGAACAAGCTTAATGAAATTGCTGATACAGGTGCCACTGATGAAGTGGTTACCAAGATCACAAAAAGAGTTAATGGTGGTACTATTGGTTTAGCTGATCGTATCAAGCATTTTAAAGAGTTTCACACCCTACTTGTATAATATTTAAAAAAACCATAATGGCTAAAGTAAAATCAGACAGTCGTAAAGTTAGTTTTGGTAAGCGTAAAGGAGGAAAAGCTACCAAGACATCTGGCCCCAAGGCTAAAAAAATTAGTAAATATAGAGGACAGGGTAGATAATTTCTACCCTTTTTTCTTGTCAAAATTATAAAATCTTGTTGTATCTAAATTATAAAATATGGTAGCAATTATTAATAAGGCTAAGCTATACTTAGTATATAGCTTCTTTACTTTATTTGGATTATGGTTAGTATTTGCTCTATCACTAATGTCTTATTCTTTATACCTAGAATTCTCTGGTCAACAAGAGACTCTAAGAAATATGTCTAACTGGATAGAATGGAGAATTGACGGGACATTTAAAAACAATCCTGAAAATATCTGGTATGAAGGTCCTGAAGATATTGCTATTGGAGCTATTACTAACAAGGTACAAGTTGGTAATCTTGCCGGTAATAGAAAATTAGAATTCGGTGTTAAGAACATCCTAGAAGAGGTAGTTCAAGAAAGAGGTATCTCTTTAGATCCTACATCAAAGAACATGTTAAAGGTGGACATAGTATATCTAGATGTCTTAAAAACACAATCTAGTCTATCTATAATGCATAAGAATAAAGAATCTGTTGTAATTAGATTACAAGGATTTTTATATAAAGATGATAAGTTACAGAAAAAGTTCTTAGTAGAAGAGTCTGCGGATGAAATCTCTATGTCTACATTACTTGTAGATGAGGGAGGTAAGTTTAATAACCAAAATTTATCTACTGCTTTAAAGAAAGCATGTAGTTCATTAGTAACCAAAATAATAGAAGATAAAAAATGATGAAATTAAGACTGTTTCTTGTCACAATTCTTACAATATTTGTGACAGTATCTTATGGGCAAATTAAATTTAAAGGAGCTACATCAGTGGGAGGTCCTACTTTAGATAGAGGTACTACCTTTGATTATGTTATTTATGGTAACGGTAATAGCAATCCTAATACTCGTCAGTTACTATTTGATGTACAGTATGATAGAGACAATTTTGAGATTGTTTCTATAGTTCACACTGGTACTGGTGGTAATGGTGGTATTCTTCCTCAACAATCTACTATTAACTTATCTTGGTATAACTATCCAGGATATAATTTTGTTCCTGTAACATCTGGAAGTAGTGCTAATAACACTGCTAATGGTACAACCAACTATCAATATGCTAATTATAATTATGGTAATGCTAATCCATATGCTATTGTAAGAACTACTCTTACTTGGTCCACTGCAGCAGCAATGCCTTATAATAGTTATAGTGATTTTGTAAAGATTACCTTTAGATTAAAAGCTGGTACAACAGCATATACATTTAATCCTATCAAGTTAAACTTTGTAGCAGGATGGGATAACAATGGTAACTATGTTCCAACACTTATGGAAGCCCCGTTGTCTACAGCTGTTGTTATGAACCAAAACTTTGGTAAATATGTAACTGCTAATGTAGATTTAAATTCAAACTTAGCTAGTCTTTCAAGTTTAAAAGTTGTATTCTATGATACTCTGGCAAAAACTGGTCAGTTATTCAATGTTACCTCTACAGGAGCTGTTGATATCAATCAAGCATCTTTAGCTGCTAATAAGGTTTATGATGTTTCAGTTATGCATGATATGGATAAACTGTATAACATCTATAATAGTGCTATCACTATATCAGACTTTACTACAGCTCAGAATGAGTTTACTTCTATGGGACTAGATGGATCTAATGGTCAGAATTTAAAAACTGGACAGTCTTTATTAGCTGCAGACATCAATGATAATAGCAAAATAGATGGAGGAGATCTTCCTAGATTGTTAGCTCAGGTTGCAGGTATAGATACATTATTAAAATTACCTAGTTCTTATACTTCTACAGGAGTGGCAACTAGTTATATGTCTATTCCTACATGGAAAGCTGCTGATGTAATGACTGTTGGTGGTCAAGTTGAATGGTGTTATGTAAGTCCTGGAACTTCTAACTCTACCTTGTTTATAGATATGAGAAAGTTCCCTAACGGGGTAGCTCCTAATACTATTAGAAGTATACAGTTGTTTGACATATACACAGGACCTATTGAGTATTCTACTCAAGATGCCACTTGGGCTCAATATATTATACCTTCTACACTTACTAAGGTGAAAGATGGTAGCTCTACTTATATAGGATATATTAGACAAAATAGTACTGATTATAGTTTAAAAGCTGAGTTTACGTTTGATAATAATCCTAACAGTTCTTGGGGAGCTATTACTACTTCAAACTGGAAAGATATTACAGTGCCTCATGCTTATTTTAGAACAGGAACATTAGGTACTAATGCTATATTAGATCTTAAGTATCTTTTATGGGCTGATGTAAATAGATCTCACTCTTCTCAAGTGATTGTATCTTCTGCCGGTACATCTTCTGTACAGACTAACGCTGTTAATAGTTTACAAACTAATACAGTGTTTAAGACTATGGCCACTCAAGTTCAAGCTAGTGGAGGATGGATCAACACTCCATATGATATTAGTGCTGTAGATGTAAACCTATCAAATCTAACTGTAACAAGTAACACTATAGAAATACCTATAGGTTTAGATACTAAAGGTTTAAATGTTAGTGGTTTACAGTTTGAGTTTACATTTGATCCTGCTAAGATAAAGTTTGAAGAGTTAATTCCAACAGTACCTGCTACATGGTATGTATTTGCTAATACAAAAGATGGTCGTGTAAAGTTTGGAGCGTTAGATCAGAACAAGTCTGCTTCTCTCACTGGTGTAAGTGTTCCGTTTAAACTTAAGTTTAGCACTATAGGAGAAGGAGTAAATATATTAACAGCTATCAAAGTGTCACAAACTATGGACGCTTCTGATGCTAAAGGAAATCAATTAGGTATTAATCTAAATACTACACAAATTAAATTAACAGGTTATAACAATTTCTAACTATGAGAAAAATAGACAAAATTTTAGGGTTAGGGTTTTTAGTAACACTATTAGCTTTGAGTTGTAGAAAAATAGACGTTCCTGTAATAGTGAATACCATTGATTTAGGTATTACATCTACTGCAACATCTATAAAATCCATACGCCAAGTTGGTAATGTAGTTACTGCACAATTTATTACTACTCCAGGTGCTAAGTATTCAGTGCAACTGATTCCATTTGGAACAGATGAGTCTGCTAGAACAGAAGGCTTTACAGCCAGTGATACACTTACTAAAAAAGTGTATGATCTATCTGCATTACCTAAAAAAGATTATGATTTAATCTTTATAGATATAGCAGGTAAAGAAGTTAAGTATCCAATAATTATAAAATAACATATTATGTCAGAAGAAGTAGAACAAGAATCAGCTGGTAAATCCTTTAAAGGAATTATCATTACATTAGTAAGTACAGTTACACTAGGTGTAGGTGGCTTTGTTACAAACAAATTAACAGGTGGTGGTGATGAGCCAGCTCCTGTACAACAAGCTGCTCCAGTGATTAACATTACTAATTCAAATCAGCAGTCTCAAGCTGCAGGTGGTAAAACAGTTATCATCAAAGAAAAAACTACGGAAGCTAAACCAGCTGCTCCAGTTAAAAAGAAAGATGGAGATGAGTTTAAAGAGGAAGCTCCTAAATGGTAATATATTAAAAATAAGTTATGGAAAATAATCAACCTGCTACAGGGTTTAAAGATCTGTTAGCTTCAATGATGAGAAGACGCTGGTTTATTACAGCGTTAGTATTAGGATCATTTATGATGATCATATTAGCAATCTTTGTTGCTGTATCTAATAACGCCACAATGGCTGGAGAATGGAAAGAGTTATTAATGTTACTATTAGGAGCGTTTATTGGCTCTTATGGTAAGATTATAGACTACTGGTTCTCTGATACAGATAAAGACAAGATGTTAGTTCAAAAAATGGATGAGGAAGATGGTGTTAGCATGGGTAGTGTTAATGACATTAAAGAGTCTAATAAACCATATGCTCCATTAATTCCTGATGCATTTGTTCAAGCTGCTGTAAAGACTGCAGACAGAACTCATGAGTATAACAGAGATGAACAAGAACATCGTCAAGTTTTAGAGGCTGATCAACAAGAGCATAAACAAGAGATGGAAAAATTAGAGTTTCTGCATCATGAGCACAAACAGTGTGAGCATGTATTTGCAGATGTTGACCATGATGGAGACTATGAATGTATCCACTGTGGCAAGATTAAGGATGACCATTGTTAACTTAACTAAACGCTATGGATTCTGATGACCAAAAGACAGAGAATAAAAATACTTCGTTCCTCACGGGATGTCAGCTTAATGGCAGCCATGTTCTTTCTCCCACTGGGATACGATCTGCTGTTCAAGACGCTCTTAGATTACACTGGGAGCTTCTGGGCTACAGATATCATATTTTATTGTCTATCAGGGGTATTTTGGCTGTGTTACTTCTTGCTATCCAAATCTTTAAAAACTAAGTCATGAAATATTTTATAATACTAGCTTGTTTACTATTTACTATAGATACTAAAGCTCAGATAGCTAAGACTCAAACTGAGAATTATAAAGCTAGCTTTGAAAAAGCTATAGACATATCTCAATTTTTAGACTATGAAGGTGTACAAATACCTATACAGATCCTTAAATGTGGTATATCGGATGAAATGTATGAAATGTATCCGGAGCTTAAAGAAAAGCGTGTAGGATTAGGCGTAGCTAACATTTCTATGGAATATTTAGAGAACCTTAATAGGTTCAAGTTTACAGAGGATAAGACAGAGATTAAAAACCGTATGGTAAAGCAGTTTCAAGCTTCACAATCCGGCATCACTGAGAATAAACTAGATGGTCGTGGTAAGATTAACCTAGCTAAGTATTTTGTTACTATTGAATGCTATGATTACTCTATATCAGAAGACGAGTCTGTTTACATTAAGGGTGATACCAAACAAATGATGGTAACACGTATTGGTTTACAAGTGAGATTTACAGATGCTGAGACAGCAACTATCATATCTGCCTCTGGACTAGGTGAGGCTAAAACTACCAAAGAGACTTCAGGTTTATCTGATGCATCTCTAGACCCGGTAAAGTTTAATCAATCTACCATATCTATTGCTACAAAGAAGGCTCTAGATATAGCTTGTGCTAGAATTCTAGATAGAATGGTTAAAAAGGGAGTGTTCCCAAAATAGATGAAAAAGTTTATTTTAACTCTAATTGTAGTAGTAATACTACCAATATATGCGTTTTCACAAACTCTTATACAGACTTTTACCGACCCTTGTACCAAAGTTACTAGCGTATTCAGCATTCCTATTACTGGTACCACCGTTATTGTTTTTTATAATAGTAGTAAAACTTTCACAGCTGCTGATATTAGCAGCGGGGTATTTCAAACGTGGTTAAATCAAGTATATGAAAGCTATAGAAAACTATCTCCTTGTTCAGTGGCTCAGACTGCACAGACTAGCAATACAGTTACAGCCAATGCTGTCTCTGCTGCAGTAAGTGCTGCTGTAAGCTCTGCAACGTCTTCTGCTGCCTCTAGTGCCGCTTCTTCAGCTGCTTCTGCCGCTGCCTCATCTGCAGCTGCTCCTCCACCTACTAGTAGCTCTACTTCTAGTTCAAGCAATTCTCAAGGATCGAGCTCAGAATCTAGTAGCAGCAGCTCTAGTAGTTCATCAGAGTCTAAATCTGAATCTAAGAGTGAAAGTAGTTCTGAGTCTAAATCAGAAGAAAAGTCTGAATCTAAATCAGAGTCTAAGTCTGAAAAGAAATCTGAAGAGAAAAAGTCTGACAGTAAAAAGGATTCTAAGTCTTCTAATAAAGCTCAGGCTAGGATGAATCCTATTTTATTTAACTCTGATCTTACTGCAGGTCAAAATGTTGATGCTAGTATAGCATTAGTACTTAGCGGGGGAATATCTCAGTCTTCTATGACTGGAGCATCTTCTTGGGGCGTAAGTGGTATGGTTTGGAGTAATCTAAAACAGTTTGTTGTCTCTTCTAGATATACTAAAATGAATTTCAATGCTGGGAAGTTAGAATCTATATCTAACTTTGGTTTTACAACAGCGGTGATGTTTGGAAACGTTTCTAGTTTCTTAACATATGCTTATATCTACCCTTTAGGTAAATGGGGTGTTACAGGTGCTAACTACACTTTGTCTTTTAGTAAAGACAATCTAATGCACAATCTTCTTTTATTTTATACTAAACCTTTTGCTGTCAATAAGAGGTTAAACTTATCTCCTGAACTATATGTTTCAGGGAGTCCTGTTGTGTATCTATTTGATACTAAGGACTTTGTGATTTCCCAAGATATGGGATTCATCACTGGTGTGTCCAGTGACTATTCTTTTACTAAACGTTTTAAATTAAACATAGGATTGAGGACTAGTCTTTCAACTAATCCCCAAGTTCCTATGCTATTATTTATGGTAGTAGGTTCAAAAATTAATTTGTAATACCACCTTTTGTGTTAACATTGAATATTCTGTTACCATCAAATACTACTACTTGACCTGCTTCTGAATACTTCTTTATTGTTCCCTTTTCAAAGTGATTAAAGTTTGCACCTTTCACACCTATAAAGAAAGCTTTCTCTGAGTAACTATGACATCCATCTTCAGCATCTGTAATTACTAGTGCATTATCATCATGTCTTTTAATATGCTCTATTACAGTGTTAATTGATGTTCCGCCACTGGTTCCTAGATTAGCTATTGAAAATATATCTGTCTTAAGTTCTTTTACATGATTATTGAATGTATATATTTTATTCAACATTCCTAAATCCTGCATCTTAAGTGCAAATGCTTTACAGAAGTCTAGCTTATCTATTCTTGTTCCATCTATATCTCCAACTCCACAAGTGTCTGACATTGAACCGGATATGTCTATATAGATATTAATCTTACCTATAGGTCTAGTATCCTTAATCATAATGTCTTCAATCATGAACTTTCTCAATTGAGGGTGTAAAAACATATACTCATCTAAGCCTGCTATATTATCAGAGTTGAATAGATCTTCTTGGATAGTTTCTTTCTTAGCAGAAAAGTAGTTCTTGGACTTGTCCATTAACTTTCTAATCTTGTCTTTAAGAGACCCCATAGATAGATTGATTCTCCTAATATTAGCTGTCACTTGATTAATATAATCTGGACTTAACTTACCTGCATTAGCTCCTCCATCTTTAACGCTATTAAACATTTCATCTTGAAGGTCTTGTGGTATAGATTCATCCATAGCTTTACATGTGTCTTGTGCATTTTGTATAGCATCTTCCATCATGTTCTTGGATAATCTATTATCTAACATCTTATTAATTAGATCATCCATACCTTGATTATCAAAGTCTGACTCACCGTTAAGACCACTCATCAGTTGTTTAGCAGCATCTGGATCTATATATTCCATCATAGTCATCTGCATAATATAATAATGCATTAGATTTCTAGTGAAGATGGCTGACTTAAGACTACTGCTTTCGCTCATAATCTTACCCACTGGATTGTTAGAACGTTCTAAGAACTTATACTGAGTATAGTTAGTATCAGTACGCTCTTCAAATTCCAGTTTGTCCATCCTATGATAGAACATTTTAAAGATGTCATTCTTTAAGTGCTTAGGGAACTTACGGTATGTTTCAGATAACTTCTTTTGAAAGCTTTGCCAGTCAGGCTTTTTATCTTCTTGCATAGCAGTAAATGCAGCACTCTTCTGAAATCTTTGATAATAATTAACAGTGTTTTGTTGTTCATTGATATGAGCATCTACCACTGTAGTTAACCTTCTTTCATCTATATAATGCATATGAGGTTTGATAAGGTCTAACTTCTTATAGAAATTAAGCTTACTAAATAATCCTCCATCATCGTTCTTATAATGAGACTGTATCTCTCCTTTCTTTACTTTCTCCAGGATAGTATAAACATTCTTATACTGTTTTCCTGTACTGAGACTTCTTAGTGCCATTTTATTTTATTTAAAAATTATACTAGAAAGGATTACTAGAACCATTTTGAACTGGTATAGATACTTCTTCAGACATCATAGCTTCAAAGTCTTCAGTTACTTGAGCTTCTCTAGCTGGGTGACTTTGTAAAATATACTGCATAGATAATTCTATTTCGTCTACTTGACCTTCATCCATAATACCACGAGATGTATAAGTATTGATCATTGCTTCTATCTCAGCTATAGCTAATTCCAATTGCTCATTAGAGCTATGAGAATGTAACATTTCCACTTTAGACATAACAGCTTTGATCTCTGGACTCATTAATTTGTTCTGTAATTCTGAACCTGCAGACTGTGAAATCATAATCTGAGCTGTCTTTACAAGAGCTTTATCTAGACTGATATCCCAAATGTAACTAACTGCTTTAGTCAGACTAGGTACAAATGTTAATGTACGATCTGAGCTATGTTGATAACCCACTTCAAGATACTTCTCTAATTTATTTGGTGGTACTTCTAAGTTTTCAATTTCTTGCTTACTAGGCACACCAATAGAAAACTTCTCTCTATAGTTACGTGCTCCCTTGCTAAAGTATTTAGCTAACTCACCTGCAGATACACGGTTTACTGTCATCTTTAACATAAAACGGTCCCAGAAAGGTGATCCCACCTCATCTTTAGGAATCTCATTACATGTAGCTACAAATAACTTCCACTTACATGGGATCTTGTGCTTACCGTTAAATAAGAACTTCTCGTTCATTACACCTAACATAGCGTTTCTGATACCAGAGCTAGCTTTATCTACCTCGTTGATGATTACAATCTCTGCATCAGCAATAGGAGTGTTAAGCTCATACTTGTTATCAGTGAATAACTTACCTAAGTCAGGCATACCCTTAATCTCTGATGCTTTAGTACCCTCATCAGTTTCTAATATGTAGATTTTATTAGCAAAATCTTCTGCGGTCATATTACCGTCTCTGTTTAACCATGCTTTAGCATAGTCAATTATAGTTTTAGTTTTAGCAACACCTGGTGCACCTACTAATAAGCAGGGTAAGCCTGTGGCTTCTGCTAATGCTAACATCTTAAACACTTCTTCTTTATTGATTAATGAAGTGTCAATTGTTCTGATTTCCTGAGTAGTTTTCTTTGTAATAGATTTTACTTTAGACATGTTATTTTGTTTGTATTTAAATGATTGTTGAGCATTGGGGTCAATGCTAGTATCTACCCATGTGACACTACCGGTGTCAGGGTCTGTAACTGTTTGTGCTGATAAACTTGATATCTGTGATGTTATACTAGGTATATTAAATGCATTAGCAGTAAAAGTACCTTGTGCAATATATTTAGCTTTTATCCATCTTTTAACACCTGTTAAAGTGGATGCTACTTCCCATATATTACCGTCATTACCAATTAATTGTCGTCCTACCGCAAACTGTGTTGCACTCATAGTAGGACTAGGTCTTGGAGGTGTCATAGTACTAGAGGTTTGCAAAGGCTGAGAGGTCTGTACTACCTGCTGTTGCAAAGTCTTTGATTGCTGGTGTAGTAATAGTTTTGTTATTCCTGCTAGAAAGTCCTTCTTCTCCTGAGGTGTCAGTATTGGGTCTTTGCTCATTTTCAGATAAGAGCTCCATAGAATTTCCATGTACGAGTTGGTTAACGGTATTGGTGGTTGTTCCTGTTCCATTATCTGTTTTGTTTCTATTAGTAATTACAAATACCTTAGCTATTGTATCTACATTTGCTAATTCAGGATGCTTCTGGATAGTCTTAATATGAATATCTAGAGCGTTAAACTTCTCTTGAATAGAGCCGTAGCCTAAATCATCTTTCTTAAACCAAGTGTAACCACTGTGTAATAGATCAATAATGTCTTGTACATCTACTGATACATTTTCTTTTTGAATAGCCATAATTTTGTTTTTAATTGATTACCAATTGATTGTAAACTGCGGACCATTACATTTTGTAATAATCTCATTGACCTTATTGAAAAGATCATTGCAATCCCATACTGTTTTAGTATAAGCTGCTGATGCTGGGTGACTAGCTTTAAGTATGTAGTGATTAGGTCCTATTAAACTTTCCAGCTCTTGTGCCGGTTTACCTAATAATACAAAGATCAAACCACTGTCTGTAAAGTTTAACATGTCTAATACGTACATAACAAACTCGTTCCATACATCATAGTGAGAACCTACTTTATCTATCTCACAAGTTAAAGCTCTATTTAATAAGAGCACTCCTTGATTAGCCCAACGTGTAAGGTTTGGGTCTTGATAGGTAGGGAATTCTTGATACACGGTCTGTTCTACTGCCTCAAACATGTTTCGTAGACTTGGCTGAGGTTTCCCTGTGTTGCCACAAGAAAAAGCTAGTCCGTCTGCTACACCAAATTGAGGATAAGGATCTTGTCCTATTATAATTACACGCAGTTTTTCTACTGGGCACTCTTCAAAGGCTCTAAAGACTTGTTTAAGAGGTGGGGTAAATCTTTTACCTGACTCTCTTATGTCATATAGATTCTGTAGTATTTTGTCAAAATCTGAGGATTGGATAAAGCCTTTAAGCTTAGTAGTCCATCCTGAAGGTTTTAGTTTTTCTATTAATTTGCATTTTATTTCTGCAAGATCTACTGTTTCTAACATAATTTAATTAATTTTGTAAAAACGTTACAATATGCCTAAAGCTACATTCATAAAGCAAGATGCTAAAATTCAGATACAAGTATCCACTGCTTTTATACAAAAGATTCAGAAGATGTTAACCACTCTTATATCAGAAGTATCTGACGAAGAGTATGAAGCTTATAAAACAGCTATTCAAGATGTTAGTCTCACTGAACTTCCAGAAAACTGGATGGATAATATTGCTATCCTAGCATCTTTAATTGCTCTTATTGAGCAAGAAGCAGAGAAACAAGGATTTACTTATGAGCAAGATGTAGATGAAGCTACTAAGTAAGTGGAAAGTTGACTTCTTGTCCTATTTCTATAGCAGCTTGTATAGCAAGAGATAGTTCTTCTTTAGAACACTCACCAAAGCTTTTAGCTAAGAAGTATTCTTTACCTGCAACTTCTCTAGCTATGCATAATCCTGCTTTATCTTTTACCAATAGTTTCATATTTTCTACAGTCTCACCAATATGAGTTGCTAAATGTTTTAGCATTACATGTAACTTGGCTAGCTGAGGAAGTGTACCGTCATCATGAGTAACTTCATAGAAAAATTCTACTATGCTACCTTCTGGTATATTAGATACAAATACTTCAAACTGTTTTGATGCGGCTAATGTACTAAAGTCTAGTCTACCATTCTTCTTTATAAACTTTCCATTAAAATGATTCATAAGATTCTTGGTTTACGTCAAAGTATTTAATTTTTCTAGGATCTAAATCTCTAAGTGCTTCTGCTACCCAACGTTCATCTACAGTGCCTGAGTAACATAATATATGTACATAAGCTGTATCATTTGGGTTAAGTCTTAGTAGTCTACCAATTCTCTGACTGGACTTTCTTTCATTACCATATGCGTGCATAATAATACCGGCTCTTAGTTCAGGTATGTTTACACCCTCATTAAGTTGCATAACACATGATAGTTCATTTATGTTACCGTCTTTAAACTGTTGTAGATTATCTTCTGACTCAGGATTATTAGAGTGATAAGAGTAAGTACAGATTCTATCTGCTTGTTCTTGTGTATTACAAAATACTAAACACTTATCTTCCATCTCATCTAACAACCTTGTAGTGTATACTTCCTTAGTTTTAAATTCCATTAATGCTCTCATTCTCATTACAGAAGCTATTTGTTCTTGTTTCTTACTAGTAGCTTGAGCAAGTCTACTTGTCCAATAGTCATAGTTCTTACGCTCTGATGTATAGAAAGACTTTCCTTTGGCGTTTACATGGATATCATTCCTTGTACCAATAGGCATCTTATGTACTATAATTCTATAGTCGTTTAAGATGTTATCATCAACAGCGTCATCTGTAATGTATTTATATTGTATAGGACAGAACTCTTCAACCATCTCTCCCTTTTCTGACTTATCATATCTTGGAGGAGTGCCGGTGAGTCCTAATATCCTACCATTAAATAATGCTAGAAAACTTCTATGAGTGTTTAGAAGACTATGACACTCATCTAGTACTACTAAATCATAGTTATGCGGGTTAAACTTATTAAGAGATAGATATGTAGTAAATTCTAAATGATCTATGTCTACACTAAACTTAACACTGTCATCTTTCCATGATTCAAATATAGAAAGCTTAGGGGCTACTACTAGCACCCTAGGCTTATTATCTTTACTGAAATGATCTATGTATTTTAATCCTATAAGAGTTTTACCAACACCCATAGATATACCAAGACCACAACGTTTGTGTTTAATAGCCATATCTAAGGCTTCCTGCTGGATAATTTCTCTTTTACTCATTCATTTCGTATTGTACGTTACAAAAGTTTGCACACAGTGTGATAATCCTTAAGTGTTTAAGGCAGTCGTTATCAGCTCTACTGATTGCATCTCTTAAATCGTTGTTAATTACTGCTTGTACAAAGCTTCCGCCATGTAAAACATTGTCTTTAGTCATCATTGCTGATATCATAACATCAATGACGTGTTCAGATACTTGTTCATTGTATCTGTTAGCAAAATGGACTGCTGCCATTCTGTAAGAGTCTCTAATTTCATCCCATGTCTTTTCCATATTATAAACGGTTTTGTGAATAACCTAGTTCTTTAGCTTCATTTGGATTTTCTTCTATCCAACGGTGGCATGATCTGCACACTGGAAGCCAAGTACTGACTTTTAAATGATTTTCTCCACGTCCTGCTTTGTGATGAACATCTGTAGCAATTACTGTACAGCCTACTAATGCAGCTTTGCAACTGGGATTAGCTATCATAAATAAGTTTCTAAGTTTAGAATACTCATCTACTGTTTGTTTCATCTTTACACTAATGGGATTAGGTCTTTTAGTTGGTTTAGGCATACCTTTTGGAGGCTGGTGTTGATACCAGCACTCCTTACAGTATTTATCTTTACCATCAGATTTCCAAATATGTTTAGGCTGATTACAACCTGCACATGTTTTAAGCTTTGCTTGAATCATCTGATATTTTTCTTTTAATAATGATACCATCTTGTATAGATTGTCCTATAACTCCTATAGGTTGACTAACTCTAATAATTTCTACTGGACCATTGTCTAATAGTTTACTGATTAATAGTCTATCTAATTCATTATCAGGGACTAATACAAGCTGAACATCATTGTCTGTTACAAATATATTTTGCATAAATCTAAGTGAGTTTAAAAAATTCTCTTGGTAATAAGTTACTTTCTACAAGTTTATTAGCTATCATCTCTTTACTGATACCTAGCTCTTTAAATGAATGCTTGTCTTTTATAGAATCATCAGATCCTTTAATTGTAACCATGTGTTTAATAACACTAGATTTAGGAAACAGTTTAATAAGAAAACCATCTAGTTTTCTATTAACTATTTCTTGTTTCCATGCATTTAAAAATCTTTGTACTTTGTTAAAATGTGAAGCTATTGCTGTCTTCTTAGAGGCAGGCATCTTCTCAAGTTCTTGTTTACTGAATATATTTAATCCATATACAGCTTCAGAATAGATCTTCTGCTGAGCAAGGTTAAATACGGGTGGTTCAAATTGTTGATACTTAGCTGATCCATGTAATTGGATACGCTTTACATACTGGTTTTCATAAGGTATAAACTTATGTTTGTTGTTCTCTTGGAATGAAATAACTATTCCATTCAAGTTAGCAGATGCTGTTTTACTTGTGTTGTGATACATGTGGGTGTGATTTAAATGTACTGTAAATTTACGAAATATATAAGAAAAGACCTAGATTTCTCTAGGTCTTTCTATTAACTTTATAACTGAGTAGCTGGCTCTTTTTCCTCTACAGACTTAGCTTTAACTAAGCTCTTTTGGATAGTAACTACTTCCCTAATTTCTTCTGTATTATCATGCATAATAAACTCATCTTGAGCTTGATCATTAACTGTGTATACACTTTGTCTATAGATTGGTTGATCATCAACTCTGCATATGATACCTGTATCACCTGCAATTTTTAGATCACGATCAGGATTATCTAGGTTAAAAGGATTGAATGATTCTACAACCACAATCTTACCTGCTAATTCTTGACCATCTTTAAAACTAGCGTCTAAAAGATCATTTACGTTACCATTGATAATTGCAGAACGTTTAACCTTTCTTAACCATCCGTTTGAAATTTGGATAGCAACTTGTTCTACTCTTATATAACCAAATTCTGGGTTATTTTCTGAGATGTTTACGATGTTACCGTTCTTGTCTGCTGTTACTGTTACTTTGCTCATTTTGTATTGTGTTTAAAATAAAAAGCCCCAGATCTTTATGATCCAGGGCTCTGTAAATAATTGTAAGGTTAATCCTCTTCTATCTGGATGTCCAGATCAGGATTAACAAGTTTCTCTGATATAGGTATATTGGTCAAGTCAACTACAGTGTCAGTAACATCTTCTTTAGAGTTATCTGCTTTACTTATCACTGAACCAAACCAGGGGTCTTCTATAAGCTCCCCATAATTATAAGCTACTAAGTATTCAAACTCTTCGTCGGACATTTCTAAGTACTGTTCAGTACTTATCTCAATAACCTTACCGTTTGGTAGCTGATAAAGCATGGGTAGTAATTATTTATATAAAACTACTCACTATATATCAATCTACAAACAGCTGATTACTAATATGTTGGATAATAGAGCTATAACTTATATTTCTTTATTAGATTTCTGGCTATTATGCAGCTTTCTCTTCCAATAAGCATTAGTTTTGTTAATATCCTCTTGTCTTTTTACAAGCTCTCTTTCTAGAACAGTGATATGCTGTTCTAATTCTTTTACTTTTGTTGATTTAAATAAGTCTTTAATCCATTTAGTCATTATATAAAT
>Ga0079302_1000160_pt1 | contig 16760 bp, 10 predicted proteins | sample Wag4_2014_7_16_FD_75102 | JGI IMG/M metagenome (GOLD analysis project Ga0079302, IMG submission 75102) | Fresh water mixed with fracking chemicals microbial communities from Ohio, USA - Utica-2 Time Series FC 2014_7_16 | ecosystem: Engineered > Industrial production > Chemical products > Input... | reverse complement strand
GTGCAGCGACGACGACTCGGTCCTCAGCGTGGGCACCTCGGAGGATCCGTCGACGCTCCGCCCCGTCGCGAAGGTCGAGGGCTACGCCGACCCCGGCATCTTCGATGCGCAGCCCGGGCAGACCTCGGCGCCGATCCGCCTCGAGAAGGGCCGCAGCTACGCGATCCAGGCGCTCCACGCCGAGGGCGGCGGCGGCGACCACATCGCGATCGCGTGGAAGCTCCCGAGCGGACGCAGCGAGCAGCCGATCGGCGTGAAGCCGGTCGACCGCAGCGAGTTCCCCCACATGCGCCGCAGCATCGAGGCGTGCCTCGCGGAAGGGACTCCCGAGTCTGCGGCGCTGCTCTGCGACTTCGCGCTCTCCGCCGCGAACCCGGTGCCGATGCGCCTCGAGGCGCTCGACGCACTCGCGAACTGGACGACCGCCGCCCCGCGCAACCGCGTGAACGGCGCCTTCCGCACCATCGACGGCCGCAGCCGCGACCTCGAGGGCTTCAAGTCCGTCCTCGCGCGCAAGCTCGCGCCGCTCGCCGAGAGCGCCGATCCGGTTGTCCGCGGCGCCGCGCGCGACGCCGCCGCGAAGGTCGGCGTGTCGCTCGATCCCGAGGCGGCGCTGCGCGCGGTGAGCGACACCTCGCTCTCCGCCACCGAGCGCGTGTCGAGCCTCCGCGCGCTCGCGACCGACAAGACCAACCGCCTCGCGCAGGCGCTCGACGCCGCGCTCGCCGCGAACGCACCCGAGCTCCGCGCCGAGGCGCGCACGATGCTGCTTCGCCGCGGCGACGCCCGCGCGCTCCCCGCGCTCGCCGACGCCGCCGAGCACGGCGACCTGCTCGAGCGCCAGCGTGCGGTGCGCGACCTCGCGACCCTCGGCGCCGAGGCCGAACCCGCGCTCGCGCCCGTCGCCGCGCGGCTCGCCGATGGCTCGCTCGATCCCGCGCTCCGTCTCGAGATCTTCGAGGCCGGCAAGGACCGCAGCGCCGGTGCGGTGCGCAGCGCCGTCGACCGCTTCGCCGCGGCGCTCGGCACCGACGCCAGCGCGCGCTACGACGCGCTCGCGATGGCCGGCGGCGATGCCGCGCGCGGCCGCGAGGTCGTCCTCTACCACCAGAGCGCCGTCTGCATGAAGTGCCACGCGATCGGGGGCACCGGCGGCAACGCGGCCCCCGCGCTCGACGGCGTCGCGACGCGCGGCGACACGCGCTACCTCCTGCACTCGCTCATCAATCCGAGCGAGAGCGTCGCCAAGGGCTACGAGAACGCCGGCACCAGCGCGATGCCGTCGATGCAGAGCGTCCTCACCGACGCCGAGATCCGCGACGTGGTCGCGTACCTCTCGACGCTCAAGTGATGGCGCGCACGTGACGACGAGACCTGACGCCGCGCACGCGCCTGGGGCATCCGCTCAGCGCGTACGCCGGCGCACGACGCCCGCGAGCGCGAGCAGCGCCACCGCGCCGGGCGCCGGGAGCGTCGCGGGCGCGGATGCCGAGTTGAACACCCAGCCGTCCCACGACCCGTCGCTCACCGCGCGGTCGGCGAAGCCGATGAACGACTCCGTCCACGCGGTGTCGAGCGGTTCCTTCGTCCAGTAGTGCCAGTAGTCGAGGTAGTCGGGCGGCGTGCCGAAGCCGGTGTCGGTATCGCTGCCGATGCCGACGCCGAGCAGCACGTCGCCGAAGCTGAACGACTGGACCTGGTAGCTGAAGAAGCCCGGCTGCGCCGCGGCCACGATGGCGAGCAGGTCGTCGCCGAACAGCGATCCGTCGTAGCGCACCTCGTAGAGGTACGTGTTCGAGTTCCCGAACTGGAACTGCAGGTGGCTCGCGCTCGCGCCCGTCCCCACCGTGTAGGAACCAACGAGTTCCGCTGAGGCTGACGACGCGATCGCACCGAACGGAACCGACAGGCAGACCAACGCAAAAACAGACGCGCACTTCATGTGCGAACTCCTTCGAGCGGCAAGAGCGGCCGCCACCGCCGCGACTCCATCGCGGCAACTCCATGAACCGCCTCCGGGAGTCCCCTTCGCCCGGTCGCGCTGTGCGCGCCGTCGACGGCGCCTCCGGATCGGAGGCAAGGGGCGGAGGCAGGGATGCAGCGCGCGCGGAACTCGACCCGACTGTTCCACCGGCCCCGGTCCACTGGACCCTGGCCGCTGGTTCACGGTGACGCCTTCGTGACGGATTCACACCGCCTTCGGAACCGCGCGCGTGTCCGGACGATCCGGACGGTCGGACTGTAGCAACTCTCAGTGGGCGCGCAGGAACGCCGCGAGCTCGTCGGCGAACTCGACCGCGTTCGCGGCACGCGCCTCGCGCTCCATCCGCTCGATCGCGACCTTCGCCTCGCGGTCGCCACGCGTCACCGCGAGGGCGAGCTGGATGAACCGAAGCATCGGATCGCCCGGCGCATCGGACGCCAGCTGATCCGCAAGTGCGCGCGCCACCTGCGCTTCACGCTCGTCGAGCGTCGCGGCGATCGCCGCGCGCAGGTAGCGGACCGCCGTCGTCATGAGCGCGCGCTCGCTCGAGAAGGCCGCGCCGCCGGTGAGCGCACGGAGATACTCGGCGCGTCCACCGCGGGCGTCGCCCGACGCCACCAGCAGCGCACCGAGGTTCGCGACCGCGTCGGCATCGCCGGGAACGAGCTGCACGAGGCGCCTTGCCTGCACGATCGCGTCTGCGTAGTCCTGGCGCTTCACGGCTACCGACAGCATGCCGCGCACCGCGTCCAGCTCATGGCGGCGATCGCGCGGATCGTCGGCCGCGGAGAGATACGCTCCGCGCGCCTCGTCAAGTCGCCCGAGCTCCTCGAGCAGCCGCCCGCGCATCCAGCGGAACTCGGGCATGTGCGGTGCGAGCGCCTCCGCGCGCAGGATGCTCTCGAGCGCCTCGTCGAGGCGACCGAGCAGCCGCAGCGCCTCGCTTCGGTTCGAGGGATGCGTGAGCTCGTCGGGCTTCAGCTCGCATGCGCGCGTTGCGTGGAAGAGCGCTTCCTCCGCGAGTGCTCGCACGCGTGCTTGTCCGTCGGCGGTCTGGGTTCCCGACGCGATCGCGCGACCCGCCTGCGCGAGCAGCTCGGTCGCGAGGTTGTTGTGCGCGAGCCACGCATCGGGGTTGCGCGCGACCGTGTCGCGCCACAGCGCCTCGACGCCGGAGTACTTCGTCGACGCGATCCAGGACAGCGGCATGCACACCGCCACCATCAGCGGCAGCGCCGCATCGAGCACGCGCGGCCGCTGCATCCGCGCGGCGACCGCGCCGAGGGCCAGCACCAGCACCGTCGCGAGCGCCGGCATCGCCGCGTACGCGAAGTGATCGGCGACGAACGAGAATCGGAACGGCCACACGTCGAAGAAGCCGAGCGCCGGGAAGAGCGCCGCGCAGACCCAGAGCAGCAGCAGCATCGGCGCACGCCGCGTGCGCCACGCGACGACCGCGCCGGTCAGCACGGCGAGCATGCAGAGCAGCGGGATCCAGTCGACCACCGAACCCGCGTCGACGACCCGTCGCGGATACACGAACACCTGCTCGCGCGGCACCGCGAACCGCGTGGCGTAGAACACGATGTTGCGCGCGGCGAGCAGCACGCGTTCGATCGCGCTCATCGAGAACTCCGCGCCGGTCGCGCCCACCTGCACCTTCTCGACGACCGCGGTGAGGAGTCCGAGCGCGGCGCCCGTCACGAAGTACGGCGCGACGAGCATCGCGAAGCGCGCGTCGATGCGGCGGCGCTCATGCAGCGCGATCATCACCAGCACCGGCGGCACGAAGATCGCGGTCGTCTTCGACAGCAGCGCGCAGACGAAGAGCAGGAACGCCGCGATGTGCGTGCCGAGCACGCGCCCCTCCCCTGCCCGCGTCGCGTGGATGAAGGTCAGCACGCTCGCGAGCGCGAACGCGAGCGACTGGGTGTTCTTGCGCTCCGTCGCCCATGCGACGCTCTCGACGCCCATCGGGTGCGCCGCGAAGAGCGCGGCGATCCACGCGGCGTGCGGCACGCGGAGCGCCACGAGGATGCGCCAGAGCAGCACCGCGCTGGTCGCGTGGAGCAGCACGTTGTTCACGTGGTACACGAGGGGTTCGGGTCCGAACACTCCATGCTCGACCCAGAAGCCGAGGAACACGAGCGGGTAGTACTGAGGAGTCGCGCCTGGAGTCCAAAGAGTGAGCCAACCATCAGGCAACTGAAGAATAGCGTTCGCCGTGATGTAGTCGTCGTCGTCCCAGATCCACCCGGCGTTCAGGGCAAGCACGTGGGCCGCGAGGGCCGTCAAGGCGATCAGAATCGGTGTCCGTGCGCGTTCCCACATGGGGCGCGGATCATAGCCTGCACATTACGTCCGAGAACATAGTTCCACGTGGAACATGGCCGCCCTCTGTGCGAGGCGTCGGCTTTTCTAGGTCCCGTCCTTGACAGGGCGTTGATGGCGCGGGATAAACCTCCCCGCCAATGGGGTTGTGTTCCCCGTGGAACATTGTGGTTTGGAGAGATCTATGTCGACGCACGACTCATCGCAGAAGGGCGCGGTTCGCAAGCTTGGCCGAGGACTCAGTGCCCTACTGGGAACTCCTGTACAGATCCAGGTACCTGCCTCCGCAGCTGCGTCGGACGCCCCAGTCGCTGCGCCGGGGGTTCAAACCATGGTCGCCACCCCCGCCGCCACACCTCCGTTCGTGGGTGCTCAGGTGCGGCAACCGATGATCAAGGCTCCTGCGCCTGTGCCATCAATGGTCGTTGCAGCCCAGATGCAGCCCGTCGAGGAGCCTGAAGCCCTGCTCGAGGAGACTCGCGAGGGCGCTGCACAGGGTACTGGCCTGCGTGAGATCCCCGTGGAACGCATCGTTCCCAACCGACGCCAACCACGCACGGAGTTCGATCAAGCTGCCCTGTCCTCGCTCGCTGCCTCCATCAAGTCGGCCGGTCTGATGCAGCCGATCATGGTTCGCCCGCTGTCGGACGGTTTCGAACTGATCGCAGGTGAGCGCCGCTGGCGCGCTGCGAAGCTCATTGGACTCACGATGATCCCTGCGGTGGTGCGCCCGGTGGACGACCAGGTCGCCGCCGAGCTGGCACTCGTGGAGAACATCCAGCGCGAGGACCTCAATCCGATGGAGCGTGCCCACGCCCTCCGTCGGCTTGCGGATGAGTTCTCGCTGACCCACCAGGAGATCGCGGACAAGGTCGGCCTCGATCGTGCGTCTGTCACCAACCTGCTCCGTCTCAGCGAGCTCGACACCGGCACGTCGGATCTGGTTCGGTCGGGCAAGTTGACCCAGGGTCACGCCAAGGCGTTGCTCTCGCTCGCCGACCTCGGGATTCGCGCGAAGTACGCGACCCAGGCGATCGCCGAGGATTGGTCGGTGCGTGAACTCGAGCGGCAGGTGCAGACGGCGCTGAAGGGGGGTCGCACCGTCGCGAAGGGTGCCGCCGAGGCCCCGAGCAAGGACCTCACGGCGCGCGATGCCAACGTCGCGGACCTGGAGCGGCAGCTCGCCGACCACCTCGGCACGCGGGTCACCATCCAACTTGGGCGCAAGAAAGGGTCAGGAAGACTCACTCTCGACTTCTACAGCCTCGATCAGTTCGATGGACTGATGCAGAAGATGGGTTTCGGAGGTCGGTAGTGGGCTTTCATAGGTCGAGTTGACCTATAACAATCCACAGGAGAAGTCCCCGAGAGCGCCGAGAGTCGCCCTGTCGGCCGAATCTTCGGCGTTTTTCTCACCCTTGCTTGAGTAAACCCACCTTTCCGTCGATCGCCCTCATGCCCCGATGACGCCCGCGTGCGCGTCCATCGCGAGGCCACTGCAGGAGCGTCCGGATGGCCACCTCACTCGACTTCAAGCAGGCAGCGATGACTCGCCAGGTTCGCAGCGCGCAGGACATGTTCCAGCGCGTGCTCGTCAGCTGGGCGAGCGATGTGCTCGAACTCCGCCGACGCGACCTGTTGGTTCCGCGGTGGGAGTCCGCCCCGACCATCGACCTCTGCCAAGAGGACGACGACGGCGAGCCGATGAAGACCGCGGCCTGATACGGCTGCGGCGCTGGCACGCAGGTTGCGTGAGGGCGTCGCACCCTCGGAGAACGCGCATGTCCGGCATCACATCTGGCGTAGGTCTCGTCAGCGGGATCAATTCTGCGCAGATCATCGAGCAGCTCCTGGCGCTCGAGGGTCGCGGCAAGCTGCCGATCCAGCGGCGACTCGCCGCCATCCAGGGCTCGAAGACCGCGCTCCTCGACGTCAACGCGCGCCTGCTCAACCTCAAGAACGCGACCTCGGCGCTGCGCGTCGGCAAGACCTTCCAGACCATGAGCGCCGTCTCGGCCGACGACACCGTGCTCACCGCGCGCGCGTCGTCGTCGACCCCACCCGGCAGCTACAGCTTCACCGTCGGTCGCCTCGTGTCCACCAGCCAGATGCTGTCGCGCGGATTCGGATCGAAGGACGCGACGCCGCTCGGCCTCGACTCCATGACCTTCGAGTGGGGGGATGCCTCGCTCGAGCGCGACGCCACCCTCGCGGATCTCCGCGGCGGCGAGGGCATCGCGCGCGGATCGATCAAGTTCACCGACAGCCTCGCGCGCACCGCGACGGTCGACCTCAACACCGCGGTCACGCTCAGCGAGGTGGTCGAGCGCATCAACGCGGCGGAGGGCATCGGCGTGACCGCGTCGATCGAGAGCGAGCGTCTCGTGATCCGCGACGACGCCGGCGGCGCCTCCGCGCTCAAGATCGAGGACGTGGGCGTGGGCGCCACCGCGGCGCAGTTCGGCATCGACGGCACCTTCGCGGGCGGCGTGTCGACCGGCGACCAGATCAACCGCATCGGCACCTCCACCGGACTCGCCTCGTTCAACGACGGCAGCGGTGTCTTCATCCGCGACAACGTCGCCGACTTCCGCCTGCGCGTGGGCGCGACCACCTTCGACATCTCGCTCGGCCGCGAGGACGAGCCGATCACCGCGTCCACCAAGCTGAGCGACCTCAACAACGGCGCGGGTGTGCGCATCAACACGACCGACGCCGACGACTTCACCGTGATCGCCTCGACAGGCGTCGCCGTGGGCGTCAACCTCGGACCGGTCGTCGTCGACGGCGAGATCCAGGACCCGGCCGTCGAGACGGTGGGGGAGCTCATCGCGCGCGTGAATTCCGAACTCGATGCGACGCTCGGCGCGGGCGAGGTGGTGCTCGGCCTCGACACCGACGGCAAGCGCTTCATCCTCACCGACCGCCTCGGTGGCGCGGCCTCGCCGAAGGTGATCTCCGCGGGGCCGAACGGCGACCGCACCGCGAAGGACCTCGGCATCTACACCGGCGCGACCGACGTCGCGTCCAACGTCATCACCGGCACCATCATCCGCAACAAGGTCGCGACCGCGCGCGCGTCGACGGTGCAGGACGTCATCGACCGCATCGCCGAGCAGACCGCGGGCGCGGTGACCGCGTCGATCAACGCGGCCGGCACCGGCCTCGCCCTCAGCGTCGCGACGGGATCCACCATCGAGGTGCTCGCAGGCACGACCGACGGCTCGAGCTTCGGCGCCTCCGTCGGCGAGCGCACCGCGCGCGACCTCGGCCTCCTCGGGCTCACCGGCACCACCTCGGTGGAGGGAACGCGGACCGCGACCGGCATCGGCACCGTGCGCACCGCGAGCCTCCGCGGTGGTTCGGGCCTGGGCGCCCCGACCACGATGTCGCTCACCGACCGCTCGGGCGCGACCTTCAACTTCACCGACTTCGCAGCGCACGACACGCTCGACGGACTGCTGCGCGCCATCAACAGCGCCGCGACCACCGCGGGCGTCGACATCACCCTCGCCGTCGGCGACAGCGGTCGATCGCTGGTCGCGCGCGACACCAGCGGCGGCACGGGCACGCTCACCATCGCCGGCGACGGCGCCACCGCGCTCGGGATCACCGCAGCCGCGGCCAGCTCGACCGCGCGCGGAAGCGACCTCGACCGCAGGCACCTCGCGCTCGGCACGGCGCTCTCGTCGCTCGGCTTCGGAAAGGGCGTCGGCATCGGCACCTTCCGCATCACCGACAGCTCCGGCGAGAGCGCGGTGGTCGACATCGGCACCGACGCGGTGACGGTCTACGACATCATCAGCGAGATCAACTCGCGCGGCCTGTTCGTCGAGGCGCGGATGAACGACACCGGCGACGGCATCACGCTCGTCGACACCAACGGCGGCACGCCGGTGAACGCCCTCAAGGTCGCCGACGTGACCGGATCGGTGGCGCGCGGCATCGGCATCCTCGGCACCGCGGCCGCGCCCGGCGACGACATCGCGGGGTCGCTCGAGAAGACCGTCGACCTCGACGTCACCGACACCCTCGACGACGTGGTGGGCAAGATCAACGACGCGAAGATCCAGGTGAACGCCTCGATCGTGAACGCGGGCACGGGCACGACGCCCTTCCGGCTCAGCCTCGCGTCGACCGTCGGTGGCGCGCGCGGCCAGCTGCTCGCCGACACGGGAGCGGTGGACCTCGGCCTGATCCGCGCGGCGGAGGGGCGCGATGCGTCGCTCTTCCTCGGCACCGGCAATCCGGCGACGAGCTTCCTCTTCACGAGCGCGACCAACACCTTCAAGGACATCGTCTCCGGCCTCGAGGTCGACGCGAAGAAGGCGGGCACCACCACGCAGGTCGAGGTGACGCGCGACTTCGCGCGCATCGTGACCGACGTGAAGCAGCTCGTCACCACCGTCAACGACGCGCTCGGGCGCATCGACGCCTACGACAGCTACGACGCCGACACCGAGAAGCGGGGGCCGCTGCTCGGCAACCCGACGGTCGCGCGCGTCCGCCAGCAGATCGTCCAGACCGCGCAGGGTCCGGCCAAGGGCGTCGAGGGCCGCTACCGGTTCCTCTCGCAGGTCGGCATCCGCTTCGGCAAGGATGGCCAGCTGGTCTTCGACGAGGCGAAGTTCCAGGCCGCCTACGACACCGATCCCGCGGCGGTGGAGGAGCTCTTCACCGCGTTCGAGGTGAGCGCGACCAGCAGCAGTTCGCCCGTCGAGGGCGTGACCATCGAGAACTCCAGCACGACCACGACCTACGCGAAGCTCGGCTTCGGCGACCTGTTCGACCAGCTGCTGAAGAAGCTCACCAACTCGGTCGACGGCGTGACCACCATCGCCGACCGGAACTTCCAGGAGCAGATCGACGGCCTGCAGGACCGGCTCAGCCGCTTCGATGCCCGCCTCGAGTCGCGCCGCACGCGCTTCGAGGCGCAGTTCGCGGCGATGGAGGCCGCGCTGGCCAAGCTGCAGGCGCAGCAGTCGTCGCTCGGCTCGCTGTCCGCGAATGTGGCGCTCGGCGCCGGACGGTGACGCAAGTCGGAGTTCGGTTCATCCGATAGGGATCCTGATGTCCTCGCAGAACACACACGGCTCACAGGCCTACCTCAAGACCAAGGTGATGACGGCGTCCCCCGCGGAACTGCGGCTGATGCTCATCGACGGTGCGATCCGCTTCGCCGACCAGGCGAAGCGCGGCTACGAGGAGCGCGATTTCGAGCGCGCCTACGAGGGCACCACCAAGGCGCAGAACATCCTGATGGAGCTGCTGAACGCGCTCCGGCCCGACCAGTCGCCCGAGCTGTGCGCGCGCCTGTCGGCGCTCTACACCTACATGTACAAGTCGCTCGTCGAGGCGAGCTCCACCCGCGACACCGGCAAGGTGGACGAGGTGATCGAGCTCCTCCGCTTCGAGCGCGAGACGTGGAGGATGTGCCTCGACGAGATCTCCCGTGAGCTCGCGCGCGAGAACCAGACCGCCGCGGGCATGCGCGTGACCCCAAGCGTCAATCCGACCCATGCGATGCCCTCAGCCGCCGCGCCGAACGCAGGGCAGTGCGGCGCTCCCCGCAGCAGTCTGTCCATCAGCGGCTGATAAGGCCGCGGCGCGGAAGTCCTCGCGAGACCTTCATTTCGGTCCTTCGAAGCGCCGATAGATTGCGGCGAGATTCCGCCCAGAGCGCAAACCCAGACGAACGAACCCCAGTACGCGCGCCCCCGGGAGCGCGCGAGTCCCCCGACGATCGAAGGAACACCGATGTCAGCAAACATGAACAGCGTCGCCTCGAACCTTCTCACCCGCATCGAGCGCTGCGAGGCGAAGATCGGCGTGATCGGCCTTGGCTACGTCGGTCTGCCGCTCGCGCATGCCCTGCACCAGGGCGGACTTCCGATCATCGGATTCGACATCGACCAGGGCAAGATCGACGCCATCAAGGCGGGCCGCAACTACCTCGTCCACCTCGGCAACGAGCTCATCACCACCCTGCGTGATTCGAAGCGCTTCGAGGGCACGACCGACTTCAGCCGCCTCGGCGAGGCCGACGTCATCATCATCTGCGTGCCGACCCCGCTCGGGAAGCACTGGGAGCCCGACATCTCCTACATCCTGCAGACGGCCGAGGCGATCGGCAAGACGCTGCGGTCCGGACAGCTGATCATCCTCGAGTCGACGACCTATCCGCGCACGACGCGCGACGACATGATGCCCGCGATCCTCGCCGCCGCCGGCGAGCGGTCGAAGGCGCTCGAGGTCGGACGCGATGTGTTCGGCGCCTTCAGCCCCGAGCGCGAGGACCCGGGCCGCAAGTCGCACTCGACCAGCACCATCCCCAAGCTCGTGGGCGGACTCGACGACGCGTCGACCGAGCTCGCGGCCGCGGTCTACCGCAAGGGCGTCACCACGGTCGTCCCGGTGAAGACCGCCGAGATCGCCGAGAGCGCGAAGCTGCTCGAGAACATCTTCCGCGCGGTGAACATCGCGCTGGTGAACGAGATGAAGGTCGTGCTCGATGCCATGGGCATCGACGTGTGGGAGGTCGTGCGCGCCGCGAGCACCAAGCCGTTCGGCTACATGCCGTTCTTCCCGGGCCCCGGCCTCGGCGGACACTGCATCCCGATCGATCCGTTCTACCTGACCTGGAAGGCGCGCGAGTACGGACACTCGACGCGCTTCATCGAGCTCGCGGGCGAGATCAACACCTCGATGCCGCACTACGTGGTCGACCGCACGGCGCGCGCGCTCAACGAGCACGCGAAGCCGATGAAGGGCTCGCGCATCCTCGTGGTCGGACTCGCCTACAAGGCCGACATCGACGACGTGCGCGAGAGCCCCTCGTTCGAGCTCATCGAGCTCTGCCGCCACCACGGCGCCGAGGTCGACTACTTCGACCCGCTCGTTCCCGCGACCTGGGCGGGCCGCAAGCACGACCTCAAGATGACCTCGGTCTCGTACGACGCGGCGACGATCGCGTCCTACGACTGCGTGCTCATCTCGACCGCGCACTCCAAGGTGGACTACTCGCTGATCGCGAAGCACGCCAAGCTGGTGGTCGACACCCGCGACGCGCTCCGCACCTACGAGAAGGACATGGGGGCGCGGCTCGTCCGCGCCTGATGCGATGACGGCGTCGACCGACGCGCCCGGCGGAAGGCAAAGCTATGCGGCCGCCGCCGCGTCGGGTTCGGCATGGACCACGCTGCAGACGATCGGCAACAAGCTGGTCACGGTGTTCGCGATGCTCGTGCTCGCGCGGCTGCTGTCGCCCGCCGAGTTCGGCCTCGCGAACCTCGCGGCGAGCATCGGCGCCTTCGTGTTCGTGCTCGCGCCGTTCACCATGGGCGACGTGCTGCTCGCGCAGCCGAAGCGCTTCGACGAGATCGCAGGCACCGCGAATGCGATCGCGTGGGCCGCGGGCGTCGCGCTGTTCGCGCTGCTCGCCGCCGCGGCGATCCCGATCGAGCAGGCGACGGGCAAGGAGGGGCTCGCGTTCCTCGTGTTCATCGCGGCCCTGCGGCCGCTCGCCGACGCGGTGCTGGTCACCGCGAACTCGCGGATGCGCATCGACCTCCAGTACCGGCGCATCGCCTACATCGATGGCGCCGTGATCTTCGCCTCGACCGTCGCGGGCGTCGCGATGGCGTACCTCGGCGCGGGTCCGGTCTCGATCACGCTGCCGCCGATCGCGGTGCTCGCGGTGCGCGGAGCCTTCTACTGGCGCGCGGCCGCCGGGCGCATCCCGCTCGGCGTGCGCCGCGACCTCGTCGCGCCGGTCACGCGCCGGTTCTGCGTCGCCGCGCTCGGCCAGTACCTCAACAACGTGCTGCTGATCCTCGAGATCCTCGTGCTCGGCTACTTCGCCGGCGAGGCGGAGATCGGCCTGTTCGGGCTCGCGTTCCAGCTCGCGATCCAGGCCAACATGGTGATCGCGTCGCAGCTCGGCGCGGTGCTGCAGCCGATCTTCGGCCACATCCAGCACGATCCCGAGCGCCAGGTCGGCGGGTTCCTCCGCGCGACGAGGCTGCTGTCGTCGGTGGCGGTGCCGCTCTCGCTGATGCAGGCCGCGCTCGCGGTTCCCGCGTTCAGCCTGCTCTTCCAGGCGAAGTGGACGGGCTCGATCGCGGTGTTCGCCGCGCTGAGCATCGGGCAGGCGTTCATGTTCGTGTCGGCGCCCTCGATCGCGCTGCTCAAGGCGCAGGGTCGGTTCCGCGCGTACTTCGCGTGGCAGTTCGCGCAGCTGGTGGCCGCGGTGACCGCGTTCGTGGTCGCGGTGAAGCACGGCGGCGAACCGGCGCTTGCGCTCGCACGCGCGGCCGGGATGCCGGTCGACGACGGCGCGGGCAAGGCGCTCGCACTCGGCATCGCGAGCGCATGCGTCTGGGCGCTGTCGTGCCCGGTGGCGGTGTGGCTCGGCGGTCGCCCGGCGCGCGTCTCGGCGGCGCGGGCGCTCGCGGTCTTCCTGCAGCCGTGGCTGGTGACCGCGCCCGTCGCGGCGGCGCTCGTCGCGGCGTGGCTCGGCTGCCGCGCGACGATGTCGCAGCCGGTGGCGGACCTGCTCGCGATCGCCCTGCTCGGCCCGGTCGCGGTCGCGGCCGCGATCGCGGGCTGCGTGTGGATGCGCGCCGACACGCGCGCCGACTTCCTGTCCATCATCGAGCGCTTCCGCCGCCGTGGCGGGGGCGCCGCGGGGCGAGCTTCCTAGTCCGAGCTTCCTAGTCCGAGCTTCCTCGACCCCGCTTCCTCGACCGAACTTCCTCATCCACGGCCCTTCTCCGGTGCAGCACGCATGATCCTCCACGTGATCGACAATCTCTTCGCCGAACGCGGCGGTCCGACCACCGTCGCGATCGAGTTCGCTCGGCAGCAGGCGAAGTTCGGCCGCAAGGTCGCGATGCTGAGCGGCAAGCCGATGGCGAGCGACGAGCAGCGCGCGGCGCTCGCGCAGCGCTGGAACGGACTCGGGATCGAGTTCATCGAGCTCGGCGGCGGCAGCGCGGAGACTGCGGATTCCGTGATCGCGCGGCTGAAGCCCGAGGTCGTCCACATCCACTGCGTGTGGGACGGCGTGCTGCGCCACGCGGCGAAGAGCGCGCTGCGCCGCCGCGTTCCGTACGTGCTGTCGACGCACGGCATGCTGCATCCCTACGCGCTCGCGCAGAAGCGGCTCAAGAAGGCCGTCTACCTGCGCGTGTTCCCGTGGATCCTCGGCAACGCGGGCGAGGTCTACTCGCTCAACCGCGAGGAGGCGGACTACGTGTCGGCGCGCTTCCTCCGTCCGTCGTCGGTGCTCGCGAACGGCATCGAGGTGGTGGAGTACGACCGCGCGGAGCAGGGGATCTTCCGCGCGAAGTGCCCGTCGCTGGGCGCGAAGCCGTTCATCCTGTTCGTCGGCCGCCTGCATCCGATCAAGGGCATCGACAAGCTCGTGCGCAGCTTCCATCACGCGGTGCAGCGCGGGCTCGCGCTCGACCTGGTGCTCGTCGGTCCGAACGAGGGCGCGCGCCCGGGGCTCGACGAGCTCGTGCGCGAGCTCGGGCTGCAGGACCGCGTGCACTTCACCGGCGGACTGTTCGGTCCGGAGAAGCGCGATGCCTTCGCGGCGTGCACCGTCTTCGCCCATCGGCCGCGCTTCGAGGGTTTCGGCATCACGGTCGTCGAGGGACTCGCGTCGGCGAAGCCCGTCGTGACCACGCGCGAGTGCAAGCTCGACGGCGCGGTGGAGGCGGGGGCGATCCACCAGTGCGAGGACACCGACGAGGCGTTCGGCGACGCGCTGCTGGCGGTCGCGTCGTCGCCCGACCAGGGACGTGCGCTCGGCGCGCGTGGACAGGCGTGGGTGCGCGAGGTCTTCGACTGGAAGTCGCTGGTCGAGCGCGTCGACCGGTCGTACGAGCGCGCGAAGTCGGAGATGCAGCCGCGCCAGTGATGGGCGCGGGTCGCGGTCGTCAGACCTGCGCGTGCTCGCGCTCGGCGCGCGCGCGCGGAGAGCCCTCGCCGGCATCGCTGCCGTCGGCGTCTCCGTCTTCGTCCGCATCACCCTCTTCACCTTCGGTGGCCGTGCGGCGCGCGACCACGAAGCCGAGCACCTTGAGCGCGATGATGGCGCCGACGATCCAGGCCAGCGCGTTGAACGCGAACAGGCCGAGCTCGCCGCGCGGGAATGCCAGCACCTGTGCCGCCGCCGCGCCGAAGGGGATCACGATGAACGGATTGCCGGGGTGGAGCCGCACGCGCTGGTCGATGTAGCGGAGCGCGAGGCCGATGAGAAGCGCGTACAGCGGCACCGCCACGTACGCGACGTCGACCACGAGGTGCCCGACGATGCCCGGTCCGAGCGAGAACTCGTCGCGCTTGACGCCGGTGATGCCTGCGTTGAGCACCATCTCGTTGCCGAGCGACCACGGCTTGCCTGCCCACAGCACGCGCGGCACCGGCTGGGTGACGAAGTAGCGCAGCGAGTGCAGTGGCCAGTACTGGAACGAGCCGGGCACGCTCTCGACGAGCCACATGCTGTTCACGCCGGCGAACTGCCCGCTGACCATGCCGAGCGCTGCGTCGGCGAGCTCGCGGCGCTCGACGGTGGCGAACGCCTTGACGTATCCGAAGAAGGTCTCGCCCTGCTGCTTCTCGCCGCGCGAGGCGGACTGGAAGAGGACGAGGATGAGGCCGAGGGCGCCGATCACGCTCGCGCGGACCACGAGCGTGGGCCGGTAGCCGAAGCGCCAGCGCGCGAAGTAGCCGGCCCAGATGGTCGCGAGCACGGCGGCGACGAGGCCGCGGCGGCTGAACGCGTTGTTGAGGAGGAGCGCCGTCGTGGTGCCGCCGATCATCACCATCGCGAGGATGGTGCCGAAGTTGAACGGGCGGCGCGCCCACGCCCAGCCGACCGCGGCGAGCGCGGCGCAGAAGGCGCCGGTGCTGAACATGTCGGTGAGGACGCCGAGCACCGGCACGCGGCCGAGCACATCGCGGAGGAGCACCGCGACCACCAGCGCGACGGCGCCGAGGAAGATCAGCCCGCCGTCCGACACGGTGCGCTCGACTGTGCTGCGCGCGGCGAGCCTGGTGACCAGCCATCCGCGTTCGTACACGACCAGCGTGAGCGCGAGGAAGACCGAGGAGATCACCGCGAACATCAACCCCGCGAAGCCGAGGTCGTTCGGGATGACCTTGTCGTACTCGCCCGAGGCGAGGCTGTAGATGCCGCTGCTCGTCTGGAACAGCAGGAAGCCGCCCAGGAAGAAGCTCTTCATCGTCAGGGCCTCGCGCTGCTGGCTGAGCGTGTCGCGGACCAGGATGGTCACGATCACGATGGCCTGGATGGCGAGGATGGCGATGGCGAGGAAGGTCATCGGTTGGGGACGGACGCCGCGATGGCGTCGAGGTTCAGGTTCAGCCAGACGACCGGCACGTAGCCGTTCCGGATCACGCGTTGAATATCGCTCGTTTGGGTCGCGGAACTTGCGTTTGCGCCGAAGAGCGTCGCGTCCTTCGAACGGTCGTAGCACATGCCCGCCCAGGTCTCATGGCCGGGGACGATGAGATCGGCCAGATGGAACGGGCCCTTGATGCGGGATGCGGTTCCGTTCGAGGTTCGTCCCATGGTGTACGCGTCGAGCCAGGTCGGCGCGAGGCGGTGCAGCACATCGCACGCTCGGCCCTCGGAGCAGAAGGTGGCGAGCGGCGCCTCCTGCTTGAGGTGGTCAAGAAGACTCACGAGGTTCCAGAGCGGGTTGTGGTTGTGGGCGAACGCGTCGAGTCCGATCAGGGTGGCGCCGCAGGCTGTGGCGGTGCGGAGTTCGGTGCTGATCGCCGCACGATGCTGCGCGTTCGAGGGATCGACGCGGACCAGGGGCAGGGTGTCCCAGCCAGGCGAGGTCTGCGCCGCGTGTCCCCACCACAGGCCCCACGACTTGCCCGCCGGGGTGCGGATCTGGCTGAACTGGCGAACCGCGTCGGTGAGCGGGTTCGCCGCGCGACCGGTCGCGAGCCAGCGCGAGGTGAACTGCGGCGGGTAGTTCAGCGACCGGTTCTGGTAGGCGAGACCGGTGGGCGCCCACACCACGACGCGTGACGAGGTCGCGAGCGCGTTCTGCACGGCCATCGCCGCGGTGCGGTAGCCGTTGCGGTCGGGTGCACCGGCCACGGTGGTCCATCCGTTGGGGTTCTGCGGCGTCTGCAGGTCCATCGCGGCCAGCGAGATGCCCTTGATCGGCTTCGACTGGCGGTTGTAGGCCACGCGGCCGTAGGTGCGGGTGAAGTGGTCGCGGTACGGGGCGAGCGTGGAGCGCCAATCGCCGGTGTTCGGCGCGAAGCGGACGCTGACGGTGTAGTTGCGCGAGTCGTTCGGCGGGATGGTGGCGTTGTTGCCCCACCACAGGTCGCCCGCGGGCATCGGTCCGCTCAGGCGCATTTCAGGCTGCCACAGGCCGTAGGAGGTCTGGGT
>Ga0079302_1000154_pt1 | contig 16978 bp, 15 predicted proteins | sample Wag4_2014_7_16_FD_75102 | JGI IMG/M metagenome (GOLD analysis project Ga0079302, IMG submission 75102) | Fresh water mixed with fracking chemicals microbial communities from Ohio, USA - Utica-2 Time Series FC 2014_7_16 | ecosystem: Engineered > Industrial production > Chemical products > Input... | reverse complement strand
CCGAATTGATGGGACATCCGGAATGCCTCCGGCAGGATCAGGCCAAGAGGTTCGCCGATCAGTCCAGCCGGCTGCCAGCCATAGATGCGTGTAAACGCAGCATTGAGACTGACCACATTGCCGAGGGCATCGGCCAGCACGAACGGCCGGTCTCCCTGCTGGAGTTCGGTGATCGATGGGGTTGAGATCTCTGCCGGAGCCGTGGGAGCCGAAGCATCCGCATTGGGATCGACTGGATGCGGATCGGCTGGATTCTGCTCGGCGGGGGAGCTGACAGACATGGTCCCGAGAAGGTGTGGGATCTGGAGCAGTTGGCTGGGGCACTCAGCGGCGGGGAAAGCCCATACCATCAAAAAGCCTTGCCCCGGAGGCGCAAGGGCAGTCAAACGGGATGGGGATGGTATCATTCTGCGCGATCAGCCGGCGCAATCACACCGCCTAACCGGATCGGTCTGAGTTGGTCTGAGTTGGTCTGAGTGGTCTGAGTGGTCTGAGTTGGTCTGAGTTGGTCTGAGTTGGTCTGAGTGGTCTGATCGTTTTAATCGGTCTGATCCATTTGCCGCCGCTTGGAGGGCCCGGGTCGGCGGGCCGCCCTCCGGTGTTGGGCGGATCGACCACAACCCAGGTTGGGTGCTACAAGGCCGTGGATGATGAACCGAAGCGATACAGCATTGACCCGGCGCATGGGCGGTAGCCCGAAGTGTTCCTCACGAACACACGAATCACGCCAGGACGCATGACACCGACGAACAGGCCGTCACCGGCCAACGCCGCACTCAGGTTGATTCAGCAAGCCGGCAATGGCGTCGCACCAGCGCCGCACCGAGTTCCAATCGGTGCTGATTGGCATAGGCCTCGCGCTCAAGCTGCAGTTCGAGCGCGCCAGCGTTGCGGTACACCGGCTCACTGAACACCGCTGCCAGCTTGGGCCCCAGCTGAGCCGGCAGGCCCAGGGGCCGGGGCATGGCGCGCAGATGACCGCCGCTGCAGCTCTGGGCCACATGAAGGGCCTCGTGGTTGAGCACCTTGGCGAACTCAGCGCTGCCACTCTCGATCGCGGCGGGCTTGATCCGCAATGCCCGCAGGCGGGGATCCCACTCCCCAGCGGCGCCCGCACGCCGAGGCTGCTCAAGCTGGATCCGCACTCCCGCCCGGCCGAGCACTGTGAGCAACGCCACGATCGCCCGGCGTTCAGGGCTGAAACGGGGAGGATTGGCCATCAGGGTGCGCACCTGGGCGAGGCTGAGCGGTGGATCACCGCTGCGCCGCCGGTAGTGGTAACGGATTCGCCCATCCGCCAGAAACTCGGCCCGGGGAGTCCAGGCGGCATCGGCCACCGCCAGGCTCTCCATCAGACTTCTCTGATCAATCCCCTCCAGACCAGCGGCCTGGGGCGGCATCACGGCGGCCAGTGGCAGGGCCAGAGCATCGGGGAGTTTCCCGGGCAGATCCACCTGCGCCAGGGCCTGCCGTGCCTCCGGCAGGGCGGACGCCAGGCCGGAGCCGGCGAGCAGGGTCAGCAGCAGCCCGGTGAGCCACCCACCCGCTGACGGACCGTGAGAGGAGCGATGCTGCGCCACGGTTTGATTGTGGCCGCGAACGGGCGCCTCCGGACCCCCTGCGTAACACGCGGCACAAGCCAGGCTCAAGGCGCAGCTGCGACAGCCGGTTGCGAGGATCTTCAGGCCTGCGCCGTGCCTCCATGCCCCTCGCTCCCCTGGTGCGTCAGCTGCAGCAGGCGCCGCTCACCCGCGACGTGCTCGAACGGAGCCGGCGTACCGAGCGACTGCGGCTGAGCGGTGCTGGCCGGGCGGCCCGTGCCCTGATCACCAGCGCCCTGGCGAGCCTGGGAACAACGGCAGCCCCCCTGCTGGTGATCGTGCCGACCCTGGAGGAGGCTGGGCGCTGGGCAGCCCTGCTGGAGCTGATGGGCTGGCGCAGCTGCCAGCTCTACCCCACCAGCGAGGGAAGCCCCTACGAACCCTTCGATCCCACCAGTGAAATCACCTGGGGCCAGCTGCAGGTGCTCAGCGAGCTGCTGGATCATGGCGGCGAGGGCGACAGCAACGGGAGCGCCGACGGCAGCCAAGCTGGCAGTCAAGGTGGCAGCCACGACCCCAACGACCGGCAAGGGCTGGCGATCGTGGCCACCGAGCGGGCCCTGCAGCCCCATCTGCCACCACCGTCGGCGCTCAAGGACCAGTGCCTGAGCCTGCGCAAAGGCGACACCATCGTGCTGGAGCAGCTGGGCGAGACGCTGACGCGCCTGGGGTACGAGCGCGTCACCACGATCGAGCAGGAGGGCAGCTGGAGCCGCCGTGGCGACATCGTCGATGTGTTCCCGGTGAGCTGTGAGCTGCCCGTGCGGCTGGAGTTCTTCGGCGAGGAGCTGGAGAAGCTTCGGGAGTTCGATCCCGCCACCCAGCGATCCCTCGATCCGATCGAGGTGGTGCGGCTCACCCCCAGCGGCTACGGCCCCCTGATCGCGGGCGCCCTGCGGCAGACCATGCCCGACGGGCTCGAGCAGCTGCTGAGCCCCGACGCCCTGGAGCAGCTGCTGGAGGGTGGCACGCCGGAAGGACTGCGGCGGCTCCTGGGTCTGGCCTGGAGCCGGCCCGCCTCCCTGCTCGACTACCTGCCCGCCGGCACGGTGGTGGCGGTTGATGAGCGGCGCGCCTGCCTGGCCCACGGCCAGCAGTGGTTCGATCATGTGGTCGACCACCATGCGGAGATCGAGAGCGAACTCGGCGCGCCGCTGCCGGGGGTGCAGCACCGCCCGCCGGCGGAGACGCTGGCGGAGGCCAGCGAGGGGTTCAACGGCTTCGATCTGGCGGAACTGCACGAGAGCGACAGCCATGCCAACAGCTTCGATCTGGCCAGCCGGCCGGTGCCGGCCTACCCGAACGCCTTCGGCAAGCTGGCCGAACTAATCAAAGGCTTTCAGAGGGAGAAGGCCACGCTGTGGCTGCTCTCCGCCCAGCCGAGCCGGGCCGTGGCCCTGCTGGAGGAACACGACTGCATCAGCCGCTTCGTGCCCAACCCCGGCGACAGGCCGGCGATCGAGCGCTTGCAGCAGCAGAACACGCCAGTGGCGCTCAAGAGCCGGGGCACCGCCGAGCTCGAAGGCCTGCAGTTGCCCGCCTGGAAGCTGGTGCTGATCACCGACCGGGAATTCTTCGGCCAGCACGCCCTGGCCGCGACCGGTTATGTGCGCCGGCGCCGCAAGGCCGCCAGCCGCACGGTGGATCCGGGCAAGATGCGTCCCGGCGATTTTGTGGTGCACCGCAACCACGGCATCGGCAGGTTTCTCAAGCTCGAGAAGCTGGCGATCGGCGGCGAATCCCGGGATTACCTGGTGGTGCAGTACGCCGATGGCCTGCTGCGGGTGGCGGCCGACCAGCTGGGCAGCCTGGGCCGCTACCGCGCCACCGGCGACGCCCCGCCCGAGCTCAACCGCATGGGCGGCACCGCCTGGGTGCGGGCCAAGGAACGGGCCAAGAAGGCGATCCGCAAAGTGGCGGTGGATCTGGTGAAGCTCTATGCCGAGCGCCACAAAGCCCCGGGCTTCGCCTTCCCGCCCGATGGCCCCTGGCAGAACGAACTCGAAGACTCCTTCCCCTACGAACCCACCCCGGATCAGGTGAAGGCGATCGCCGATGTGAAACGCGACATGGAGCAGCCCTCGCCGATGGACCGGCTGGTGTGCGGCGATGTGGGCTTCGGCAAGACCGAGGTGGCGATCCGGGCGATCTTCAAGGCCGTGACCGCCGGTAAGCAGGTGGCCATGCTGGCCCCCACCACGGTGCTGGCCCAGCAGCACTGGCGCTCGCTTTCGGAGCGTTTCGCCCCGTATCCGGTGAAGGTGAGCCTGCTCAACCGCTTCCGCACCGCCGGCGAACGCAGAACGATTCTCGAAGGCCTGGGCGAAGGCACGGTGGATGTGGTGGTGGGCACCCACCAGCTGCTCTCCAAGGGCACCGCCTTCAAACAGCTGGGCCTGCTGGTGGTGGACGAAGAGCAGCGTTTCGGGGTGAATCAGAAGGAGAAGATCAAGGCCCTGCGCAAGGACGTCGACGTGCTCACCCTGAGCGCCACGCCGATCCCGCGCACCCTCTACATGAGCCTCTCGGGGGTGCGGGAGATGAGCCTGATCACCACGCCGCCGCCCCTGCGCCGGCCGATCAAGACCCACCTGGCCGCCCTTGACGAGGAGGCGGTGCGCAGCGCCATTCGTCAGGAACTGGATCGGGGCGGCCAGATCTTCTATGTGGTGCCGCGGGTGGAAGGCATCGAGGAGGTGGCGGAGGGCCTGCGGCAGATGATCCCAGGCCTGAAGCTGCTGGTGGCCCACGGCCAGATGGCCGAAGGGGAGCTGGAGAGCGCCATGGTGGCGTTCAACGCCGGCGAAGCGGATCTGATGCTCTGCACCACGATCGTGGAGAGCGGCCTCGACATCCCGCGGGTGAACACGATCCTGATCGAGGACGCCCATCGCTTCGGCCTGGCCCAGCTCTATCAGCTGCGGGGCCGGGTGGGCCGCAGCGGCATCCAGGCCCACGCCTGGCTCTTCTATCCCGGCGATGCCTCCCTGAGCGAGGCGGCGCGCCAGCGCCTGCGGGCGATCCAGGAGTTCGCCCAGCTGGGCAGCGGCTACCAGCTGGCCATGCGCGACATGGAGATCCGGGGCGTGGGCAACCTGCTGGGGGTGGAGCAGAGCGGTCAGATGGAAACCATCGGCTTCGACCTCTACATGGAAATGCTGCAGGAATGTCTGGCAGAGATTCAGGGTCAGGACATCCCAGCGGTGGATGACACCCAGATCGATCTGCCGATCACCGCCTTCATCCCCGGCGACTGGATCACCGACAACGACGAGAAGATGGCTGCTTACCGCGCCGCGGCCAGCTGCAGCACCGCCGAGGCCCTGCTGCAACTGGCCGCCGACTGGGTGGACCGCTACGGAGCCCTGCCGGCTCCGGTGATCGCCCTGCTGCAGCTGATGGAACTCAAACTGCTGGCCAAGCGCTGCGGCTTCTCCCGCATCAAACCGGAGAAGCCCAACATTGCCCTGGAAACGCCCATGGAGGAGCCCGCCTTCCGGCTGCTGCGCCAGGGCCTGCCCCAGCACCTGCATGGCCGGCTGGTTTACCAGTCGGGTTCGGGCAGCACCGCCAAGGTGCTGGCCCGCGGCCTGGGCGTGCTGCCGATCGAGAAGCAGGTGGAGGAGCTGAAGGCCTGGCTTGAACAGATGGCCGGCCAGATCCCTGGTGCCGACGGCCGCACCCAAGCCCAACGCGAAGAGGAGCAGGTGGCCAGGAACGAAGCCGTGCTGGTGGTGTGAACCGATGCGATGAACCCGCTGCTCTGATCAGCCCTGCGGCCCAGGGCCACCCGGACCCGCAATCTCCCGTTACGATTCTGAGAAGTTGTGTAACGGGTCCCATGGGAGAACTGGTCGACGTCGGAACGGGCGGCAGCTTCGGCCTTGTTCCGGCCGTGCTGAGCGTGGCGGCCCTGGGCATCGTTGCCCTTCTCCAGCAGGGGCCAAGCAACGATGATGACGATTCGGGCCCCGGTGGAGGCCTGATGCAGCCCGTCGCCTGAACTGCGCACCCGGGCCATCCCCACAGCTGATGGACCGGGTGTGGCTGAGGCCGCTGCCGGTCTGGCTGAGGCCGGTGGACCAAGCCTGGTTGTCGGGGACTCACCGCGGCGACGGGAGTTGAGCTGAACCGGGGTTCTGAGCCCTGTACGCCCTCGGCACCACCACCAGAAACAGGTACCACCACAGGAGCACGGCCGCCACCAGGGGAGCCGTGATCCACCAGCGTCCCAGCCACAACCAACTGGCGACTGGCACGCTGCAACCGGTGAGCAGGATGCTCCAGGGCTGACACCACCAGGGTTTCAGCGACCAGAGGTCGGGAGCGGGATCCGCACCCATCACCCGTTCGGCTGCCGGCGGTTGGCTGCTCCCATCAGGGCGTTCCCAGGGCAGCCGGCAGGTTCGCCTGGCCCGGCACGAAAGCCTTCTGCACCGTTCCGGCGGCGCGGACCTTCTTGACCAGGGTGGTTTCCGCCACCCGGTACTGGCTGTCCTTGCGGGTGCCGATGTCCTCAAGCTTGAGGCGTTGCGCTTCCTGCTCACTCATCTTCGCCGGCACATCCGGCGAGATGCCGTGCTTGTGGATGTCGCGGCCGCTGGGGGTGAGGTATTTGGCGATGGTCACGGTCATGCCGGAGCCGTCGGCCAGCCCGCGCACCGACTGCACCAGTCCCTTGCCGAAGGTCTTCTGCCCCACCAGCACGGCCCGCTTGTTGTCCTGCAGGGCACCGGAGAGGATCTCGCTGGCGCTGGCCGAACCCTCGTTCACCAGCACCACCAGCGGCCGGGCCGTGAGCGCCCGACCAGTGGCCCGCTTCACATCGGTGATGCCGCTTCGGGTCTTGGTGGACACGATCGTGCCCTCATTGAGCAGCTGGCGGGCGATCTCCACACTCGCCATCAGCAGACCGCCGGGGTTGCTGCGCAGATCGAGCACATAGCCGTCCACCCCCTTGGCCTCCATCTCGCGCAACGCCTGGCGCATGTCCTTGGTGGCGTTCGCATTGAACTGCTTGAGGCGGATGTACCCGACCCGCAGCCCCTCCGGGCTGGTGTTGATCTGGCTTTCGACCGCATGCAATTCGATCCGCTCCCGGGTCAGAGGCACCTCCAGCACCTGGGCCTTGCGCCGCAGGGTGAGCGTCACCCGGCTGCCTTCCTGGCCGCGGATCAGTTTCACGGCATCTTCGGTGGTCATGCCACGGGTGCTCTTGCCGTCGATCGCCGTGATCACATCCTTCGGCATCACCCCGGCCCGCGACGCGGGGGATCCTTCGATCGGGCTCACCACCACCAGCTCCTTGGTGTCCTTGTCGAGGCTCAGCTGGATCCCCACCCCGGACAGCTCACCGGAGGTGTCGATCTGCATCTCCTTGAACTCACGCGGATCCATGAACCGCGTGTAAGGGTCATCCAGGCTGGCGAGCATGCCGCGGATCGCCTCGTAGGCGTCCTTGGGAGAGCCGTAGGTCTTGGCCAGCACATCCCGGCGCAGACTGCGCCACCGCTCCGGGGTGTATTTGCCGTTCACATCCAGGTAGTCCCGGAAGACGATCTGCCAGGTCTGGTCAATCACCTCCTTCGGGCTTTCCAGGATGCGGGCGCCGCCACCTGGGGCGGTGACAGCCTCGCGGGCCATCACGGCAGTGGCCGCACAGGCCCCCAGGCTCAGCAGCACAATCAATCCGGTGCGCGATCCTGAGCGAACACTGCCCATCGAACAGGCCCCCGAGGGCCGGGAAGAAGTGGTTTCAAGCTAGCGCCGGTCGAGCCACCGATCCGGTCGGATCACCGCTCAGGGATCAACCCAGCGGCCGTCTGCCTTGATCAGGGCGATCAGGGCCTCCACCCCCTCGGCCTCCGGCACCTTGCGGATCTCGTCGCGGCCGCGGTAAAGGGAGATCACGCCGGGGGTCTTACCCACGTAGCCGTAATCGGCATCAGCCATCTCGCCCGGGCCATTGACGATGCAGCCCATCACGGCGATGTCCAGACCCGTGAGATGGGCGGTGGCGCTGCGCACCTTGTGCAGCACCTCCTCCAGGTTGAACAGGGTGCGGCCGCAGCTGGGGCAGGCCACGTACTCCACCATCGTTTTGCGCAGGCCCAGGGCCTGCAGGATCGAGTAGCAGACGGGAATTTCCCGCTCCGGCGCCTCGGTGAGCGAGACGCGGATCGTGTCGCCGATGCCCTCGGCCAGCAGCGGCGCGATGCCGGCGGTGCTCTTCACCCGGCCGTAGTCGCCATCGCCCGCCTCGGTGACGCCCAGGTGGAGGGGATAGGGGAACCCCTCGGCGTCCATGCGGTCGGCCATCATCCGGTAAGCGGCCATCATCACCGGCGCCCGCGAGGCCTTCATCGACACCACGATGTTGTGGAAGTCGAGGCGGTCGCAGATGTGGATGAACTCCATGGCGCTCTCCACCATCCCCAGAGGGGTGTCGCCATAGCGAAAGAGCATGCGCTCGGCCAGGGAGCCGTGGTTCACGCCAATGCGCAGGGCCTTGTCCTGCTGCTTGAGCAGCTTGACCAGCGGCTCGAAGGTCTCGCTGATTCGCCCGCTGATAGCGGCGATCTCGGCCTCGGAAAACTCGGTGCGGTCGGGGTCGGGCTTGTCGAACACGAACAGGCCCGGGTTGATGCGCACCTTGTCGACATGCTGGGCCACCTCCAGGGCGATCTTCATGCCGTTGTGGTGCACGTCGGCCACCAGCGGCACCGGCCGGTAGGTGCTCTCCAGGCGGGCACGGATCTCGCCCATGGCCCTGGCGTGGGCCAGGCTCGGCACCGTCACCCGCACGATCTCGCAGCCCGCCTCATGCAGGCGGCGGATGCCGGCGGTGGCCCCATCGATGTCAAGGGTGTCCTCATTGATCATCGACTGCACCACCACCGGGTGCTCGCTGCCGATCCAGATGTCACCGACACGCACCGAGCGGGTGGGGCGCCGCCGCAGGCTGGTGGCATAGCGGGGGGCGTCTGCCCAGGACGCCAGATCAGCCGCGGCGGATGCCGTGCTGCCCGGAGCCTGCAGGGACGGTGCGGAGGGGGACATCGCAGCTGAAGCAGACATCGCGGAGGCTGGCGCGCGTCGCCAAAGCCTGTCACAACAGGTGAGGAACTGGCGAGTCGCCGCTGGGCAGGCCATCGAGCACCCTTCGCACCGCCCGCAGGTCCTCGAGGGTGTGCCATCTGGGGCTGCCGGGCTCGTGGGAGGGATTGCGCAGCAGGTACGAGGGGTGAAGCACCGGCATCAGCTGCCGCCCGGCCAGCGACGGACTGACGCTGCTGTGCCAGAGCCCGCGCAGCCGGGTGATGCCACCCCGGATGCCGAGCACCCCCTCCAGGGCCGTGGCACCGGCCAGCAGGATCACGGCCGGATCCACCAACTGAATCTGCCGCTCCAGCCAGGGCCGGCAGGCCGCCATCTCGACGGGGGTGGGCCGGCGATTGGCCGGCGGACGGCACTTGACCACATTGCAGATATAGGCGTCGCGGTGGGAATCGATCGCCACGCCGGCCAGCAGCTGATCGAGCAGCTGGCCGGCCCGGCCCACGAACGGCAGCCCGCTGGCATCCTCCTGGGCACCGGGGCCTTCACCGATCACCATCAGCCGGGCCCTGGGATTGCCGCGGCTCACAACCACCTGCTGGCGGCTGGCCCGGAGGCCGCACCGGCTGCAGGCCGCACAGGCCGCAGTCAGTGCGGCCAGGTCAGCCAGAGCACATGGATCCTCAGCGTGATCAGAGCCCGGCACAGGTGGAGGCAGGCAACGCCGATCCCCATCCTCCCCCACTCATTGATCGTTCCAGGCCGGTCAGCACCAGCTGGTTCTGAGCAGCAGGTTCTGAGCAGCTGGTTCTGAGCAGCTGGTCAGCACATGCCGCAGGAGCTGTCGGTTCAGCAGCAACCCGGGCGGGGGCCTGAGGTGCGGCAGGATGTCATTTACAGCACATGCCGTGCCGTTACGGGCCGGCACCACTGCCGATGCCGGATCCGGGGATCCCATTTTGCGACCCTCCCGCCGACGGGACCTCCAGGCCAGCAAGCGCTGGGCCGGCCGCCGGGTTGATGCTCTCCGCGCGCGCCCGGGCGCTGCAGCCCTCGCTCACCCTGGCGATCGCCGCCAAGGCCAAGCAACTGCACAGCGACGGCCGGGACATCTGCAGTCTCAGTGCCGGCGAGCCCGACTTCGACACCCCCGCCTTCATCCGCCAGGCGGCAGCGGCGGCACTTGATGCCGGTCACACCCGCTACGGCCCCGCCAGTGGTGAGCCGGCATTGCGCGACGCCATCGCCGCCAAGCTCAGCCAGGAGAACGGGGTGCCCACCCGCAGCTCCCAGGTGCTGGTGACGAACGGCGGCAAGCAGGCCCTTTACAACCTCTTTCAGGTGCTGCTCGGGCCCGGCGACGAGGTGTTGCTGCCATCCCCCTACTGGCTGAGTTACCCCGAGATGGCCCGACTGGCGGGTGCCTCCGTCACCCTGCTTCCCAGTGAAGCCGCCGGCGGTTTCCGGCTCAGCCCCGCCCAGCTTGAAGCCGCGATCACGCCGGCCAGTCGGCTGCTGGTGCTGAACAGCCCTGGCAATCCCACCGGCACAGTGCTGAACCGCAGCGAACTCGAAGCGATCGCGGCCGTGCTGCGACGCCACCCCCAGGTGGCGGTGGTGTGTGATGAGATTTATGAATTTCTGCTGGCCCCCGGGCACCGTCACCACAGCTTCGGCGCGGTGGCACCTGACCTGGCGGAGCGCACGTTCATCGTCAATGGGTGCGCCAAGGGCTGGGCGATGACCGGCTGGCGGATCGGCTGGCTGGCTGGGCCCGAGCCGGTGGTGGCGGCAGCCGCGGCTCTGCAGAGCCAGAGCACCAGCAACGTCTGCACGTTCGCCCAGTACGGCGCCCTGGCCGCGATCAGTGGCCCGCGGGATTGCGTGGGCGAGATGGCCGACGAGTTCAACCGGCGGCGCACCCTGCTGAGTGACGGTCTGCGCCGCATCGCCGGTGTGCAGCTGCAGCCGCCGGAAGGGGCCTTCTACGCCTTCCCGGATGTGGGGGCCCACGGCCTCGACTCGATGACCCTCTGCAACCGGTTGCTGGATGAGGTGGGGCTGGCCGCGGTTCCCGGCATTGCCTTCGGAGACGACCGCTGCATCCGCCTCTCCTGTGCTGCCGCTCCAGCCACGATCGAGGAGGGACTGCAACGGCTGGAGCGCTTCTTCACCAGCCTCTGAGCGATCGGAGCTGAGGCAGCATCAGCCCGTCCCGCCGCTGTCCATGCCATGTCTGGACGAGAACGTTTGACCGCCGTGCTGGCGGGCCTCTCCCTGGCCCTCCTGCCGGCGGTCTCGCCTCCGCTCACCGGCCTGCCCATTGGGGCTGCCGGCCTCTCCCCCATCCTGCAACGAGCCCAGGCCCAGCAGCCGTTGCTGCGCATCAGCGCCATCCCCGATCAGAACCCGGAAAAACTGAACCGCCTCTACGGCCAGGTGGCCGCCGAACTGGGCCGCCAGCTCGGGGTGACGGTGCAGTACGTGCCCGTGACCGACTACACCGCCGCCGTGAGTGCCTTCCGCACCGGCAGCCTCGATCTGGTGTGGTTCGGTGGCCTCACCGGCGTGCAGGCGCGCCTGCAGAAACCCGGCGCCCAGGTGATCGCCCAGCGCGACATCGATGCCGCCTTCACCAGTGTGTTCATCGCCAACCGCCGCAGCGGCCTGCAACCGATCCGCCAGCAGAAGCAACTCACGGTGCTCAAGGGCCGCCGCTTCACCTTCGGCTCGGAGAGTTCCACCTCGGCGCGGCTGATGCCCCAGTACTTCCTCAGCCAGGCGGGCGTGCAGCTCAGGGATTTCGCCGGAGGCACTCCTGGCTTCAGCGGCAGCCATGACGCCACCATTGCCCTGGTGCAGAGCGGTGCCTACGACGCCGGTGTGGTGAACGAGCAGGTGTGGAAGGCGAACCTGCGCAGCGGCAAGGCCGACCGCAGCAAGGTGTTCGTGCTCTGGCGCACCCCCGGCTACCCCGATTACCACTGGATCGGCCAGCCCGATCTCGACAAGCGCTTCGGGGCCGGCTTCACGGCGAAGCTGCGCGGCGCCATCCTCAGCTGGCGTTCCACCAATCCTCAGCAGAAAGCCATCCTTGAGCTGTTCGGGGCCCAGCAGTTCACTGGCGCCAAGGCGGGGGACTACCGGCGGATCGAGCAGGTCGGGCGCCAGATCGGCAAGATCCGCTGACCCGAGGGTGCTCCAGCGCCGGCAGCCTGCAGAATCAGAGAGTCTGCCCCGCCGTTCAGCCCAGTGCTTCTGCTGATCGATCTGATTCTGCTGCTGGCCGGCCTGATGCTGTGGGACCGGTCCTGCAACGAGGGAGATGAAGCCTGGTCGCTGTTCCTGCGCTTCATCGCCCTGCTGGATCTGCTGTTCATCGTGTTCGGCAACAGCCAGTTGCTGATCAAGCTGCCCCTGCTGGCCCTGGCCCTCACCATGCCCTCGGCGGCAAAACTGGAGCGCCGGCCCTGATGGCGCTCAATCCCCGCGGTCCCGACCTGATCGAAGTGGCCCTGGTGGCCCTGATCCTGGTGTTGATCGTGTACCGCCTCACCCTGGCCTGACGCTGGCCTGACGCCGATGTCTCACCTGCTGGAGCTCGAGCGGGTCACCGTGCCGGGCCGCGGCCGCCCCCGTCTGGATCAGGTGACACTGCGGCTGACGGCCGGAGAACGGGTGGCCCTGATCGGCGCCAGCGGCGCCGGCAAGAGCACCCTGATCGCTGTGGCCAACGGCCTGCTCAACCCAGCTGAAGGCCAGGTGCTCTGGCAGGGTCGGCCACCGGCGCGCCAGGGCCGGCGGCGGCGACTGCAGCAGAGCCGGATCGGCACCCTCTGGCAGGACCTGCGCCTGGTGGAGGAGCTGAGCGTGCAGCAGACCCTCAATGCCGGGCGACTGGCGAGCTGGGGTTGGCCTCGCGCCCTGCTGAACCTGCTGCTGCCACTGGAGACCGGAGCCTGCAGGGAACTGATGGAACGGCTTGATCTCGATCCCGCCCTGCTCTGCCAGCCGGTGTCGGCCCTGTCGGGCGGGCAGCGTCAGCGGGTGGCCCTGGGACGGTTGCTGCGGCAGGATCCGCAACTCCTTTTGGCCGACGAGCCCCTGGCCAGTCTCGATCCACGCCTCGCCGCAGACCTGCTCAGCCTGCTGCTGCGTCAGGGGCAGGCGCCGCGCGCCCTACTGCTCAGCCTGCACCGCCCCGATCTGCTGCATGGATTCGATCGGGTGGTGGGACTGCGGCAGGGTCGCGTGCGGTTTGATCTGTCCGTGCCCGAGGGCGGCAGCGCCGCTCTGGCGCCGCACCTGGAGCAGCTCTACGCCGGAGCGACCCGACCATGAATGGGGCCTCGCTCCAGCTGCCACGGCCGGCGGTGGCCCTCTGGCCCCTGCTGCCGGCCCTGGTGCTGCTGCCCCTGACCCTGCTGCTGCCGGCTCTGGTGCACGGCGGCGGCTGGGACCTGCTGGGCCGCTTCGCCCTGGCCGCCCTGCGCCCCTCCTTCGAGCCGGTGGTGCTGCGATCGCTGCTGCAGGGCCTGGCGATCACCGTGGGAACGGCTCTGCTGGGCTGGGCAGCCAGCCTGCTGCTCGGCCTCACCCTGGGGATCGCCAGCGCCCGGGTGGTGTGGCAGACCCTCGCAGGAGCGAGCTGGCCGGCGCTGCTGATCCGCCGTCTGCTGGCGATCCCACGCGCGATCCACGAACTGCTGTGGGGCCTGCTGCTGCTCCAGGTGATCGGGCTGCAACCGGCGGTGGCCGTGCTGGCGATCGCCCTGCCCTTCGGCGCCTTGGTGGCGCGGGTGGTGGGCGACCAGATCGACAGCCTGCCACTGCGGAACCTGGAGGCCCTGCGCGCCGCGGGCGCCTCCGCCCCCGGGGCCCTGCTCACCTGTCTGGGCCCGCCGCTGTTGCCCCTGCTGCTCAGCTACAGCGGCTACCGCTTCGAGTGCGCCCTGCGCAGCGCCACCCTGCTGGGGGTCTTCGGCCTCGGCGGCCTTGGCACCGAGCTGCGCCTCACCCTGCAGTCGCTGGCCTTTGCGGAGCTCTGGAGTGGCCTTTGGCTGCTGCTGCTCACGATGCTGCTGCTGGAGGCCGCCGTCAGCGGCCTGCGCCACCGCTGGGCCATGCCCCTGCGCTTCAGCGCCGCCGCCGCCGGCGTCGGGCGGCAGGGACGGGAGCTGCTGCTGGCTGCCCTTGCCCTGATTCCCCTGCTGGTGGCTGTGGCCTGGGGGCTGCGGCTGCATCCAGGCCAACTGCTGCATTGGCAGGGGCTGCCCCCCCTGGGCCAGCCCCAATGGCAAGCCGTGGCTGCGCTGCCCTGGTTTCAACTGATCCTGAACACCCTGCTGCTCACCGCCCTGGCGGCCGCCGTGGCGGTGGGCTGCGCCCCGCTGCTGCTACTGCTGGCCGCACCCTGGCGACCGGCGCGATGGGTGCTGCAGGCATTCTGGGCCCTGGGCCGACTCTGGCCGCCGCCCCTCACCGCCCTGCTGCTGCTGTTCGTTCTGCAGCCAGGCGTGCTCACCGGTGCCCTTGCCATCGGCTTCCACAATCTCGGCATCCTTGGCCGGCTGCTGCTCGAGGCGGCTGCCGCCGCCGATGCCGGCCCCGCCCAGGCCCTGGAGCTGGCGGGCAGCGGACCGCGGCTGGCCCTGCTCTACGGCCGCTTCAGCGGCCTGGCGCGACCCTATCTGGCCTACGGCGCCTACCGGGCCGATGTGATCCTGCGGGAATCGGTGGTGGTGGGCCTGGTAGGGGCCACCGGCCTGGGGAGCCAGCTGCTGGAGGCCCTGAGCGGTTTCGCCTGGGATCAGCTGGCCGCGCTGGTGCTCGCCTACGTCCTGCTGACGCTGCTGGGGGAAGCCCTGAGCGACCGCCTACGCCAACGGCTCAGCGAACCGCGCTGACCAGCCCCTGGGCCAGCAGCCAGTCCGCCGACTCAACCGCGCTGCGATTGCCGAGCTCCACCGGCCGGCGGTCGTGCCCGCTGAGGTCGTGGTCGTAACAGCGGTCGTAGTAGTCGAGCATCTGGCGGCAGGCGGCGGCCCAGTCACCGGCATCGATCGCCTCGAGCGCCGCCGCAGTGCGCTGCGGGCCGAGGCGGCGGCTGATGCGGCGCGTGGCCTCCGCCAGGGCGGCGGGATCCTGCACGCCGTAGATCCGCACCAGCTGGGCCACCCGTTCCGCCAGCGGCCGCTGCACCTCCAGCACCGGCGCCGCCTGCATCTGGCGCCACAGAGCCACGGGGATGCGACAGCGCCCCACCTGAGCGCTCTCAGCCTCCAGCCAGATGGCTGGCGCCTCCCGCCAGTGGTGCAGGGCCAGCGCCAGGCGATTTTCATAGTGCTCGCTGCTCGGCTGGGGGGGCAGCCCGAGGGCGCCGAAGCTGCTGCCGCGATGGTGCGCCAGCCCCTCCAGATCCACCACCGCCACCCCCCGCGCCGCCAGGGCCAGCAGCAGGTCGGTCTTGCCGGTGCCGGTGCGCCCCCCCAGCAGCCGCAGGGGCCAGGGCTGGTCAAAGCGCGCCAGCGCCCAACGCCGGAAGGCCTTGTACCCACCGTCCAGCAGCAGCACGGGCAGATCGAGCTGGCCTGCCAGCCAGGCCACACTGCCGCTGCGCATGCCACCCCGCCAGCAGAGCAGGCGCAGGGGCCGTCCCGGTGCGGTGGCCGCCAGCTGCGCCAACCGGGTCGCCATCGCCTCCAACTGCGGGCCCACAAGAGCAAGGCCGTGCCGCACCGCTGCTTGCCGCCCCTGCTGCTTGTAAAGCGTGCCCACAGCGGCACGGCCCGCGTCATCGAACAGGGGCAGGTTCAGGGCGCCAGGCAGGTGGCCCTGCGCGAACTCGGCCGGGCTGCGCACATCGATCAGCGGTCCGGCTGCCGCCAGGAAGGCGGGCAGGGCCAGCCGAACCGGCACAGGCGCACCCCCGGCCGGGGCGCTGGGGGGAAAGGGGTCAGATACCATCCCTCAATCGTGCCTGGCACTGGAACCATCCGGGCCCGGTTCGGGCGCGGGCTCGAAACCCGACTCTCGAGCCGGATCTCGAGCAAGCCTTCGAGCAGGATCAAAGCGACTCCGCCGCCGGCCATGGCACCGTCCCATCCCCGCAAGCTGATCGTGCTGGGGGACAGCGGCGTTTATGGCTGGGGGGATCCGCTTGAAGGCGGCTGGTGCGAGCGTCTGCGACGCCACTGGATGGGGCTGCCGGATGGACCGGTGCTCTACCCGCTCGGTGTGCGGGGCGACGGGCTGGAGCGGGTGGCGGCCCGCCTGCGGGCGGAGGTGAGCTGCCGGGGGGAGTTGCGGCGTCAACACCCCCAGGGCATCCTGCTGGCGGTGGGGCTGAACGACACGGCCCGGGTCGGGCGGGTTGATGGCCGGCCGCAGCTTGATCCGCAGGGGTTCCTGTTCGGCCTGGAACAGCTGCTGCTGCAGGCACGGGCCCTGGCACCGGTGCTGGTGCTCGGGCTGACGCCCGTGTGGGAGGAGGCGATGCCGTTCGCCGAGGTGCTCTGGTACAGCCTGGAGGCGATCCGCCGCTACGAAGCACTGCTGGAAGAGGCCTGCCTGGCGGCGGATGTGCCGTTCCTGCCGCTGCTGGAGAGCCTGCTGGCCGATCCGGACTGGCCCGGCTGGCTGGAGGAGGACGGCCTTCACCTCAACAGCGATGGGCACCGACAGGTGTATGAACGGGTGAGAACCTGGCCCGCGCTGCTCCACTGGGCAGGACTCCAGCCCGTGCCCGGTCTCACCCCCCTGTTCTGACCACGACTGCTGCTGTGAACCTGATCATCGCTGTGCACCGTCGCCTGCCGCCGCCATGAAGGCCCTGCTGGTCGCGGTCGGCGCCGTACCCGGAGCCTGGTTGCGCTTCCGGCTGGTCAATCACCTCGAACCGCTGCTGCCGGCGCGCCACTGGGGCACGCTCGGAGTGAACCTGATCGCCTGCTTTGCTCTCGGGCTGATCGTGGCGCTCGAGCAACGGTGCGGCGACGGCGCTGAGCGCAGCCTGCTGCTGCTGAGCACAGGCTTCCTGGGCAGCTTCAGCACGTTCTCCACGTTCACGGCGGAGCTGGCCGCCGTGCTGCGATCCCACCGCTGGCAGGAAGCGGCCCTGCTGGCTGGGGGATCGGTGCTGGTCGGCCTCACGGCGACCACGGCAGGGTTGGCCCTGGGCAGTGCACCGTGAACGGTCCGGGACGCCGCGAACAGGCCCTGCGCGACCTGAGCCTGGTGGCGCTGGGGGCCATCCCCGGCGCTCTGCTGCGCTGGAGGCTGGGCCACACACTCACGGCCAACCTGCTGGGCTGTCTGGCGAT
>Ga0079302_1000151_pt1 | contig 17055 bp, 31 predicted proteins | sample Wag4_2014_7_16_FD_75102 | JGI IMG/M metagenome (GOLD analysis project Ga0079302, IMG submission 75102) | Fresh water mixed with fracking chemicals microbial communities from Ohio, USA - Utica-2 Time Series FC 2014_7_16 | ecosystem: Engineered > Industrial production > Chemical products > Input... | reverse complement strand
AATTTACATTCCTAATTATACCTCTAGTAATTTCAAATCAATTAGCGGTGATGCAGTTAATGAAAACAACGCATCAACAAATATTGTGGCTATGTTTGCAACTTTATGGCAATCAACAGCAGCAATTACTTCAATTACTTTAACTCAAAATGCTAATAACTTTGTTGAAGGCTCTACCTTCTACCTATACGGCATCTCAAATGTAACTAGCACAACTAAAGCTACTGGCGGAATCGTATCCTCTGACGGTACCTATTGGTACCATATGTTCCCATACTCAGGCACATTTACTCCTACCTCTGCAATCAGCGCTGATGTGCTGGTAATTGCTGGTGGTGGTTCAGGTGGCGGTTCTGCTTCTAGTGGAAACTCAGGTGGTGGTGGAGCAGGTGGATTAGTTTATTCTGCATCTCAATCATTAACTGCAACTGGATACTCTGTAACTGTGGGTGCTGGTGGTGCTGCAACATCATCAAATCAAAACAATGGTAGTAACTCTGTATTTGGTGGAACTATTACTGCAACAGGCGGTGGCGGTGGTGGTCAAGGTGCTGCTGGTGCAGGTATAGCAGGTGGCTCAGCAGGTGGTAACGCAGCGTTTTCTACAGCAGGTGCAACTGCATCAAGCCCTGCTGGTCAAGGTAATGCAGGAGGTACCGCTTTCAACTCACCTGATTATTCAGGTGGTGGTGGCGGAGGAGCAGGTGCCGTAGGTGGTAATGGAACAACAACAACTGGCGGTGCTGGTGGAAATGGTTTGAACACTTATTCATCTTGGGCTATTGCAACTCAAACTGGTGCTGACAATGGTTACTACGCTGGCGGTGGTGGTGGTGGTACCAATGGTATTCCTGGCGCTGGTGGTTTAGGTGGTGGTGGTAGAGGTGCAGTTAATGCTTCTGCAGCACCTACAAGTGGCTTAGTAAATACTGGTTCTGGTGGTGGTGGTGCAGGAAACGCATCTACTCCAACATCAGGTGCTGGTGGTTCAGGTATAGTTATAATTCGTTACGCAATTTAGGATATAAAGGAGAATAATGGCACACTTCGCACAGATAGATGAAAACAATATAGTTACTCAGGTATTAGTTGTACCTGATAACGCAGAGGATAGAGGACAAGATTATTTAGCCAATGACTTAGGTCTTGGTGGTACTTGGGTTCAGACCTCATACAACAATCGCATAAGAAAGAATTATGCAGGAGTTGGATTTACTTATGATGCAGTTAGAGATGCCTTCATAGCGCCTAAGCCTTTTGATTCTTGGGTACTAGATGAGGATACCTGCCGTTGGGAAGCACCTGTTGCTTACCCTACTGATGGCGTTATGTACACTTGGAATGAAGATAACAAAGATTGGCAGGCTACCGTAAATGAGTAATATGAAAGTTATATACGATTGCGATAAGAAGACTACCTCTTATGTTCCACTATCAGGAGCAGAGATTGCAGAGCGAGAAGCACAAGCAGCAGCATATGCAGCAGAGCAGGCTGCTAAGGAAGCAGCAGCGCTTGAAGCACCTGTAGAAGAATAAGTAATACTCGTAACTATTTAAAGGAGCACTGTGGCTGGTCGTGATATAACCGAATCGTTACCCATAAATGTTGGTAACCCTGGTGTCGCTGGTTTTTGGATAAATAGCGCAGAAGACTTTGACGTTGCTATTGGTGGAGAACCATTTATTCTTGCACCAACAGATACTAATCCATATCAAAGAGAAACTGCCCCTTATCGTAAAGAACAGTTTGATAACTCTAAAGAGCCAGGTGAGCAATCACTTACTGGTTGGTGGATTCGTTCTCAGTCATCATTTCATGGTGGCACAGGTATTAAGTTTTATGATCCAACTTCAGGAGAATCAACATCATATCGATTTGCCGATTCTCAAGGTGTAGATGTTTGGACCAAGGGACAGGTAACTTTATTAAATGATACTTTTGAGAATCATATTACTACTGCTACCATAAATAGTTCTAATAATAAACCACAACAACATCTTCGTTCTATTAGATACAACAATACTGATGCTGTACTGCTTCACGATGGTCACGATATTGATAAACACTATCAACCTATTACAGCCTCTATTTCTAATAAAGCCCTTACAACTAACGTTGCTACTTTAACCACCTCGGCAAATCATTCATTTGTTGTAGGTATGGAAGTTGAAATAACTGGGGTAGATGCTACATTTAATGGCACGTATACAATTACAGCAATAACATCTAATACTTTTAGTTATGCTAAAACTGCAACCGATGTACCTTCTGCTGCAGTATCTCCAATTGGTAGCGCTTCAAGTACTATTACCCACTTTGTTGATTATAATAGTGGCTCTGCAGAACCTGTATATGCTGTATGTGATGATGGAACATATGCTTACTGGGTAACTAACGCTGTTCAGGCTGGTGCTACAAAATTACATATGTTTAAAAAACCATTGACTGGTAATGCTGCTAATACAGCAGATGAAGTTCAAATGTTTTTTGCTACTGGTACTACAGTAGTAGATGCTTGCATGGAGTATGTAAAAGACCGTATTGTCCTTACTGTTAATAATAAAGTTTATGAAGTTGCTCCTAATGCTACTTCTCTACCTACTCCTGTATATACCAATCTAGTAACTACTTATGTTTATACAAGTATTACCTCATCAGGTCCTGCTATATATACCTCTGGACATAATGGTATTATTTCAACTATTCAAAAATATACATTAAGCACTGCTGGTGCTATGCCTACCCTAACTTCAGCCCAAGTTGCTGCAGAGTTTCCACCAGGAGAAATTGTCTACAAGATTTATTACTACCTTGGTTATATGATTATTGGAACCAATAAGGGTATCCGTGTTGCAATTATTAACGATCAAGATGGATCTGTTAACTATGGACCACTTATTGTAGAGACATCACAACCATGCTTTGATGTGGCTGCTCGTGATCGTTTCGTATGGTGTGCTACAGGTATTGGAAGCCTAGATGCTGGTCTTATTCGTCTTGATTTAAGCACATCTGTAGAGGGTGAATCACTAAGATTTGCCTATGCTAATGATCTTCAATATACCCAAGCAACTACCCATTGGACTACTGGTGTTGCTTTCTATGGAACTAGCAATAATCTAAGTTTTTGTACTGCTTACAATACAACCAATGGACATGTATATAGAGAACTTCCAACAATTAAAAGATCAAGTGGTTATCTAACTACTGGTGCTATTCGTTATGGAACATTAGAGCCTAAGAACTATAAGTTCATTCGTGCTCGTGGAACCTTTACTAATGGCGCTATGGATATAGCAACTGTTGATGCCAATAATAGTCCTTATGCAATCATTACCTACAATTCTTCTATTGGTACTCCTGAGGCTGCTACAAACAGTCCATTGGGACCACAAGAATATATATCATATAAATTTACGCTCTCACGTAGCGCAAGCAATACCAGTCTAGGCCCGACTTTTAAGGGCTATCAGGCAAAATCTCTTCCAGCAACTAAACGCCAACGGTTGATTCAGTTCCCAGTTTGGTGTTACGACGTGGAAACCGATAGATACAATGTTCTGGCTGGATATGAAGGCCGTGCATGGGAGCGTATCCAAAAGTTAGAAGACATTGAAGCCGCTGGCGATATCATTAATGTTCAAGACTTTACTACTGGAGAAAGGGTTCAAGCCTTGGTTGAAAGAGTATCATTTGTTCGAAAAACGCCACCTAGTGCTCGTTATGACGGGTTTGGCGGTTTATTAACTATCACAGTTAGAACGGTCTTATAATGTCAGCGCAAGATTGGGCAGCCTTTGCAGTAGCCGTAACTACTCTTCTTGGTAGTTTGGCAGTAGGAGTTAGACACTTAGTTAAACACTACTTGTCAGAACTTCGCCCCAATGGAGGCTCAAGTGTCAAGGACCAGGTTAACCGATTAGAACAAAAAGTGGACAGTCTCTATCAGATTTTAATTCAAAATGGAAGACAATAACTGTCAAAATTGTGGTTGCGAACCACATGATATATGCTGGCCTAAACAGAATGAACTAAGAGAGAAGTGGTTGCAGGATAATCCTGATTCTGGCTTCAATGGATGGTGGTCAATATGACAGTAGTTGATATAGCCAAATCTCAGATTGGATATACTGAGTCTGGTAATAACAACAACATGTATGGCAAGTGGTATGGGGCAAATAATCAACCATGGTGTGCTATGTTCGTATCATGGTGCTTTGATAAAGCAGGGATAGTTTCTAAGATTGCAGCCCAAACTGCAAAAGGATTTGCTTCATGTGATGCAGGTCTCAAATGGTTTAGTAAAAAAGGTAAGATAGTACCAGTTGGCAAAGCCCAACCAGGTGATATAGTATTCTTCCAGTTCGATACAGATGCACAGGCTGACCATGTTGGCATATGCGCTAGTAACGATGGAAAGAAATACCTTACGGTCTATGAGGGTAATACCTCAAGTGGCAGTACAGGTAGTCAATCAAATGGAGATGGCGTGTATCTAAGGAAACGTGCCTACTCCCTAGTAATGGGCGTTGCACGCCCTTAAAGGATGGTTATGGAAAAATTAATTGCTAAGATAAAGGACCCTAAGACTAAGGCTGCTTTTAAGTCTTATCTACGTGCTGTTCTAGCATCTGCAATCACAATGGGTCTAGCACTTGCTGCCGACCTTGCTCCAGAGCAAGCAATCCTAATTGGCGCATTAGCCGCACCATTGGCTAAATGGGCTGATAAGACAGAAAAAGAGTATGGCTTGGGGTCCAAATAAATACCCCTAAATAGCCTTTAAAGGCCGTTTTAAGACACGAAGTCCCCCTACCTAAGGTAACCACCCTAGGAAAGGGGGCTTTTTGTCGTTTTGCGCGACTTTTAATTATGGTATATCTTACCCCTGCGGGAAACCGTGGGGCAGAAACTTCAATTGACGGGTGACGGCAAAAGCCTAACCAGCCTCCCTGACCAACCATAATTTTTATGGGGGGTAGGGGGGCATTTCTTAATTTCAGGGTTCAGGCAGGGCTCGATTGGCGCTAGACAATAGGGTGTGGTAGGGTTACACCATGAACGAATTACCTAAACATATATCCTATTCTGCTTTTGGTACTTACCAAGAGTGCGGATGGAAATACAATCTAACTAAAATCCAAGGTGTCCCTGAGAAACATGCTGTTTGGTTTACAGGGGGATCTGCTGTCCACAAGGCTACTGAGTATTATGATATTACTCGTCTAAATAATAATCTTTCCGAAGATGCCGAAACTATTTGGAATAATGTTTGGCATGAACAAATAAAAGAAGATGAAGCACTACACGGAGATATGTTGTCATGGGAGTACATTAAACGTGAGGATTTATCTTGGTGGTATGGAGAAGGTTTATGGATGTTAGATCGCTGGATCCAATTCAGGTCTAGCGGGTGGAATATCTATAAAGACTATATCGAAAAACAGTATGAAGTTCCTTTGGTAGATACTGTTGTTAAGATGGCCATTGACAGGGTAATGACTGATTTTGATGGCAACGTAGTCCTTCTAGATATTAAGACAGGGGCGTCATCTCAGAGACACCCACTTCAACTTGCTACTTATGCGTGGGCTTTGCGCAAAATGGACGGCCTTGAAGTGAACAAAGCAGGTTTCTGGGATGCACGCACTGGTCATGTGACCACTTGGAGTCTTGAACATCTTGCTACTCAGGAGATAGAACATATCTACTCTGAGTTTGATAGAGCACGTAAGGCTGAGATCTATTTGCCTAATTTAAGCAATTGTGGTCGTTGTGGCGTGTTATCATACTGTAAGTTTATGAACGGTAAATATACAGAAAAGGAGAAAAACAATGGCTAATGCTAACTTCCAAGTTAGTTCTAAGTTAAATGATGGTCGCATATTTGTGATCGCAGGAGACACAGCCGATGAGTTCAAGCAAAACTTGACTCATATATTGGGTGATGTCGGGGCTGAGAATTTAATCTCAACCATGGCAGCATCAGTAGAGGGAGCACCTGCTTCATACGAAGAGGCAGTTGGCAACCTTGCAAAGGGGCTAGGCGCTAAACCAGTATCAAGCCCGACACAAACATTTACACCAAGTACTGGTCCATCAGGTCGTTCATGTAAGCACGGCGAGATGACCAAACGTACTGGTGCTGGTGCTAAGGGACCATGGAAAGCGTTCATGTGTCCATCACCTAAGGGAACTCCAGATCAATGTGAGCCAGTATGGATCCGACGTACTGATTCTGAATGGAATTCCTTTTAATGTTAAAAAAGATATTAATCTCAATTCTAATTATTAGTATAGCGTTTGCTGTAATTACATACTTAGGGGAGTAAATGAGAACTTTAGCCCGTGCCGTAGGCAGTAAGGATATTGGTGGTGAACCTCTACCATCAGTATTTCGTACCTTTGATGTCAATAAAATTGTCATTAGACGGGCAGAAGTATCTATGATTGCTGGCACTCCAGGGGCAGGTAAATCAACACTTGCCCTTGCGATTGCTTTAAGATCTAAAGTGCCAACGCTTTATATAAGCGCAGATACTAATGCTCATACAATGGCTATGCGTCTACTATCAATGATTTCTGGTCAATCACAATCCGTGACTGAACAGATGCTCATAGAAAATGTTGATGAATCACGGAAAACAATCAACGAAAACTCAGGACATATCTTCTGGTCATTTGAATCAGCACCTTCATTGGTTGATTTAGATATGGAAGTATCTGCTTTTGAGGAACTATGGGGTTGTCCACCAACCTTAATCGTCGTCGATAACCTAATGGATATTGCTAACGATGGTGGTGAAGAGTTCGCAGGAATGCGTTCTACAATTAAAGAACTGAAATATCTTGCAAGAGATACTAATGCTGCGGTTCTTGTCCTTCATCATACGAAGGAATCTTACCCTGGTAATCCGTGCCAGCCTAGATCAGCATTACAAGGAATGGTTGCACAACTACCAGCCTTGATATGTACAGTTGGAACAAATGCTCCTGGATATATTGCTGTCGCACCTGTTAAAAACAGATACGGCAAAGCAGATCCAAGTGGAGATACTTCGTTTTGGCTACAATTTAATCCTGAAGTGATGGAAGTTTCCGATATCCCCGAAAGAATATGAGTGCTAGGGATATCTGGGAATTAAACCCAGACTATAAAGATTCCATGGACATTCGTGGTGAACCTACCAAGATATGTCCGTGTGGTTCTTTTATCTGGAAACTACTCGTCGAATGGGATGACGATAGTGATACAATAAGTTCATACTTTATCGATATGGAGTGTGCTGTCTGTGGGACAAAGGCAACAGCCCCAACAGAGGAGAGACTATGAAGAAAAACAACCTGAGATACATATTAATGTGTTTTGTGGTCTTTGCGGGTACATGGCATCAACCTGCGGTTGCGTCTATTATGGGCGTAATCCATATGAGCCCGACTTGTAAAGATTTTCATATGACAATTAGCCAGAGTAAAAAACTTGCTAAGAGTTATGCACTTATGAAAGTGAAACAAATAGGTTGGAATGACCGAGAGTGGAAAGCATTACTCACTCTTTGGACTAAAGAATCTCGCTGGGATTACACAGCAGATAACCCAAAGTCATCAGCGTATGGCATACCCCAAATGCTTAATATGCCTGAGGATACACCCTTGACAAAGCAAGTGGATTTGGGCTTGAAGTACATCAAAAAGCGGTATAAAACGCCTACTTTGGCGCTTCAGCACCACTTACGAAAGGGTTGGTACTAAGACTAAATGGCTAACAAGAATGGTCGCAAAGGATCTTTATTTGAAACAACTGTATTAAAATGGTTGCGTTCTAAAAACGTGGTAGCCGAAAGGCTAACTAAGGCTGGGGCTAAAGACGAAGGCGACATTGTTGTTATGGCCAATGGTAAAACTTATATCCTGGAACTCAAGGCGACTAAAGCACTCAAGTTGCCTGAGTTCTGGAATGAGGCAGTTGTAGAAGCAAAGCATTACGCAGAGGCTCGTTCAATTAGCGAGGTACCACCTTCTTATGTTATTATTAAACGTAGGATGGCGGGAATAAATCAGGCATGGGTGGTGGAAGATTTTGACCAGTGGATCAAGAAAGTCACAACGTGTAAATGCGTTACCGATTAAGGAAATATTAGAACACTATGGAGCAAAAGTACCTGAACGAAGTGGATGGTCATCAATCAGATGTCCCTTCCATGATGACACCCATAAGTCAGCAACCGTCAGTACTAGAGAAAATGTATTTTGTTGTTTCGCCTGTCAAGTTAAGGGAGACACTTATAGAATTATTATGGACAGGGAAGGATTAAAGTTTCATGAAGCAATCAAGTTCGCAGAGAGAATCACTGGGCAAAGCAGCAAAGTATTACGCAGCAGCAATTCACGAAGCGGAGGATTACCTCGCAGAACGGGGAATTACTCTGGAGGTAGCGAAGAAAGTGGGATTGGGCGTCGTGCTCGATCCAGTTACGGGGCATGAACAATATGAAAATCGTCTCTCTATTCCGTATATTACGCGTACGGGTGTGGTTGACCTCAGGTTCAGATCAATGGATTCCCAAGAACCGAAATATATGGGCTTGGCTGGTGCAAACACACATCTCTTCAATACGAGGGCTTTTTTCAAAGCGTCGTCATACATTTGTATATGTGAAGGTGAGATTGACACGATCACGTTGGATTATGTTTGTGGTTTACCTGCGGTTGGGGTCCCTGGCGTGAATAACTGGAAGAAACATTACACTAAATTGTTAGCAGATTTTGATAAAGTCTTTATGTTTGCTGATGGAGATCAGGCTGGTCATGATTTCTCTAAGTCATTAACTCGTGAACTTGGTAATGTAATTACTGTTCAGATGCCTGAGGGCGAAGATGTTAACTCTATGTATCTAAAGCATGGGGCTGATTACTTTAGACAGAAGGTGGCTAACTCACAATGACCGTTTTAATTCCATCTGATAAAGGCTTTGAGTGTGGAGATTGTGACTTCATAACTGATGACGTATTCTTGTTCTTAGATCATTGTGATGTATCTTTTTCTTGGGGCATACGTTTAAGCAATAGATATACCCTTGATTTATTTGCTGTATTAGAGGCAATTAATCAGCAGTTAAAGAATGGTCATACTGAGTGTGCCGTTGACTTGCTTCAGTCTATAACATTATCTTTGGTTAATGCTTCTGAAGGGGAACAATCGTTTCATAAGTTTGTAAATGAAGTAAAGACTGTTGAACTGGCAACAGACTTGATGCAAGGCATAGAGGAGATGCTAAAAAAAGATGAAAAACCTAACGACACTAAAGAATAATATTCCAGATCCTAGCGATTTTGAGATAGCAGTATGGGAAACAGTTGAGGAATTAGTTGAGTTATTGCTTTCTAAGCATAAAGATTACGGCCCAAAGAACATAGCAAGTGCTCCTGGCGGTGCTATAAATGGACTAAGAGTTCGGATACATGACAAAACTGCACGTATAAATAACTTATATGACAGCATCAGAGACATGGCACCCGAGCATGAATCCTTTGAGGATTCGTTCAAAGACCTAGCAAACTATGCTATAATTGCATTGTTGGTACTGAGAGGAAAATGGGACAAATGATAAGATATCTACTTGCAAAACCATTTGAATTGCTCATGCGTGCATCTTATAAGATTCATCTAACGCTTGATGGCAATAGTGATTGGTATTGTATAAGACAAGATGAGTTAGATTTCATAGTTGATGAGGCTATTTCAGAAGGTAGTTTCTCTATAATCTCTATGGATAATGATTTAAACTGTGAGTGTGACTGCATATGAAAATATTCGGACCTTACAAAGGAAGTAAACAAAACGGTGGTCGTCCTATCTACGTAATTAAACGTAAGAAAAAAGACGGCACTACTGAAACTACGTCTACCAATAAAGCACGTCTTGATTACAAGAAGGCTACTGGTAAGAAGTTAAAACGTAACCAAGAAGTAGATCACAAAGATAATGGTGGTCGTGCAGGTAGAGATGGAATATCTAACCTACGGGTTCTATCTAAAAAGAAAAACGTGGGACTAGAGAATAAGAGACGAGCAAAGAAAAAATGAGTAAAGCAATCGTTGTGATCTCAGACTTGCAAAGCCCGTTCCATGATGTAGATGCGGTCAATGCAGTCAAGAAATTTATCTATGCTTATCAACCTGATTCCGTAGTATCGGTGGGAGATGAAATAGATTTCCAGAGTATCAGTCGTTGGGCAAAGGGGACTGAACTTGAGTGGGAAAGATCAATAGGTAAAGATAGAGATACAACTGTAAAAATCCTTGAGCAATTAACTGTTGATACTATTGTACGTAGCAACCATTCAGATAGATTGTTCAACAAGATACGCTCATCTGCTCCTGGTTTCTTAGGATTACCAGAGTTAGAGATTGAAAAGTTTCTTAAGTTAGATGAACTTGGTATCACTTATTACCATGGACCTGTTGAGATTGCACCTAACTGGTTGTTAATGCATGGTGATGAAGGAAATGTTCAACCGACAGCAGGGGCTACTGCTCTTGGACTCGCAAAGCGAAGTGGAATGTCTGTCGTATGTGGACACACTCATCGTATGGGATTGGCTCATTACACTCAAGCATGGGCTAATGGATCTCGTGCTGTATGGGGTATGGAAGTCGGACATCTCATGAATATTAAACACGCTAAATACATAAAGGCAGGACTATTCACTTGGCAACAAGGGTTTGGTATCTTGCATGTAGACGGAAAGAATGTAACTCCCCAAATTGTGCCTATTATCAAAAATAGTTTTACAGTTGAGGGCAAAACATGGCGATGGTAAAAAGATTTATCGAAGACTACGAGGGAGTTGTTGGCTCTATTGCCTATGAATTCTCTCGTAAGTATCGCATGGTAGATGTAGATGACTTACGCCAAGAGTTATGGGTATGGTTTCTTACACACCCAAATAAGGTTAAGTTCTGGCATGACCAGCACGATAGAAAACAATCAACCAAACTTGTAGCAAGATCTTTACGTAATGCTGCTAAGGATTATTGTCAAAAAGAGAAGGCAAAGTCTGTTGGTTTTCGTGTAGAAGATAACTATTACTATGATAAAAACATGCTAGAATCGCTTATTCCTGCTGTTTTAACAGGCAATAGGGAAGCGCCAGCGATGAATGACCTTAGCGTATCTAACGTGAAGAAGGTCGCGTCTGAGGGTAATAACTGGCCTGCGATATGTTCTGATATTGAGAAAGCAATCAGTAAGTTAAACAAGGAACAGCGAGATATTGTGATCTTGCGTTACGCGAGTGGGCTTGAGTTAGGTGCGATAGCATCAGAGTTATCCATCTCTCAAGACGCTGTTCGTATGCGTGTTAATAGAGCATTAAAAACTATGTTAAACTATTTAGGTGGAAACTATCCACGCAAGGAACGGGACTATACAGAGGAGGAAATAAGTGGAGAACTCGATCAAACCAGTATCGACGGAAACGATAACGAAAACATTCCAGACGATACAGACGTATCTGAAGAATGATGAGTGGGTTAAGACGCAAGACGAAGACTTAATTGATGCTTTACGCATGACCCAAGATGTTATCGAGGCTGTATCACAGCAGATATTTATTTTCTTAGATTGCTTTGAGCAATATGGCAGAGCATTAGAGCAAACTATGCGTATACCAGCGTTTGATGTTCCGTCTGACAGCAAGGTATCTACTGAACCAACACAAACTTTTTCGAGTGTGAGCCTCGCGTGATATGCGTAGCGTGCCAAGAGGCGGGCAACATGAACGTGTATGGGCGTGAGCAATTAGCACACGAAAGACATCAGGATTGTGAATACGCGGATTGCGTGTGTCAGCATAAGGTAGGTAATTGGATATTAAAAAAACCCCCACGCAAGGACACGTAGGGGTTTTCGCGTAGACCGAGATTTATATTCTCTCCCGTTTAATCTCGTCTACAATTAGCATGAGCGTGCTATCTATGCACGACCACATTTCTCTATCAGCCATAAGGATACGCTTGGCTTTAGTCCACTCAGGCTTAGTTAATTCACGCCCGATAAGACCAACCAATTCCTCTTTACGCAAGAGATGAACTACATCTCCGTATGGGATATTCATTAGTCCAACCTTTCCACTTCGAGTACACGCTGAACTTCAGCCTCGTCTAATGAGTACACGTTCCACTCATCAACCGCGTCAATGGCTAAGTCTATGGCTTTTTCTGCGCCATCACACACAAAGTCTTGATAGACAACAACCAAGCACTTAGCCTTCACACGCCACCTTCCGTACTCACTCATTTATTCCACCTCTCTTACAATAGCATGCGTGGCACGCAGGGATATTATCCTGTATACCAGCATCACGTAGATTACCACAATAGCGACATTTCATAGCGCCACCGATAGTATCGTACCTATCACTCCGAGTATGGCAAACGTGAGCCAACCCATGAAGCGTAATTGTTCCCACACAGTTTCTTGTGTGAACTTGTCATCATAGTCATACATTATCCCACTCGCTTTCATCTTGCGTTCTTGGTTTTATATCTATATCTAGCGGATTATCGTATGAGAAAGTTAAACTGGTAGTTTTAATACCTCTCACACGTTGTTCCTGTGCGCGTTCATACTTGTCCATGTTTGCCCATATCCCTTCTAAGTCTGTCCATTGTAAGGAATACTCTAGGCACTCATCAAACGCGGGACAATCTAAGCAAGTGTTTCTAGCACGCATGGCTTCAGGTGTGTACGAGTATCTAAATCTAATACCCGTACGACTTCCGTCTGATAGATTAAACTCAGGAAACCAATCATCAGGCGTAGTGCTACCCGTGCATGATGCTTCCTTCTTAAACTTAGGGAAAGTCATAACATACCACCTTTCATTAGGAATACGCGGTAAGCGCACTCAGGTTTATCACCAACGCAAGGTACGTGGCGACGAGAGCCACACGAAGCACATGGGTACTCGTATGGATTATCCATATCAAACATATCGCTAGGCAGGGGCGAATACCTAGCGGTAGTTTTCTTAGTGCTTGGCGAGTAAGTTATCTTCACGCGTATCGGGCCGTCAATTTCCCAGCCTTCCTCAACGTGAAAGTACTCGCCAGCATTAAGCATGACAGTAGCGGTTTCATTACCAGTACGAGTGGTTTTCCACTCGATAGTATCCCACTCGCTAACCTTCTTGCGTAGTGTGTGCGTATCCACTTAGCACTCCAATCTTTGACATGCCACACGAGTAGCAATAGTTTCTTTCCACGTTGTAATCGTGTACTGGCACCCATATAGGTACATCACACTTGTAGCAACGTGTGTCGATACACTTAGCGGTTCGCATCAGATAACTCCTTCTCGTGTCCGATTTGTCCAGCCTGTTGGCGATACGTGTGCGCTCTTTGTAGCCACCTACTTGCGTCTACCATTTTGCGCTCAGCAAGCGCTAACTCATAGTGCTTGTAGCACATATCAGCCATGCTTGCGTATGCCCTTGCGGGTGGTCGTTTTGCTATGCGTTTCATATTAGCCCCCATGCTGAGTGATACGCTTGGTCATCAAGCGCCTTGCTTGTTTTCTTGTAGCACATGCAACCATCTGATGCCATGTCGCACCATTGGCACACTAGACACATTGGACACGTAGCATCTGCGTCCATGCGTTGCTCATCTATCAACGCGTTGCATGCTACGCAAGGGAATAAACCTTCCGCAGTATCGTAAGCATCATACGTGTAAGGTGGGTAAAAACTGTCATAGGATTTACTGGGTATCCAGCGTGAGTATCCGTAGTCAGCCTTACAACTATCGTTAGACCACCACACTTTACTCTCGTCCTCTTGCCCCTTGTCTGCGTGTATCAAGTACATCTGATACTCAGCCTTAGGGTCAACAGTTAACACGCACAACTTAGAGCCTGACGTGTATTCCTCTATCATGTTGTACATGTGAGGATTATCTAATGCACTAACACCGCCCATTTGCGCAAGGACATCTTCCGTAAATATGCGTGTGTCTGAACGTGTATCACCTGCGGGTATATCTATCGGTAATACTCCGTTGTGTGCCAGCACAGTTTGGTCATCTACCACGTAAAACGGGTGGCAGTTAGCCAAGTTAGTAGTGCCATGCGTTGCGTATCTTGCGTGCCATAAGGCGTAGTCATTAGGATACTTAGCACGCATCTCGAGGAAGCGATTAACCGCATCATCAGGGTTCATTGTGTGCTCTACGAGAATACGCTTCTCGCTTGAGATGACAATGGCAAAGCCAAAGCCATCAGGATTATTTATCGCGGAATACATCAACTTATCACGCGAAGGTAATACGTTAGGCGGAACTACGCATAACATACACATTAGTTTTCCTCGCTTTCATGTTCTCTCGAGTTTGAATACTCGAGGGTACTTAGCGCGATTTGCGCAAAGTTTTCATACTTGTCCTTGTTATCTAGTACGTATCCCATGAAGCGTATCCAACCTAACTGGGTGTCCTTTGGATTTATCTTCATGTTGCGTGTGTACTCAATGGCTGAGTGTAGGAACTCTACCGCTGATAACACACGAGTAGGCTTGAGTGAACCTCTAAACACTCGAACCTCTAGCGTGTGGTCGTTTTGTGAGTTAATCGCCTCGTATCTATCGGCTGTGTGTCCGAACTTAACCTTCGGTACGAGTGCGCCTTTATCATTGAATCGTGCGAAGGCGCTTGTGCGCCCTGCTATTGCACGAACTTGTGTGCCGTTGTCATAGATGAGTTTTTGGAATCTCAACTCGTGAGCCTCATCATGCTTGCCATGCTTGCGGAAAGCCGTACGTGATATATGTACGTGTAATCCACATGTATTTGTATCCCATGAACGGAAACCCTTCATGCGTAATCTGTTCATGAAACTCAAGTCGAGTTTTTTAATCTCGTCAAATGAGTGTGGGTGAGATACTATCTCGAAGCCGTTGTCGAGTGAGCCATCACGCTTGAGATAAGCACGTTTGCCTAGTGTGTCTAACACTAACTCAGCGCCATTTTCACAGCCCCAACCACGTTCGTCCTCGACCTCTAACTCGAAGCCGAAGTAGTAGTCATCTAAGCCGTAGAATTGCGGGGTGGGCTTGTATGAGTACTCGTAAATCAGGCTGTCTGCTTCACGATAACACTCATGCTCTCCGTCCTCGTACATTGTGTATCCGCAATCATCACAATCCCAACCGCTATCAAAGCAGTTAGTACACAACTCTCTATCCCGTAATTCCGAGTAGTGAGTTTCTGTGAACATGCGACTACACCAGCCACACTCGGTAATCTCGCCAGCCTCGTCATACCTGATATAACAGGCATAACATACGCGGTTTCTATCTACCGAATATGTGCCACCGCCTATGAGCATTACAGTATTACACTCACAAGTGTATGAGCAGTTAGCGTGTACTGTGTACTTCTCGCCATCATCATCTTGCGCCTGAACTCCTACGCATTGACGAGGTAGTACACGTAAATCACTCTCCTCGAATATGTAAGAATTACAACCATCACACATGGCTCGTGTGGTGTCATTTTTAGGCATATGCTCAAACGGCATGAGTAAGTCATACAACTTAGACGTGCTGTGGTCTGAGAATCTTTCGTACATGTACTCGAAGTCAGACATACCAAGCGTATGTTCCAACGTCTTGCTACGTGTACATCTTTCGCAACGTGGCTCGGATAGTGAGTACGCATCAGACCCTTCCATGAAGGTTATTATCTGTTGCATACGTCCACCACGTCCACAATTACACATACCCCACCCACTCTGCTCGATATAGGTGTGGTTTAGTTTATCGCGTAATTCTTGCGACAAACCAACGTACCAATCGTGAGTTTCTATCTCACGATAGTAGCCAGCAAACGTACCCTCTGGGGGAACCTGTCTGTTAGGCATGATTTACTTCCTTCCGTTCATCTCACGGATTTGACGTGTGAGTCTAGCGTTTTGTAGTGCGGTGGTAGTGATAAGCGTGATACTTAGCGACAACGCGATAATGATTGCGATGCCGTCTGTTATCTCGATATACATGTGGTTCCTTTCGTGTAAGGTAGAAAATCTCCCCCGAGTGAAAGGAATAGGTCATGAATTAACCTGTAAACACTCGAGAGAGATTCTCTAGGTAGCCTTTTGACTACCAAAACCAACTATACCACAACCCAAAATCGGCTCAAAAAAGCCCCAAAGAAAGAAAGAAACCTGTGCGTATGTAAGTCAATAGAGTTTTAACTTGGTTCACAAACGAATCGTAGGCGTGTGCCAGTACGCGTGGCAGCAAGGTATGTCGTGTGCGTACGTGCTAGACTTCGGCTGTACGTGTGTGCAACAGCGATGTATGTATCACGCATGCGCTCAGGTATGCACGGGCAAATCGGACATTTCGGGCATACGCTTGGCGCTGGTGGGAGATGCCACCAACACAAACCCCAAAAGGGGAACGGACAAAATAGGACAAAACGCCCTAGTTTTACGCTCAATTTTGAATTATTGGCAAAATGAGAGTAGGCTTATCTCAATGCCAAATAGGCAGAGCAAAACCGAACAAAGGAAAAAAACAAATGAACGCACAAATCAAGGAACTAACTGCTCAACTGCCAATAAGCGCAGATGTTCAGAAGTCAATCGCTAACCGCTTGGAGTCAGCGTTGACCAAGAAGGGAAGCGCCTCATCACGCCTACGCATGGCATCACAAAGCCTCAACGCGTTAGCGGAGAAGTACGAGGCAGATACAGACGAAAACGGGTACGCAGATTTATTCGCCCGTATTTTCGAGATTGGCGCACTTATTGGCGTGGATAACAAAGCGGAAGCCACACAGAAAACAAGCAAGAAAACCCGCGAAAATTGGCACGATGCAGACAGCGCAGAAGGTCAGGCGATAATCGCTGGCAAGAAGCCAAAGCCACGCAAGACCAAGAGCGTGGAGAGTGATGAGTACACAGGCACAATGCCTACACGTGCCGAGTTTGGCGCGATTTGGAAACTGCTCACCGAACTACGCCAAGAAGCAGGTAGATAGTCAGCCAACAC
>Ga0079302_1000149_pt1 | contig 17130 bp, 13 predicted proteins | sample Wag4_2014_7_16_FD_75102 | JGI IMG/M metagenome (GOLD analysis project Ga0079302, IMG submission 75102) | Fresh water mixed with fracking chemicals microbial communities from Ohio, USA - Utica-2 Time Series FC 2014_7_16 | ecosystem: Engineered > Industrial production > Chemical products > Input... | reverse complement strand
GCCCATCGGCGATGACCGCGGCTGGTTCGCCCGTGGCTTCTGCCAACGGGAGTTCAACGAACACGGGGTCGACTTTGCAGTGCGCCAGGCCAATCGTTCCTTTAACGCCCGGGCGGGCACCCTGCGGGGCTTCCACGGCCAGTACCCGCCCCATGCCGAGCAGAAGCTGCTGCGCTGCGTCCAGGGGTCGCTGGTGGATGCGCTGGTCGACCTGCGGCCCGAATCGCCCACCTTCCTGGAGTCGGTGCTGGTGGAGCTGAGTGCCGAGAACCAGATCAGCCTGCTGATCCCGGAACGCTGCTGCCATGCCCTGCAGACGCAGACCGATGCCACCGAGATTCTTTACCTGGTGAGCGCCTTCTACGCCCCTGAGGCCGAATTCGGCCTCCGCTGGAACGATCCCCGGCTCGCCATCCCCTGGCCCCTGCCGGTGAGCGAGATCTCCGCCAAAGATGCCAGCTGGCCGCTGCTGGGCGAAAGCGAACCAACCATCCGCTCCCGCATGGCCGTAGCCGGAGGCCTGAGCCGATGATCCTCGTCGACACGGCCCTGAAGCAGCGGGAGCTGGAAGGGCGCCCCGTGCGGATCGGCGTGATCGGTGCCGGAGCGATGGCACGGCCCACGGTGGCCCTGATCACCAACCAGGTGCCCGGCATGGTTGTGGCGGCGATCGCCAACCGCACGCTGCAACGCGCCGCCTCCGCCTATGCAGATGCCGGCCGGCCCGGTGCCATCGCGGTGGACAACCTGGCGGCACTGGATCAGGCGATTGCCTCCAACCTTCCCGCCATCACCGATGACCCCGCGCTCCTGGCCCAGTCGGCCGGCATCGATTGCCTGATCGACATGACCGGTGCGATCAACCACGGTGCAGCGGTGGCTCTCGAAGCCATTCGCCAGGGCAAGCCTCTGGTGCTGATGAACGCCGAGGTGGATGCCACCATCGGTCCTCTCCTGCACGACAAGGCCCGACAGGCGGGGGTGCTGCTGAGCTGCTGCGACGGCGACCAGCCTGGGGTGCAGCTCAACCTCTGGCGCAAGGTGAAAGGCATGGGCCTGATCCCGCGCGTGCTCGGCAACATCAAGGGTCTGCAGGACGAATACCGCAACCCCACCACCCAGCAAGGGTTCGCAGACCGATGGAATCAGGACGTGACGATGGTGACCTCGTTTGCCGATGGTTCCAAAGTGAATTTCGAGCAATGCATCGTCGCCAACGCCACCGGCTTCCAGGTGGCCCGCCGCGGCATGGGCAGGATGGAACATCGCGCGCCGGTGGAGCAGCTCACCAGCCACTACGACCTGTCGCAGTTGCGCGAACTGGGCGGTGTGGTGGATTACGTGGTCGGAGCTCAGCCGCTCCCAGGGGTGTACTGCCTGGCAGAACTGGCCGACACACGTCATGCCCCTTTGCTGGCGGCCAAGGGATTGGGGGATGGGCCGCTCTACTGCTTCTATGAGCCGTATCACCTCGTTCACCTCGATACACCGATGAGCCTGGCCCGGGCCGTGCTGTTCGGCGATGCGGTGGGGCAGCCGCTCGCCGGACCTGTGGTTGAAGTGGTGGCCATCGCCAAACGGGATCTCCAGGCCGGCGAAATCCTGGATTCCTACGGGCGCTACATGACCTACGGCCAGGCGGAGAACGCCAGGATGGTGCGAGCCGAAGGGCTGGTGCCCGAAGGGTTGGTGGAAGGATGCCGCCTCCTGCGTGCCGTCCCCAAAGACCAGCCGATCCGCTGGGTTGATGTGGAAGCCCCCAGCCACGAGCTGGGCCATCAGCTCTACGCCGAGCAGCAGATCAGGTGGGGTAGCGTCTAACCATCTTCTGGTGGCGCATGATCCTTGTCGACACAGCCCTGCGCCAACGCGAAAGCGAGGGGCGCCCGGTGCGCGTCGGCCTGGTCGGCGCCGGTGCCATGGCCCGGGGGTTTGTGGCCCAGGTGACTGCCCTGGTGCCGGGGATGGAGGTGGTGGCGATCGCCAATCGCACGTTGCAGCGCGCCGCCGATGCCTATGCCTTCTCGGGCCGGGACGGAGCCGTTGCGGTCGACAGCCTGGCGGCCCTGGATCAGGCCATCGCCGCCGGCCGGCCGGCGATCACCGATGACCCTGATCTGCTGGCCGGCTCCGCGGGGATCGACTGCCTGATCGACATGACCGGGGCTGTCAATTTCGGCGCAGCCCTGGCCCTGGCGGCGATTCAGCAGGGGAAGCCTCTGGTGCTGATGAACGCCGAAGTGGATGCCACCATCGGCCCGATCCTGCACGAGAAAGCCCGCCAGGCAGGGGTGCTGCTGAGCTGCTGCGATGGCGACCAGCCGGGAGTCGAGCTGAACCTCTGGCGCTATGTGCAGGGCCTTGGCCTGACACCGAGGCTGCTTGGCAACATCAAGGGCCTGCAGGACGAATCGCGCACACCCACCACCCAGCAAGGCTTCGCCGAGCAGTGGAACCAGGACGTGACGATGGTGACCTCGTTTGCGGATGGCTCCAAGGTGAACTTTGAGCAGGCGATCGTGGCCAACGCCACCGGCTTCACGGTGCTGCAACGCGGCATGAGCCGGCGCGAGCACCGGGGGCATGTCGATGAGCTCACCAGCGTCTACGACCTCGAGCAGCTGCGGGCGCTCGGTGGTGTGGTGGATTTCGTGATCGGCGCCCGCCCTTCACCCGGCGTGTTCTGCCTGGCGGAGATGCCGGATGCCCGGCACGTGTCCTATCTGGAGCTCTACAAACTGGGCACCGGGCCCCTGTACAGCTTTTACCAGCCATACCACCTCTGTTATCTGGAGGCACCGATCAGCGTCGCCCGCGCCGTGCTGTTCGGCGATGCGGTGGGACAACCGCTGGGCGGGCCTGTGGTGGAGGTGGTGGCCGTCGCCAAGCGTGATCTGAAGGCCGGTGAAACCCTCGACTCCTTCGGCCGCTACATGACCTACGGCCAGGCCGAGAAGGCCGAAGTGGTGCGCGCCGAGGGCCTGCTTCCCCAGGGGCTGGCGGAAGGATGCCGGCTGCTGCGCCCCATTGCCCAGGGGCAGACCATCCGCTGGCGTGATGTGCAGGCCCCCGCCGAGCAGCTCGCCCACCGTCTCTACGCCGAGCAACAGGACCGCTGGGGAGGCGGCGGAAACAGCCCGTCGCCCTGAGCCACAGACACACCCTCCCGCACGGGACCCCACGGGCAGGCCGATGGGTCAGGAGGCCAGGTAGCGATCCAGGTCGGCCAGGCAGCACAGCAGCGGCGATGCTCCCTCGGCAACCTGCCGGTACCACATGGCGGTGCGGGCGACGGTGGTGGCGAAATCCCAGCGCGGCTGCCAATCCAGCCGATCTGCCGCCTTGTCGATCACCAGATGCAGCAAGCCGGCCTCGTGGGGTGCAGCGGGATCACTCAGATCGCTCCACTCACCCTGCCAGTGCTGGTGCAGGGCTGCCACCAGTTCGACAACGGGTCGGTTGGCTTCCCGCAAGGGCCCGAAATTCCAGGCTTCTGCATGGAGCTGAGGTTGCTGGCACAACCGCTCAGCCAGCCGCAGGTAGCCCGAGAGAGGCTCAAGCACATGCTGCCAGGGGCGGGTGGCGCCGGGGTTGCGCAGCGTCAGCGGCATCGCCCGGGCGCAGGAGCGCATCGCATCCGGAACGATGCGGTCTTCTGCCCAGTCGCCACCGCCAATCACATTGCCGGCCCGGGCGGTGGCGATGGCGAGGTGGGGGGTCTGGTGGGGGGCCGACCCACAGAAGCTGGCGCGCCAGGAGGCGATCGCCAGCTCCGCCGCCGCCTTGCTGGCGCTGTAGGGATCGTGACCGCCGAGGCGATCGGTCTCCCGGTAGCCATAACACCACTCCCTGTTCTCATACACCTTGTCGGTGGTGACCATCACCACCGCACAGGGATGGCTCAGGGGCCGGAGCGCCTCCAGCAGGTGCAGGCTCCCCTGCACGTTGGTGGCCCAGGTGCCCAGTGGATCGTTGTAGCTGCGCCGCACCAGGGGCTGGGCGGCCAGATGCAGCACCACCTCGGGATCCACCAGAGCCACCAGCTCCTGCAAGGCTCTGGCATCGCGGATGTCGAGGCGATGGTCGGCGAGGCTTCCCGGCAGCGGGCCAGCCGCGCGATCGCAGCGGGCCAGCGCCAGAGATGTGTAGAGATCGGGGCTGGTTTCCGGATCGAGGGCGACAGCACTCACCTGAGCACCAAGCCGCAGGAGCCAGAGCGTCAGCCAGCTTCCCTTGAAACCGGTGTGGCCGGTGATCAGCACGCGCCGACCGGCCCAGAAGCCGGCGTCAGGATTGCGATCCGATGAAGCCGGCATCAGCCCCAGCGCTTCCATGGAGCGGCACCGCTCTCCCAGAGCGCTTCCAGGCGGCTGCGCTCCCGCAGGGTATCCATCGACTGCCAGAAGCCCTGATGGCGATAAGCACCGAGTTGTCCACGTCGCGCCAGCTCTGCGAGCACGTCGGCCTCAAACAGGCAGGCATCCGAATGAATCAGGTCGCAGACCGATGGCTCCAGCACCAGAAAACCACCGTTGATCCAGGCCTGCTCCCCGTCGGCCTTCTCCTGAAAGTTGCCGACACGATCGCCCTCAAGATGGAGCGCCCCGTAGCGACCCGGCGGCTGAACGGCGGTGAGGGTGGCCTGCAGGCCCTGCTCTCGGTGGTGGGCGATCAACGCCGCCAGATCGACATCGGAGACACCATCCCCGTAGGTGAAGCAGAAGGGCTCATCGCCCAGGAAGGCACGCACCCGACCGAGCCTTCCACCAGTTTCGGTCTTGTCACCGGTATCGATCAGCGTCACCTTCCAGGGCTCAGTCGTGCGCTGATGCACCTCCATGTGATTGCCGACATCCATGTGAAAAGTGACGTCACTGGTGTGCAGAAAATAATTGGCAAAATACTCTTTGATCATATAGCCCTTATAGCCGCAGCAAATAATAAAGTCATTAATCCCAAATGAGCTATAGATCTTCAGGATGTGCCAGAGAATCGGCATACCGCCAACCTCGACCAAGGGCTTGGGCCTGACCACGGTTTCCTCGGCGAGACGGGTGCCGCGGCCACCAGCAAGAATGACAGCTTTCAAGGTTGCCCGCCAAGCGATAACTGGGGGCGACCTTAGCAGAATCAATAAAGGTCAGGCAGCGCCTGCGGGCCCGCACTGCGCTGTGACCAATCCAACAACGCGGCTACACCTAATCACGCCTTGATGGATCACCGGAAGAGGACAAGTACGACCCTTGGCGACCTTCAAAGCAACCAGCTGTCCGCTGGCTTGCCCATGTACGCAAGCATGCGCTGGGCATCGGGACCAACCTCAGCGAGCACGCTTTGACGCAGACGGGGGGTCCACTGAGGCGAGGCAACCAGTTCGCGCCCCTTATCGCCTGCTTCATTCACCCTGGGAAGAGTGCCATTATCCAGCAGCAGATCGAGATGCTGATCATCTGTCGAGGCGCCAAGGAAATGCAGCAATCGAGCCAGAGTGGCACGGGGATCGCTGATCAGATCTTCAAACGTGAGGCAATGGATCTGGCTATCGGGGAAAAACGCTCGAAAAGCCTGGATACGCTCGTAGTAGAGAGAACATCCCACCACCAACTTACGCAGGTGCCGCGAATCCATCAACCCATCAAAAGAACGGGTGCGGCTCTGGCGACCTCGCCGATGGCGCCAGTGAGACACAATTCTTTCCAGGGGATCACGCACCACATAAACCAGCTTCAGATCCGGCAGGTAGCGATGCATCAGTTCCGGGGTGTGCCGATAGCTGCTGAGCGCGCTCGCATACATGGTGCTGCCCTCGCCTCGCAGGCGGAATGAGCGCCCTTCCCGGAACAGGCGCCCGTACCAACTCCAACCGTTGTCATACCGACGCCCAAAAAATTTGGGCTCCTTCGGCCGGCAGATGAAGAAATCAGGATGCCTTGGCAGAATCGTGGTGAGTGTGGTTGTAGCCGATTTGGCGGCACCGATGATGATGAAATTGGGCAACCGGCGGCCCAGCTGATCCACCTCGGCGCGGTGATCCCCTCTCAGCCCCGCATCGATGGCTTTGCGCAGTTGGCGGTTGAGGCCCAAGGGCAGCTCCTGAGGAATGAATCGGTGGCAAATGCTACGCCAGCTTGCCAAGGTTGTGCTCACGGTTGCATCGCCTGGAAATGGCTCTCCAGCGGCGGCGAAAATGAACTGAGCTCACCGGCAGCCAAACGCTCCAGATTCTGATCCCCGTAGAAGAGTTCCACATCCTGCCGGTAGCGCCGCAGGACCAGATCAACCCGATGAGGATGGCTGAAATGGCTACTCAGATCGCTGTGATCACTCCGGCGCACGTTCTTGGTCGGCAACTTGCCAAGGGCGGGCAATCCAGCCTGTCGCATGCGCCGGCGCAACAGCTGCCAGTGGTCTGCCATCGCTTCCATCCGCCCAACGAAGCGTGGAACACACACGCCCTCCAGGCACAGAATCGCAGATTGCGGGAGAAGATGCACGTCAAGATCGGCATCATCGGTATCAACAAGAACCTCCAGAAACCGCTCAAACGGCATGTGCCGCTCCAAGCCCATCTTTTGCATGGCAGTAGAGAGATGATCATTCTCCACCAGCTTGTTGTTGTATGCCGAAACCAAGCGATCAAAAGGATTGCGTACGAAGCTGAAGATGAAATGACTGCTGCGCCGCTCCCGTGCAGCCTGGGCATCGATCATCCGGGTTTCACCGTGGGTGCCCCGACGCCACATCGCATCGGCCGTGGTGCGGTAGCCCTCCTCCGGCGGTTGCTCCAGCAAGCGGGTGAGGGCGGCTTTGACGGATGAATTAGCGACCTTGGGCACCCGTGCATAGATCAGCGGGATCCGTTCAAACAGAATGTAATGCTCCGACGCAGTCGCCTGAGGGTTGCTGTTCAGGGCAATCATGCGGCGAGAAGGGTACGCCCCTCCAGCGAGAGCTGGTGCTGCTCCAAGCGCTCCAGGGCCAGCCAGGCCCCTTCACCATTGTTTTTATGGCCTTGCCAGATCTCAGGGATGAACGAGGCTTCAGGCGCAAGCTGGGCGAGGAGCTGAAACACGTCCGGCCAGTCCACACCGCCCTCGTCGATCTGCAGACCCTCCCCATCCACACCCTCGGCGTCGGCCAGATGAAGATGGGCTGTATAGGGCAGGATCCGCTTGAGAAAGGTGGAAAAGGGTGTCTGCAGATGATTACAGGCCAGCTTGGAGTGTGAAACATCCAGGCATACACGCATGCCCTGCTCGCGGCAGAAGCATTCAATGCTCTCAGCATCAACGAACAGATTGTGATAGCGCTGGCCACCAAAATGCCAGGGGTAAGGAGGCATGGTCTGAGGAATCAGCTCAACCCCTTCACAACGCAGGTCAGCCAGGCTCTGCTGCAACCGCTCCAGCAGGGGCTCCCGTTCCGCGGGGGTGAGATGACGGTTGGCCGAAAACCCACCCACATTGGTGACCAGCAACACATCTGCACTGCCAGCGAATCGCCCGGCCAGACGGGCGGACAGATCAATCACACGCTGCAACTCAACCACCGAGTGACGGCGGTAGTCGCCATCAAGACTGCAGAGATCAAGGGTGTGGTCGCCGGCAAACAGTTCGGGCGCATGCACCACCAGGCCCAAAGGCACGTGCTCGGGCAACACTGCATCGACATCCACCTCCACATCCTTGTAGCTGAGGTGAATCTCCACCAGATCAAGATTGCTGACCGTACGGAATGCATCCAGATCGTGATACCGCACAGGCACTCCGAATCGGTTGCGGAAGTTGTAGGGACGTGGCCTGGCCGCTGGCTGTTTCAGATCGGACTCAAAGAACACGTCCCCCTCGGCCTTGGCACAGCTGAGGCTGCGGCCGATCAGGTCATCGAGCCGGTATGGCTGCAGCCCCTGGCCCGGACTCTGGATGCGCACCATCTCGCGACTGATCGTGGTGCCAGCGGGGATCGGGCAGGCGGCGACCAGGCTCTTGGCCAGCACCTCGCGGTTCATCAACTCGCCCTGGCTGAGGCTGCGGGCTGCCTCGGAACCCATCGATTCCTGCACCGCCCGGATACCGGCCACCATGGCGGCGAATTCATCGGGGAGCAGGCTCACCTTGTGGTCGTTGCCCTCCATGCCGCGATCGAGGGTGATGTGCTTCTCGATCACACTGGCGCCCAGGGCCACAGCGGCGATCGGCACGGCTGTGCCCCGCTCATGGCCGGAATAGCCCACCGGCGCCTCCGCCAGCTCCGCCAGCCGCCGCAGGTAGCGCAGGTTCACATCCTTGAAAGGGGTGGGATAGGTGGAGTTGCAGTGGAGCAGGGCAAAGGCGGCTCCCAGCTGGCGCAGGTGGCGGATCCCGGCGCTGATCTCCTGCTCGGTGGCCATGCCGGTGGAAGCGATCAGCGGCTTGCCGGTAGCGGCGATGGCACTGAGCAGATCGTGGTTGGTGAAATCGGCTGAGGCCACCTTGAACCCAGCCATCCCCCAGCGATCCAGCTTGGCCAGGCTGGTTTCGTCCCAAGGGGTGCACAGCGGGATCAGACCGCAACGATCGGTGTGCTCGAAACAGCGGTAAAGGTCGTCGTCGCTGAGCTGGAAACGCTCCAGCAAATCGAGGGTGTACTGGGTACCGAGATCAGAGGCCATGTCGTTGCTGTCGCCCGCGTTGACATACAACTGGCCCAGATCGCGCATCTGGAACTTGGCGCAATCCGCGCCGGCGGCAGCGGCCGCATCGATCAGGCGCAGGGCCAGCTCCAGGCTGCCGTTGTGGTTGTTGCCGATCTCCGCGATCACGAAAGCCGGCTCACCTGCAGCGATCAAGCGGCTGCCCAGCTGCAGGCGAGGCTGCCCGGCCCGTGCCACCGCCACCACCCGGCCATGGTCATCGAGCAGGGGAATCACCTGCACCTTCTGGGAGAACAGGCCAGCCAGATCAGCCGCAGCAGCGGACTCCGGTGCCGCGACGCAATCAGGATTCATCGCGCAGGTGACCGGCTGCTCCAGTTCGATCACACTGCTGGCCGCGATCCAGCGCCGGAAGTCGCCATCGCTGAGCACACCCTGCAGGATGCCCCCTTCAGACACCACAAAGATCAGCCGCGATTTGTTGGCGGTGATCTTGTTGAGAGCCGTCAGGATCGAATCCTCGGCGAAGACCACGAACTGAGTGAAGTTCCGCTCGATCTGCAGTGCGTGCCCCGATTGCAGCCCCGATTGCACGTCGATCGCCCACCCGTTCCAGGCCGGGACTCTAGGCCCGCAGGCCAGGGGTCACCAGCAGGGCCAGCCGCCGCAGCAGCCGGTTGCGCTGCCGGACCGCAGCCAGCCTCCTGCCGATGTTGCGATTGTCGGGGCGATGGAGCTGGGCGATCTCCAGCAGCCGGGCCGCCTCGTCGTAGTCCCGGCAGCGGATCGCCGCCTCCGCGCCGCGCCGCAGCTGGTTGGTGGACAGATCGGCGGCATTCACCACATAGCCCGGATGGCTGAGCTGCAGCGGCGCCGAATCGTGCACACCACCCGCCAGGTCCGTGAGCGCCCTGAGCAGGTTGGCGGCGCTGAACTCGGGGTGATATCCAACCCAGTGGAGCCAGGCGGGATCGGCATCACTGCCCTGCTCCAGGGCATCGAGATCCTCGCTCGCATCCAGAGAGCGCAGCAGACCGGAAGCGGCGAAGAAAGGGGTACCCAGATCCTGCCGCAGGCCGAAATCGGCCACCACCACGGGGCGACAGCCGAAATCGAGGGCATCGAACAGCGCCGTGGACGACACCGTGGCCAGCAGCCGGCTGCGCTGCAGCAGCTGTGGCAGCGGCTCATAGCTGAGCTGCAGATTGGCCGGCGGGCTGCCGAGGGCCTCGCGCAGCGTGGCGCTGATGTGGGTGTCCACCGCATGAAAGGTGGTCTCATGGGCGGCGACGCGCGGCTTGATCAGCACCTGCCAGTCGGGCGAGCGCCGGGCCAGCCGGGCCAGCATCTGCACGAGCCGGCGGCGCTCATGGGGAGCGGCCGGCATCACCACCTGCTCGGCGAACACCAGAATCCGTTCACGCGCCTTGCTGCTGGCCGGCGCTGGCCGGTTCCGCGCCAGACCGGTGATGACGCTGCGCTGCGCCTGGAATGGGGTATGACGCAGCAGCAGATCAAGCCGCGCCTGATCGCGAGGACCGTTCAGACAGATCAGGTCGTAGCCCAGCCGCCAGGCGATCGCCTCCTCGAACCGCTCCAGCACCACCCCGTTGAAGCCGCAGAACAGCGGTCGCAGGGGCTGCCGCTGGCGCTGGCGGCTCAGCCGATAGGTGCTGCGGAATTCGGCCAGCTTGCTGCCGGTGAGATAGACGCCGATGGCATCGAACCCCTCCAGCCGGGGGTCCGCCAGCAGCCGGGTGGTGGACATCGCCCACAGCGGACCGCTCCGCTCCAGGGCGCCCAACACCCCCGCCGGGGTCCCTGGCTTGGGGATCGCGTTCACCGTCACCGCACCGCCCAGCGCCCGAACCGCATCCGCCAGGGCCTGACAGGCCAGCAGCTGGCTGTCGCTGTCAGCCACCAGCAGGAGTTTGAGGGTCATCCGATCAGGGCCTCCAGCCGTCGCAGCAGGCGCTGGGGACCATCGACGATCGACCAGCCGCGCCAGGCGAGCCAGGTGGGATCGGGGCGGCTGCTGTTCAGCAGAGCATCGAGCGGCAGGCAATCCATGAGGCGGCGCATCACCCCGGAACCGAAGAACAGCGGTCCGTTGAACGCCGTGCGGATGCCGTAGTCGCCGAGCACCACCGTCGGTTTGCCCCACACCATCGGCGGCAGCAGCCAATCGGAGCCGATTCCCATGCACACTCGTGCCTGGATCAGCCCCGGCAGGGGGTCGGCGTGATCACCCAGCTGCAGGTTGGCCGGTGGGCGGCTGCTCTGCAGATGATGCCAGCCCAGACTGGTCTGGGGCCATTGCTGGGGATCCGGGGGCAGGGGCTGATCGCACTGCAGCCGCACCTGCCAATGGGGCGAGGCCCGCGCAACGGCGCAGAGCCGCTCGTACAGCACCCCATTGGCAAAGGGCGAGGGGGGAATCTCCGGTTGATCCAGCACCACCAGCAACGGCTCCTGGCTGATGCTGTGGCCGATCGGAGCCGTGGGCAGACACCACAGCCCGATGGCTTCGCAAGCCTGCTGCGCCTGAGGCGTGCCCTGCACCAGCCAGTTCAGCTCCGCCAGCTGGGCCTCGCCCTGCAGGCAGAGCAGATCAACGCCAAGACGCGGCAGCAGATCTGCCGCCAGCGCATCCCCGTAGAGCGGCCGGAACGGACCGGAGAACAGCGGCCTGGGCGACCGGCCCCGCAGCGCCGCCGCCTGTCCGTGGATCCGCCGGAACTGGCGCAGGCTCTCACCGTCGAGAAACACGCCCACGGCATCGACATGATCGAGCAGCTCGCTGGCGGCCAGCTGTGGCAGCGGCAGGGGCAGCCAGTCCGGTTCAGCCGCTGCCTCGTCAGGGGCCGGACCGATCAGCGTCACGGTGGAGCCGCAGCGATGCAGTGCCTCGCTGAGCAGGCGACAGGCCCGCCGCCCGGCAACGCACCCAGCGATCAGCGCCAGCTTCATCGGCCCTTCAGCAGACGCTCCAGCAGCCAGAAGCCAACCACGCCCTGCCGCAAGCGGCGCAGCAGGTCAAGGCTGCGGTGGCTGGCCTTGAGCTTGGAGCGGGAACCGGCCGAAGCCAACATGCCTCGTCCCCCTTTGGCCAGGGCATAGGACTGCCAGGCGCTGCTGCCCCAGCCGCGGGGACCGCAACGGCTGACATCCAGACCGCCCGGGGGACGCTCCAGCCGCTGGGTCAGGGCAGCCAGGAACAGCGCCCGGCCGTCAGGGCGCAGGCCGTGGCTCTCAAGCCAGGGCTGGCGGTGACGGGGAGTGAACGGATCGGCGATGATCGATTCGAAGTCAGCCAGGGCACCGGAGGCCACGAAATAGTGGTTCCCCAGGCTTTCATTCACGCCCAGATCAGCCACGATGCGGGTGCTCACCCCCAGGGCCATCGCTTCCATCGCAGCGGTGGAGGACACGGTGATCGCGCAGCCGCACTGCTTGAGCAGCGTCAGGCTGGGTTTGTAACTGATGCGCAGATTGGGTAGCCGGCGCCCCAGCTTGGCAATGCGACTGGCCATGGCTCCGTGGTGGCGGTGCAGGGTCGCTTCCACGCTGGAGGTGCGGGGCTTGAAGATCACCGGATGATCAGGCCAGGCCTTGGCCAGCTCCGCCAGCCGCCGGCAGAGATATTTGCGCTGAATGGGATTGTCCGGCACCGAAGGTTGCTCGAAAAACACGATCGATGCCCGCTCCGGCACCTGCAGGCGGGGCTCAAGCGGCCAGAGGATCGGCAGGCCCGTCACCTCGGCGTTGCTGGCGTCGAGCCCGATGGCCCCGCAGGCCTGGCGATAGAGATCGGCATCGATCTCGGCATTGAGGCAGAGCAGATCAACACCGGAGCGATCCATCATTCCCTCGAGCTGGTGGCGGAACAGGATGCCGGGATACGCGCTCACCAGCACCGGCCGGCGCCCGGCACCGGCCCACTGGGCCTGCAGCATCAGCTGCGTTTCGCGGGTGCGGCGGCCATCCAGCCCGAGCAGCAGGGCATCGAGGTCAATCAGTTCCGAGCGCAGCTGGCGCAAGGCACTCCAGGGGTGCTGACACAGGCGGGTGCGGGGATCGATCCGGCGGATCTCCAGCACCTGCCGACGCGACAACTTGCGGCCCGACAGTTCCAGCAGGTGCAGGGTGGTGTCCGCACCGGCCTGGCGCGCCACCTGCAGCAGGCTCATCGCCGTCTTGCCGAAGGAGTCGAAACAGGCGAGGGCCGCCACCCGGCGCCCGGCAAGGCTCATCGCAGCCATGGCCTGGCCTCCGCGGCAGGGGGCGTGATCGGCCCGGGGCGCTGGCGATCCATCAGGGGCGCCAGATGGTCGCACAGGGCCAGATCCGTTTCCGTGTCAATTTCCGGTGCAGGAGCGTCGATCGGCACCGGCAGCACCGGCTGCACGAACCGGGTCTGCTGCTGCAGGAACGCTTCGGTGCGGATGGCGTAGATGGCGCCGGTCTCCAGGTAGGTGGGGGCCAGATCCTGGCGGCGCTGCCGCGGCCGGGCCACATCATGATTGACCCCAACGCCATGACCGGCCTCATCGCAGCGCCAGAGGAACCCATGCCAGGGCATCACGCTGAGGGCCATGGCGGCGTCGCTGGTCTGCAGAGCCGCAACCACCGCATCGATCTGATCAGCGCTGGTGAACGGCGACGTGCACTGCAGAAACACGAACAGGGGAGGCAGGGGGCCGTCGGCCGCCAACCGCTCGAGACCATGGGCCAGAGCCGACTCCGAGGAGGCCAGGTCGCCGGCGATCGCGGCCGGTCGCCGCAGCCAGCCGGCACCTTCCCGTTCAGCCAGATCACCGATCTGAGCGTCATCACTGCTGACCCACACTGAGCCCAGCCGCTGGGCCGCACGCGCCGCACGCACGGTCCGGGCCAGCAGGGGGATGCCTCCGACCGGACGCAGGTTCTTGCCGGGCACCCCCTTGGATCCCCCCCGGGCAGGGATCAGCGCCAGAGGCGGAAGCAGGGGATCGATGCGGATGGCCCCGTCGCCCGGATCTCTCATGGCAGGTTCAGCGAGATCGCCGGAGGCCAGGGGGCTCCATGCCGCTCGGCCGTGATCAGGATGCGCCGCACCCGGCCGGCGGGACTGCCGGTTTCCGCTGCGACGTGCCGGCCGAGGGGCTCCAGCGGAGCGGGACCGATCGCGATCAGCTGGGTGGAACCTGCTGGGCTGGGGCCTGGGCCTTCGTTTTGCACGGGCCGTTCAGCCGCTGCTGGGTGGGCTGAAGGTAGCAGCGCTGACCGCCACCGGTAACTTGGGTTCCCCTGCCGGTGGTGTCTGAGCCGTTGGCGTCTTCACCATCCCAGGCAACGGCCTCCCCAACCCCGCCGCTGACGCCCGCCCGGCTGGGTCTGCCGGCCCGCGGGATGCTCGAGCACCCCACAGTGCCGGCGCTGCTGGCTGGCCACAGCCTGGTGATCGGGCGCAGGCGCTGCGCGCAGCAACCGCTGCAGGCGGTGCTCGTCTGGGGCCAGAAGCCGAGCGGCCGTTGGGGGGAACAACTGGCCAGGCGCCGCGGGTTGCCTCTCTGGCGCTGCGAGGACGCCTTTGTGCGATCCCTCGGACTCGGCCCGGACAGCCCCCCCCTGGGGCTGCTGCTGGACGACACCGGCATCTACTACGACGCCAGTCGACCCAGCCGGCTGGAGCGCCTGATCGGCCGCGACCACAGCGACGCCGAGCTGGAACGGGCCACCGCGCTGCAACGGCTGTGGCGGGAGCAGCGGGTGAGCAAATACAACGGGGCACCAGAGGCACCGGCACCCGCCGAACCCTTCGTGCTTGTCGTCGACCAGACCGCCGGCGATCTCTCGATCCAGCTGGGTCAGGCCTCGGCCGCCCAGTTCAGCGCCATGCTCGCGGCCGCGCTGGCGGAGCATCCCGGTCGCACGGTGGTGGTGAAGACCCACCCGGACGTGGCGGCCGGTCGCAAGCGGGGCCACTTCCGCACCGCCGACCTGGCAGATCCGCGCCTCGTCGTGGAGGCCGGCGGCGGCCATCCCACAGCTCTGCTGGAGCGGGCCGAGGCGGTATATGTGGTCACGTCCCAGCTCGGCTTCGAGGCCTTGCTCTGGGGGCGACCCGTGCGCTGCTTCGGCATGCCCTTCTACGCCGGCTGGGGGCTGACGGAGGACGCGCTGCCCCCCCCGCAGCGCCGCCGCCCCAGGCAGCTTGACGATCTGGTGCACGCCGCCCTGGTGGAGGGGGCGACATACATCGACCCGCACCGGCACCAACCCTGCCAGGTTGAAGAGCTGATCGCCGCCCTGGGCTTGCAGCGGCGTCTGCGCCACAGCCTGCCCTCACCGGTGGAGGCATTCGGCTTCACCCCCTGGAAGCAGCGGGTGCTGCGTCGCTTTCTGGCGGGACCGCGGTTGCGCTTCCGCTTCCGCTGGCAGCGCCCGGGGGGCACGACGGCGCTGGTGGCGATCTGGGGCCGCCGTGCCACACCAGGGCTGCTGCGCGCCGCGGCGCGGCGGCGCCTGCCGCTGCTGCATGTGGAGGACGGCTTTCTGCGCTCGGTGGGCCTCGGCGCCGATCTGATCGAGCCGATCTCCTGGGTGCTCGACCGCAGCGGCATCTACTACGACGCCACCGGCCCCAGCGACCTGGAGCGGCTCCTGGCCGAGGGGCACTGGAGCGCCGCCCAGCTGGAGCGGGCCGCCCGGCTGCGGCAGCTGCTGGTGGCGCGGGCAATCACCAAATACAACCTGGAGGCCCCACCCTGGAGCCGCCCGCCTGGGGCACAGCGGGTGGTACTGGTGGTGGGGCAGGTGGAGTCGGACGCCTCGATCCGCCTCGGCGCCCCCGGGATCCGCACCAACCTGGCCCTGTTGCAGGCGGTACGCCAGGCTGAACCGGAGGCCTATCTCGTTTACAAACCCCACCCCGATGTGGTGGCAGGCCTCTGCCGCCAGGGAGCTGGGGAGTCGGATGCGTTGCACTGCTGCGACGAGGTCCTGGTGTCGGCCTCGATCCAGCAGCTGTTCGCCCAGATCGACGCCCTGCACGTGCTCACCTCGATCGCCGGCTTCGAGGCCCTGTTGCGGGGGGTGCCGGTGCACACCTGGGGCCTGCCCTTCTATGCCGGCTGGGGGCTGTCGCACGACCGGCTGCGCTGCGGGCGGCGCAACCGCAACCTGCCCCTCGATGCGCTTGTGCACGCGGCCCTGATCGACTACCCCCGCTACGTGAGCCGCCACAGCGGCCTGTTCATCGAACCGGAGCAGGCCATCGAGGAACTGCTGGCCTGGCGGGCCGGGCCACGCCCCCCCCTGAGCCTGCGCCAGCGGATCTTCCGCCACTGGGGCCGGTTGCGGCGCCGCTGATCGACCGGGCGGGCGTGGCAAAGTTGCCCCGGCCGCAGTGGCAGGAGAAGCCGTTGACAGGGGAACGGGCAGCCGCCCTGGTGCAGGTGCAGATCGAAGGGCCTGTGCTGCTGCTGATGGGGCCGATCGGACTGTTCTTCGCCCGCTTCTGCCGCTATCTGCGCGGCTGCGGCATTCCGGTCACCAAGGTGGCGTTCCCGCTGAAGGAATTCGGCTTCCCAGCCGAGGTGCGGGTGCCCTTCAGCGGCTCGATGGAGACCTGGCGGCCATTCCTCCGCCAGCTGCTGGCGGAACGGGGCATCCGCCACATCTTTATGTATGGCGACTTCATCATTCCCCACCGGATCGCGATCGAAGAGGCCCAGCGGGCCGGCATTGAAGCCTGGGTGTTCGAACTGGGCTACATCCGCCCCAACTACGTCACGCTGGAGCGCGAACGGGTCAACGCCCGCTCCAACCTGAACCGGTCGGTGGCGTTCTACCGCTCGCTGCCAGCGGTGGACCAACTGCCGGGGGGGCGCCTCGATCCCGGCACCCGCTGGCGCAAGGTCTGGAAGGCGCCCACCTTCATTCAGCACGCCTTCACCCGCTACCCGATCATCGAAGGGGAGCACAAACTGCAGCCATCACCGGGGTTCCTGTGGTGCCAGCTGCGGGGCAGCTGGCGCTTCTGGCTCTACCGCCTCCAGGAGCGGGCGATCAAGCGGCGGCTGCTCGAGCACCTCTCATTCTTCCTGGTGGTGCTGCAGGTCTCGAGCGATTCCCAGATCCAGATGGGATCGCCCTACCGGGGCATGCACGCCTACATCGAAGACGTGATCCGCTCCTTCGCGGCCCATGCCCACAGCTCCGACCACCTCGCCTTCAAACACCATCCCCGCGACCGGGGCTACAACCACTACGGCCGCCTGATCAAGCTGCTGGCGAGCCGCCACGGGATCGCCGAGCGGGTCCACTACTTCCACGACGGAGCCCTCAGCCGGTTCCTGCGCACCTGTCGCGGCGTGGTGACCGTGAACAGCACCGTCGGCCTGCAGGCGCTCTACCACGCCGTGCCCACCAAGGTGCTGGGCCACACGTTCTACAACCTGCCTGGCCTCACCGATCAGAAGCCGCTCGATCAGTTCTGGCAGGAACCGCAGACC
>Ga0079302_1000147_pt1 | contig 17168 bp, 12 predicted proteins | sample Wag4_2014_7_16_FD_75102 | JGI IMG/M metagenome (GOLD analysis project Ga0079302, IMG submission 75102) | Fresh water mixed with fracking chemicals microbial communities from Ohio, USA - Utica-2 Time Series FC 2014_7_16 | ecosystem: Engineered > Industrial production > Chemical products > Input... | reverse complement strand
GGTTGATATCTGCAATATGATCAACAATTTTCCTGTTTGTTTCTTCCGGCACACGCTGATCGAAACAACGGTTCCCTGCTTCCATGTGGAAGATGGGTATGTGTCTCTTTTTGGCAGGAATGGCACAAAGGCAGCTATTGGTATCCCCAAGTACCAGGAATGCATCAGGTTTGATGGACTCCAGTATGGGATCAATTTTGATCAGGATTTGGCCGATTGTTTCTGTGGCTGTTGCGCCAGCTGCATTCAGGAAATGGTCTGGCTTTCGGATTGCCAGATCATCAAAAAAGATTTGATTCAGCTCGTAGTCGTAGTTCTGCCCTGTGTGCACGATGATGTGATCAATTGCAGGAGCGGCATCCAGTGCAGCCATCACCCTTGCAAGGCGGATGATTTCAGGGCGTGTGCCCACCACGGTCATTACTTTTAGTTTCGGGGTCATACTTTATTTTTTACCGCAATTAGTTTGATTACAGGTTAAACGGTTTCGAAAAAAGTGTCGGGATCAGCAGGATCAAAAAACTCATTGATCCAAAAGACCGTATAAAGTTCATCTTTTCCGATATTGGTGATGTTATGGGTATACCAAACTGGCATGTCCACATAGGCAGGATTCTCACCCGAAAGATGAAAATTAAATACTTCGTTGGTACCGATTTTTCTCAGCTGTATCAAGGCCTCCCCTTTCACAACCGAGAAACGTTCAATTTTTCGGGTGTGGAAATGATTACCCCGGGTAATACCCGGATGGGTTGTGGAGAACGAAACTTGTCCGCCTACATTCAAGCGAATTAATTCCGTGAAAGCCCCTCTATTATCCACATGTTGAACATACTTTACCGGATTTTTCGATTCAACATTCTGAAATGATCGGAATGTATTGAACAGGTTGATTTCAAATATGGAGTTCAACGCTGGGATAATACCGTTGTTGTGGTACTGATCACGGAAACCGTTGAGTGTTTTGAGGATGGCGGAAACAGCTGAACTACTGGTGGCAGCAACCGGATATACCGTTGCATGGGTTCTGTTGGTGATAACAGACAATATTTCAACAACCAGTTCTCCTACATAGATCAGGTTCAATGTTGCATCTACATCAACACGCGGCGTTTCTCCGTGTGTCAGCTGATAACAAAATGTGGAAATGACTGAATTATAAAAAGGTTTGCCAAACGGACCGAATACATTCGGGATTAGCATTCCTGTAAATATCCCGTCTGATGCAGCAGCCCAGCTTTCAAGCTTTTGTCTGACAACTTTTTTAGAGTTTCCATAATGGTTATCACGCTCTTCTTGCGTAGAAGAGGAAAATATGACATGCGCTGAAGAACCTGTTCTGGCAAGTGCCGCTGCAAGTGCATCCCCCAAGGCTATATTTGCGGCGAAGAGCGCATCGGGATCAGGATCCCTATTGACACCGGCGAGGTGCACAATGACATCACATTGTTTGACGAAATTATCCATTGCCTCGGGATCATCAAACCATTCGCGCTGGAATTGAACGCGGCTGTATTGATCCGGAAACAATCCGATTGTATTATACAGGTGAGACCCTACAAAACCAGCCTGACCGGTGATACCGATTTTTTTCATTCCCCAAGAATATCTTTACGAACCAAAGGTAATTTAAGTAACAATTGCTTCATTCCCGCTACATCCAGCCTACCGGTATTGTGAGAATGGTATTCATCATGCTGAGACATTTCAGTCTTACCTTCAGAAAAATACTGGGCATAGTTAAGGTCACGGTTATCTGCAGGAATGCGGTAATATTCGCCCAGGTCTTCAGCTTTGATCATGTCTTCTCTGTTTACCAGTGTTTCATAGAGTTTCTCTCCATGTCTGGTTCCGATTACCTGAATTTTACTGTTGCTGTTATACATTTCAATCAAAGCCTGAGCCAGGGTTTGGATGGTTGCAGCTGGTGATTTCTGCACAAAAAGATCGCCCTGATGTGCATGTTCAAATGCATACAGTACGAGGTCTACTGCATCCTCCAGCGTCATCATGAAGCGCGTCATTTCTCCATCCGTGATGGTAAGTGGCTTGCCGGCTTTAATTTGCTCAATAAAAAGTGGGATAACAGAACCACGCGATGCCATTACATTGCCGTAGCGCGTTCCACAAAAAATTGTTTTTGTATCATCCAGGTTTCTGGACTTTGCCACCATCACTTTTTCCATCATGGCTTTAGACATACCCATGGCATTGATAGGATATGCAGCTTTATCGGTACTCAGCACCACTACTTTCCGAACCTCATATTTTTCTGCTGCAGAAAGCAGGTTGTCTGTTCCCAATATATTTGTTTTGACGGCCTCCAGCGGAAAGAATTCACAGGAAGGGACCTGTTTAAGGGCCGCAGCATGGAATATATAATCTACTCCCTTGACTGCAGGTTCAACACTGGAAATATCCCGCACATCGCCGATGTGGAATTTAAGTTTGTTGTTATTCAGCAGTTTGCGCATGTCATCCTGCTTCTTTTCATCACGGCTCAGGATACGAATTTCACTGAAATGTTCAGTGTGAAGAAAACGCTGGAGCACTGCATTTCCGAAACTGCCTGTACCGCCAGTAATGAGTAGTTTTTTGTTTTTAAGCATAGATTATATTTGGGGATTCCCCTTTTTTTTCTTATATTAAATTCTATATACGGATTTCTGCATATCCTTATTGTTCCAAAATACCATTACCTGTTTTCAGGATAATATCTCCCTGCAGGCTTTCATAAAAGCGCCTGAGTCCTGATTTGAATATAACAAAATCATATTTTTCGAGAAAATATTGTCGGATACGGTTTGACTGCTCCGGGTCTCTTTGTTTGGGAAGCGCGTACAATACATTCTGGAAAGCGTTAGCATCATTATACGGGATACAGAAGCCAAGTTTATTGGCATTTATTTTTTCAGCAACATCTACCTGACCATCAGATACCAGAACCGGGGTACCAACCATTGTGCTGTCATAAAACTTAGTAGGGATGGCAAATTTATAGTTCAGTGAATCTGGGCTGCATACGATGGGAACAATAGCAGACTGTTCCATAATCCAGAGTGCTTCAAGGTAAGGAACCTTACCAAGGTATGATACATTTGATTGAGATTTAAAGAATGCAATATCTTGAACATCTCTGAATGCACCTGCTACAACGAAATGTATTCCCTCGGGTTTTTGGCTGATAGCTTCGAAAAACATTTTCCTTCCCCTGTCTTCTGAGAAATAGCCTATGATAGGTACTATTTTAGTTTCACTACTTAACCCCAGTTTTTGGTGCAAGGATTCCTGCTTGATTGTGTTCAACTTGTCTGTTGTGGAATTAGGCAAGATAAAATACTTTTCTGAAGGGATTTTAAACAACCCATAATGTGTAAAAAACTGCTGATCCGGAAAAAGGACCCTATCAGAAAGTTTAATAAAAATATTGTCTATAAGTTTCAGTAGATACCTTGCTGGTGCAGGCAATCGGAAAACCACTGCAAAATAATCTCGCGGGTCATAGATGACTTTACAGCTCCGATTAAAAAAGTATTTGTAAACAAGTGCAGGTAGGATGGTATAAATATAGAATGCACAGATAACCTGCGGCTTTGAGTTTCTTATATTTCGGAGCAACCACCATTGGAACTGGAGCGTAACCAATAATACTTTAACACTTCGGGGTGGCGCAAGACGTTTAAAATTGGTTTTCTTGATACCCTCGTAAAGTGGATCGGAATGGTTTGACTGAACTCCTGCCCTTTCCCAATAAAAAAATTCCAGGTTGGGAAAAAGATCTTTGGCGGTTTCAAGCACCCTTCTGGTTGCTGTTGTATTGTCAAAGTAATCAGGATAAAGGAAAACAGTTTTAAGCAGCATCCGCAGATTCGTTTTTATTCAGGGAAAGAAATCTGGTCATTAAAAATAGCAACAGAAATCCATTGCTGAAAATTGTGCCTATCAAACCAGCAGAATAAAGGTAATAGAAGAAAAGGGGCATCATAGCAACCAATACTTTATCACCAGACTTTATAGCGTATCGAACAATCCATCCAACCATTATAGCAAAAAGAAATACTCCGGGGTATCCAAAATTGATAAATGCTTCGATGCCATAAAATTGATTTGCACTTCCAGTTTCCGCCCCTCCAAACTGACTTTGAAAAAGTAAGCGTTCGAAATTTATACGCTCAGCCCCGGTGAAAAATGCGAGAACAGAACTTGTTGCCCCCATGAGAAACTGACTATTGAGATCATTTACAAAAACCCTGATTCCATCAAGCGCAGTAATGATTGGAACAACTCCTGCCCGCCAGAAAATCTTTTCAGAAACACCAGTTGGTGTGTAGAGCAATGAAAAAGCATCTTCATCACTCGCAGCAGCAGTATTACTATTTACGCCTGCAAGTATAAACATCATAGCCAGTAAGGAAAATAAAAATGCTCCTCCCTTTAAGAGAAATAGTTTTTTGTTGGAAGATTTACCGTAAAGAATAAAAAAAAGAGGAATAAGCAGTTTTAAAAAGAAAGCTTTCTCCAAAAAAGATACACAGTAAAGAAAAAAGAAAAGTGCATATACAAATCTATACCTGTAATTTTTTTCAAAACTCATGGCTATTAGGTAAGGCATTACCGCGCCAGTTATCAATGCAACTATGTAACCAAGGGAAGATTCCCATCCAGTTCTTGCCTTCAGGAAGGATTCCCGGTGTTCTGCAAGGTCTTCTGCATTGGCTCCACGGAGCGATTCAAGTATCGGAATTCTGGGAGCAGTGAAAAAAATGATGAACACTACTAATAGAAACACCAAGAACACCAAAAATAAAAATTTCTGATAATTTATGATAAGTCTGGGGAAAGGGATGGAGATTGAAGGAGAAAGGAATAGACTTACTAAAAATCCCAAATATGAAAGTGATGCGATATTAATCATTACCCCTACAAACTCCGGGTACAGTTGAAACGCAAAAAGATATGGTACCAATGCATAGGGTATGACAAATACAAGTAGGTACGCAAAAGCGTAGTTACGCTTTAAATTGGGAGTGATATTTTCAACCAATCCTTCCATCACTGAATAAGTGAATTAATCAAATAGTTGTTAAGCGGTTTACCCTGAACCTGTGTTGCGTGCACTTCGTAACCTATTTTATCTTTTCTCCAGCATATTTCGGAAGGCAGGACATCTTCCATACCTTTTCTGAGGATGAACTTGGTGAACCCTTCTCTAAATTTAAAGTTATCGGGCAGAGAAAATACAAATTCAACAAGTTCATGACTAAGGAAGGGCAACCTAACTTCAAGCGAATGGGCCATAGAGTTTCTATCAGCATAACGCAAAAGTTCCTGTAATCCACCTTTGAAGGTGGCATAATGCAGCATGCCATGCAGGTTTTCGTGCAAGTATTTTCTGTTATAAAAAACCCTTTCTCCCGGACTAACAAGGCTATTGATTAACTGTGCATTGGATGAACTTGATATCCTTTGTTGAAGAAGTAGAAATTGGTCTATTGGTTTTGAGCCCAGGAATTGCTTTACACGCATCCGTCTCACTCTTCTTTCAATTGAATTGATCGTATTTTCTGATTGAGCATGCTGAAAATCATCAAGTTCTTTTTTATACTGTTTTGGATTGTGTTTTTTTAGATCTATCAGGTAACTATCAATCAAACCTGGATAACCACACAAATATTCATCGGCACCTTGACCATCAAGTAAAACAATCACACCATTTTTGCGGGCCAGTTGCATGACCTCATATTGGGCAGCTATACTCAGCGAATTGAAAGGTTCATCCTGATGGGCAATGATTTTATCGATATTGAATGCCACAGACTGCTCATTAGGCATACAGGAAAATCCTTCTGCCAAGACATGCTTCAGTAATAGGTCGATATACGCAGATTCATCTTTTTTAAATCCTGGAAACCGTGCAGAGAATGTTTTTTGAATAACTGATTTCTCTTTAATTTGGTTGATGTTAGCAACAACTACCGAGCTATCCAGACCGCCTGAAAGGCTACTTCCTACAGGCACATCAGACCTCAGTCTTCTTTTTATAGACACCTTGAAGAGGTTCGCAAATTGGAGTTTTGCATCCTCGTCTGAAATCGTGATTGGGTCATAATTTTCTGGTATTTCCCAGTAACATTTTTGCTGAATTATCTTCCCTGACGCTGAAACATACATGGAATGTGCAGGCTTAAGTTGTATTATGTTGCCATAAAATGTTTCAGAAAGATCGTCTGGATTGAAAAGGCTTTTGAAATAATAAAAATTAAAAAGCATTCTTTCGTTGATCTTTTTGGGCAAACCCAGCGCCCAAAGTGCCTTTATTTCGGATGCAAAAATAAACTGCCCTTCATGCCATGCATAGAAAAGTGGCTTTTCCCCAAACCTATCTCTTGCCACAAAGAGTTGCTGTTCTTGATCATCCCAAATGGCAAAAGCAAACATCCCATCAAAGTGGTTCAGACAACCCTCACCGTACAGATCATAGGCAGCCAGAATAACTTCTGTATCAGACTGCGATTTAAACTGATATCCTGCAGACGTAAGCTTTTCCTTGATTTCTAAATAGTTGTAAATTTCTCCATTAAAAGTGATCGTGTATCGTCCGCGGTAATGCATCGGTTGATGGCCAGCGTCTGAAAGATCAATAATGGATAGGCGACGGTGACCAAGACCAATTGAACCATTTTCATCAATCCAGACACCACCACCATCAGGTCCTCTATGAATGATGGAGTCAGTCATTCGTTGAACAGCTAAGTGAGATACTGGTCTCGAAGTTGAAAGAATACCCGCTATTCCACACATAAATTAAAAATTCAGCTGTTTGAAATGATGTTTTCTGATTGCACTTCGAATAAATATGAAATAGAGGGCATAGAGTATGAACTCGTGGATATAATAAACGGATACAACTTCAAGGAGTGGCATTTGGCTGAATACATAAAAGAAGGTAGCCGTAGTAGCTGTGTAGAGTAATTGCCAAAATGTAAGCATTTTCATACTCTCAAGAGCAATCATGGATGCACTAACGGGAGCAACAATAAACCTCGGAATGAGTGCAAGTGCGAGAAATGCCGCAAGTTTACCAGCCAGTTCCCATTGCGGCTCAAAGAGCAGGTCAAACAAAGTTGGGGCAAGCAGGAATACAAGTCCAAGTATAACCACAGCTAAAGCGGCCAAAATAAAAACGGTTTTTATAAAAAAAACATAGACTTTTTTTCCTTCATTGAGCAATCTTGAAAATGTCTGAAGGAATGCCTGTGCAATTGAACCTCCTAGTAACGATACTGGAGCCGTAACAATTCTGCTTGCAAAAGAGTAAGACCCTACCTGAAAGGGGCTAAAATGGGTTGAAAGAAAGATGACAGGTGCCTGTGTTGCAAAAGTATCGAGCAGGGCTGAAAACATCAAGTATTTGGGGAAATTGATATTCCTCAGTGCTACTTTTTTGATTAATTTTCTGTCTATCAGTCCTCTTCTTTTATAGAGAATAAACAAGACACAAATAACAACGAAGAGTCCGCCTGAAGCAAATGCGATGACCAATCCGTTTAACTTAAAACCCAAAATACCCAGCAGCAAACTCAGGCTAACTACAACTACACTTTGGGCAACTTTCAGGTAACTCGTAAGTTTAAATTTATCTTTTCTACTAAACCAGTATGAAATAACTTGAATCAGGCCATAATTCATAATGCCCAATGGGAGAAGCAAAAGTGAAGTATTTGTAAACCTGTTTTGATACAGTTTGCTTAAATCAGTAAAATACAAAACCAGGATAATCGCCCAAACAATCAGTGCAAAAAGCAGCGAAATCCCCACGGACAGAGAAAATAATGAAAAAGCTGTTCTATCATATTTAGGTTTCAGAATAGCGAGTTCATATCTTCCAGTAGATAAAATGGAAAGAATAGCACTTGCCGATATAAAGAGTGCTAAAAAATTGAAAGACTCCGGCTCATAATATTGCGCTAGTAATGGCAATGCCAGGATTGGCAAAACCTGTGCCACTCCGGTTCCCATCACCAATATAAGGCTGCTTGAGAGAAGTTGCTTTTTCAACCCTGCACGTTATAAATTCTTTCAATAATATCCACTACTTTCAACCCTTCCAAAGCATTGGTGGTTATTGCATCCCTACCTTTCAACACATCTACAACATTGGCTATGACATAATTGTGATTTTGAGCTGATCCTTTGTATGCACCATAATCATTACCCGGATTGGTTGGAGCCAGTTCCGGCATGGTATAATCTTTGATATGACAATATTCAACTTCATTCATGTATTGCCCTCCAATTTTTACACTGCCGTTCTCTGCTACAATGGTCATGCTGCTTTCCATGTTTTGATTCCAAACTGATGTAGAATAGTTGATGCACCCCATGCCACCGTTCACAAAATCAAAACTAACAAAACCTGAATCTTCAAAGTCCGTCAGCTTTTCGTGGTTAAAATCCCGAAGCCTTGATTGAATATTTTCGATATCACCAAAAAGCCAGTAAAGAATGTCTATGAAATGTGAGAACTGAGTATAGAGTGTTCCGCCATCGAGTTGTTTATTGCCATGCCAGCTGTCTGGCTTGTAATACCGGTCGTCTCTATTCCAGTAACAATTGAGTTGAACCATGAATATTTTACCCAGCTTACCAGACTCAACAAGTTCTTTGACCCATTGTGAGGGAGGCGAGTACCTGTTTTGCATTACTGCAAAAACATGTCGATGAACATGCAATGCTTTAAAAATAACCTTTTCTGCATCCTGCTTGGATAAGGCTATGGGTTTTTCAATTACAACATGTTTTCTTCCATCCAGGCAGGCCATGGCCTGTTCAGCATGAAATCCATTTGGAGAAGCGATATTTACAACATCAAAATCCAGATCGGCATTCAGTAGCGCCTCAACTGAAGGAAAAAAAGGAACATTGTACTTTTCAATTGCAAGGGAATCTTTATCCTTTACATCTACCAATGCAACGAGTTCACATTCTTCGTTACGGCTGATCATTTCTGCGTGACGCTTACCTATATGTCCGCAACCAATAACAGCAAATTTTATTTTTTTATTCACGTGTTTTCTATTGACAGATTATGAAATTCTTTGTACCTGATTATTTTGCAATAAATATTGTTGTCCGCTTTCCACACAAGTTGCCATTCCATTTGAATCAAAATTTAACCTGTGCCCATATTCTCCTACCCATCCAATTTGTCTGGCAGGATTACCTACCACCAGTGCAAAAGCAGGTACATTTTTGGTTACTACTGCACCAGCGCCGATAAAGGCATATTCTCCGATATCATGACCACAGACAATTGTAGCATTTGCTCCAATGCTTGCGCCTTTCCCTACATGCGTTTTTGCATACTGGTCTCTTCTGTTTATGGCACTTCGAGGATTGATAACGTTTGTGAAAACCATGGATGGGCCAAGAAAAACATCATCATCACAAGTAACTCCGGTATAGATGGAAACGTTGTTTTGTACTTTGACATTATTACCCAATACAACAGCTGGCGAAACCACAACGTTTTGTCCTATATTGCAATGCGCTCCAATTTTACAACCAGTCATGATATGAGAGAAATGCCACACTTTGGATCCTTTACCGATAGTACACCCATCATCAACCACGGCTGAGTCATGGATGAAATATTGTTGTTCTTCCATCACTTTATTTTATATAACTTGGCTTTGTTGTCAAGCTGTTCAAAAATGCTGTTGTTGCTGAGAAATTCAGGTACAAATTCTTTTATTTTGGATACAATAACGGATTCATCTTCCTGAAACTCCACCATTCCATATAAACTGTCCATACAGTTACATACAGATTCAAAATCGACAGGCCTTACTTTGGCAATCATGATTTTCTCATGGTATGTTTTCATGGTATTTTCACCATCTGTAAGTAATTCTTCGTACAATTTTTCACCCGGTCTCAAACCAGAGTAGGTAACAGAAATATCGATATTGGGAATAAGACCGTATAACCTGATCATTTTTTTGGCCAGATCAGCAATTTTCACCGGCTCACCCATATCAAAAACAAAAACTTCTCCACCGTTCCCCATTATTCCTGCTTCCAATACAAGCTGACAGGCTTCCGGAATGGTCATAAAATAACGGGTAATATTGGGATGTGTTACTGTTACAGGACCGCCTCTCTCAATTTGGTCTTTAAACCTCAGAATAACGGAACCATTTGATCCAAGTACATTACCAAATCGAGTTGTAATAAATCGAGTTTTTTGTCCGGGCACCGATGCCAGTCCTTGTACATACATTTCTGCCAGCCTTTTGGAAGCCCCCATGACATTGGTAGGATTTACTGCCTTATCAGTGGAAACCATCACAAATCGCTCCGCTCCATATTTAACGGCCAAATCAGCAACTATTCTCGTGCCCAGTACATTTACCTTTACAGACTCCACAGGATTGAATTCCATCATCGGAACATGCTTATATGCTGCAGCATGGTAAACCTGGTGCGGAGCAAATCTGATAAACAACGCTTCAATACGAGAAGAATGGGTAACACTAGACAGGTACGGTATATATTGAACTTGGGTACCGGATTCTTTTATTTCAAGATCTAAATCATGCAATGGTGTCTCAGCCTGATCACAAAGTATGATCATCTCAGGCGAATATTTGATCAGCTGCCGAACGAGTTCACTGCCGATAGAACCCGCAGCGCCAGTAACCAATATTCGTTTACCCTTGACCTCTTTGAGGATTTGTTCATTCTGTATCACAATAGGCTCTCTTTCCAATAGCTCTTCTATCCGCATTGTGCGCAACTGACGGGGAGCAAAACTACCATCAGCCCATTGATTATAGGGAGGAACCGTAAGTAAACTGATGTCATGATCAAGGCAGAAATCAACCAGTTCGTTTTTGCGCTGTGGCGTTAAAGAGAAACTTGCTACAATCAATTCATCTACCGGTACAGTGATGATCAGATCTTTGAATTCTTCAAATGAAATAACTTTTACACCATCAACAGATTTATTGTGTTTTTTCTTGTCATCATCCAAAAATGCCATTACAGTAAAGCTGGTTCGCGTATCATGTTCCAATGTTCGTTTTGTAGTTACACCTGTTTCACCGGCGCCGAAAATAACAACTACTTTCTTGGAACGCTTGTAGTTGCGAAGGGCCACAAATGATTGCTTGACAGCAACTCTGTAACCGAGCAAAAATAAAAAACTGAATGAACTATAGAGGATAAGCATCGTATTGCTGAAAGACTCGGCGCCAACGCCGTTACCAATGTAAAACTGAACGAGGTAAAGTGCAAATGTTGTTATGATGATTGACACAAAAACACGCAGGGCATCTTGAATACCTGTATACCTGACAATACCACGGTAAGTTCTAAAAGAAATAAATACCAGCGCATTGATTAATCCAGTCAGAATCATTGTATTGAATACAACCGGCCATTCTATGGAATGCAATACCAAATTATTCCTGATAAGAAATGCAAGAAAGATTGCAAGTGATGAGAAGAAAAGGTCTAACGTAAAAATGAACCACCTAGGAACAATATTCATCGTTCTTAGGAAATTAATTGTTTTTGCAGGTGTTGTCATAATTGGTAGGTTTTTTTCAATTGGCTAAGGAATATCTATTTTTTACTGATTTGTGAACTGACCCATTTTGAAACCAACAGAAACCCGGTATAAAGGAAAAGAAACATAATTCCCCACATGATTGCTGCTTTGGCTTTGCTTGCTTTAACTTTTTCCAATGGAAATGTACTTTGATCAACCATTTGGATAGCTGGTGTATCCTGGCTGAGTATAGATTTTGCAATTTCAAGGTTCTTGACCACCTCTGCAAAAATGGTAGCAATCATACTCTTTTCTCTTGAAGAAATTTCTGCAGTAATTGGCGCTGTTTTCAAGGCTGGGTTAACGTCTACCAGCACTTGCTGTGATGATGCTGCCCGCAATGTTTTATCGTTCAGCAGGGCAGCCAGACTATCCGCACGTCTTTGAAGGAGGGCTACATTTGCAGCTTTTAATTTTGTTTTTGATTCAACATATTTGGCTGTGGCAATCTGTACCAAACGTTGTGAAAAGAGTGCACTCAGTTTCTCATCCCGGGTTGAAACTCCAACCTGAACAAATGAAGCTTTTTTGTCTGGCTTTGCTACAGCCAAATCTGTTACCAACAGGTTTTTTTTGATAATTACCTGAAGTAAACTGTCTTCAAGCCTTGGCATTTTTCCTTTTGCATAAGGTGCAAAATTAATTTCTCCAATTTCATCATCCTTCCGCCATTTCCTTTTGAAGTGTCGGACTTCAGCATAGCGATCTGCAAGTGTCACCCTACCTGCTTCATCGTAAGCCGTAAGTAATGTTTCACGACAAAGATTTTCACTTCTCAGAAAAAGCAGAATATTATCCCCTGCAAAAACCCCACCACCTCCGGAGCCTCCTAAATCAAACCCAAACTGGCCGGCAAGAGCTGACAGCCCTCCACCTACTCCTTTACTTTCTTCCACAACAAAGGTCAACCTTGAGACGTACTTCACAGGAGTTAACCATGCATACAGTACGCCCAAGGCTCCACCGAGTAAACCAATTGCCAATATTTTTACCCACTTAGATAAAAGAAATAGCCAGACCGATTTGAGTTTAATAATCAGTTCACTGATGGTGATTTCGTTGGAACTACCAGACTGTCTTATATTTTGCATGAAAAAAATATTAGCGGAACAATAATACCATTGATGTTAGGATAGCTGAAAATGCAGAAACCAATACGCCTGCCTTGGCAGGGTCAAAACTATTGTCTCTTGGAGGCTGGGCAGGAACAAAAATGGAACTGCCAGGGGTAACTTTAGGATAGAACCTGAAACTCAGGAAAGATTTTGTTCTTGCAGAACGTCCATTCGGATAAACTACAAATACCCTTTTTTTGTATGCGTTCCGATTGTATCCACCAGCGGCCGAAATATAATTTCCAAAACCTTTTCCAGCTTCAAACTGAACAGTAACCTGTTTCAACACTTCTCCATTTACGGCAACCGTATTTACAAATTTAGGAACCATCAGAACATCACCGTCCTGAAGAGTCAGGTCATCTTCTGATCCCGGATTCTGGAGTATTTTAGCCAATTCAAGTGCCACTTCTGTAGTCTGACTGGTTAACTGATCAAGGTCAACCAGGTTTGCTGTATCCATTCGTGAATTTTCTCCTTTGGTTATTCTTGTATTGGAAAGTGCAAACCTTTTTACGATTGATGTATCTTGAATCAATTTTCTCCTGATTACCTTTGCACCACTTAAATCAGCATAGGGAAGCAAACCACCAGCTCGTTTGACAATAGAGCTTAATCTTTCTTCTGGGTTTCCAAGCGTATAACTTCCTGCATAAACAACCTCGCCCCGTACTTCTACAGTTACCTGTTTAACCTTTTCGGGAGCAATTTTTACACTAACAACGTCAAAAGGTTGAAGGATTATTTCATTCCCCCTATCCAGCAAATCCCTGTCAATTCCGATAGATATGATTTCGGAAGTTGGAGCCCCCTTTGTTCCAATTGCAATATCTTTTTTTCGTCTGCCGATTTCAATATTGAAAGATGTTGCATTTTCCATCAATCCCCCTGCCTGCAGTATCAGGCCCTTCAATGACATGGAGTCTTCAAAGCGATAATCACCGGGTTTTTTAACTGGCCCATTGATGGTTATTGTTGTGCTGTCTTTTAATTCCAATACAGACATAACATGCAGGCTGTCTTCTTTCTGCAAAGCAAAGACCTGCTTTCCGCTGAGTATATCTCTCAAGTCAATACTCTTATATTCTTTTGACAAATCATCCCGTAACCTTACCATGTTGGCCATGCCCAGGAATGCATCTTCCTTTAATCCCTGAGCTTTGTTGAGCAAACCCTTGATATCCAGACCCGCATCCAATGCATAAGTACCCGGTTTGACGACTGCGCCTGTTACAAATACCCGGTTTTGATACCGGTCAACCACGATATCCACATACAGGGAATCTCCATGCATGAGCGAAAATCCATTAAAGTCGTTCCTGGAAATATCGAGAATCCTCCTGTCAACATCAGTAAAGCGGGTACCGGTTATGCGCCCTTTGAATGCATTACCCCGAAAACCTCCGGCAAAATCCAGCAAATTACTTAATGCCTCTCCAGATTTTATTTCAAAAATTCCTGTTCTGTTAAGACCCCCATCAATTGAAACCTGGGTTTGGGCAAAAGGCACCCTGATGACATCATTATCCCGCAAGGGAAGATTAGCACTGAGATCACCTTTCGTCATGAAACTGTACAAATCAGCTACTGCGATGACTTTGCTGTCCCTAACAAGTTCAATGCTGCGGAAAGAGCCATTTTCAAGCGGGCCGCCGGATGCATACAATGCATTAAACAAAGTGGCAATTGATGGGAGCGTAATTGTTCCGGGTTTTTTCACTGCACCAACCATAATAACCTGAATGCTGCGAACAGAACCCAGGGTGAGTTGAATTTTTGATTGTCCAGTTAACAGTGAAGGATAATATTTTGACAAGCGTGCCTTAAGTACACCTGTTGCCTGTTCAATTGTCATGCCACTCAGGTTCACAGGACCAAGGTATTTTACATTGGCATTTCCATCGGAATTGACGTTCAGCTTTTGATTAGAGATATTGTTTCCGTATATGTCCAATTGCAATTCGTCATCCGGACCAATCTCATACGTTTTTGGCGTGGCAATTTTGAGGTTTGGAACAAATAAAGGATCTACCCCACTGAACAGTTCAGATCCAAAAACCCGTGAAGGTTTCTCTGGCATACGAAACTTTTGGGTTTCCCCCTTAAATTTTCGTATTGTAGAAATGCCGCTTTTACGCTCTGCCTCTTCATCATTCATATCAAGTTCTAAACCTGTCATGGTTTTAATTCGGGCAATTAGCGCCTGCATTTCTGCTTCGGGCAATCCTCTTTTTTGAAACTCTTGGATCAATTCAGTTTCAGACATGCCCGCGGCCTCAGCCTGTTGCAAAAATTGGGTTAGCTGAGCATCTGAAATCTGGCTAGACCTGATTCTGCTCAGGTCTGCTGGTATCTGAGCTTTGGTTTTTTCAGGTATGAAACCTAGGCAAACAAAAAGAAAAATACTTAAAAAAATCTTCTTCATCTGAATTACTATTATGATAATAACGTATAAATGAACAGATTAGTGCCCAGACACAGCTTCGCCACCTTGGCCACAATCCAAGCAAAAATATTTACATACAAAGACCAATTCCTGGCACATTCGTTTAATCACCATGACACAACAGCGTAGTTTCCTGCCGGAATACACTGCACAAACAAACACGATAAATTAATGAGAAGAAATGAGTCAAAAGGAGAATGGAGCTGGAAGCAAATTGGATCGGGTTTTCTCCCATAACTAAGTGGAATTCTTTGTATTAGACTCTACAAAAGTACTTTAAAAAAAGAGACGAGCGCGGAATAAATGATGAATGGTTTAACCGTTTTTCCACATTAAGTGCAGATAGGTAAAAAAAAGGACTATTTACTCAAAAAACACTTTGATTGTCTGATAATACTGCCTTCTTTCATACCCCCCGCTAGCACCGGGAAATTCTCCTAGACCGAACAAGGGAGCAGCATGTCCTTTGTTCTGGGCAATCTCCAAGAATCCAGCTTCATTGAAAAAAGCAAGCTTTTCTCCATCCGGAACTTCTGCATAATGTTCGCTGATCCGGTCAATGAACTCATTCCTCAACAAGACAATCTTAAACCTCCTGCCTTGACGAGCTGATTCAAAATCCCTCAGTGTTATATTCAGGACAACATTCAGAAACCTGTCGATCATCAGAATTTGTCCTTCCAGGTAGTTCGGACCAACAAAAGGCCGCATAAGCTTCTTTTCGACTATTTTAACTTCCGGATCACCTATTTTAACCAATGGAAGTCCGCTCATAACCGCGGAAAATGATTCCATAAGCAAGGAAGCAAACAACCTAACTGACTTCTTCGACCCAGCCGGAACAGGAATGGCTACAACTTCATCAGGCATTCCATCCAACATCATCGTAATCAATCCGTTGTCTGGAATACCCAATAATTGGTTTTGATGCCTGACTAAAAGCAGGTGATCCCTATTGTTATCAAATGCATTTACAAGAACGAGGTGAAAAGTTTCAGGCGGGAAAGACGTGAAAATAGATTTGCAGACATACGCCGCATGCATGGAGTTGAATGGAATAATATCATGTGTTAGATCTACAAAGGTAAACCCCTCATTCAGTTTAAACAACTCGCCCTTAACAGCACCAACCATATGGTCAGCTGTTCCGAAATCTGATGTAAAGGTTAGCAAGGGCATGGGCGGTTGGGTTGATAATTGAGAGTTGAGCGTTAAGGCACTGCTATCCTTACTTTACCAGCGTCCCATTTCTAAAGTAAAACATCCTTACGAGTTTATCTGTTAGTGATGGAAAAAACTTATTTAGGAAAACAGTTTGTTTACCTTGGAATGTCATGACTACGGTTCTTTTTTTCTCTGCAATTCCTGCCATGATCAAATCTGCGCATCGAGCGGCACTCATCATTTTTTGTTCATCCATGGGGGTAGCCCCTTGCTGATTCCCTTCCTTATCAAGGGCACTGTAACGAATACGGGAAGCTGTGAAACCCGGACTAACCCACATCACATGTACTCCTTTATCAACCAACTCGGTTTTGATTGCCTCTAAAAATCCTTGTACAGCAAATTTGGAGGCAGAATACCCACTCCTGCCTGGCAATCCACGGTAACCGGCAATAGAAGAGACTCCAACAATAATCCCTTTGGACTTGATCAAATGCGGGAGTGCGAAAGAAGTACAATACAAAGTTCCATTGAAATTGACTTCCATCACTTTACGAATAACGGGAATCATGGTTCTACTCCCCTCTTCCAATAATCCCCGCATGGATATACCAGCATTATTAATTAGAATATCTATCCCGCCATACATGTTGACAACAGATTCAACCAGCCGCTGACAATCCTTCTCAACAGAGACGTCTGCATTAAGCACACAAAGGTTACTGCCTTTGGGCGCATCTGCTTCAAGGTCAAGAATCTTTGCCTGGTTTCGGCCACAGGTAACTACATTGGCACCCGCATGTAAATACTTCAATACAAGCTCCCTGCC
>Ga0079302_1000144_pt1 | contig 17243 bp, 16 predicted proteins | sample Wag4_2014_7_16_FD_75102 | JGI IMG/M metagenome (GOLD analysis project Ga0079302, IMG submission 75102) | Fresh water mixed with fracking chemicals microbial communities from Ohio, USA - Utica-2 Time Series FC 2014_7_16 | ecosystem: Engineered > Industrial production > Chemical products > Input... | reverse complement strand
AGCAGCTCGTCGCCTCTCGGCAACTCAGAAAACTTACATCACCGGTGGCTCTCGCCTCCCATGCTCTGCAAGCTGCGCTTGCCCTTCCGGTCCCGCGCAGTCCAAAACCATAACACGGGCTTGGTTGACCGATTCAGGCTGGGCTGGAGGGAGCAACCAGGGCCTCTCCCCAGGGGAGAAACAGGTCAAGGGTTTCGGGTCGATCCGCCGCGAGCACCGGGAAATCAGCCGCTGCCAGATCGGAGCCAGGAGCCAGGTGCTCCGGACTACCAGCCAGCCAGCGCAGGGGACACTGCAATTCGGAGAGCACCAACCAGGCGGCTGCCAGATCCCAGATCTTCGGGGTGGCCTCCAGCGCTGCCACGGTCTGCCCCATTGCCACACTGACCAGATTGAGGCTGGCCACCCCCAGCAGCCGGATCTTGCCGGGGAAACGCTGATGCGGCAGCTTCTGCAGCACGCCGATCGAGCGGCTGCACAGCGACGCACAGCCGGCTGGATGGCTGTCCCGGCTGGAGGGAGGCAGCAGTGGTTTGCCATTGCGCCAGGCCCCCTGGCCGCGGACCGCAATGATGCGCTGGCGCAGCGGCGGCACATCAAGAATCGCAAGCACCGGCACACCTTTCTCGAACCGGGCCAGGGAGATGGCCCAATAGGGGATGCCCGCGGCGAAATTGGTGGTGCCATCCAGGGGATCCACCACCCAGTAGGCCGGTGTGCCCGGCAGGTGCCGGTCACCCTCCTCGCTGAGCACTCCCTCGCCTGGATAGACCTCCGCCAGGCCCTGTACCAGGGTGGCGTCGCTCCAGCGATCGCAGGCCGTGATCAACGTGCCATCAGGCTTGAGATCGGAGATCGCGTGACCGAAATCGCTGCGCTGACGCTCCCCGACCCGGTCAAGCAGCTCCAGCAGGCGTGGATGGAGGTCGGCAACGGGAGGAGGGGCAACGGTCATCCGAGGTCCAGGGCCAGCACTTTGCTGAGACTTCTGCCCGTATCCTCTCTGAACTGGTGCAGATTGACCCGGCCCAGCACCGCAAGAGCTGCCAGCGCAACCAGCAGCTCCACGCCCAGCACCAAGACATAAGCAGGCAGAGGCGTGTCGCCGAGGTTGAGGCGCAGGGCAAGCCAGCGGCCCAGATCGAGCAGACCGCCGCCGAAGACCTTGCCCAGGGCGCGAGACATCGCCTGGGCCAGGCCCCAGACACCGACAAAGGTGCCGGCAGCCTGGGGCAGGGTGAGATCCAGCATCAGCACCAGAGCGCTGTTGGTGCCGATCCCCGCGGCCAGGCCAAAGAGCACCATCACCAAGCGCAACAGCGGCACCTGGCCGACAAAACCAGCCAGGATCAGCAGGCCCAGGCTGAGGGCGATGCAGCGGCAGCCAAGGCGGGCCGCAGCGAACTTGCCGAAGCGAGGCACAAGCCAGAGGCCGGCCAGGAGCAACCCCACCAGGGTGCCGATTCCCCAGAGTGCATTCAGCGAGGCCGTGGCAGCGATGGGCATGCCGAACACATCCGCCCCATAGCTCTCCAGGACTGGATCCTGCAGAAACAGGGCCAGAGTGAACAGGATCAGGAAGGCAAAAAAGATGCCGACCTGACGACTGGAGGTGATCAGGGTCCAGGCTTGACGCAGAGTGATTGCATCATCCCGGCGCGGTGCTTCCTCGCTGCCGGACGAAGGCGGTGCAGCGGCGGCGGGAGGTTCGGCTCCAAGCGTGGCGATCAGGGTCAGAACCATCACCGCCAGGGCCACCCCGGCCATGAACCGCAGGAGAGCAGGTTCAAGCACAGCCGGATCGGTCACACCATCGAGGCCGCGCAGAGCGATGGCGGTGGCGATCGCGCCGACGACGATCCCCACTGTGAGCAGACACCAGATGATGCCGACCGCCCGGGGCCGTTGCGCCTCCGACGTGCGATCGATCACCAGAGCCAGGTAGGGGGTGCTGGCCAGGGAGATGGCCAGGCCGTAAAGCGCAAAAAGACCGCAGAGCGCGGCGATCGAGCCCCAGAGCAAGGCTGGGTTGCCGGCATCAAGCTGTCGGCCAACGTGAAAGATCAACGGCACCGACAGCACCGCCAGCCCGCAGAACAGCATGGTGCCTGCCCAGATGTAGGGGAGACGATGCCGACCGGCGATCGGTCTGGCGTCGGAGAGCTGACCAAACAGGACACGGGCAGGGGAGACGAACTGCTCAAACGCCAGAGCCAGACCAACCAGCAGGGCGGGGAAGCCCAGTTCGCTGATCATCACCCGGTTCATCAGGCCGGCGAAGACCACCGCCAGACAGCCCAGGCAACCCTGGAACAGGCCCAGCCGCAGGGTTGCCACCAGGCCGAGCCCACCGGCCTGGCCAACTGGTTCGGCGTACGACGCCACAGGCGGGGATGGGGTCAATGGGAGCCCAGGCTTGGCATTCACACAGCACCCGGTGTACCGGCCCGACAGGCGGGCAGGAGGCGGGCGGGCTCAACCGGCACATCAGAGGCACCCACCGGCTTGACACCCGTCATGGACAGCGGGGGGCAGCTCACGATCTGATCGAGGCCGGTGCGCCGCCGCAGCTCGGCGAGGCGACGGTTGTAATCGGTGATCGCCGTGGAATATCGCACCTCCGCATTGGTGAGATCACGCTGGTTGTCGACCACTTCCCGCTGGGTGGTGACGCCTGCCTGAAAGCGCAGCCGAGCCAAGCGCAAGGACTCCCGCGACGAGATCACTTCGAGGGCGGTGGTGGTGATGTTGCGGTTGTTCTTCTCCAATTCATAGAAACTCTCCTCCACCTCCAGGCGAATGCCGTCGCGGCGCTGGGCGAAGCGGAAGCTGTTCTCCTGGGCCAGCTGGCGACTCTGGCGCGCCTGGGCTGCGGCAGCACCCCCATCGAACACATTCCAGGAGAAATTCAGGCCGATGGAAGCGTCATAACTCGCTCCTGAGAGCAGGTCGCGCCTGCCGAGCGAGGGCTGGTTGCCGTCGTACCAACCGGCATCCAGACCGGCAACGATATTGAGGAATGGCTGCACCTGGGCCAGGGAAGCATTGGCCTGGCTGTTGGCGATGGAGATATCGAGCAGCACCTGATCCAGCTCTTCGCGGAAGGCATAGGCGGCCACGATGCTCTCCTGCAGGCTGGGCTGCCAGACCCCCAGCACCCGGGAGGGGTCCTGGGCTGTGGGCGTCACAGACTGGGGTAAATCGAGCAGGGCTGCCAGGCTGCGCCGGGCCACCGCCTGCGCTGCAATGGAATTGGTGAGCAGCTGCTGATCGCGGGCCAGCTGGGTATCGGCCTCCAGCACCTCCAGCTTGGTGGCGACGCCGGCCTGGAAGCGGGCCTTGGCATCGCGCAGGCTCACCAGTGAAGCCCGCACCGATTCCTGGCCGATGCGCACCTGGTCGTCTGCCCGCTGCAGTTCGAAATAGGCCTGAGCTGCCTGCAGGCGCAGATCCCGCAGAGCGATCACATATTGATATTTAGCCCGTTCGAACTGGTCGCGTGCGGCGGCAATGGAGGGGTTGCGCTGGGGATTGATCAGGCTCCACTGGGCGGAGATCGCCAGCGCAGCCGCCCAGCGATCACCCTTCAGCACCTCGGTCGTGGTGCGCTTGGCCGGCTGGGGATCCGCCTCCGTCGGCGGCGGAGCGGAGCGGATGCGATTGCGCGTTTCGCTGTCGGTGTAGGTGGGGAAGCTGTCCCCCCGCAGATTGATCGTGGGGTACCACTGGGCGATCTGAGCGCGGAGATTGCTCTGGGCCTGATCAACCTGACTGGCGATCGCCTTGAGATTCGGATTGTTCACCTCGGCCAGATTTTCGACCTGGGCCAACGACAGAGGGCGCAGCTCGCGGATCTGCACCTGGGCTGGATTGATGGGCAGGGCCAGGGAATCCGGGGCCGGCAGGTTCTCGACTGCGGGCGCCAGCTGGGTGGCGGCAGGGGCGACCAGCTTCGGATTGACCCGAGGCCGCTGGCCCTTCACCTGCGGGGCCAGGGGAACCGCGGCAGCGGATGGGAGGGTCTGGGTTGCGGGCTGGGACTGCTCAGCCGATGCGGACGCCGGCGGCGCCGTGGATTCGGCTGCAGGGGGAGCCTGTTCTGGAGGGGCGGAGGACTGGGCGAGCGCTCCGGCAGGCTGAAAGGACAACCCCAGCATGCTCAGCAGGGCCAGTCGGGTAGCAATCACGGACACGCCTTGCTGGAAGCTTGTGGGCGGAGTTTAAGGACCTGGCGCCGTCTCTCCAGTGCAAGCGGTCACCAGATCCGCCGCACCCTGCAGCAACCGGATCGGCACGGGCAGGCGAGCCTCCAGCTCCTCCAGGCGCAGGTCATCGAGGAACACGGGCTCACCCTGACGCAGCATCACCGCCGGCAGCAGCAGGGCGTCGCCGAGATCGCAGTCGGCCAGGCCCTCCAGCAGATCCGCCCCGGTGAGCAGGCCGGTCACCACCTGATCCTGCCCCCAATAAGGGCTGGGCAGCCCGTGCAGGATCAGCTCCAGCCCCTCCACCCGGTTGAGGCGGGCCACCACCGGCATGAGCGCTTCCGCCACAAGGCGGCCCACCACCCAGCTCAGCCGCCGCGGCTGCTCGAGCCGGGCGGGCAGCGCCGCGGTGGCCTGCTCCAGCTCCTCCAGAAAGGCCCGGATACTGCCGACACCATTCTCCTGCTGGGGCAGATCCTCATAGGTGTGCCGGGGAGGGAGCGGCAGACCGGCAATCAGGTACCACTCATCGGAAAGCCAGGCAAAGCGACTGCCCAGTTGCCGCTGAAACTCAGCCTGGAGCGGTTCCACCCGTTCCAGCACCGCCCTGGCGGCTGGGCGATCGACGGGCACGAGACCATCGGCGGCGGGGCGGAAACGGGTCAGTCCCACCGGCACCACCGCCGCAGAGAGCACCGCCGGCCAGTCACCGCCGGCGAAGCCGGCCAGGTCCCGCAGGGTGCGCTCCAGGGCCGCTCCATCGTTCAGGCCTGGGCAGACCACCACCTGGGCATGAATCTGCAGATTGCGCGCATCGAACCAGCGCAGCTGCTCCAGCAGCAGCCCGGCCCGGGGATTGACCAGCAGACGGCTGCGCAGCTCCGGGTCGGTGGCATGCACGGAGACAAACAGAGGGGAGAGGCGCTGCGTCTCGATCCGCTGCCAATCGGCCTCGGTGAGATTGGTGAGGGTGAGGTAGGAGCCGTAAAGGAAGCTGAGGCGATAGTCGTCGTCCTTGAGGTAGAGGCTGCGGCGCCTGCCGGGGGGCTGCTGATCAATGAAGCAGAACGGACAGGCGTTGTTGCACTGCCTGAGCCCGTCAAACAGGGCCTCGGTGAAGCCCAGGCCAAGGCCGTCGTCGAGATCCTTTTCCAGCTCGATCGTGTGCAGGGTGCCATCGGGGTCCTCCACCTCCAGCACCAGCTCCTCCTCACCCACCAGCACCTGCAAGTCGATCAGATCGCGGGGGCGCTGGCCGTTGATGCTGAGCAGGCGATCACCGGGCTGAAAGCCCAGCTCTTCACCGATGGAGCCCGGTTCCACCGTGGCGACCACCGCCGGCAGGGGCAGGCGTGGGGCCGGGCCAGCCGCGTCAGCGGCAACGGCGATGCCGGCGGAGGGTTCGTTCCACATGGCGGAGAGCCGGCTGAGGGCGGACGGGCAGCGGGTGCTACCCCACCACTGTGGCGCGCACTCCGATCAGGATCGCCAGACCGAACACCAGGCGATAGACGACGAACACCCAGGTGCTGTGACGCTGGAGGAAGCGCAGCAGCCAGGCGATCGCCAGCCAGGAGACCACCGCCGCCGCCACGATCCCCACCAGCATCGGCACCAGCCCGCCGTTGGCCGGCGAGGCGATGGCGTCCTTGAGCTGGACCACGCCCGCGAGGGTGATGGCGGGAACGCCCAGCAGAAACGAGAACCGGGCGGCGGCGGGGCGCTGCCAGCCATCAAACAGCGATGCGGTGAGGGTGCTGCCGGAGCGGGAAACCCCGGGCACCAGAGCCAGGGCCTGGGCCAGGCCCACCAGCAGACCATCGCGGGGCTGGACCTGATCGAGCTGCCTTCGCCGCTGGCCGACCAGTTCAGCCAGCGCCAGCAGCAGGGCCATCACGATCGAAACCACGGCGATGGAGGTCAGGCTGCGCAGGGGGGAATGGTCGTAATCGGGAACGAAGCGCTTGATCGCCAGACCCGCCAGCACGATCGGCACCGTGCCGAGGGCGATGGCCACCCCGAGCCGTGCCTCCGGATCCCGCCACTGGCCATGGCGGCAGGCCCGCACCACGCCCTTGAGCACCTGAGCGAGATCGTGGCGGAAGTAGCCAATCACAGCGGCGATGCTGCCCAGCTGAATCACAGCGATCACCGCCACGCCCGGATCGCCCCAACCCAGCAGCATCGGCACCACCTGGACGTGGGCGGTGCTGCTGATCGGCAGAAACTCGGTGAGCCCCTGCACCACACCCAGCACGAGGGCCCGCCAACAGGCCTCCAGCAGGGGCAGCTGCTGACTGGAAAATGCCGCTGCCCCAGCGGTGGCGACATGGAAGACAACACTGAACACGAGCAGCGGCGGCGCGACGCCGCCTGACGCTATGGCGCCGCGGCGCCGCCACAACCTTTAAGGTTGCATACCTTTCTTCACAGGCCGGGTGATCGGGGCCAGTCCAAGCACGCTGCCAGCTCCCAGCAGGCTGGCAGCCAAAACAATCTCCTTTACCCAGCCGGCGGTCGCCGGCTGGGTAAAGGAGCAGGTGATGGCGGCTCTGCTGGTGATCGTGCCCGTGTTCATCCAGGCGCCCTGGGTGCGCCAGGCCCCCTTCGGTGCCGCCCTGTTCACGGTGGTGCTGCTGAGCGCTGGCCTGGTTGCGGCCAACTCGGCCAACCGAAACCTGCAGCGCAGCGGCGAACTGTTGGTGGGTTTCAGCGGCAGCTGGCTGGCTGGGGCCCTGTTCTGGGGATGGGCCAGCCAGCACCCGATCTGCCACCTGCCGGTCGAGGCCTTCGCCCTGCCCCTGGCCCTGGCCGGGCTGGGCAGCCGCTGGCGCCTGGCCTGCGGTTTCTACCTCGGCTCACTGCTGGGTACCGCCGCCACGGATGCGGCGATCGCCGCCTGCCACCTGATGCAATTCTGGCCTGACGTTCTGCTCGGTGATCCACAGCAGGCCGAGGTCTTGCTGCGGCTGGCGGCGCAGCGGCTGCTCCAGCCGGGCTCGATCCTGATCCTCTGCGGCTTCGCCCTGGCCCTCGGCCTGCTGAGCCGCTGGCTCTGGCACCGGGGCGAGGCGGCTCGGATCGCGGCCACAGCCCTGGGCACCACCCTGGTGGTGGATGGATTGTTCGTGGTTGCGGCCCTGGCCGCTCCGCATCTCAGCGGCCTGATCTGAAGAACTGCGACCGCTGGCCGCGTTGCTCCCAGGCCGCCAGGGGCCCTTCTGTAGCGTTGGTGGCCTGGTGCCCTGTTCACCAGACCCCATCCCGCTCGGAGTGATGTGATGAAACGGCTGGTTGCCTGGCTGATGAGTGGCGTTCTGCTGGCCGGCCTGCTGATAACGCTGGTCCTGCCCCCTGCCGTTCACGCCGCCGACCTGCGGAATCTCGCCGACGACAAGATCGCCGAGCGCGGCAACAAGGTCGATCTGAACAACAGTTCGGTGCGCCGATTCCAGGAGTTTCCCGGCATGTATCCCACCCTCGCCGGCAAGATCGTGCTGGGCGGTCCCTACAGCGACGTCGATGACGTTCTCGATCTCGACCTGACCGATCGCCAGAGAGAGCTGTTCAACAAATACAAGGACAACTTCACCGTCACCCCCCCGGCCATCGCTCTGAACGAGGGATTTGACCGGATCAACGACGGTCAGTACCGCTGATCCCTGTCCCTAAGCTCGCCGAGCCGTTGCCAGCCGTCGGGCCCACCGGCGGCTTTTTGATGCCGGCGCTGCCGCCGGAGGATGCCCACCGCGATGGCAGCTGAACAGACCGATCAGCCTGGACCCGACAGCCCGCCATCGGGCTCGATCTGGACTGAGTCGCTGCGCAGACCCTGGGATGTGGTGGTGGTGGGCAGCGGTGCTGCCGGCCTGATGGCCTGCCTCGAGTTGCCAGCCCACCTGCGGGTGCTGTTGCTCAGCAAGGAACAACAGCCCCGCTCAGCGAGCCGCTGGGCGCAGGGGGGCATCGCCGCGGTGACGACGGCGGAGGACAGCTTCGCCAGCCATGTGCACGACACCCTGGTGGCCGGGGCGGGCCTGTGCAATCGCGACGCGGTGGAGCTCCTGGTACGCGAAGCGCCGCACTGCGTTGCGCGGCTGCTGGAGCTCGGCATGGCCTTCGACCGGGATGGCGCCGCCCTGAGCACGACCCTGGAGGCGGCCCACAGCCACCGCCGGGTGTTGCATGCCCAGGACCGCACGGGGGGCGCCCTGGTGGAAGCCCTGGAGCGGGAGGTGCGGCGCCGGCCCGGTCTGATGCAGCGGGATGGGGCCCTGGTTCTGCAGATGTGGATCGAAGCCGGACGCTGCCGGGGGCTGCAACTGCTGCTCGATGGTGAAATCGGCTGGCTGTCATGCCGCGCAGTGGTACTGGCCACAGGGGGGGGCGGTCATCTGTTCGCCCACACCACCAATCCGGCCCAGGCCAGCGGCGATGGCGTGGCAATGGCCTGGCAGGCCGGCGCCCGGCTCCAGGATCTGGAATTCGTTCAGTTCCATCCCACGGCGTTGATGCTGCCAGGCGCCCCCCACTTCCTGATCTCGGAAGCGGTGCGGGGGGAGGGCGCACGTCTGCAGGATCGGACCGGCGCCAGTCCGGTGGCGGCCCTGCGCGGGGGGGACCTCGCCCCGCGCGATCAGGTGAGCCGGGTTCTGGCGCAGACCATGCAACGCCAGCAGGTGAACCACCTCTGGCTCGACCTCAGGCCGGTGGGCACGGAACGACTGGAGCGCCAGTTCCCGACCATCCTCGGCCGCTGCCGGGAGTTCGGCCTGGAACCGACCCGGGAACCCCTGCCCGTGGCACCTGCGGCCCACTACTGGATGGGGGGCGTGGCCACCGGCCTGGATGCCGCCACCAGCGTGCCCGGCATCTACGCCGTGGGCGAGGTGGCCTGCACCGGTGTGCATGGCGCCAACCGTCTCGCCAGCAATTCGCTGATGGAGTGCCTGGTCTTCGCCAGACAGCTGCAGCACCTGCAGCTGCAGCCCGCTGGCGCCGCACCCCAGTCGTGCTCACTGCGACGTCTGGATGTTGATTCAGCATCCGGGCCGCGACTGCGTGCGGGGATCGCAGCCCTGCGGGATCTGTGCTGGCGCGTGGCGGGGGTGGAACGGTCGGGTCATCAGCTGGGCCTGGCCCTTGGCCTGGTGCGCCGCCAGCGGCAGGAGGTTGAAACGGATCCGGGCCTGCGCCTGGTCAAGGCGCTGCCGAAGGGTGATCGCCTGATCCTCACAGCTGAGCAGGCCGAGCATGTCGCCGCCCTGCAGGAGTGGCAGCAGCGTCTCACCCTGGCGGATCTGCTGATCGAAGCGGCGTTGTTCCGCCGGGAGAGCCGGGGAGGCCACTTCCGCACAGATGCCCCATCGGCCCAGCCGTTCTGGCTCCGCCACAGCTGTCAGGCACAGGGCATGGCCATCCAGACCACAGCCGTGCGTTGACGCAGGCCAGATGGTCGGCGCGGCGGCGACGGAGACCAGTCAGGGCTTGAAGCCGCTGAGCTGGGCCAGCTGCTCCAGGCTCTTCACTCCCGAATCGAGACGACCGTTGATCTCCCAGCTGGGGAAGCCCTCCAGGCCCTTGGTGTCACAGAGCTGCTTCTGACTGTTGCGGCCATCCGGGGCACACTCGACGATCGTGAGCACAGCGGTGGCCTGCTTGCCGAACAGTTGCTTCTGTTCGTGGCAGTGGGGGCACCACCAGGCCGAATACATCACAGCACCCTTGGCCTTGAGATGCTCCGCCAGGGCCAGTGCTGCCGGAGTGCTGGACGTGGTGACGGCTGGAGGTGTGCCGGCGCGGGCAAGCGCATCGGGGCGATCCACGGCTGCCGCCCAGCCCAGACCGGCCAGAGCCACAACCAGGGCCAGCAGCACAACCCGGAAGAGGAGCTGACCCCGATCCGGCCACTCACCGCCCACCAGGCTGAGCACGAACAGGGTCAGGCTGAGCACCGCTGAGAGCACGCAGAAGAAGCAGAAGGCCTGGATCTTCAGCACCATCACGCCCATCAGCACCAGGCTGAACACCGCCATGCCGGTGCTGAGCAGCAGCAGCCCCCACCAGCTGAGGGTCGCCAGGCGGGTACGCACCTCCCCCCGCAGCACCAGCGGCAGCAGAGCCAACAGCAGGATCGCCGCATAGGCCAGCAACCCATAGAGGGACAGGGGCTGGCCGAACAGCGTTCCCCATGGACTGGACAGGACCTTGTCGCAAGCCTCGGCACCCCCCGGGCAGCTGAGATTGCCGAGGACTCCCCAGCGCTTGAGCGTGATTGATCCAGTATCGATCACACCGATGGTGGCCAGAACGGCCATCACGACCCGCAACCAGCGGTTGCCGGTATCGCCGCGGCGGCGGCTGGAGCTGAGGCGCTCGCTGAGGCGGCTGGACGTCACGGGCATCGGGCGATGGCTGGATTCTCGCAGCAACCGGTGGGCCGCGCCGGCTTGGCGGGTGCGGCGCGGGCCCATAGGGTGGAAGGTCGACCTGCAGCCGCCCCAGCCCGAGCCCATGACCAAGCCCACCGTGGCCTTCGCCCATCTCGGCTGCGAGAAGAACCGGGTGGATACCGAGCACATGCTCGGACTGCTGGCCGAGGCCGGTTACGGGGTGAGCGCCGATGAAAGCGACGCCAGCGTGGTGGTGGTGAATACCTGCAGCTTCATCCAGGACGCCCGCCAGGAGTCGGTGCGCACCCTGGTGGAGCTGGCGGAGCAGGGCAAGGAGCTGATCATTGCCGGCTGCCTCGCCCAGCACTTCCAGGAGGAACTGCTCGAAAGCTTGCCGGAAGCCAGGGCGATCGTGGGAACCGGCGACTACCAGCACATCGTGAGCGTGCTGGAGCGGGTGGCAGCCGGCGAGCGGGTGAACCAGGTGAGCGCCACTCCCACCTTCGTGGCCGATGAGCACCTGCCCCGCTACCGGACCACCAGCGAGGCGGTGGCCTACCTGAAAGTGGCGGAAGGCTGCGACTATCGCTGCGCCTTCTGCATCATTCCCCACCTGCGCGGCGACCAGCGCTCGCGCACAATCGACAGCATCGTGGCGGAAGCCAGGCAACTTCAGGCCCAGGGGGTGCAGGAGCTGGTGCTGATCAGCCAGATCACCACCAACTACGGCCTGGATCTGACCGGGAAGCCCCAGCTGGCGGAGTTGCTTCGCGCCCTCGGGGAGGTGGAGATCCCCTGGATCCGGGTGCACTACGCCTACCCCACCGGCCTGACAGCGGAGGTGCTGGCGGCCTACAGGGACGTGCCCAACGTGCTGCCCTACCTGGATCTGCCGCTGCAGCACAGTCATCCGGACGTGCTGCGGGCGATGAACCGGCCCTGGCAGGCCGATGTGACCAGCGGCGTGCTCCGCCGCATTCGCGAACAACTGCCCGATGCCGTGCTGCGCACCACCTTCATCGTCGGTTTTCCTGGCGAAACCGAAGCGCACTTCCAGCACCTGCTCGACTTCGTGAGCGAGCAACGCTTCGATCATGTGGGGGTGTTCACCTTCTCGCCGGAGGAGGGCACCCCCGCTGCCGAACTCCCGGATCAGGTGCCCCACACGGAGGCGCTGGCGCGCAAGGACCGGCTGATGGCCCTGCAGCAGCCGATCGCGGCCGAACGCAACGCCGCCTGGGTAGGCCGCATCGTCGATGTGCTGATCGAGCAGGAAAACCCAGCCACCGGTGAGATGCGGGGACGCTGTGCCCGGTTCGCTCCCGATGTGGACGGGGAGGTGCTGGTGAAACCGGGCATCGGTGGCTTGTGCGCCGCCCCGGGAACGCTGGTGCCGGTGCGGATCACCGCTGCCGACACCTACGACCTGATCGGAGAGGTGGTGGGCGCCAAGGCGATGGTGGGCGACGCCCTGCAGGCGCTCAGATCAACTTGATGCCGCGCAGCACCAGCGATGCGGCCAGGGCTGCCACCAGACCACCGCCCACCAGACCGAGATAGATCGCCACGCCCATGAAAGCTGCTGTTTGAAGGTCAAGCCATTACAGCAGAAGCGACGCCCCCGGGCCCAGCACCACGAAGACCGGACTAAATTGATCGCCTACAGGTCATCCCAGGAGCTGCGCAAGCGTTCTGGTCGCCTTCCCACCGAGGCCGTACGTGCGCACCCTGTTCATTTATCCGGAATTCCCGAAAACCTTCTGGAGTTACGAAAAGATCCTGGAGCTGATCGACCGCAAGGTGCTGCTGCCGCCCCTCGGGCTGTTGACCGTGGCGGCCCTGTTGCCCCAGAGCTGGGAGATGAAGCTCGTCGATCGCAACGTGCGCGAGGTGCGCGAAGAGGAATGGGCCTGGGCCGAGCTGGTGGTGATCTCCGGGATGATTGTGCAGAAGGCCGACATGGCCGAGCAGATCGCCCGCGCCAAGACCCGCGGTCTGCCTGTGGCGGTGGGGGGCCCCTTCGCCAGCTCCACCCCGGATGCTCCGGAGCTGGATCAGGCTGATTTCAAGGTGCTGGACGAAGGCGAAATCACCTTGCCCCTGTTCGTCGATGCACTGGAGCGGGGTGAAACGGCTGGCCGCTTCACGGCCGACGGGGTGAAGCCGGATGTGACCTCCACACCCGTGCCGCGCTACGACCTGCTCGAACTCGATGCCTATTCGGAGATGTCGGTGCAGTTCTCGCGGGGCTGCCCGTTCAACTGCGAATTCTGCGACATCATCGTGCTTTACGGGCGCAAGCCGCGCACCAAGACCCCCGAGCAGCTGATCGCCGAACTCCAGCGCCTGTACGACCTGGGCTGGCGGCGCTCGGTGTTCCTGGTGGATGACAACTTCATCGGCAACAAGCGCAACGTGAAACTGCTGCTGCCCGCCCTGCGGCAGTGGCAGATCGATCACCGCTATCCGTTCAGCTTCGCAACCGAGGCCTCGGTGGATCTGGCGGCCGATCAGGAGCTGATGGACCTGATGACGGAATGCCGTTTCGAGAGCGTGTTCCTGGGCATTGAAACGCCGGACGCCGCCAGTCTGGAAACCGCCCGAAAAGTGCAGAACACCCGCAGCTCCCTGGAGGATTCCGTCGAGAAGATCACCGCCAGCGGCCTGCGGGTGATGGCCGGCTTCATCATCGGCTTCGACGGCGAGCAACGCGGCGCTGGCAACCGGATCGTGGAGTTCGTGACCCGCACCGGAATTCCCCACGCCATGATGGGCATGCTCCAGGCTCTTCCCAATACCGCGATGTGGACGCGGTTGGAGCAGGAAGGCCGCCTGATCCAGGACAGCGCCTCGGCCAAGGGGGTGAACCAGACCAACCTGCTGAACTTCGTGCCGACCCGGCCGATCCAGGACATCGCCACTGAGTACATGGAGGCGTTCTCGGCGCTGTACGAGCCCAACGCCTACATTGATCGCGTTTATAGCTACTTCCTGAAACTACCTCCACAGCGCTACAAGCAAATCCTGAAAACGCTGCCGGCCGAGCAGGACTCCGGCCTGTCAGGGAGCGGATTGGCGGTTTCTCTCCCTGCCCCTGGCAAAAAAGGAATGTCCTGGGTGGATCTGCGTGCCCTGGCGATCGTGGTGTGGCGCCAGGGGATCAAGCGCAACACCCGGCTGCGCTTCTGGCGGGCCCTGGCCGGCATGTGGCGCCACAACCCAGCCCGCTTCAAGGGTTTCATCTCGATCCTGGCCCACAGCGAGCACTTCCTGGAGTACAGGCAAATCGTGCGCCGCGAGATCGAGGAGCAGATCGCCGGCCTGCCACCGGACCCTTCCCATTCCCTGATGGTGGCTCCACCCCAGATGGTGGCCAGCTAAGTCCCCCGTGGGTCTGGGCGTGTCGCCGTTCAGTCCTGAACGTAAGTGGCACCGGATTCCAGGGCCGCCTCCGCCTTCTGCAGCTCCCGGCCCAGGTACAGGGCATGGTCAAGACGGCTGATCGGATGGGGGCCCGGGCCCTCGCAGAGGGCCATGCCCAGCTCCTTGGCGCTGCGGCCGCGGTACCGCGCCAGGGGGCTGCGGGGACCGGCGCCGCGGCAACTGATCACAGCGCCGGTGTCGGGATCGGTGGCCAGGCCGCGCTCGTCAACGCCGTTGGCGTAGTGCTCCGCAACCAGTTCACCCGTGTCACGGTCGAGCTTGATCAGGAAATAACCCGCCGGGTCGAGGGCGATGAAGCGCTGGGAGAGCTGGTCATCGAGCTCACGCCGCTGGGTCGGGTGCAGGGGTTGGGGCATGGAGGGGATCGTAGGAAGCGGTGAAGGGCAGCTCGGCGTTGATCGCCTCGATCTCCCGGGTCATCTCGGCATTGGCCCCCGGCAACCAATCGCGCAGGATCGCCGCGAAACGGGCGTCGCTCCAGCGGTGCAGGCTCACCCGCGGCTGGGCGACGAAGCCCCGGCGGCGCTTGTGGCTGCCGCCGGCGCCTGGATCGAAATGGCGGATGCCGTTGGCGATCGCCCAGTCGATCGGCGCGTAGTAGCACACCTCAAAGTGCAGACAGTCGATCTCCTCATCGCTGCCCCAGTAACGGCCCCAGAGGTGATCCCCCCCGCGCACGCACAGCGACATGGCCACGGGCTCGGCGGGATCGCCGCGGTGGGCGCTGAACAGCACAAGGTGGCGGCGCAGGGCCGGATCGCTTGCCAGGGCCGCGAAGAACTCCTCACTGAGGTACTTGCTCCCCCAGGGCCCCCAACGGGCGCAGTGCTGGTCGTAAAACGCGTGCATACGGCCCACCAGCGCCGGCGCGATCGCCTCCCCCACCAGCGGCTGCACCGCCAGGCCAGCGGCGGCCACCGCCTTGCGCTCCCGCTTGATGTTGCGCCGCTGGTTGGCGTTGAAGCTGGCCAGGTAGTCCTCGAAATCAGCATGTCCCGGATTGTTCCACTGGCTCTGCTGGTTCACCCAGGCGGCGCAGCCGGCCGCCTCGGCCAGGGGCTGCCAGGCCGGATCCACGTAGAGGAAGTTGCAGCTGAGGATGCGGTGCTCACGGCAGAACCCATCGATCAGCTCCAGCAGCAGGGCGGTGAGGGAGGCGGCATCCTCAGCGGCATCGATCAGGAACCGGTAGCCCTGCACGGGGCTCACCGGACTCATGCCCACCAACTTGGGGTAGTAGCGCAGACCAAGCTGGCCGGCGAGCTGGGCGAAGCTCTGGTCGAAGACGAATTCGCCGTAGCTGTGACCCTTGAGGTACAGGGGGGCCACCGCAATCAGCTGCTCCCCGCGCCAGAGGGAGAGGTGACAATCCTGCCAGCCCTGGCGCGGCACGATGCTGCCGCTGGCCTCCAGCTGCCGCAGCCAACGCCAGCTGTAGAAAGGCGATGCATCGCGATGGCCGGCCTCCAGCAGGCCATCCCAGACCGGCTCCGGAAGTTCCGCCAGAGAGTGATGCCAGCGGGCTAGCAGCTCGGCCATGGCCGCAAAGGCGGTATGCAGCAAACTAACCAGTCTGATCCGGTGCCGTGATCGCCATGGATGGCCGCCCCCACCGGGCCCCGGGCGCGAGCCCTCTGCTGGCTCTGGTGCTGGCTCTTGCAACACTGCTGCCACAGCCAGCCGCCCGAGCCGGGTTGTGGCGGCCGCTGCTTGATCTGATGCGGCCGCAGCTGGAGCAGCGACTCACGGCGATCTGCGTGGAGGCGGTTGCCGACCGACAGCCGGTCCTTGCCAGCCAGCTGGAAAAGCCCTGCAACCAGCTGGCCGCCTCCGCCAGCCGCTGTCTGGTGAAGGAGACCGATGCCAGCGGCAAGGGCCTGGCGGTGCTCGGGGAGCTGCTGCAGAAGGAGCTGGGTCCGGAGGGGGAGCGGATCGTGAAGCGCTGTGTGGCCCGTCAGCTGGGGCTGCCGGCCACCAGCTTCGATGCCATCCCGCTGCGCCAGCTCACCCAACGGTTCAGTGGCCGGCGCCCCTAAGCCGGCAGACGCCGCTGCTCGGCCCGGGACCGGCTGTAGCGCAGCAACAGCTCCCCATCGCCCAGCTGCCGCTGTTCGAGCAGCCGCCAGCGGCCCGGATCGAGCCGCGTGTCAACCGGACACCAGCTGTGCGCCCCGCCCAGCAGCAGCGGACAGAGTGTCAGCTGCAGTTCATCCACCAGCTCGGCCGCCAGCAGCTGGCCGGCGAGATCGGCACCACCGAGCAGCACCAGCCGCTCCAGCCCGGCGCCGGCCAGATCGTCCAGCAGAGCGCGCCAGTGGCGGAAGGCCACCAGGCGATCGAAACAGGCTGGGAAGGGGTGATCCGATGGCGATTGAGCATCCAGCGGCGGCAGAGGATCCGGCCGCAGCCACCAGCGGCTGAGGGGCTGACGCCAGAACGGTAACGCTGCCGGCAGAAGGCCCGAGCGGCTGACCACCAGGGCCGTGGGCTGGTCATCGCGGCCCTGGTGGCGGCGCTGCTCCAGCAGGTCAGCGGCCCGGATCAGGCAGGTGGTGCCATGGCGCCGCAGAGTCTCAGCGCCAAGCATGGCGCCGTCGGCCCAGGCCAGCGCCTCCTCCAGGGCCCGGCGATCGCCGGATCCACCCAGCTGGGCAGCGCCGCCCTCCGCAGGGGCGAGCCGGCCATCGAGGCTGATCGCCAGCACCAGCCGCAGGCGGACGGATTCAGCCAGCGATCAGCGCCTCCAGGGCAGCAGGGGCCATCTCCAGCCGAGGCACCTCGGCGAACACCTCTGCAGCGTTGTTCGGACTCTCCTGCAGGCGCACCTTGTGCAAGCGGGCCCCAAGGCCGGCAATCGGGCCGGTCAACAGATCCGCGATGTGCAAGGCAATGTTCTCGGCCGTGGGCACCGTTGCGGCGAAATGCTCCACGTCCTTGTTGAGGAAGGTGTGGTCGAAGGGCTCCACCACCAGATCCTCCACAAGCCGCTGCAGCGCCGCTAGATCACACACCATGCCGGTGCGAGGTTCGATCGCACCCCGCACCGTCACGTCGAGCAGGTAGTTGTGACCATGCCCGTGCGGGCGGGCGCACTTGCCGTAGATCACTTCGTTCTCCGCCTGGCTGAGTTCGGGCCGGGCCAGCCGGTGGGCCGCGGCGAAGTGGGTGCGGATCGACAGGAAGGCTTCCATCGGAGCTGGTG
>Ga0079302_1000140_pt1 | contig 17452 bp, 16 predicted proteins | sample Wag4_2014_7_16_FD_75102 | JGI IMG/M metagenome (GOLD analysis project Ga0079302, IMG submission 75102) | Fresh water mixed with fracking chemicals microbial communities from Ohio, USA - Utica-2 Time Series FC 2014_7_16 | ecosystem: Engineered > Industrial production > Chemical products > Input... | reverse complement strand
CCAATAAGACTTACCGCTTGGGCATTAGGCGCCCAGACCGAGAAGGCGGTTCCAAGCAAAAGACCATCTCTATCGCGCAGTACATGCGCGCCAAGTGCTTGCCAAAGCTTTTCGTGGCGGCCCTCATTGATGAGGTGGAAATCAAGTTCGCCTAAAGTTGAATGCGGATTGATAAAGGTGGGGCTATTGAGCGTTGTTGTCTCTGACTTACTAGAGGTCTTTCTCTGTTTCAAGCGCGAGAGGAAAGACATGGTGAGATTCTAAAGCTTTACTTTTGCAATGTGAATGACTTTGCCAGATAACCTTGTTGGATCTAGACGAATATATGTCTCACGAGCCCATTGATAACTCTTGCCATCCATTAAATCTGTAACGCCAAAGCTTTCAGCGGTTAGGCCAAGTACTGCTAGATCCCAATAAACCGTGGTTTCCTGTGCAAAGCTTGGGTCAAGGTTGACCACGATAAGAAGCAAGTTATCGCCATCTCTCTTTGAGTAAGCCAAAATCTGGGTATTTTCGCAGTGATGAAAGCGCAGATTGCGAAGGCGCTGTAGAGCTATGTTTTCGCGACGAATTTTATTGAGAGTTGTTATAAACGGCGCTAGTGTCAACTGCTTCTTTTCGGCAGCATCCCAATCTCGTATTTTAATTTCGTACTTTTCTGAGTCGAGATATTCTTCGCCACCTTCACGTAATGCGCGATGCTCGTAAAGTTCATAGCCGGCATACATTCCCCATGATGGAGTAAGCGTGGCCGCAAGCGCCGCACGAATTGCAAAAATCGCAGGATTACCTGTTTGCAAATGGCTTGGCAAAATATCTGGAGTATTAACCCAGAAATTAGGGCGGAAGAAAGCGCTGGTCTGCTCGGCAACCTCTCTGCCGTAATCCATGAGCTCTTCCTTTGAAGTTCGCCAAGTGAAGTAGGTATAAGACTGGTGGAAGCCCGCCATACCGAGGGCATGCATCATCGCTGGCTTGGTAAATGCCTCTGCCAAGAAAATAACCTGCGGTGATTCATTTCGAATTATCTTTGTAAGGTCTGCCCAGAAATGAACTGGCTTGGTGTGCGGATTATCAACTCGGAATATTGAGACACCCTTAGAAATCCAGAAACGTAAGGTCTTTATTGATTCATCAAGTATGCCTTGGTAATCATTATCGAAGTTAATAGGATAAATATCTTGGTATTTCTTTGGTGGGTTCTCAGCATATGCAATCGTGCCATCGATGCGGTGGCTAAAGAACTCAGGGTGTTCTTCTACCCAAGGATGATCTGGTGATGCTTGCAGTGCAAAGTCGAGGGCAACAGAGATTCCATTCTTTTTGGCAACCTTGAGAAAATCTTCGAAATCTTCGATGGTGCCGAGCTCAGGATTTACAGACATATGCCCGCCAGATTTATTTCCGATTGCCCAAGGAACTCCGGGATCAGATTCTGTTGGGGTGAGAGAGTTATTGCGTCCTTTGCGGTGTGAATTACCAATCGGATGAATAGGAGGCAGATATAGAACATCGAATCCCATAGCAGCAACGGCAGGTATTCGCTTTGCTGCGGTTTTAAATGTTCCACTGGTAATTGAGCTATCGCGATTTAGGATGGCACCTTCGCTACGTGGGAAGAATTCATACCAAGAGCCAATGAGTGCACGCGGGTAATCTGCGCGGATTGGGTACTTTCTTGTCAGCGAGGAGAGGCGTCGAATGGGATGGGTTTCAAGAAATTCGCTAACGGAGCTCTCAGATGCATATCTGAATCTTTCGAGAGCGCTTAACTTCTTATCTTCTAAAGCTGCAAGCGCCTTCTTCAGGGCAGACTTTGCAGCAGAATCGACAGAGATGAGCTCCTTCAACAAAGCTGCTCCAGTGTCACACATCAGTTCTGCTTCGACACCAGCGTTTATCTTGATCTGCGCATCATGTAACCAAGTGGCTAAGGGATGGTCATAACTCTCAATTGCAAATGTGTAATCACCTACTGCAGGAAGACTGATATCAGCTGCATATCGATCGCCACCTTGCCAGAGAAGATGCATTTGCTGACGTGATATTTCGATGCCGTCTGCAGAGTAAAGAATTACATCGGCGCCTAGGGCATCGTGGCCTTCGCGGAAAATTGTTGCAGAGACTGAGATTAATTCATGTGCGATTGCTTTGACAGGTACAAAATCTCCCCCAAAGAAAACTGTGGGGGAGATATCTGTTACTGGAATTCGATTAATCAGCCTGATCCTTCAGTATTTCCTGCATCTGCCGCTGTGACATCATCGATACGATACTTCGAAATTGCCTCACTTACTAGAGATTCTTTAATATCTCCAGATTGCGCGAGCTCAGCTAAGGTAGCGACAACAATTGATTCAGCATCGACTTTAAAGTGACGACGGAGCGCACCGCGAGTATCAGATAATCCAAAGCCATCGGTTCCGAGTGATTTAAATCGATTAGGAACCCATGGAGCAATCTGATCTTGGACAGCGCGCATAAAGTCAGAGACCGCAATGACAGGACCATCACTTCCTGCAAGCTTTGAAGTTATATATGCGCTCTGCTTCTGGTTTGGATGGAGCAAGTTATGGCTATCGATTGCAAGTCCATCGCGGCGAAGTTCATTCCATGAAGTGACAGACCAGACCGATGCGGATACACCCCAATCATCCTGGAGAAGTTGTTGCGCCTTAAGGGCCCAATTAACTCCAACGCCTGAGGCAAGAATCTGCGCAGTTTTCTTGCGCTTCTTCTTTCCTGGAGACAAGAGATAGATACCACGCAAGAGACCATCAACATCGAGGTTATCTGGTTCTGCTGGCTGCATATATGGCTCGTTATAGACGGTGAGGTAGTAGTAAATATTTTCGCTATTCGGACCATACATACGCTTGAGACCATCTTTAAAGATATGTCCGAGTTCATAACCGAAAGCTGGATCGTAGGCAACGACGGCAGGGTTAGTTGATGCAAGAAGATGCGAGTGACCATCTTCATGTTGCAAGCCTTCACCGTTAAGGGTGGTGCGTCCTGCGGTTGCTCCAAGTACAAAGCCGCGGACTAGCTGATCCGATGCCGCCCAGAATGCATCTCCGGTGCGCTGGAATCCAAACATCGAATAGAAGATGTAGATCGGGATCATTGGTTCATCGTGTGTTGAGTACGAAGAACCAACAGCAGTAAATGATGCAACCGATCCTGCTTCATTGATGCCTTCGTGAAGAATCTGACCAGAGGTAGATTCTTTGTAAGAGAGGATGAGTTCGCGGTCTACGGCGGTGTACTGCTGCCCGTGAGGTGAGTAAATCTTCAGTGATGGGAAGAGTGAATCGAGACCGAAGGTGCGCGCCTCATCAGGAATGATCGGAACGATGCGCTTTCCGATGCCTTCATCCTTAACGAGATCTTTGAGCATTCGCACAAAGGCCATCGTTGTAGCAATCTCTTGTTGTCCAGAGCCACGGCGCACAGATTCGTAGGTGCTGTCAGGTGGTTGAGGAAGTGGCTTAGAAACTGAACGTCGGCGCGGAATAGAACCACCGAGTGCGGCGCGACGTTCTTCGAGGTACTTAGCTTCGACAGAATCAGGCGCTGGCTTGCAGTAGGCAGGCATGTACTTATCGAGCTGCGAATCTGCCAGAGGAATATTGAGGCGATCACGGAATTCGATAATGTCTTCAAGTGTCATCTTCTTCATCTGGTGCGTTGAGTTACGAGCTTCGAAGTGAGAACCGAGTGTCCAGCCCTTTACCGTCTTTGCAAGGATGACAGTTGGCTTTCCGTTCTGTTCCATCGCTAACTTATAAGCTGCATAGAGCTTGCGATAATCATGTCCGCCTCGCTTGAGGTTCCAAATGTCATCATCAGACCAATTAGCAACCATTGCGGCGGTGCGTGGATCTTTATTGAAGAAGTGCTCGCGAACGTAAGCGCCGCTTTCAGCTTTAAAGGTCTGATAATCACCATCGAGTGTGGTGTTCATAATGTTGACGAGCGCGCCTTCGCGATCCTGGGCAAGAAGTGGATCCCAGCCACGACCCCAAACGACCTTAATGACATTCCAACCTGCACCACCGAAGATGGATTCAAGCTCTTGAATAATCTTGCCGTTACCGCGAACTGGGCCATCAAGGCGCTGCAAATTACAGTTAACGACAAATGTGAGGTTATCTAATTTTTCACGTGATGCTAAACCGATTGCGCCGAGAGTATCGACTTCGTCCATCTCTCCATCACCAAGAAAAGCCCAAACATGCTGATCAGAAGTATCTTTGATGTTTCGGTTATGTAAGTAGCGGTTATAGCGTGCCTGATAAATTGCATTGAGCGGACCAATACCCATCGACACGGTTGGGAACTGCCAAAAATCTGGCATCAAACGTGGATGCGGATATGAAGATAATCCTCCACCTTTATGTGAAAGTTCTTGACGGAAGCCGTCGAGCTGGTTTTCAGTGAAGCGACCTTCTATGAAAGCGCGTGAGTACATTCCGGGACTTGCATGTCCTTGGAAGAAAACTTGATCGCCGCCACCAGGATGATCTTGTCCGCGGAAGAAGTGGTTAAAACCTACTTCGTAGAGCGCCGCTGATGATGCATAAGTTGAGATATGTCCGCCAACACCAACTCCGGGACGCTGTGCGCGGTGCACCAACATCGCTGCGTTCCAACGAATGTAGCGGCGGATGCTGCGTTCAATATCTTCATCGCCAGGAAATTCTGGCTCTTGTTCAGGTGTAATTGTGTTGATGTAATCGGTTGTACGTAAATTTGAAATTGGAACATTGCGCTCATGTGCGCGCTTAAGAAGTGCGAGCATTAAGAAACGAGCACGTACTGGACCAGCTGCGGCGAGGGCGGCATCGAGTGATTGTTGCCATTCAAGGGTCTCGCCCGGATCGGTATCGACTAGCTGGTTGAGAAGATAATCGGCCTTGCCCTCAAAATCGCTCATGGCCGTATTCTCCCGCCTTGCGGGGCTGGGCGCAAAAAACCCTCGTCCAAACCGCCATACCTCTCAGTATTTGGATAAAAACTCTTGTAAATCTCTCGGTTATCGATTGCACTTATCCCGTGGAGTTACGCATGGGCTTTCAGGAAGGTGACCTGGTCCTAGAAATCGGTCGCGATGATGATTGCGACCAAGCCTTGAGGGATGCGATCACTGCAGTCACCAAGACTGACCTGATTGAAGAAGAGACCACCGAAGTTGTTGATGCTGTAATTCTCTGGTGGCGTGACGGTGATGGTGATCTTGTCGACGATCTTGTAGATGCCCTGACTTATCTTTCAGAGACAGGCCCGCTCTGGTTACTTACGCCAAAGCTAGGTCGCGATGGCCATGTAGATCCGAGTGATATCAAAGATGCGATTCCTAATGTCGGCCTATCTCAGACATCAACAATTTCGATTGCCGCTGATTGGAGCGCAACTCGCTGTGTGGCGCGAAAGAGCGTAAAAAGATAGATTGCTCTTATGACAATCACACTAGGCACAGCGGCCCCAGATTTCGAACTATCAGATCAAAACGGCAACAAAGTTTCACTTGCTTCATTTAAAGGCAAGAAGAATGTTGTTCTTCTCTTTTACCCATTCTCATTTACAGGAACATGTACCGGCGAGCTCTGTGCGATGCGCGATGATTTAGCGCCATTCCAAAATGATGATGTCCAAGTTTTGGCTGTCTCATGCGACTCAATGTTCACACAACGAATTTTCGCTGAAAAAGAAGGATATGAATTTCCAGTACTTGCAGATTTCTGGCCACATGGCGCTGTTGCACAGAGCTACGGAATTTTTGACGATGTCCGCGGATGTTCACTTCGCGGCACATTTGTCATTGATAAAGAAGGCATTGTGCGCTGGCAGGTAGTTAATGGCCTCGGAGATGCTCGAAATCTTGAGGATTACAAGAGCGCACTCGCTTCTCTCTAATAACTTAAGATCCAGCTAATACTCTCGCCTGAAGGGACAATTAGCACTCTTTGCCTGAGATAAAGTACTATTCGGGCTCACGTATCGCGCAAGCGATTCGGGTGGTTAGCTCAGTGGTAGAGCGCCTCGTTTACACCGAGGATGTCGGGGGTTCGAAACCCTCACCGCCCACAAGTACTTAAGCTCCTTCGTACGCCCTTTGCATTTCGGCGAGATTAATCTTCTTCATTCCAAGCATCGCCTGAGTTGCACGCTTTGAACCTTCTGAATCAGAGCCACCTAAGTACTTCATCATTTCAGGCGACGTTACCTGCCAAGAGATTCCAAACTTATCTTTGAGCCATCCGCATTGGCTCTCTTGGCCGCCATCTGCGGTGAGAATCTGCCAATACTTATCAATCTCCACTTGATCAGCACATGGGATTTGAAATGAGATTGCTTCGGAGTGTGGAAATTGTGGTCCGCCATTGAGGGCGATAAATGGTTGATCAAAAATCGTAAAGTTAACGACGATCTCTTCACCCACTTGGTTTCCAGGTGTATCGGTTGGTGCGATCCAATTATTTTCCATGTGGCTGTTGGGAAAGATAGAAGTGTAAAAAGTAGCCGCCTCGCGCCCATTTCCATTAAACCAAAGACAAGTAGTAAGGGTCATGGCGTAATTGTAGCTAGATTCTTGCTCAAGCTAGAATTCGCTAATGAGTCAACGAATTCATCCGCTCAAATCTATGCTCTCTACCAATACAGGTATGAAGCTTATGATGAATACCTGGCCACCTTTCCTTTTTGCAGGAATTCGAATCCTTGAGATTGCCCCTGATTATCGATATGCGAAGGTCAAATTAAAGAAGAAAGTTCTGACTTCAAACTATGTTGGAACGCTCTTTGGTGGTTCTCTCTTTGCAATGACCGATCCCTTCTACATGATTATGACGATGAAGAATCTCGGTGATAGGTACATAGTCTGGGATAAACGTGGTGAAATTGAATTCGTCTCACCTGGTAAGGCGACAGTATTTGGTGAGTTTCGAATCAATGATGCTGATCTAGAGGATATTCGCGATAACGTTGATAAGAATGGCAAGTATCTAAAGTGGTTTGATGTAGAGCTCAAAACAGCTGAAGGTGTTCTTGTGGCAATTGTGAAGAAGCAGATTTACTTCAGAGCCAAGCCATGAAAAAAACTGATTCCTTCGATTTGGCGGAGCAGGAGTATCAAAGACTATTTCCGGACTCTCCGTTTTTTCAGGTCTGGATACCTCGAGAATTATTTGAATCAGCTCACTTTGACGGCGCAGGAAATATCTCAATTACGCGCGTTGACAATGGCCTCTTCGGAATAGCTATTGGCTCTAATCCGTATATCGCGCCAGAATGGAACCGATTCTCTGTTGAGAGTAAAGGCGTGAGAGATGTTCCTTCAGGGGCCGAGTACGTCGATGAATGGGATTGTTATTGGGCAAAGACAGTCCCCGGCGGTGTTTTAAGTGAGAGAAATTTTTCAGATGATGTAATTAAAGATTTTCTCGAACTTCATGCTCCGAATTCATCGGTCTTTCCAGGAAATGACGAGATTCTCTGCTGGATAGAGATCGTAGAAGATGGCGAACTACTGGGAGTCGGCGCGCTCTGTCGTTGGCAATCTGGAAGAGTTGTCATTTCATCAGTTGGCACACATACCGAAAGACGCAGAGAGGGAATAGGGCGCAAAGTTATGGAAGAAGCACTCGCTGCAGCCCCTCATTTTGGGGCTAACTTCATCTCACTAGGCGTGATGCATGGCAATGAGAGTGCTCAGCGCCTATATCAAGGACTGGGCTTTACTTTGATGCATAACTTCACATACTTCGAAAGACGGTAAACTCTGGCCATGAGTGAAATCGGAACAATCGAACGCCTTCGGGCGTATCGCAAGACTTATATTGCGATGCTTGTTTCATCGATTCTTAGTTTGTACGCATCGCTTGTACTCTCAATCGATGCAGTGAAGTTAGCTGCCGCTCCATCCGGAAAATTATCATGCGATATCAATGCGGTTCTCTCTTGCGGTAAAGTCGCTAAATCATGGCAATCTGAACTTCTCGGATTTCCCAATGCATTTATTGGCTTAATGACAGAACCCGTTGTGATCACTGTTGCGATTGCCGGTCTTGGTCTTGTTGCTTTCCCGCGTTGGTTTATGCGGGTGGCACATGTTGTCTACGGACTCGGATTGGTCTTTGCTTTTTGGCTTCTTTCACAATCATTCTTTGTAATTAACGCACTCTGCCCTTGGTGCCTTCTGGTAACTGTCTCAACAGTTACTGTCTTCTCAACAATCACCCGCGTAGTGCTTCTGGAAAATGTCTGGAATTTTGCCCCCAATCGTCAAGAGAAGATTGTTTCATTTCTTGAAAAGGGATGGGGTCGCGTTCTCTATACAATGACATACGCTGTCATGATTCTTGCAATCTTCTTAAAATATGGAAATGAGCTAATTTAATGAAGGCTTCCCCGAGTGATCAGAGTGCGATACTCGAGGTTCAAAGACTTGATGATCAGCTCGCATCGTTAGCACAACGTGAGGCAACTCTTCCTGAGACGCAAGCCCTTAATTCCGTCACAATTAAACGCAATAATGTTCGAGACCTTCGCGTAGCGGCCGAGACCGAACGCACCGATGTAAAGCGCGAACTTTCTCGAGCAGAGGGCGATGTCGAACAGATTGTCACTCGAATCAATCGTGACGAAGCGAGACTTTCATCAGGTACTGGTACTCCCAAAGAGCTTGAGCAAACTCAACACGAATTAGGCACCCTCAATGCGCGGCGCGCAGAGTTAGAAGAGGCTGAGTTAACAATTATGGTTGTGGTTGAAGAGCTCACCAATAGAGTGACCGAACTAAGCGCACAAGAAGAGGCACTCAATGCAGAGATTGCCGAGTGTGAAATCAAGCGAGAGAACGCTTTAACCATCATTATCAACGAACGTAACGCCGTTAATGAGAAACGCTCCGCTTGTTTTGCGCCAATTGCAGATGATTTGAAGAAGCTCTATACAAAGCTGGCAGAAGATAACAATGGCAATGGTGCTGCGCCCTTGGTAGGTAATGAATGCAAGGGTTGTCATCTGACTATTAATACAACTGAGATTTCACGTATTGCAACACTTCCGGCCGATGAGGTTGTTCGTTGCGAACAATGTCGTTGTATTTTGGTGCGCGAGTAGTTAGTTATGGCACGCGCATTTAGGTTAACTGCCGATGGTGGTTCTCGTGGAAATCCAGGACCAGCAGGCTACGGCGCTGTCGTCACCGAAAATGGCAAGATTATTGCTGAACTCTTTGATGTCATCGGAATCGCAACAAACAATGTCGCCGAATACAGTGGATTACTTGCCGGCCTCAGCCATATTCATACTCTTGATGCAGAGGCAACCGTCGAGGTTGCTATGGATTCAAAGCTCGTTGTAGAACAAATGTCTGGCCGTTGGCAAATTAAACATGCAGATATGCGCGATCTCGCAAAGCAATGTCGCGCCGCCCACAATCCATCGCTAGTTACCTATAAGTGGATTCCACGTGATGAGAATTCGCATGCTGATCGTCTAGCAAATAAAGCACTTGATGGGGGAGCACTACACAAGCCTGCGCCAGTGATGCAACAGAATTTTCTTACCGATCGTCTTCGCTCTGATGAAGTACCGACAATGATTTATTTTGTACGCCATGGCGAAACCATTTTGACTCCAACCCGAAAGTTCTCTGGCACCGGTTCACTTGACCCAGAACTCACCTCTGATGGATTAGCTCAAGCTGAACTCGTTGCGCGAGAAGTTGCTAAGTTAGGTATTGATGTAATCATCGCATCACCGCTCAAGCGCACTCGCCAGACCGCAGAGGCAATCTCTCGTACTACAAAGATTGAGCCCATCTTCGATGAGGCATGGTTCGAACTATCATTCGGCGACTGGGATGGTCGATCTGTTGAGGAAGTTCGCAGTGAATCTCCAGATGAGTATCAAGCGTGGATTAACTCATCATCTTACGCTCCCCCTGGCGGAGAGTCTTACGACGAGGCTGCGATACGCGTAGACGATGCTTTAGAGGCGATTGTTGCTAGCTACCCAGGAAAGAACATTCTCGTTGTCAGCCATAACGGAGTCATAAAGAGCGCAATTAACCTTGCTCTAGGTGGACCAAGTGATGGTGTTTTTCATATGGATGCATCACCGTGTTCAATTTCATCGATATCAATTTGGCCATCGGATGGATTACGCGCGGTGCGTTCTTTCAATGAACGTGGACACCTGCGCTGATTTACCAGAACTAACTTCTTAAGTATTCAATAATCGCGCGATGATCGCTCTGTAAGCTCTTATAAGCGATTGTTTCAGATGTCAGGCTCTCTAAAGTTTTAGAAAATTCCAGAGCCGATGTTGCATCATCCTTAATCCAAGCAAGGGGTTCTGCTCGGTTGCGAATTGTGAAGTAGAGAAAGTCGCCTTCGCTAGATCGCGTGAGAGTCTGACGCTCGGTTCTCCACCAATAATCCTCAGGACTTACTTGTTGGTGGATTGAAGTCGGTTGATGCAGATGTTCGGTGCTATGCAATGACCAGTTCTTACGCCAGACAGGTCGGTCGGCACCAATCTTGTCGAAGGTGGCGGTCATATATGGAGCAAGAGCAACCTCATACCCTGGAACAGGAGCATGGACTGCATCCATACCTTTACCGATTTTCTCAGAGAGTCGCCAACGTGAAGGAAAAATTACTGCACCCGCAACGATTTTCCACTCATTATCTTCGCGAGATAAAACCACGAGATCTTCGCCAATAATTGAGGCAATCTGCAGAAGTACATCAGGGGAGTTGAGGGAGATAATTGTATTTGTTGGAATATGCGTCACTGTATTTGGTGTAAACGAATAATCACGGTCATGAAATTCTTGTAAGTTTTCAACTATTCGATTTACTATTTCAGCGACTGCGCTTTGATAACCAGGGAGTTCTTGATAGACCGTTTCAGTTTTTGTTGCAGCAAGTTCGATTCGTTCCGGTATCTGTTGTAGAAGATCAGCGCCAGGTTCCAACCAGAACTGGGGCTCCAGAGAACGGAGCCCCATATTCAGGCGGAAAGGCTTTCCATCTACCGGTGGTGGGTAGATGAAGGTCGAGGTCATACTGGGATCTCTAGATTTTTCTAGATATCGAAACGGTCTGCGTTCATGACCTTTGTCCATGTGGCGATAAAGTCCTTAACGAACTTCTCGCGGTTATCGTCTTGAGCATAGACCTCGGCATATGAGCGAAGGATTGAGTTAGAACCAAAGACCAAGTCTGCGCGAGTAGCGGTGAACTTAACTTCTCCAGTGTTGCGGTTACGCAGGTTGTACTGGTTTTCTCCCGCTGGCTCCCAGATAAAAGTCATATCTGTCAGGTTGACGAAGAAATCAGTTGTCAAAGCACCCACATTGTCGGTGAAGACGCCGTTCTTGCTTCCGCCAAAGTTGGCACCGATAACTCGCAAGCCGCCGAGAAGTACGAGCATCTGTGAAGCAGTGAGCTCCATCAATTGTGCACGATCAAGGAGAAGTTCTTCAGGACTTACTGCGTAATCCTTCTTGAGATAATTTCGGAACCCATCATGGATTGGCTCAAGCACTGCAAATGATGCGATATCTGTCTGTGCTTGCGTTGCATCTCCACGTCCTGGAGTGAAAGGAACGGTTACGTTGAAGCCCGCAGCTTTCGCTGCCTTTTCAACACCGATATTTCCAGCAAGAACAATCACATCAGCAATTGATGCACCATGTGATGCAGCGATTGGTTCTAGAACAGCGAGGACCTTTGCCAAACGTGCTGGCTCATTGCCTTCCCAGTTCTTCTGTGGCTCAAGGCGAATGCGTGCACCGTTTGCGCCACCGCGCTTATCAGAGCCACGGAATGTGCGTGCGCTATCCCATGCTGTCGTGACAAGCTCTTGCACTGTCAGATCGGTTGCTGTAATTGCTGCCTTAACAGCATCAACGTTGTAGCTCTTATTTCCAGCAGGGACTGGATCTTGCCAAATCAAATCTTCCGCAGGTACATCAGGGCCGACATAACGTGCCTTTGGACCGAGATCACGGTGTGTGAGCTTGAACCATGCGCGAGCAAAAGTTTCGCTGAAGTATGCAGGATCCGCATAGAACTTCTCTGAGATTGCGCGGTATACAGGATCAACCTTCATCGCCATATCTGCATCAGTCATCATTGGGTTATAGCGAATTGATGGATTTTCAACATCGACAGGCTTATCTTCTTCCTTGATGTTAATTGGCTCCCATTGGGAAGCGCCGGCAGGAGACTTTGTAAGCTCCCACTCGTAGTTAAGTAGTAGCTCGAAATAACCGTTATCCCAGACTGTTGGGTTGGTGGTCCATGCGCCTTCAAGTCCACTTGTCACAGTATCGCGACCAATGCTGCGGGTGGTGTGGTTCATCCAACCCAGGCCTGCTTCTTCAATAGGTGCACCTTCTGGAGCAGGACCATTGTTTGTTGCCTTGCCGTTTCCGTGCGCCTTACCAACGGTGTGGCCACCTGCAGTAAGTGCAACAGTCTCTTCATCATTCATTGCCATACGAGCAAAAGTTTCGCGAACATGAGCGGCGGTACGCAATGGATCTGATTTTCCATTAACACCTTCTGGGTTTACATAAATCAAACCCATATGAGTTGCAGCGAGAGGGTTATCAAGCGTTGAAGCATCATTAAGGTCAGAATAACGAGACTCAGATGGAGCTAAGAATTCATTTTCTGAACCCCAGTAGATATCTTGCTCTGGATGCCAGATATCAGCGCGACCAAATGCAAAACCAAATGTCTTTAGCCCCATATCTTCGTAAGCAATTGTTCCTGCATAAGCAAGGAGGTCTGCCCAGCTAACTTTGTTGCCGTACTTCTTTTTGATTGGCCATAACAAGCGACGAGCCTTATCGAGATTGCCGTTATCTGGCCAAGAGTTAAGAGGCGCAAAACGCATATTGCCCGTACCTGCGCCACCGCGACCATCAGCGATGCGATATGTACCAGCTGCGTGCCAGGAGAGACGAATCATCAATCCGCCGTAGTGACCCCAGTCTGCTGGCCACCATGATTGCGAATCACGCATCAGCGCATGGAGATCTTTCTTAAGTGCTGGGATATCGAGCTTCTTTAGCTCTTCGTGATAATCAAAATCTGCGCCAAGTGGATTGGTCTTAGTGTCATGCTGATGCAAGATGTCGAGGTTGAGGGCATTTGGCCACCAATGGGTATTTGAATCTGCCTGGGTTGTCATCGCACCATGGGCGACTGGGCATTTGGCTGAATCTTGCATCTGATTTTCCTCCGCTATTAGAGCTGTCTACCCGATGAGTTTAGCGTCGCTGGGATAGGACCGCATTCCCAAGCTGGCTAAGATAGTTGAAGTTTCAACTAAATTGCTCTATTCTTACTCTGTGCCACTTGGTGGCCTGGTTGATAAAAATCACCCTAAATCAAGCTCAAGAAAAGGTAGAAAAATGTCAGTTCTCTCAACTTTGCCAGCAGGAACATTCGCAATCGATGCATCACATAGCCGCGTTGGATTCAGCGCTCGCCATGCGATGGTCACCAAGGTCCGTGGATCCTTCAATGATTACACAGGATCGGCTGTTGTTGCAGATGGCGCAGCAACAATCACTATCGAAATCAACGCTGCCTCAATCGACACACGTAGCGCAGACCGCGATGGTCACCTACAGTCACCAGATTTCTTTGATGTAGCAGCATTTCCAAAGATTACATTTGCATCAACATCAGTGAAGGATTCTGGCGCAGATAAGATTGTTGTAGAAGGCAACCTCACCATCAAGGATGTTACAAAGCCAATTTCAATCACTTTCGAGTACACCGGAACAGCAACAGACCCATTCGGAAACGCTCGCTTTGGCTTCGAAGGCGAGTCAGAGATCAACCGTAAAGATTTTGGTCTAACCTGGAACGCAGCGCTTGAGACAGGTGGAATCCTCGTCTCTGAGAACATTAAGCTCGAGTTCGAGATCTCAACAATTCAAGCTAAGTAATTTAAGCCAGTTTACTCAAAAAGGCCCCTGCAGATTCTTGCAGGGGCCTTTTGCACTCTTATACAATTTAGCTATGCCATCTAGTGGAGCGCGTGAAGATTATTTCCCAGCCATCGAAAAGAAATATGGCGAAAAGATGTCATATTGGTTTAAGGTGATGAAATCGCTCGAAGGCGAGAAATACCCAGTTCAGATCGCTCACCTACGTGAAAATTATGGTTTCTCTCAAGCCCATGCAAATGCCATTGTCATGTATTCACGGGGTTCAGAATCATCGAAACGCCATGAAACCCCTACTCATTTCTTTCAAAGTATTGATAAAACACAAGCAAAGACGATGAAGAAAATATTTAAGGCGATTACTTCAAAGTACCCTGATCTCGAGCTTGTGATGGCTTGGAACCAGCCGATGATTAGAAAAGGTACAAGCTACTTATTCGGCATTTCTGCCTCAACTAACCACATCTCGATAGCACCATGGGATCAAAAGGTTCTTGAAAAATATGCCCCAAAGTTCTCTGAATACAGGATTACGAAGAAGACAATTGCTCTTCCGAATGATTGGGAAGTTGATGAAAAGTTGATTCAGGCAATCATAAAAGACAGTTTGGCTGGGCTCAAGTAGTTAAAACTGAGTTACTTTGTAGATTTTGCCGCCCTGGTCATATGTCGTCCAGCTTCCTACTTGCAATCCATTCTTGAATGAACCGCTTCGCATGATTACACCCGACTTACGGAACCATTGCCAATCCCCATGAAGAGCTTCGCCTTTATATCTCCCCTTGGCCTTGAGAACGCCATTGCCATAGAACTCAAGGAATTCGCCGTTGCGCTTCGGGTAGGACTCATTGATTTGAATGATGCGCTCTTTCAAAATCTTGATTAAAAGCGACTTAGGAAAGCTTTGGGTCCTAGAGAAATGGATAGATCCTTTAGTCTGCTCATAATTCTTAAGATCATTTGTAAGGCGAAGATTAAAGGAACCGCTATAGGGAAAAATGCTGTTGTGGCCTTTAAACCCATCAAAGCCAATTACTGCTACCCCTTCAATCATAAATGTCGGGATTCCGTATTTAATTGTCTCTTCTGCAGTCGGTAAGGCTTTGGTCACAACCTCTCTTATTTCTTGAAGACAGAGCCGCTGCTCTTTATCAAATTTCTTTAGGTGTGATGTCACTAACTTTGAACTCATACGATTGACCCTTTGACGTTACATTTTTGCAAAGTAACGAACTGGTCCTTGATGGTTAATGGAAACCGCATCTCCAACTTTGAAATCAATAGCACCAGAAAGACGTGCCCGGATTAACTTTTCATCGTTGGCAATCTTAAGAACGAGCATCGCATCATGTCCGTAGTAATCAAGCTGAATCAAGGTTGCCGGAACCCCCGCTGCACCTGCCTTACTGATTGTGATTTCCTCGGGGCGGATCACAACAAAGCCGCTTTCAGAAGGCATATCTTGGTTTACGGTAGGAGAAATCGCATAGCTAATTGAACCGTTGCTAAATTTCTGAGCATCTAAAACTAGGGCATCACCAGTACTGACAGCGATAGAAGGCGAGCTAGGTGATTCGTAAACCTCTTCTGGTGTACCCATTTGGGCAATCTTGCCATCGCGCATTAATACGACTTTATCCGATGAAACGAGCGCCTCTTCACGATCGTGGGTTACGAGAATTGCCGTTGTTCCTTGCGCACGCAATAGTGCAACCACATCGCTACGAAGTTCATTGCGTAGTTCGGCATCGAGTGCGGAAAATGGCTCATCAAGAAGAATCATCTTTGGCTTTACTGCAAGGGCGCGGGCGAGTGCGACGCGAGTCTGCTGACCACCAGATAACTCAGTAGGCATTTGGTTCTCAAAACCTGACATGCCAATGAGGGCCAACATCTCCTTCGTAATATCTGCAATTTCTTGCTTTGAATAAATCTTTTTATCTAGACCAAATGAAATATTGCGAGCAACGTTGAGGTGAGGAAAGAGCGCTCCTTGCTGCGGGACATAACCAGTCTGGCGTTTATGTGCAGGCAGAACTACAGATGAGACTCCAACAAGCTGAGATCCAAGGCGAATGGTGCCAGCTGAAGGTTGAAGAAGACCAGCGATTGCACGTAAGAGCGTTGTCTTTCCACACCCTGAAGGGCCGAGCAGAGATGCGATTTCACCTGGTGCAAGAGAGAAAGAGAGATCACTTAAGACGATGCGAGAACCAAAATTTACTTGGAGGTGTGAAACTTCAAGAGCTTTCATTGATAACTCTCCACCTTCTCGCCCGGATTACGAGGGACGCTCAGTAAGAATGTCGGAATAGCCGCTATGAGAACCAAGAGTAATGCATAAGGCGCGGCATCATTAAAACGATTAATGGATGCAAAACTCCAGATCTGCGTGGCTAAGGTATCCATGCCAGTTGGTCGCAACATCAGCGTTGCAGGAAGCTCTTTCATTGCGGTGAGAAAAACAAGGAGGGTACCGAGGCCAATGCTCGGTAGTGCTATCGGAAAGACGACAGAGGTAGTAACTCTGCTCTTGCTCTTGCCGAGAGTTGCAGCAACCTCTTTGAGAGTGCTTGGAACAAGCTGTAGTGCAGATGTCATGGAAGCTACCGCTTTAGCAAGGAAGAGCAATGCATATGCAAAGGCTAATAAGAGAGTTGATTGGTAGAGCGGGCCAAGTTTTGATCCAAGAGAGACAAGTGCCAATCCGATAATCACACCGGGTAAAGCGTGACCAATCAAGATAACTCGTTCTGCAAAGCGAGAGTATTTACCTGCATGTGTTGAGATGAGCAGACCGAGTGGTGCAGAGATTAGTAAGGCGATAAAGGCACCAAGGGCTGATACTGAAATCGTAGAAATAGCCGTTTCAGTGAGCCTTGCAAAATCTATGGGATTGGGATTTCCGATGAAGCGGGATATCAAAACATAGATTGGGATTACAACAGCAAGAAGAGTGTAGATACCGATAGATAAGAGCAAGGCCACTTTAAGGCCAGAGTTATTGATGCGTGTGTTCTTTGCCATCAATCGCTTGGAGACATTCTCTTTTGCACTTAAATCTTTAATTTTCTCATTGAAAGAAATGAAAATGATTGAAGCAAGGATGAGAAGTATCGAAATAACAGAGGCGGCGCTTCGATCATAAGATGCTTTAAACATATTCTGAATTGAAACAGTAAGGGTTTCTACATTAAGCAGAGAGACGGCGCCAAAGTCACTCATCACATAGAGGCCAGATAGAAGAGCACCAGCACTGATGCTGCTCCGAATCTGGGGGAGGACCACCTTAAAGAAAATTGCGGTTCGGGAAAGTCCCAGTGTGCGAGCTACCTCAATTAGTGAACTATCAATTCTTCGAAGTGAAACCAAGATTGCAAGCAACATGTATGGCATCGTCGTCAGAATCAGAATGAAAGCTGCTGCAAAGAGCCCTGACATTGAAGGAATCAAAGCAAGCCATGT
>Ga0079302_1000139_pt1 | contig 17488 bp, 32 predicted proteins | sample Wag4_2014_7_16_FD_75102 | JGI IMG/M metagenome (GOLD analysis project Ga0079302, IMG submission 75102) | Fresh water mixed with fracking chemicals microbial communities from Ohio, USA - Utica-2 Time Series FC 2014_7_16 | ecosystem: Engineered > Industrial production > Chemical products > Input... | reverse complement strand
ACGTTTACGTCTTCGATTGCCGTGCTGAATAGCACTGGCGTTTCGATCCGTAACTTTGCCGTGAGTGATACCAGCGGTTCGGCTAACACTGTCATTCTCTATGATAATGACTCTGCTTCGTCGACCAACCGCGTCTATGCTGCGTACACTGGAGTTGTGCAGTACACCACGAACGTCGTGATGTCTTTCACTAACTTCACTGGCGTCGCGCAGAGCTACACCAACACCGTGCTGAAGACCGACAACATCACTGTTGCTGCGGCCACCAATCAGGCGCGTCGTGTGTTTACGTTCACTGTGCCCGCCAATGGCACTGTGACCTTTACGCCGACCTATCCTGCAGGCACGACCTTTGGTTTGCAGCTGAAGGCCACCGGCAACGGTGTCTATAACGCTGACATCACTCCTCTGCCGTAAACAACGCGCCCACTCGAAAGAGTGGGTTGCTTTTTGGAGTTATAACCTAACCCTAAAAAGCAGCCCAATCTATGATTGGCAACTCGGCAGCTAAACTTTGACGTATGTCTTCTCTATCAACATTACCAAAAGGTGACTCTGCGTGGCTTCTTCGGAAGTCCATTCAGCGCATCATGCAACAAGTCTCTGTACTAGAGACTAACATCGGCTCGTCCACGACGGGCAATAGTGCAAATACCCAAGTCATTTTTAATGACGCAGGTACTTTGCGGGGCGACGCTGGCTTGACTTATAACAAGGCAACGGATACTCTAACCACTGGCTCCGCCACCATCACCGGCGCTCTGACGGTTAATGGTGGAGTCAACCTAGCCAATGCCACTGCTATCAACTTTGGCGGTTTGCTGACAATTTATTCTGATACAGCGGCTGGATTGTTCATCCGTGGCAGAACCACTGGAGGAACCACTTTTCAGACGCAAGACGGAACGAATCCTCTGCTGAACATCACCAACGCTGGTGTGTTCTCTTGGTACGACGGCGCAGGCGGCACCCGAATGACCCTGAATGCCACCGGACTCGGCCTCGGAGTTACGCCGAGTGCAAAGCTGCACGTTGAAGGCACTGGACCGCAGGCTCGCTTCTCTATTGCTTCCGCTTCAGATGCTCGACATGAGTATTACCGAAACGGGATTCGTGAGGGTCTGCTGTTTTGGGACGCAAATGTAATCGGGCTGTACGCAACACAATCCTCTGGTGAAGTTGTTATCGCATCTGCAAACACGATTCGTGTGCGAGTCAAAGCTGGTGGCCAAGTTCGCTTTGTCCCTCTCGCGTCTGATCCTGCCAGCGCTGAAGCTGGTGATGTCTACTACAACAGCAGCAGCAACAAACTAAAGTGCTACAACGGAACCACTTGGAACGACCTCTTCTAATCATCCCATGAATCTCACTTGGCTCATCGAACGCCTCTTAGTCAAACCGACTGAAGGCTCTCTCACCGATGTCGTAATCACCGCCGACTGGAGGTGCAACGGCACCGAAACCACCGGCAGCGGTGACACCGAGAAGAGCTACAGCGGAACCTGCTACGGCTCCTGCTCATTCGCGCCGCCGACTGGTAGCTTCACTCCGTATCCTGACCTCACGCAGGATCAGGTTCTTGGTTGGTGCTACGCCAACGGAGTCGATCAAGCGGCCATCGAAGCGAACGTCACCGCGCAGATCGAAGCGCAGATCAACCCGCCGGTGGTTGTGCTGCCGCTGCCGTGGGTGCCGCCGGTTGTTGACGTTGTGGCTCCGGTCGTTGAAGCTGTGGTCGCCTAATATGGAAATCACGATCAAGCTGACTCAAGAGCAAGCCAACGGTCTTCTGCAACTCATTGATATCGCGGTTAAAGCCGGTGGCATTCAAAACGCCAAAGTTGCTTTGCCGCTGGTCGATTTGATCGTCAACGCCGCCCAAGCTAAATCCGAGTAATGCAAACCGATACCAACAACAGCAGTGGAGTTGGAATCTCTCTAGCGACCGCTGCCGCTGCTGGTGCGGTTTCATTCATCCCACAGCTAACACAGTGGTTTCAACTTGGAGCCGCTGTGTTGGCTTTTATTGCCGCTGCAATTGGACTCTACAAAGCCATTAAGAAATGAACTGGAAAACTACTCTTGCCGGTGTTGGTGCAATCTTGGTCGCTGTTGGCGGTGCGCTTAAAGCACTGTTCGATGGCGATCCTTCGACCAACATTGACCTCACCGCAACCGTTGCTGCGGTAACCGTTGGCTTTGGTTTGATCGCTGCCAAAGACGCTGACAAGAAACCGCAGTGAACATCATCGAGCAGATCGTCACCGCTCTTTTGAAGTGGTTGACTAGTCTGGCTAAAACCCCTCCTACCGTTGAAGATGCAAAACCAGACAAAGAGCTTAAAGAAAAGCTTCTGGATCGCATTGACCGCTCTGGTGGGTAGTTGTGGCTGTGGGACTCGCGTTGTTATGGTACCTCACGGTGAGCCGGTGAGGCTCGCTGAAAGCGTTAAAGCGCGAGTATGGGTCAAAAGTGCGGACGGAGTTTCTGTGCGCTCTAGCAACCGTATAACGCTCGCAGAAGGTTGGTACGCATTGCCAAAGGATTGATATGTCGCAACAAGTCATTAACACCGGATCAACCGCAAACGACAATACCGGAGACACTCTGCGTGGGTCGTGGATCAAAGCGAACGACAACTTCACCGAATTGTATTCGCTGATTAGCGGTCTCAACACAGCGACCGCTTATGTCCCGACTGTTACTGATTCCGGTGGTGGTCGCACGTTTACGCAGACGATCAATTCCGCTCGTTACACGCAGATCGGTAATCTTCGCTGGTTCACTGTTGATGTAACATTCACCGGAGTCTCTGGAGCAGCGACCGGCAATCTGCGGATCAGTCTTCCAGCAACTTCAACCTACGGTTGTTGCGCTGAGATTTGGTCTAACAATCTTGCATCAGCAGCTAAGACTGAGGTTGAGGCTTTGATTCCTGCTGGAGCAAATTACGCTGAAGTGTATCACTACGAAAACGGTAATGCTCAGAGCATTGCGGCTCATATTCAGAACGGATCTCGACTGGTGATTACTGGAGTGTTCTTCTCTGCTCCGTGAATTTAATAGCCACCAGCTTACAGTTGGGGATGAGCGTTCTCCAGAGCGCGATGGGGAATCCGTCGTTTCTCTGGCAGGGACAACTGGTGCGCTGTTTACCGGCTGCGATCACTGACGCTAACTCGGTGATCTCTGGCGGGTTCCAAGATAACGTTCAAGTCCGGCTGCTGGTGAAGCTGGCTGATTGGCGGTTGGCTGACTCAACTCTTGTAACCGTTGACGCTTCTGTGTGGTCTTGTGACGTTGGCTCAAACGCTGACCGGCTATTGCAGGAGAACGGCAGCTTGATCTTGCAAGAGAACACAGATCGCTTGCTGCTGACCTTCGGTAAAATGATTCCGGTTGTGGGTCGTCTGGTGACCTACGATGGACGACAACTGCGGATTATGTCCGCTCGACGCGATGGTTCCGGTGCGTATTACGTTCTGGACTTGGGAGCCAAAACCAAATGACCCCAACCGTCGTCGTCGATACAACTCGATTCTCTGCTGCTTGGAGAGAATACCTCCCGAGAACTAAGCGGTCGTTGGCTGAAGCGATCAACGCTCGCACGTTCTATTTGTTGCTGCGGCTGTATTGCTTGCTTCCCCCTAAGTCACCGCAAGCTGCGAGAAACAAGATTCTCGACTACTTCAACCGTCCGGTTGGTGAACGTCGTCGAGACAAGAAGACCGGCAAGCTGGTTGGTCGCTCGCGTGAATTGCGAGTGGTCCACTTGATCGCTCAAGCCAAGAACAAGAAAGCCGGTAAGGAAGGTCTCTACGGTGAGAAGATGCGTGAAGCCGCAGCAAGCTTGCGTCGTCGCGCTGCTGGTTCCGTTGGTTATCTAAAAAGCTGCGTCGTCAAAGGTATCAAGAAACTGTCTCCATCGTTTACGCAATTTGGTGGTACTCGACGCGCTCGCAAAGGTTCCGCTGGTGTTCGTTCAATCGCAGCTAATCAAGCGTTGTTGAATCTAGCCAACCAATACGGTCTGCCGAGTGAGAATGTGTCGGTGCATCGTGGATCGTCTGCTTACTCCTACAACGCGAAGGCTGGCATCTCTCCGCACTCGCACGTTCGTATGAACATCGGTCTGGCTGACAACCAGATCGGTAAAGTCAACGCCATCTATGCTAAAGCCATGCAGCAAGCTTACGATGACGAAGCCAAAGAGCTTGAGATCCACATTAGAGCCAAGATGGAGGAAGCCGCAGAAGTGCTGGAGAAACATGGAGTAACCGTAACATGAACGCTGTCGCTCTACGCACTGAACGAGCTTTGGTTGACTGGCTGGCTGCTCAAGACTGGTCAGAGTCTCCGCTTGGGACTCCTGCTTGCCTCACCAGCTACGGACACGGTGCGTTCGCGGATTCCGATCTTGAGGACCGGATGCCGGACTTCCCGCGCATTGTAGTCCGCGCATCGACTGCGGTTCCGGTACATCCTCTGGATCGCACTTGCGAGCTTGATGTCTCAGCGGTTCTCCAGTTGAGCGCGGATGATACCTCAGAGCCTCACTTGCTCGCTGTCGTCCAAGTCTTCGAGAATCTCCTGCAATACCTCTACGTTGACGGTAACATCTCGGAGTTAAACGCAGACGACACGGACCCGTCTGGAGGTTTCAACGCTCAGTTCGCTGTTCCGACTGATTTCGGAATCAATGACACTAGCGAAAGAGCTAGAACTTTCACACGCTCCATGACAATTTTCGCAGCAGCAAACGCAATTTAACAACCCAACAACATGGCAAACTCAAAAGGACTCGCTCTAGTCTATGGAGCGAAGGGAACAATAACTCTTTTCACTCCTGCTGGAGTGGCTCTCACAACTGGAGCAATTACTACGATTGAGAGTTACGACGCAACTCACGAAGCCGACGTTGAGCAGATCAAAAACGGAGCCGGTGAAGTTGTTGCTCAAGTGGCCGCTAATGAGCGCATTAGCCTAAGCGTTACGTTCATTCCGTCTGCAAGCACCTTTGCTCAAGCCAAGCTTGCCGCTGGTCTTCCTGCGGTTAATGGTTATGCCACAATTGCATCAAGCGATGACATTGATGTTGGCGTTGTTACTGCTGGACAAGCCATCAATTCCATTGATGGAAATTACGTTTATTCCGGTGGTGGAAGCGTTAAGTTCACTAGTAGTGGTAAGGTTATGGTTACCGTGACGCTTACAAAGTATCTTGATGCTACGGCTTTGACCGGCAACGCTCCGACGTTCACACTCTAATCTGTGGCCGATCTTGCAAAGATACTCGCAGAGACCGGACCTCCAGCACCAACAGTGCTTGGGGTTCGTCTTGTTCCCTACACTGTAGGTCACGCGATACTCTTGCAGCGGTTGGGTTCTCCTTACGTTCTCGGTGGAGAAATCACTTCGAGTGATCTAGTGGAGGCTGTGGTTGTTTGCTCACAGTCTCCGCTGGAATCCATTCGATCCATCAAGTCAGTTTGGAAGGATCTTGTCTTGTGGTTGTGGGGAAAGCGGATTGCCAAGCTAAATCTGCTTGCAGAATCCGAGAAGTTCCAGTTGTGGCTGAAAGACCAGTCAACCGCTCCCGAAGTGTTGATAGAAGCCGGAACCAAATCAAAGCGTCCCGCGATGCCATGGCCGGAACGGGTTCTGGTTGGATGTTTGAACATCGGTATTGGACCCGATGACGCTATCAAGATGCCGATTGGTGACGCTGAGAGGTTGATTCTAGCTCACGCAGAGATGATGGGTCAGGTCCAGTTGTGGGACGATCAAAGCGAAGCCATTTGGCAAAGCCAGAACGCAAACTGATATGGGTGTTCTCTCTCTTCTAGTTAAGCTTGGTCTTGATGCCAGTGCGTTTGAGATGGGTGTTAAACGCGCTCAGAGCGTTGGCGAGAGGTTTGGATCTAGCTTTAAGTCTGCTGTGGCTGGTAAGCTTGGAGCGGCTTTGTCGGTTGCTGCAATCGGAGCGTTTACAAAGAATGTAATCCAAGCGGCTGATGAGATTTCAGATTTATCAGAGCAACTTAATCTGACGACCGATCAAGTTCAGGGGCTTCAGATTCTTGCTGGTGAAACTGGCGTGACTTTTGATAAATTTGGTTCAGTTCTAAGCAAGTTTGAACAGACAAGATTGAAAGCAACTTCTGGCGATGAAGATGCTATCAAGACGTTAAAAGCGTTGGGATTCACAACTGATCAGTTGTATGACTCTCAAATCTCAACGATTGATGGAGCAGTTAAAGTTGCTGAAGCTTACAAGAACTCTGGAAGGTCAGCAGAAACATCCGCTGCAATGACTGAATTGTACGGATTGAAGCTTAAAGTTGCTGGAGCAGCTTTAGGTGATTATGGTACAACTTCAAATCGTACTCTAATATCAAAAGATGATGTTGATGTTCTAGCTAAAGCTAACACTTTGCTTGATGAACAGTTAAGAATTATAAAAGCACTCGCTGCTCCCGGTATTGCCGCTGGAGTAACAGCTACTGCTGTAGCTCTTAAGGGGATAACTCAACCAACAGAATCATTTACAGATCGCGCTCAAAGAGCAGTTCGTAGAGCAGAAAGACGAATTGAACTTCAAAAGTCAGATGAGTTTCTTGCAAGAAAAACGCAAGAAGCTATTGCTGCTGACAGAACTCAGAAATTTGGCGGTCCTACTCCCCCTCCTATTGGTAAGCCAGAATTTGAGACCGTAAAAGGACCAAGATTCTCGCTTGGTGGAGGACAAGATCCTCTCGCTCGCATTGGTGGATTTACTGGCTTTCAATCCGCTCAAGACACTGCTATCAAGCAAGCCATCGAGCAGACTTTGCAGCTTCGCCAAATCGTGAAGAACACCGGCAAGACTGCGGAAAATACTCGGGATTGATATGGGAACGATCAAGACCAACGACGCAGACCTTTCTTTAGTAGGCTCTGGATACATTGAAGTATCCCGAGAATACAGTGGAGGAGATGGAACCGGACGGCAGATCACATACCGCTACCGTGGAAGCAAAAACGCTCTTCGCATAGCTTCTGCAAGTTGGGTTCTTGCCGGTGGCAAGTATCAGATAAGCGAGAACGGACCATATTCCGAAGCGACGGTGGTCTTCTCTGGCACTCTTTTAGATACCAATAACCCAACGGCTCCAAGAGATCCGACTGAAGAGGAGCCTAACACTCGATACGAGTTCCGCACCGAGTACGTCGATGCGTCTTTGTTTGAGTTGCCGCAAGTTAGAGCAGAGGCTAAAAAGTACATCTCCGAGCAAGAGTATTACTCGGCAGTTAAGCTGGCTGGAGAAGACCCGAAGAACAACAAACTTCCAATGCCAGAGAGCCAGTTTCCGCTGGCTTATCAGCTAACGAAGCGTCTCTCAAGAGGTCAAACCAGCTTCCAGACTTCTCGCGTCTCATTGACTCGTATTTCATCCTACTCCGCGCTGAACGGTCTTCCTGCGACTCCGCCGATTATCTCTGCGGTGTACAGCGGACCTTTTCTTGCCAACTTCAATTTCTTTCCGGCTTCGGTAAGAAATGTGATGCCAAGACCACCGGCAGATCCTAATTTGACTCCAGACGGTACTGTGTGGGCTTGGTTGAAGACTAACGACTCAACCTCGCTGACAATTAAGACCAACCAAGTGGAACGGAACGAGACTTGGACCTTTGCCGCTTGGGATCTTTTTGCGTATCCTTACGACGTACCACCTAACAATTTAACATAACCTAACCCAACCCAACATGGCTGACGAAATCCAAATGACGGCTCGCTTGTACGCTTCCAAAGGTGGAGCGTTCTTGCCGAGTGTAACCTACACCAAGAGCGCAACGATGGCTGGCGTTGATATGGGTTCACAGACCCAATCTATCAGCGCGACTGCTTCTGAGATTCTTGATGTTCCAGTCGATGTAACTTCTCCTTACAAATTGTTGATCTCCAATCTGGATAACACCAACTACGTCGAGTTGTCGTTTACGTCTGGCTTTACCATTGGTAACGGAACAATGCGGCTTCCCGCTGGCGAGACGCTCTTGATTCCCTACATTAACGCGAGCCTCTACTTGCTGGCTAACACTAGCGCGGTGACGATTCAAGCGACTTTCTGCGAGATTTAACCAACTGACTTATGGCCGACGAAATTCAAATGTCAGCGCGGCTATACGCCAGCAAAAACGGAGCGTCGATCAACGCTCAGACTTGGAATGCGGTCGCAAACATGACTGGCGTGGACATGGGTCAACAGACTCAGGACGTTGGCTCTGCGTCCGAGCTTCTTGATATTACCGCTGACTTGTCTTTGCCGTACAAAGTGTTGATCTACAACATGGATTTGGTTTCTTCGGTTGGCGTTGGAGATGTTGGATCAAATGTCTCTGGCATCTTCTTTATGGAAATACCTCCGCAGCAGTTTACATTGTTGCCGTATGTCAAATTCGCTTTGTACGTCAAATGCATGACGGCTGGTAGCAGCGCGAAAATCTTCGCTCAATTCTGCGAAATCTAATGGCTGTAACACTACCAGCAAAGGTTGCAGAGCGTGGCATCAAAGCCGAACACGCTCGCGCTATCAATCAATTGATTGATGTAGTCCGCAAGATCCAGTTGGTAGCTGGACCCGATCAAGCTATCGAGCAAACCCCAAACGGAACAACGCTGAAGATCAAGCAGCCGGTTGGCCGTACTGTGGTACAGACTTCCGAAGACTCTTGGTTTTATTGATATGCCATTCGCACAAGATCGCAAAGATCGAATGTGGAATGCTCAGAATCTCAACAACCTTTATGCGAGATTCGACAATAAGTGCGCGAGAGTATTAGACGGCAAGACTCCGTTTGTAGTTGGGTTTGCAAGTCTGCCATTTGGGGTTCAATACGATTATTGTATTGATCCAGCTACAAGCTTCTATGTAACCGGAAGCACTCCGACGCAGACTGAAATTGAGATTGAGATCTCAAAGCTAGAGACAAAACACTTAGACGTTGAAGGTGGGCAAGTCTATTTGGACCAGTATGTTGAGACATTCGACTCTACATATTGCAATGTTGCAGCGATTCAAAAGTCTTTTGAGTTACACAGAAGGACCGTTGATGATGTTCCGTATGACATCCATTTAGGTTGGGATGATTGGGATTCCGGTTTTCTCTCTTACGTTAGGTCTTACTTTTCTTCAGTTGGTTCTGTTCCGTCTCTGCCTCCCGGTAGAATCCACAACCACAAAATCGCTGTTGCTGAGATCAAAATTGAAGGTCTTTTGACCTTTAAGATTCTGAACAGTTACAAGCGGTTTGACTGCTGGAGAGTCCACAACTGTGGAAGCAATGACCTTAAGGTTTTGCTGCAACTGCCAGATGGCTCAGCGGAGACGCACACAGTTCCCGCAATGGGCTGTAGATCGTTCAGGAGACGCGCTGACGGCTCTTGGGCAGCAACGTGGAGGGATGGCACTCCCTGCGTATATTTCTTCCCGTACTTCATTGGAGACGTTCCTTACTTTGCCGGTGGACCTCCGATGTATGGACAAGCGGACTCTCTGTCCGTTTGCATGGAGCGTTCAGCTAAAGCCAACAACATTGCCAATCCGTTTTTGCTCCTGCAATGGATGCGAGCAATGGGAGCTTGGGTTGATGCTGCTTTCGCTTATGACATCCGCTCAACCTTTCCAGAATACTCAGACCCTACTGATGCCAACACTGCCATTGGCGATGCAATCTTTACTTGGGGACGCGCTAGAGTTCAGATTTACGATGCAGTCTCTGGCTTAACTTATGAAGATTATTTCAAAGTCTTCACTGGCGTAACTTCATTCATGCCAACATTGGACCAGATTGGAATCAATGTTGAGGTTAGCGGTGACTTGCTGGTAATGAGCAGCAAAAGACCAAACGCAATCGTCAGGATCTATCCTATTGATTGCAATGTGTTCTTTGGTGCTAATGATCCATATTGGGAAATCAATCCAACAACGACTTACATATCAATTGCATATCCATCCTATTACTACACTCAGGTTGTAGGTTCACCAACAACAGCAACTCAGTGGTTAGCTGGCAACGTTCCGACATGGATGGAGACAATGCGAACCCTCCGCAGACGAATTGCAGTTGAAGAAGGATTTCTCAACAACTTTGACGACGAAGTTGATATCTCTGAAGAGAAGGTTGGAATTGTTAGATTAAGCCCAATTGGTTTAACAGTGCGAGCAAGCACTGCTGTTGGTATTGGTGCGTTTGACATAGCTTTTAGTGATGCGACAAATTACGAAAGAAGCGCAAACGTTATTGAGTTGCGAACTGAATTAAGACCCAAAGGTTTTTCTCCTGCTCTTAGTTATTCAAATACGCCTTACATCTCAGCGACGAGAACTTACATCATAGCGCAACCGAGCAATTATAGCGGTCAGTATGGATATGTATTCCCGCAGATTAGCACTGCGGTTGGTGGCGCAAATTCTCGACCAGCAGTCAATTGTGCTTACGTTCCGTCCGGTGGACCGTGGGGTTTCTCTAGTAGCGTTTACGATTACAATCTGGAGCGAGTCTTTACCACAGACCCTCTGACTCCAGTAGTGACCAATGTTTTTGGCTCTGACTTTTGGATCAACAAGTGGGGAGGCAAAGATGGGGTTGATGCATCTGTCAGGATACTTGGTCAACCAAACCAGACTGTCCAAGACAACGGTGTTCCAGATGACATATTCAAAGATCAGAACAACGCTGCAATGGCTTGTCTGGCTCCATGGTTCACGCAAGTTTCTGTCACCAATACAGAGCAAGCTTACATTGCCGACATAAGGTGGACCGCAGACACTTACTTCAAACTTCCCTACGATCCGACAGTTGACGCTATCAACTACGACGGAATCGGTCAGTTTTACCACAAGATTCCAAAGTCAGCGTTTCTGTGGAACTTGTTGGAATCCCATGTCAGCGGTTGGAATCGCTCTGTTCCATTGGCTCACGGTGAGGTCTGGTGTCCGATTTATAGTTTCAATGCATCTGGCATTCTGAGTCCAAGTAGATTGGGAGACCTCATTCCAAAGGATCTTACAACCACTTGCTTAGACCTTTCAGAAGGACCGTGTTTCTTTATAGATCAAAATCAATACAACGCTTTCTTAGCGAATGGAGTACAAGCTAAAGAGTTGTACGATAATACATTGGCTCAATACTATTGGGTTGTTAGCCAGACGGAGCTTGCGACCTACAGCCGGTCAAAAGGGTTCAACGCTTTCAACTTCGACTGCTCCAATCAGGTCATCATGGCCGATGGCGCAATCATCACTCCAGCGACCACTTGGCGAGAAATGCGCTCTTACGGCTTCGGTGAGACGGTCCAAGCCGCGAACTACGAGGACGTTGTGAACGGTCCGCTCTACCGTCTGATTCGCTACGTCGATTTAGAAGTCAGTTGACAGATTCCTATCGGTGGGTTATCTCCTGTCCCGCCGATGAAATGTCCGCACTGTCAGCGCATCTTTGCCGCAAGTCTCCGCGATATCGCAGGGGAGCTTGGTGCGTCCAAGTCACCGGCTAAATCCGCTGCGGCTCGCCAGAACGGCAAGCTTGGCGGAAGACCGAAGAAGACCAATGAAAAACGAACTAATACCTCAGCAAAAGCAGTCCGCGCTCGCAGTAATGGCGAGTCGATTCAGCGTTGAGCCAGCGAAATTGCTGGAGACGCTGAAGGCAACTCTGATGCCCAAAGCGACCAACGAAGAACTGCTCTCGTTTGTTGTGACGGCTAACCAGTACGGACTCAATCCGTTTACCCGCGAGATCTACGCATTTCCTGCGAGAAACGGTGGAATCCAGCCGGTCGTCTCCGTCGATGGATGGATCAAGATGATGAACTCGCATCCGCAGTTCAACGGCATCCAGTTCACTACCGAAGACAAAGACGGCAAACCGTTCAGCGTGACTGCTACGATCCACCATAAGGATCGTTCGCATCCGGTTGAGGTCACCGAGTACTTCAGCGAGTGCTACCGTGCAACGGAACCGTGGAAGGTCAACCCTCGACGAATGCTCCGCCACAAAGCGTTGATTCAATGCGCTCGCGTAGCGTTTGGGTTCAGCGGAATTGTGGACGAAGAGGAGGCTGCACCTTCGGTCTCGGTCAACGTCACTCCGAGCCGTCCGATTTTCCGCTCAAAGCTAGAGCCGAAAGTGGAGCCGCAACCGCACGAGTTCTTGCCGGAAAACAATCCGGTCCCGACAGCTACCGTAACCACCACCGAGTCCATCCAACCGGAGGTTTCCAATGGATGAGCGTCGAAACCTACCTTCAGCCTCCGCTGCGAGCCGCTACGCTGCTTGTTTGGGAAGCTTCGATCTTGAGCGTCAAGTTGCTGAGGTCGAGTCCACCACCGACGCAGCGATTGGAAACCGAATCCACGCTGCACTTGCGCTGGAGCCGGTTGGCAATCTAACGACCGATGAAACGTGGATCATCGACCGTTGCCGCGAGCAGGAGCTTGAGCTTGTCAAAGCAACCTTTGGTGACGTTGAGACCAACTGCTTCCGCGAGAAACGTCTGTGGTCGCTGGACAAAGACGGCAACAAGCTCTGGAGCGGTAAGCCGGACGTTATCTACACTGTGAGCGACAATGGGATGCTCTACGGTCTCATTATCGACTACAAGAGCGGTCGCGGTACGGTCGAGAATGCTGCCGAGAATCTCCAGTTACGTTGTCTTGTAGCTCTGCTTGATGAATCTTGGGGATTCACGCTTGATCGGATTACCGTCGCAATAATCCAGCCGCTTGCTGGACCTCCGAGCGTAGCGGTTTACGAGTCCTCAGACATTCATTCCGCGATTCTCGAATCCAACGGACTGATGAAAGAGGTCCAGAAGGTTGGTCAACCGCGCACTCCGTCTGAAGCCGCTTGCAAGTACTGCAAAGGAAAACCGTACTGCAAAGAAGCGCGAGAGTTGGCAGTCGCTCCTCCGCTCGCTGACGCTCCTGCTGGCATCACTCCTGACGCGATTGCGGCAACGCTCACCAACTCAACGCTCGCAGCGTTTCTTGATCGTGCAGCACAAGCCGAAGCAGTGATTGAAGCTTGCCGGTCAGAAGCTCGACGGAGATTGAGTGAAGGAGACGCAATCGAAGGTTGGACGCTCAAAGATGGTGCGGTGCGCGAGTCCATTACGAACTCTGAAATGGTCGCTTCTCGCTTCTTGGAGTTAGGAACTTACGAGCAGCTTGCTCCTGCGATCACGCTCAACAAGACCAAGCTCAAAGATGCGGTGAAGACTGCGACTCAAACCAAAGGACGCGAGCTAGAAGCTAAGCTGGCTGCACTGCTCGACGGATGCACTGAATCCAAAGCCGGTCAACCCACACTGACTCGAATCAAATGAATCAAACTCATCCAATGGAGCTAGTCCGCGAGTTCATGCGGACCTTTCAACAGTACGTTCCATCCACTCCAATCATGCCAGATCCGGTGACTCAAAACCTTCGGTATCGGCTGATTGACGAAGAGGCTCAAGAACTCTCCGAAGCGACCAACGCAAAGGAGTATTTGGACGCAGTTGGCGACCTCTTGTACGTCGTCTATGGAGCCGCGCTGGCTGCGGGATTTAGTCCGCATCAAGTGGACGCTGCATTCTGCGAGATCCACCGATCCAATATGAGCAAATGCTGGTCTGACGATGAGATCGACTGCATTCCGGCTGACTCTCGCTCTCACCGAGTTGGAGAAAACCGGCACATTGTCCGTCGCAATGATGGCAAGATCGTGAAGAGTCCAAGCTACTCACCAGCACGACTGGAGGGATACACTCGATGAGACATTTATGGGCGCGTGGGTTTGGTCGTCTTTACACTGACGCTGAGGTCCACCAGACCGCTGAGGGCAAGTCTTTCCTGCTCGCAGTGATTGAGTTTGAGGGACGCAAGCTGGCGAACGGAAAACCATACGCACAGCGGGTCCAGTTCCGGTCATTTGATCCGCTAGACATTGAGATCGCGGATCAATTGATCGCTGGAACGCATATCATGTTCGACGGCGATTGCGATGCGGTCGCAGACAAGTCATCGACTGGCTGGTGGTACGCGAATCCGCGAGTCACCGGACGCATCCAAGAAATTACGCACTCACCATGAAGATCGACTTCTTTGTGGCCGGTATTCCGAAAGCCCAACCGCGAGTGAAAGCTTTTGTGCGCGGAGGTCATGCTGGCGTTTACACTCCAGACAGCGCGGAGTCTTGGAAGCAAGCGGTGCGGCTGCAAGCCGTCGCAAACGCTCCAGAATCGCTTGTGGCGCATCCTGTTCGCGTCCAGCTGGACTTCTTCCTTACGCGACCAAAAGCGCATTTCAAGCGAGACGGAAGCTTGAAGGAAAACTGGCCGATCTGGCACTGCAAAAAGCCAGACTTGGACAACCTCATTAAAGCGGTGACGGACGCGATCACCGACACTCAGCGGGTCTGGCTCGATGACAGCCAAATCTACCAGATTTTAGCTACCAAGTCTTACGGTCTCAGCCGTTTCGGTTGCAGCGTGAGAATCGACGCTGACTGACTCTTGGAAAATGCGGCATGGTGCGCGGGGAGATCCTGCGACGGGTTAGGTTTTTACCCATAGAAACACCGCATTTTCCTAAGGTTTTCGCTGGTTTTGGATGCTCCTGAAAAAAGTTAAAGATTTCTGTTGCAGGAAACCCGACGTTGGGTTTAACTCTCTCCATCGGCGGCAACGATGCCTCCGAATAAACGACAAGAATACGATGAACGAAAACATTACCTCCGCTGCTCCTGAACTGCTCGCCGCTCTCAAGTCTCTGACTCTGGAGATTGAAAGCATCCTGTCACACGAAGCCGGAAAGACTCGCGATCAACTTTTGGAGCGTCTGCATATGGATTACGACGGCAAGCTCCGCGCTGCCCGATTCGCGATCTCGAAAGCCAACGGTCGAATCAACTAACAATCTCAAGAGGGGCGCGACTCTCCAACGCGCAAACCATCAACAACCATCAAACACCATGAAATACCATTGCAGAGACAAAGAGAATAAATCGCTCAGTCAGCACTCCAGCATTCTGGAAGCACTGCGAGCGCGGGAAGTATGGCTCCATACTCGCGAGCTAATCGGAATCAGCGACAACAGCGGTCGCTTACTGTCAGCCGACGAACTGTATCAAGCCAAAGCGGCTGCTTGGCTGAAAGGTCTCCGATGAATCTTGGACCTCTTATTGCGGCTCTCATCACCGTGGAGTCCAACGGTCGAGACAATGCCGTTGGTGACGGCGGTCGAGCAATCGGTGCGCTCCAGATCCACAAGAGCGTTGTGGTGGACGTTAACCGGATCGCTGGTACGCACTACACTCACCAGCAGATGACCAACCGAGTTGCGGCTCGTCAGGTCTGCGAGATCTATTTGAGCCGGTACGCAGCCGGTAAGACCAACGAAGAAGCCGCGAGAATCTGGAACGGTGGTCCAACTGGTCACCGGAAGTCAGCGACTCTCACTTACTGGAACAAAGTCAAAAAGCATCTTAAATGAACATCAAACCCAAACGACCCACTCCCAAGATCTTCGTCGTCAGCGATGACACGCACAAGAGACTGAAAGAGTATGCAGTTAAGAAAGGCTACAAACTGCAATATGTGGCCGACGAAGCAATTGCAGAATATCTAAAGAGACAGGAATCGAAATGAGCAAAAAACAAACCGAAGAAGAACAGTACCGCATCACCTTGAAGGGGCTTCTGTCCATCTATCTACCAGAAGCAAAAATGATTGAAATCTACAACGCAACCGAGCTGTGCTGCCGTAGAAATAACTGGGGTATCGCAATCGACGAGAGCAACCGATTGGATTTTGTTCCGATGGTGAAGGTGGAGGAGGCCAAGCCGTGAGCACATCCCCCAGATCTGACGTCATTCAGTGGCATGACAGGTCCAAGATCCAACTTCTTGAACACATCGCGTCCTTGGAGAAAGAAGTCAGCATTGAATCGCAGCGAGCGACCCACTATCGCGAGCAGTGGCAGATAACCATTTTGGCTTTCAAAGAACAGGAGAACACGATCCGGTCGCTTTGCGAAAACTCGCACAGGTACGAATCAGATGCTGAGGCATTCAAGCAACGCATCAAGCGACTGGAAGACGCTCTCCGAGAGATCGCCAATCAGGACTATCGCGGAAGTCGCTCAACCGAATCCCAGATCGCCTTCAGGGCGTTGGAGGTCACTCCGTGAACGAATCCGAAAAGACAATTCAAGAAGAGTGGTACGGCACTTGTTGGGGCGCACATCAACGGATTGACGAGTTAACTCAGCAGCTCAACGCGGCCAATGAGCGCATCTCAAAGCTATACGACTACGTTGCCGCGCTTGAAACAGGAGGTGACTTGATGGCCAACGAACTAAGCTTTGGATACGACGTTGATCTGTGGAACAAAGCCAGAGGGAAGGCCAAGCCGTGACCACATTCCACGCATTCATTGCTGAGCGCGGTTATGCTGAGCCATATGACGGATATCGAAGTCTGTTCGGATTCATTTGGTGGTTTTGGATTCCGAGACTTCACACACAACGCCCAGACGAGTGGAATCCACGGGTAATCAGGGTCATCTGGCTGTGCTTTGCCGCTGGAATTGAAGTCTGGGGCGATGAGTCAAAATCCGTATGGCCCAATCAGCCAAAACCAGCAGCCAAGGAGGCCAAGCCGTGAGTGACTCAGATTTCCCATATGCGCTGATGTTTGGACTGATAATTGGATCAATCATCTTGGGTGGATTCATCGGAGGTGAGGCACAAAGAGACGTACAACAGCGTGAAGCGGTCGCTGCTGGCCATGCCGAGTGGGTGGCCGACAAGAGCGGAAAGCCTCAATTCAAATGGAAGGAGTGCAAATGAGCGACTACACAATACCAACGTCGAACACGGTGACTACAATCGACCCACAGGCCACAAAGATCCGCGAGCTTCAATCCGATGTGAACGAATCGAACGAACTGATCGAATACCTGCGCGACAAGATCAAACACCTAAAGCGTGAGATCGAACTCTTCCGTGAACATGCTGACTACGGAGATATATCTCTAGTAGAAGCTATTCTTAAAGGAGAAGCGATAGGAAGAAAAGAAAAGGAGTCCAAGCCGTGACCCCAGAAACCAAGCTCCACGAACTCCCGCCAGATGATCCGCGAAGAAACACTTCTTTGAAAGATCTTAACATAAGAATCAGATGCCGCCATACAAAAGCCACACGCGACCCTCGAACGTGGAAGATCAAGAACAATACCTATAACCACCTTGCCGCAACGTGGCAAAATAACTTTGACTTTGTAGTCCTATGAATATATTCCAAAATAAACCACAACCACAGCTAGACCCAACCGCGCTACTCAAGCAAGCGGAAAGTCTTCTCAATAAGACAGAGCGCAAGCAAGGCTGGCCATACTACGACATCAAGCACGCGATTCAATTCGCCCAGCTTGTTGTTAAATTAAGCAAGATCCCCTCTAAGAA
>Ga0079302_1000138_pt1 | contig 17530 bp, 10 predicted proteins | sample Wag4_2014_7_16_FD_75102 | JGI IMG/M metagenome (GOLD analysis project Ga0079302, IMG submission 75102) | Fresh water mixed with fracking chemicals microbial communities from Ohio, USA - Utica-2 Time Series FC 2014_7_16 | ecosystem: Engineered > Industrial production > Chemical products > Input... | reverse complement strand
AATCATTCGCTCAATAAGAAGATAATCCTGATGAGCTCAGGTTTATGCCTACTGGCAACATTCAATCTGATTACTATAAACACAAACGAAACCCAATTTTTCATTCCTACTACCCTAAAGCTTGCAAGCAGGATTCTGTTTACGGTGATGTTCATATACTTATTTGGTATCATTTATCTCAAACTCATCAAATCATTACAGAACGATAACATTTATTCCTATCGCATAAAAAAATGGATTAGGATATTGTTGGTCATGATTATTGTAGGCATAATTAACAGTGCGCTTTATCAGTTCTACTTCACAAAAAACTCCATAACAATACAAGTCACTTCGGGATTAATTCACCTGGCGAGTTGCATTTTATTGATATACAGGCCACAATTTCTAAACAGAACAGAGTTGAGTATTAGTCTTGGCAAGGCTTTCTTGAAAAACAAATTGGAGAAAATCGAGGAAGGAAAATTTATCCTGGAATTTTATACAAAACAATATTACAAGAAAAAGGAAACCAGTCTTGATGAATTTGCTTCAATCATGAAAACAAATAAATCAATTCTGAACGAATATGTGTATGAAAAAACTAAATTAAACTTCACCGACCTCGTCAACAAACAACGTGTTGGTCTCTTTACTTCACTTGCAAGTAATCACGATTACAAAGGATATACCCTGGAAGGTCTTGCAGACATGGCGGGTTTTGGATCACGTCAATCCCTTTATCGGCATTTCAAAAGATTCCATGGTGGAAGTCCCTCTGACCTGATCAGGATGTATCAGTAAGGGCATCATGCTGGTACTATGCGGTACTTTAGAAATTGCTTAACTTTGTACCACTATGTTAAAAGTCGGCATATTTGGAACGGGGCATTTGGGTAAATTTCATGTAGCAAACTGGCTGGAAATCCCCGATGTTGAAATTGTAGGTTTTTATGACCCCAATGATCAGGCTGCTGATGATGCCATGGCACGTTTCGGACTCAAGCGGTTTGAAGCAATGGAAACCCTGATGGATCTGGTTGATGCTGTTGATGTGATTACGCCTACTCAGTTCCATTATCCGGTTTGTGAAATGGCACTCCGGAAAAGCAAACATGTTTTTGTGGAAAAACCCTTAGCCAGTGACCTCGATGAAGCCAATCGCCTGATCAAATTGGTACAGGAAGCAAAAGTCAAATTTCAGGTCGGTCACGTTGAACGCTTCAATCCAGCCTTTTTAGCCCTGAAAGGTCGGGAATTGGCACCCATGTTTATTGAAGTTCACCGCTTGGCACAATTCAATCCCAGGGGGACAGAAGTGAGTGTCATCCTTGACTTGATGATTCATGACATTGACATTGTCTTACATCTCGTTAACAGTGACATCAAAAATATTTCTGCAAGCGGTGTTGCGGTGATGACAGACACGCCGGATATAGCGAATGTAAGGATAGAGTTCATGAACGGTTGTGTTGCCAACCTGACCTCTTCTAGGATATCCATGAAAAAAATGCGTAAAATGCGTGTTTTTCAGAAAGACGCTTATATCGGCATTGACTTTTTAGACAAGAAAACGGAAGTCATCAGGCTTAAAAATGATCAAGAGACTGATGATACCTTCTCCTTTGATATTGAGACGCCAACAGGTACTAAACAAATCGCCGTTGAAAATCCGGTCATCAGTCAGGTTAATGCCATCAAAGCCGAGCTGACTGCCTTCAAGGACGCCATCATTCATAATACACCTACGGTTGTTTCAGAACAGGATGGATTCATGGCTTTGCATGTGGCACAACAAATCCTAAGCAAAATCAAACAGGCAGGCATCGTCAGAACTACCTAATGCAATCAGGTGAAGATTATGGTCCTTGGTTTTGCAGTTTCCAAGAGGCATAATCAAGGTCTTCCTTGAAAGTGATTTTCAAATTGGATTCCTCCCCTTCAACCAGGGTAATGGTTTTACCCGTGTATTCCAACACTGAAGCTTCGTCAGTAAATTCATCCCTATAATCCAGTGCAAAAGCCTCTTTGATGATGCTTGCATGAAATGTTTGCGGCGTTTGTACAATGCGCAAATCTTCCCTGCCTATAATCTTTGAAGATCCATCTGATGACATTTGCCGCATGCTATCCCTTACCTTGATGACAGGGATGGCAGAACCTGTTTGGGCAGCTGCATCTCCACACCGTTTGATCAATTGGGGTGTAACCAAGCATCTTACCGCATCATGGATGAATACAATGGCATCGCCATCTACCGCAGCCAATCCATTTTGAACTGAATGAAAGCGTGTTGGTCCGCCTGCTTTCAACTCGATTTGTTTATGCTTGTAACCATGGGTTATAAGCATCTCCTGACCTGCCTCCAAATGGGATTGGGGAAGTACGATAATGATCTGCGTATACGGATAGGCATTGAGGAAAGCATCAACACTGTACAACAAGATGGGTTTCCCATGCAATTCAATGAATTGCTTCGGGATTACAGCGCCCATCCGGGTACCGCTGCCGCCGGCTACAATAATGGCGAACCTTTTCAAATCAATTCTTCCTTGATCTTACAGCCAGAAAATACAATGGTACACCGAGCAATGTGATAAACAATCCCCAGCCTGCATAATCAGGCTTATACCAAATCAACGCGATGGCAAAAACCAATCCCATCACGACATAAACAGCTGGCAGAACAGGGTAAAGGAAAGCCTTGTAGGGCCTTTCTGCTTCGGGGCGTTTTTTCCGTAGTATAAATATCCCGATGATGGTGAGTACGTAAAAGAGTACAGCTACAAAACTAACCATATCCAGCAAATCACCATACTTGCCACTCAGACACAAAATAGAGGCCAGAAGACATTGTGCCCAGAGTGCCCACGAAGGAACCTGGTTCTTATTCAAAGTTCCTGCTTTTTTGAAAAAGAGTCCGTCTTGAGCCATGGTATAATAAACCCTCGCCCCTGCCAATATCAACCCATTGTTACAACCAAAAGTGGAAATCATGATCATCACCGCAATCACATAAGTACCCACATTGCCAAAAATCACATTGGCTGCAGCAACAGCTACCCTATCCTGTTTGGCAAATGCAATATCCTGCAAGGGCATTACACTCATGTACATCAGGTTTGCTGAAACATAGATAATGGTTACAATCAATGTGCCCAAAAACAAACTTAGACCGATATTGCGATGCGGATTCCTGATTTCACCGGCGATGAATGTTACGTTGTTCCAGGAATCACTGCTGAATATGGAACCAACCATAGCAGCGGCAAATGCCCCCAGCAAAGCGGTACCGGAGATGGGCAACCATTGGGCAATGATACCTTGGCTGTCATCGCCTGCTGCGTATTGAACTGCATTGAATCCGGTTGCCCAATTAGCATTCCATATATCCGCTTTGGCGGCTAGGATGAAACCGAAAATAATCAACCCGAAAAGGGAGGCCAACTTGGTGACTGTAAAAATATTTTGAATAATCTTGCCTTGTTTGATTCCTTTGGTGTTGTTGTAGGTGAGCAAGATAATCAAGATGATTGATACCAACTGTGCAGGATAGATTTTGAAAGCCCCTAAGGAAAACAAGAGATTTTTATCATCCAATTCAAGTACCGTAAAGAAATACCCAGCGAATTTTGAAAAGGCAACGCCAACGGCTGCAATTGTTGCTGTTTGGATAACTGCAAAAAAGCTCCAGCCATATAGAAAACCTGCCAAAGGATTAAATGCCTCTTTCAGGTAAACATACTGCCCTCCTGCCTTGGGGAACATGGCACTTAATTCTCCATAACTCAGCGCCGCCGTGAGAGTCATGAAACCGGTAACCAACCACACCATGATTACCCAACCTGCACTACCCACATTCCTGGTGATATCTGCGGTAACAATAAAAATGCCACTTCCAATCATTGATCCAGCCACAATCATGGTTGCATCCCAAAGACCCAAACTGGGTTTAAATTCTTTTTGCTCAGACATAAATGAAATTTAATAAAAAATCCCGATAAATACCGGGATTAAGATAGTGCATTCAAATTTGTTTTGGCTATTTTCCTGAAGTTTTCTTATAAACTTCATTCAATCCAGCAACCACATCATTGGTTATATCATTTGCTGAATCCTTGTAGAAAAGTACATTTAATGCACTAGAATAGGAGAAAATATAACTGTATCCATTTTTTTTGTTATAATCCACAAGAAAGGCGTTGATCTTTGTTTTCAACTCCTCCATTGTTTTAGCACCATCATTGGCAATATTAGATTCCAAAATACGCTTTTGTTCCTCTAGATTCTGCATTTTACCTTGATAAGCACGTTGGAAATTATCAAATTCAGCCTGTGTTATCGATTCACCTCTTTTTGCAAATGCGATACGCTCATTCTCTATTTTTTGAAATGCTCCGTTAAGATCACGATCTGCATTTTCCTTCTTTTTTTCAAATTCAAGCATTTTCTCTTTATAGAGAATATATTTTTCCTGAAGGCTGTCTAGGTCAACATATGCTACTTTTAGTTCCTTCTGAGAAAGTGAGTCTTGTTTGGCTGAATGGGAAACACCTTCGCCATTTCCTTTGAAATGTAAAAAGGCCATGATTGCGAGGGCTGCAAATAGTATTGCATTAATCAGCTTCTGATTCATTGATTAATTTTTAAGTGTGAAAGAAGGGGCAGTTACCTGCCCCCATTAAATTATTCTTCGTCATCGAAGCTCATCACTTCTCTCGTAGTTTGTAAGAGTTCATATTCTTCTTTACTTCCTACTATGATATTTTCATAATCCCTGAGACCTGTTCCTGCAGGAATATGATGTCCTGTAATTACATTCTCTTTGAGACCAAGCATATCATCAGATTTACCCTGTATTGCAGCAGAAGATAACACTTTGGTTGTTTCCTGGAACGATGCAGCTGATATCCAGCTTTGCGTTCCAAGTGAAGCCTTGGTGATTCCAAGCAGTACCGGACAAGATGTAGCTGCATGTGCATCACGGAATTCAACCAATTTTCTATCGGCCCTTCTCAAAATTGAGTTCTCTTCCCTGATTTCTCTTAAGCTTGCGATTTGTCCAGGCTTCATGGTCTCAGAATCTCCTGCTTCTACAACAACTTTTTTGTCATAGATATGGTCATTTTCCTGATTAAAATCATAGCGATCTTCAAGATCACCTTCAAGGAACCTGGTATCACCCGGATCAAGGATTTCAACCTTGCGCATCATTTGCCTTACAATAACCTCGATATGCTTATCGTTGATTTTCACACCCTGCAGGCGATAAACCTCCTGGATTTCATTCACAACATACTCTTGAACGGCAAATGGACCTTTGATTGAAAGAATATCACTTGGTGCAACCTGACCATCAGATAACGGAGTTCCCGCTTTTACAAAGTCACCGTCCTGAACGAGGATTTGTCTGGTGAGTGTAACAAGGTATTTCTTAATGATACCATCCTTGGCTTCAACTGTAATTTCTCTATTTCCGCGCTTAATCTGACCAAAGCTAACAACACCATCAATTTCAGATACAACAGCAGGGTTTCCTGGATTTCTGGCTTCGAACAATTCTGTTACACGAGGTAAACCACCTGTAATATCTCTAAGTTTTCCGAGAACCCTTGGTATTTTAACCAAAACCTGTCCAGCAGTAACCTCATCACCTTCTTCAATCACAATATGAGAGCCAACAGGAAGGTTATAGATTTTTTCATCTTTGCCGCCCTTAATCTTCAAGGATGGAATGCGAGTTTTGTCTTTCGACTCAATTACTACTTTTTCCCTATGACCGGTTTGCTCATCAGCTTCTTCACGGTAAGTAACACCATCAATTACATTCTCAAACTCAATAGTACCAGCAATTTCTGCAACTATTACGTTGTTGAACGGATCCCATGAGCAAATCACATCCCCTTTAGAGACCTTCCTGCCTTCTGCAACAGAAAGTACAGAACCATAAGGAACATTGTTTGTGATTAAAACACGATCATTTTTTATATCCATGATCCGCATTTCAGCAGTACGACCTATTACTACATGTATGTCCTTACCTTCATTATTCTTTGCCTTAACGGTACGGAGACCATCGAACTGAACTTCGCCATCAAATTTCGCAACGAGGTGTGATTCTACAGATGCAGACCCTGCAACACCACCAACGTGGAATGTACGCAAAGTAAGCTGTGTACCTGGTTCACCGATAGACTGTGCTGCGATGATTCCAACTGCGTCACCTTTTTGAGCAATATTTCCGGTAGCCAGATTCAACCCATAGCACTTCACACAACAACCACGCTTACTTTCGCATGTAAGCACTGATCTGATTTCAATTATTTCTATACCAGAATCTTCAATTTTTCTGGCTGTATCTTCATCAATTCGTTGCCCTGCTCCAACAAGTAGTTCATCAGACTGAGGATCATTAACATCATGGAGTGATGTTCTACCAAGTATCCTGTCGTACAACGGTTCTACAATATCTTCATTGTCTTTCAGTGCACTGGTTGCAATACCCCTAAGTGTACCACAATCTTCTTCAGTAATGATCACGTCCTGAGCAACGTCCACAAGTCTTCTCGTCAGGTAACCGGCATCTGCTGTTTTCAATGCCGTATCTGCCAGACCTTTGCGGGCGCCATGCGTAGAAATGAAGTATTCCAATACGCTCAAACCATCTTTAAAGTTGGAAAGAATCGGGTTCTCGATAATTTCCGAACCTGTTGAACCACTTTTTCTTGGTTTGGCCATCAATCCACGTATACCCGCAAGCTGTTTAACCTGCTGCTTACTACCCCTTGCACCTGAGTCAAGCATCATATAAACGGAATTGAATCCCTGCTTATCTGAAGCCATTGCACGAATCAGTGTTTCCGTGACTTTGGTATCAACCCTTGACCAGATGTCAATGATCTGATTGTAACGCTCATTGTTTGTAATGAGACCCATGTTGTAGTTTTCCCAAACTTCCTGAACTTCAGAAGAAGCTTGGTCAATCATTTCCTCACGGGGTATTTCAAGTACAAGGTCTTGGATGTTAAAAGACAAGCCACCTCTGAATGCCATACGGAAACCAAGCTCTTTGATTGCATCCAAGAACTTTGCAGTAGTTGGAACATTCGTAATCTTGATGATGTCTCCAATGATTTCACGCAAACTCTTTTTTGTAAGCAAGGCATTCACATACCCAACTTCCGGAGGCACGGCCTGATTGAAAAGAACCCTACCTACTGTAGTTTCAATCAGTTTATTTTCAAGTACCCCTGCTTCATTGCGGACATTTGTTTTTATTTTAATGTATGCATGGAGGTCAACTTTTTTCTCATTGTACGCGATAATCACTTCCTCAGCATTGTAAAAACGCATACCCTCACCCTTAACAACATCTACATCTGTGTTTCGCTTACCCTTTGTAATGTAGTACAAACCAAGAACCATGTCCTGTGAAGGGAGGGTTATCGGAGTACCATTTTGAGGGTTAAGGATATTGTGAGACGCCAGCATGAGCAACTGGGCTTCAAGTATGGCCGCATGGCTCAGTGGCACGTGAACCGCCATTTGGTCACCGTCGAAGTCGGCGTTGAACGCAGAACATACAAGCGGGTGAAGCTGAATCGCCTTGCCTTCAACCAATTTTGGCTGGAATGCCTGTATAGACAACCTGTGAAGCGTTGGGGCACGGTTAAGCATGATGGGGTGTCCCTTGAGTATGTTCTCAAGAATATCCCAAACAATAGCTTCCTTGCGGTCAACAAGCTTGCGGGCAGACTTTACAGTTTTAACAATACCCCTTTCTATTAATTTCCTGATGATGAACGGCTTGAACAATTCAGCAGCCATATCCTTAGGCAATCCGCATTCATGCAATTTTAATTCAGGACCAACAACAATAACGGACCTACCTGAATAGTCAACACGTTTACCTAAAAGGTTCTGGCGGAAACGACCTTGTTTACCCTTCAACACATCACTGAGTGATTTCAGGGCCCTGCCTCCCTCCGCTTTAACGGCATTGGACTTTCTGCTATTATCAAACAAGGAATCAATAGCCTCCTGCAGCATCCGCTTTTCATTTCGGAGGATGACTTCAGGAGCCTTGATCTCAAGTAACCGCTTTAAACGATTGTTGCGGATAATTACCCTCCTATACAAATCATTCAGATCGGAAGAAGCAAATCTGCCGCCATCAAGTGGTACAAGTGGCCTGAGTTCGGGCGGAATGACTGGAATATACTGCATAACCATCCACTCTGGCTTGTTGGTTATACGCGTATTGGCATCTCTGAATGATTCAACCACACTCAATCTTTTCAGGGCATCAGCTTTACGCTGCTGGGAAGTTTCAGCTGCAGCTGTATTGCGAAGTGTATAGCTTAATGAATCAAGCTCAATCCTGCAAAGTAGATCATATACTGCCTCAGCACCCATCTTGGCAATAAACTTATTCGGATCTTCATCAGGTAGATACTGATTTTCTTTTGGAAGCGTATCAAGCAAATCCAGATACTCCTCTTCAGTCAGCAAATCACCTTGCCTTTTCCCCTTATCTTCCATGATTCCGGGCTGTATGACAACGAAACGCTCGTAATAAATGATGCTTTCAAGCTTTTTTGAGCTGATACCAAGCAGGTAACCAATTTTATTAGGCAAACTTTTGAAATACCAGATGTGCACAACGGGAACAACCAGCTTGATATGCCCCATGCGCTCTCTCCTAACCTTTTTCTCAGTAACCTCTACACCGCAACGATCACAGACAATCCCTTTATAGCGAATTCTCTTATACTTTCCACATGCACACTCATAATCCTTTACAGGACCAAAAATCTTCTCACAAAAAAGGCCATCACGCTCAGGTTTGTAAGTTCTGTAGTTGATTGTCTCAGGCTTAAGAACTTCACCAAAAGACCTGTCCAGAATAGAATCCGGAGAAGCGATACTGATGGTAATCTTAGAAAATGATGATTTAGGGCGATTGTCTTTTTTGATAGCCATAATGCGATATCTTTTTTACAATGTTTTAACACCGCTTGTTATTTTTGACCCAATCTTTTAATTCTCAAAGCATTGATTTTCAAATACTTACAAAAAATAAGAAAGGACAAAATACGGGTTTGCCAAAATTAAGGATGGCAAAGGTAGGCAAAATGGCTGATTTAACAATAAAATTATTTCACGAAAGTCTTAAGATTCAGGCAATTGTATTAAGCTGTATCCTGTCTTTGTAACGGGAGGAAATAATTTCCTGCACCGGCACATTGTTTATTTTACTCTCAAGCCAGGATAATATATCAAGATACATGAATGACCGGCTTTCCATTGGATTTCCTTCGAGCTTTTTTAGTTTTTCAAACAGCCTTGAAAATCCGGCTTTTAAAGCTCCCCTGCTCAACTGAAAAGAGCTTCTCAGGAAAGCAAAAATCTCATGTTCTACTATACTGAGCGTCTGCATCTTAGACATAAACCTGTAAACTGATCGAACCTGACTCTCAAGAATAGCGTCATTACCAGATTCATAATGCGCTATTAGGTGAAGTAACCTTGCATAACACTGAATATCTGAGCGCAAATCAGCTTTCAGGTGGATAATTTTATTGAGGTAATCTATACAGTTTCCATAATCTCCGCAGCCAAAATAAAGGCAGGCAAACTTATAGTAAAAGACAAGTGTACGATGCCTGTCTAGCTGCATTTCATACTCGCTAAGCTTTTGTTCGATATCTGGAATAAGCAGCAGCCCATCAGAAAAAGTTCCATCAAGAAAATGTTTGTTGATTTTCGCAAGATGGAGGTAAACAAATCCCTGAACCCTGTTATTAATTGTTGCCATCCCGTCTTTAGAATGGTAAAATGATTCAAATCTGCTGATCTCGACCTCAAATTTCCTGTCGTTTCGCAGCATAAAGTGGGCATTTAACAGGTTATGCAATCCCTTGATGAAATGCTGGGTTTCAACTTTCAGCATCCGTGGCTCCCGCTCAAATAGATCCACCCAACGTTGGCAATTGCGGTAATAAACAATAAAATCCTGCAAAATAAATCCAAACCAGGCATAACTCTGGAACAGGTATAGGCGTTCATAAAAACCCTGAAATTCACCTGCATTTTCAGGCAGCTGTTCTCTAAAAAACTGATTGACAGACGCAACATCGGTGCTATTTCTAACGTGACCGTTTTTAATGTACCAGCCATACATCTGTAAGGCAAGACTGCTCAATTTACCCACCATGGTAAGTCGCTCACTGAGCTCAGCAACTTCTCCTGAAATCTCCCCTGCCCTGTCTTCAAAGCTCCTGGTTATGTGCAGGGATTCTATTTTTTTCTCAAAAAACAAGGCCTGCATCCAAAAGGTTACCTGATGATAGGATTTTGCATACTCTTTTATTTTATGCAAAACCTTTAAACTCTGGTGATACAGTCCTTTATTGTACAGGATTCTTGAATAATCCAGTTGTTCGTGAAGCTGAATATCTACTGCATTTTCCTGCCTGATAAGCCTTAAACTTGCTAGAATCTGCTTGTATAAATGGGCTTTTAAGTTCGAAAGCTGCTGCTTTTGTATGGTTTGATTCTTTTTGAGAATCAAGTCTTCATCGTAAATATCTGTTTTATCAATTGCGTCAAAAAGCGTGATGATTTTCAGGTCATCCGACTGCATGTTTCTGCCAACATACAACTTAAAATTGCGCTTTTCCCCTTTATCAAGGGTTTTGATCAACTGAAAAAGTTCGTCTGCAGACCGGTTAGGCATCGTAATTAGCTTTCACAAGATTCCTTGATAGACAAGGGTTCTATTCAGATGATAGTTGTTTACAAAGCGTAAAATACGACCTATTTTGGGAAAAGCAGGCACTGAAAAATGATTAATTTTACAGACTGCAGGTTAAAGCCTGCTATTTTCTCAGGAGAAACCCCTTAATATGGCCGACAAGAAAATTTTCATTTTTGATACAACACTGCGCGACGGAGAACAGGTTCCGGGATGTAAACTGAATACCCGTGAAAAAATTGAAATTGCCCTTGCTTTGGAAGAATTAGGGGTTGACATCATTGAAGCTGGCTTCCCCGTTTCAAGCCCTGGTGATTTTGAATCAGTTTCAGAAATATCAAAAATCATCAAAAATGCCACAGTTTGTGGATTAAGCCGTGCAGTTCAGAAAGACATTGAAGTTGCAGGAGAGGCACTTAAACACGCGCAACGTGGAAGGATTCATACTGGGATCGGCACATCAGACTCTCATATAAAAAGTAAATTCAACAGTAATAAAGAAGACATCTTAATCAGAGCAGTTCAAGCTGTAAAGTGGGCTAGAAATTTTACTGATGATGTCGAATTCTATGCTGAAGATGCAGGAAGAACAGATAATGAATATCTAGCACGTGTTGTTGAAGCGGTCATTGCAGCAGGAGCAACAACTGTAAATATCCCAGACACTACTGGTTATTGTCTCCCTTCTCAGTATGGTGAAAAAATTGCATTTCTAATAAATAATGTTAGCAATGTTGACAAAGCCGTACTTTCCTGTCATTGCCACAATGACCTGGGGTTGGCAACTGCCAATTCAATATCCGGAGCCATTAGCGGAGCCAGACAGATAGAGTGCACAATCAATGGATTGGGTGAAAGGGCAGGTAATACAGCGCTTGAGGAGGTTGTAATGGTATTAAAACAACATCCTGCATTGGGATTGTATACAAACATCAAAGCAGAGAGACTCAATCCAATAAGCAGACTTGTATCTGATACCATGCGGATGCCTGTGCAGCCCAATAAAGCAATTGTAGGTGCAAATGCCTTTTCACATTCATCTGGCATACACCAGGATGGCTTCCTGAAAGATTCACAGACATATGAAATCATCAGACCGGAAGAAGTTGGGGCAGAGACTTCAAAAATTGTATTAACAGCTAGAAGCGGCCGTTCGGCATTGGCATACAGGTTTAAAAATCTGGGTAATGATTTTAACAGAAATGATATAGACTTTCTCTACGAAAAGTTTCTTTTACTTGCAGATAAAATGAAAGAAGTCAGAGATAACGATCTAATAACACTTGCCAATACCTATATACAATCACACCAAAACTGATGCAAGTCTCAAAGAAAATAGCTGTATTGCCAGGAGATGGGGTTGGTCCGGAGGTCATTAATCCTGCCATTCGTGTTTTAGATGCAGTGGCTCAAAAATACAGATACCATTTTGCTTATACCTTTGGAAGCATTGGAGCGGATGCCATTGAAAAATCAGGTACACCCTTGTCTGATGCAACGCTTGCTGATTGTATTACATCGGATGCCGTGCTGCTTGGCGCCGTTGGGCATCCAAAATATGATAAAGATCCTACGCTTCCGTTAAGACCAGAAATGGGATTACTCAGAATTAGGAAGGAGCTTGGACTTTTTGCAAGCATCAGACCAGTAACTACATATCCTTCACTTTATCACTTATCTCCGGTTAAATCAAATCTACTGGAGCATGTTGACATTGTTATCTTCAGAGAACTTACAGGGGGGATATATTTTGGAGAAAAAAAACATGATGCAGATTTCGAATCTGCATCTGATCAATCCAGTTATACGGCAAAGGAAATCACTGCAATTGCCCGGGTTGCTTTTGACTATGCCAGCAAGCGGAAAAGAAAAATCACATTAGTTGACAAGGCAAACATACTCGAAACGTCCAGACTTTGGAGAAAAGTAGTAACGGCATTGGCTGAATCATACCCAGCAGTTGAGTTAGATTTTATGTATGCAGATAATGCTGCCATGCAGCTCATCGTAAACCCAGCACAATTTGATGTTATTCTAACAGATAACTTGTTCGGAGATATATTAAGTGACGAGGCCAGTGTTTTATCCGGTTCACTTGGCCTACTGCCATCTGCATCTATTGGGAAAGGTCCGGCTCTTTTTGAACCCATACATGGTGCGTACCCACAGACTGCAGGCAAGGATACAGCAAATCCCATCGGAACAATCCTTGCAGCTGCAATGATGATGGAATATTTTGGGTTCAACGATGCGGCGGCAGACATTCGGCAGGCTGTACAGTGGGCTATTCAAAATGCGTTTGTATCTAAGGATATCGACCCTGTAAACTTCTACTTTACATCTACCATTGGTGAATTGATTTGTGATTACATAACAGGAAAAACAGACCATGCGGTAAATAAGGGAAATATTCAGATCAGAAAATCTACCATAATATAGATTTATGCAATACTTCGACAAGGAAACTATATTATACTTAAACGGCGCTTTTGTAAAAGCACATGAAGCCAAAATCGACTTGTACAGCCAAACCTTGCATTATGGCTACGGTGTATTCGAGGGTATCCGATCATACAGAACAATTGATGGAGAGACCCGCATATTTAAAGCAGCTGAACACTTTGAAAGGCTCAGGGAATCTGCCAGCGCCATCAACCTACCCTTTCATTTTGACCTGGAAGAATTAACTGCAGCCACTTACCAGGTTCTTGCCATGAACAACTTGCAGGATGCCTACATCAGGCCACTGGTTTTTGCGCCGCCCAACATGACATACGCTTTTAATACAACTTCATGTATTACTATTCAGGCCTGGAAAATGCAACCCTTCCTTGGTGAAAAGCATTTAAGAATCATAAGTTCTTCCTTTCAAAGGCCTAATCCTGCAGGGTTTCATATTCACGCAAAGGCATGTGGCCATTATGTTAACTCAATTGTTTCTTCCCAGGATGCCAAAAGTAAGGGCTATGATGAAGCCCTTTTGAAAGACATGGAGGGCTTTGTTGCTGAAGGCCCAGGAGCCAATATTTTTTATGAAAAAAACAACCAACTTTTCACGCCTTCAGAGGGATATATTCTCAATGGAATCACCAGGCAGACTATCCTTGAAATTTGTAGGGATTTTGAGATTACTGTTATTGAAAAACAAATTACACATGCACAAATAAAGGAAGCAGATGCCGCTTTCTTTTGTGGAACTGGTGTAGAGGTAATTGGTTGGGAAAGCCTTGATAATCATATTTTTCCCGTTCAATTTGATCAAAGTCTTTCCGGAATAATCAGGAAGGCCTATCTTTCGCTTGTAAGATCAGATAGGATTAGTTATGAAAACTGCAAAAAAGAAGTATTGACCCTTCAACAATAAACTACCCAAATCATGAATGAATTAAACAAATACAGTAAAACAATAACCCAGGATCCAACACAACCTGCAGCCCAGGCCATGTTTTATGGAATAGGACTAAGTGACGAAGACCTTGCAAAAGCTCAGGTTGGTGTAGCCAGTATGGGATGGGATGGCAACACCTGTAACATGCACTTGAATGAGTTAGCAGCCTTGATTAAGAAAAGTATCTGGGAGAACGATCTTGTGGGATTGACATTTAACACCATTGGAGTCAGCGATGGCATTTCCAATGGAACTGATGGCATGAGGTATTCATTGGTTAGTCGCGACGTCATTGCCGATTCCATAGAAACCGTTTGCGGTGCCCAATATTACGATGGTTTGATTACAGTACCGGGATGTGATAAAAATATGCCCGGATCAGTTATGGCTATGGGTAGATTGAACAGGCCTTCAATAATGGTATATGGCGGCACAATTGCACCAGGACACTACAAAGGTGAAGATTTGAATATTGTGTCAGCGTTTGAGGCCCTGGGCAAAAAAATAGCAGGACAACTAAACGAGGCAGACTTCAAGGGAATAGTTATGAATAGCTGTCCGGGTGCTGGTGCATGCGGAGGAATGTATACCGCAAATACCATGTCTTCAGCAATTGAAGCACTTGGCATGAGCCTCCCCTATTCATCTTCAAATCCTGCACTCAGTGAAGCCAAGAAAAACGAATGCAGAGAAGCTGGAAAAGCTATAAGATTATTGCTGGAAAAGGATATCAAACCTTCTGACATCATGACAAGAAAAGCGTTTGAAAACGCTTTAACGGTAATTGTTGCACTGGGTGGTTCCACCAATGCTGTTTTACACATGATTGCTATGGCACACAGTGTTGGAATAACACTTACCCAGGATGATATTCAACGCACAAGTGATAAGACACCTGTTATTGCAGATTTTAAACCAAGTGGTAAATACCTGATGGAGGACTTACACAATATCGGAGGTGTTCCGCTTGTGATGAAGTATCTACTTCAAAAAGGGCTACTCCATGGAGATTGCATGACTGTGACGGGTAAAACAGTAGCTGAAAATCTGGAAAACATTCCTGATCTGGAATTTGAAAACCAGCAAATTATCAAACCACTGGAAAATCCGATAAAAGTAACCGGTCATCTTCAAATACTTTATGGAAATATTGCTACAGGTGGAAGTGTTGCTAAGATCAGTGGCAAAGAAGGCGAAAAATTTACTGGACCGGCAAGGGTTTTCAACGGTGAAAAAGAATTGATTACAGGGATCAGCAGCGGCAGGGTTCAAAAAGGCGATGTGGTGGTTATCAGGTACGTTGGACCAAAGGGTGCACCTGGAATGCCTGAAATGCTTAAACCAACTTCCGCCATTATAGGTGCTGGTTTGGGTAAGGATGTTGCATTGATTACAGATGGTCGATTCAGCGGCGGAACGCATGGATTTGTGGTTGGTCATATTACACCAGAATCGTTTGACGGAGGTGGACTTGCACTTGTAGAAAATGATGATATGATTGAAATTGATGCAGTCAACAATACCATAAATGTACTACTAGATGATGTTGTGCTCGAAGCAAGGAGAAAGAATTGGAATCAACCTGCTTTGGCAGTCAGCAAAGGGATCTTGTATAAGTATGCCAAACAGGTAACAACAGCTGCTGAAGGTTGTATAACAGATAAATAAATTAAATACTATGCAAACAGAGACAACTATTGATTTGGCAGTGACAGCTGAAATAAAAACTGAAGTTTCAGGCAGTGAAGCAGTATTAAATGCTTTGATAGCGGAGGGTGTTGAAACCATTTTCGGCTATCCAGGTGGAGCTATCATGCCGATATACGATGCGCTTTATGATTACAGGGACCAGCTGGAACACATACTTGTAAGACATGAGCAGGGAGGTATTCATGCGGGTCAGGGTTATGCCAGAACATCAGGAAAAACAGGTGTTGTTTTTGCAACCAGTGGTCCGGGTGCTACCAACCTGGTAACGGGCTTGGCTGATGCCATGATTGACTCAACACCTTTGGTCTGTATAACAGGACAAGTCTTTGCCCATCTTCTTGGAACTGATGCTTTCCAGGAAACAGATGTCATTAACATCACCACTCCTGTAACTAAATGGAATTATCAGATAACTGATGCCAATGAGATTCCTGCAATTATGGCAAAAGCCTTTTATATTGCCGGAAGCGGAAGACCTGGTCCGGTTCTAATTGATATTACGAAAAATGCTCAATTGCAAAAATTTGATTATTCCGGGTACATAAAATGTACCCACATCAGAAGTTACAGACCCAAACCAATTATAAGAAAAGAATATATCCGGGCAGCTGCTGAAATGATTAACAAAGCGGAAAGACCCTTGGTTATATTTGGTCAGGGAGTCATTCTTGGAAAAGCAGAGCAAGAATTCAAACAGTTTATAGAAAAAGCCGGACTTCCCGCAGCGTGGACCATACTTGGATTGAGTGCTTTACCTACAGATCATCCACAAAATGTTGGTATGCTCGGGATGCATGGTAATTACGGTCCAAATGTATTAACCAATGAATGCGATGTGCTAATCGCTGTAGGCATGCGATTTGATGACAGGGTAACAGGCAGACTTGACCGTTATGCAAAACAGGCCAAGGTAATTCACCTTGACATCGATCCATCAGAAATTGATAAAAACGTAAAGGCAGATGTACCTGTTTGGGGCGACTGCAAAGAATCACTTCCATTGATTACTGCGTTGCTAGAAAAAAAAGAACACCGTGAATGGGTTTCAAAATTTACAGCATGCATGGAAAAAGAAGTGGAGTCAGTTATTCAGGATGAATTACATCCCACTGTTGACATTATGACCATGGGTGAAGTAATTTATCAATTAAACCAATTAACCAATGGAGATGCAATCATTGTAACTGATGTGGGACAGCATCAAATGGTTGCGTGCAGGTATGCCAAATTCAACAGTACCAAAAGTAATGTCACTTCAGGTGGACTTGGAACAATGGGATTCGCACTTCCAGCAGCTATAGGAGCCAAATATGGTGCAAAAGACAGGCAGGTTGTGGCAGTGATTGGAGATGGCGGTGTTCAAATGACCATTCAGGAACTGGGTACAATCATGCAAAATAACATAGACGTCAAAATCCTAATTTTAAACAACCGATTCCTCGGTATGGTAAGACAATGGCAACAACTTTTTCATGAAAAGAGGTATTCTTTTGTGGATATTGAAAGTCCTGATTTTGTTGCAGTGGCCAAAGGTTACCGTATTGCAGGTAATTCCATATCCAAAAGAGAGGAATTACAAGATGCTTTAGCAACGATGCTTAACCATAAAGGCGCCTATTTGCTAGAGGTTTTCGTTGGCAAAGAGAACAATGTTTTTCCAATGGTTCCGCAAGGATGTGGCGTAAGCGAAATAAGAT
>Ga0079302_1000127_pt1 | contig 17866 bp, 18 predicted proteins | sample Wag4_2014_7_16_FD_75102 | JGI IMG/M metagenome (GOLD analysis project Ga0079302, IMG submission 75102) | Fresh water mixed with fracking chemicals microbial communities from Ohio, USA - Utica-2 Time Series FC 2014_7_16 | ecosystem: Engineered > Industrial production > Chemical products > Input... | reverse complement strand
CATCCCGCCCCGAGCCTGAGATCCCCATCGGGCCGACGGCCGGACCGCCGTCCGATCAGGCGCCCACGGTGATCGTGGGAGGGGGGTTCGGCGGTCTCTACACCGCCCTGGCCCTGGCGGAGCGCCGCCATCACCCACCCCTGCTGCTGATCGAACCCCGGGAACATTTCCTGTTTCTGCCGCTCCTTTATGAGCTGCTGAGCGGCGAGCTGCGGCGCTGGGAAGTGGCGCCCCGCTACGACACCCTCCTGGCAGGCCGAGGCATCGCCTGGCTTCGGGATGGGGTGACGAGGATCGACACGGCAGCCCACACCCTGGAGACGCAGTCGGGCCGTCGGCTGGACTACGGCCAGGTGGTGCTGGCCACCGGCGCGCGCAGCCACAGCTTCGGGATCCCCGGGGTGACGGAACATGCCCTGCAGTTCCGCACCCTTGCCGATGTCGATCGGCTGCGCGAACGGGTGACGCAACTGCAGCAACGGAGGCGACCTCTGCAGCGCCTGGCCGTGATCGGCGCCGGACCGAGCGGGGTGGAGCTGGCCTGCAAGCTCGCTGACCTGCTGGCGGGGGCGGCGGTGATCGAACTGATCGAGCAGGGCTCCACGCCGCTGCCCCAGGCGCGCGCCTTCAACCGCGAGCAAGCCGTCCTGGCTCTGCAGCGCCGCGATGTGCGGCTGCGCTGCGGCTGCCGGGTGCTTGCCGTTGGCCCCGACCATCTCAGCCTGGCCAGCAGCGACGGCGAGAAGCCTGAGCGGCTGCCTGTCGACAGCGCGGTCTGGACCGCCGGCCTGGCCTTCGCACCACCGGCTCTTCACCCGGATGCAGCCCGGGATCGATCAGGACGACTGCTGGTGGATCCCACCCTGCGGCTCCAGGGTGAGCGGGCGGTGTTCGCCCTTGGCGACATTGCGGCGCTGCCCGATGCAACCACGCTGCCTGTCACGGCCCAGGTGGCGCTGCAGCAGGCCAGCTGCCTGGCCGAAAATCTGCTGCAGGCCCGCCGGGGCGGTGAGCTGCAGTCTTTCCACTTCCAGGATCTTGGCGAGATGCTCAGCCTCGGCCGGGGCGAGGCAAGCCTGGTGGGGGGCGGCTTCACCCTGGCTGGGCCGGTGGCGTACCAGCTACGGCGGCTGGCTTATCTGACCAGGCTGCCGGGCCGCCCCCACCAGCTCAGGGTGGCTGCCGGCTGGCTGGCGGACTGGTGAGCATGGCCAGCACCAACCCTTCACGGTTGCGCCGACCTGATGGGCTGCTGCTCGATGCCATGGGCACCCTGATCGGTCTGCGCGAACCGGTGGGAGTGACCTACGCCGAGCTGGCCGGCCGCCATGGCATCGCCGTGACACCGGCAGCGGTGCAGGCAGGCTTTGCCCGCGCCTGGCAAACCGCACCACCCCTGGCTTTCCCCGCTCTGGCCGGCACTGATCTGCGTCGGGCGGAGCTCACCTGGTGGGGCGAGCTGATCCGACTGAGCCTGGATCCCAGTGGCGCAAGCAGCCCGCCGGTGGAACTGGTCGAAGCACTCTTTCAGCACTACGCCCAGCCTGAAGCCTGGCGGGTGTTCGCCGATGTGCCGGCCATGCTGGAACGCTGGCACCGCCGGGGGCTGGCTCTGGCGGTGGTGAGCAATTTCGACACGCGCCTGCCGGAACTGCTGGCCCAGCTGGGACTGACCCGCTGGCTGCAGGTGGTGGTGGTATCCAGTGCGGCAGGCGCAGCCAAACCGGATCCGGCCCTGTTCCATCTGGCCCTTGATCAGCTCGGCCTGCCTGGCGAGGCGGTCTGGCACGTGGGGGATAGTCCGGAGGATCTGAACGGGGCCGCGGCGGCTGGGCTCCCCTGTGTGCTGGTGCAGCGGCCATGAGGCAGGGGGTGGTGGCTGGACGCACGGCCGGATTGCGCCCGTCCCAGCGGCGCCGGCTGGAGCGGATCTGCCACAGACGCCATCCCGCCGATGGCATTGCCGAAGTGCTGTGCCTGCAGCGGCTGGCCGCCGAAAGTGAGGATCTGGAGCTGCCGCTCAGTCTGGTGGTGGACAACCGCGGTCTCTGCCGTCTGCTGTGGGTCGGGTCGCTGGAGGAGTCGGGGCGGCTGCTCGAGAAACTGCCCGACTGCCGCCGCCGTGCGGGCGAAGCGCTGCGGCTGATCACCTGCTGCGGTCACAGCCGCCAGCTGGAACCAGACAGCCGTGAAGGCGTGGTGGCCCTCGATCTACGGCCTCAGGTGTGGCTGCGCTTCGGCGATCGCCCCGGCAAGGGAGGCAGCTGGCCGGCCCTGCTGCTGCAGGCCTGCCCAGGTGAGTCGGTGCCCTGGCAGGCCACCGACCGGGTGGAGCTGGCGGCCGTGGAGGAGCTGATGCCACCACTGGCGGACAACCAGCCGCGCCCGCGGCTGGGGGCTCAGCCCACAGGGGGGGAACGGGTGCTGCTGCTGGTGCTGCCCCCCGGCGATCGCCGCGAGGCTGCACGTCAGACCGCCGAACTGGAGGGCCTGGTGCGCAGCGCCGGCGCCACCCCGGTCGGAGTGGTGGAGCAACGCCGCAGCCAGCTGGCCCCCCACACCCTCTGGGGCGAAGGGAAGCTGGCGGAAGCGGCTCTGGAAGCGCGGCGTCTGGAGGCGACCCTGGTGGTGACGGACCGGGAACTGACGCCGGTGCAAGGCAGGAACATCGAGCGGCTGCTGGACTTGCCGGTGAGCGACCGCAGCGAGCTGATTCTCGACATCTTTGCCCAGCGGGCGGCCAGTGCGGCCGGTCGGCTGCAGGTGGAACTGGCCCAGCTGCGCTACCGATTGCCTCGCCTGCTCGGTCGGGGACGCAGCCTGTCCCGCCAGGGGGGCGGCATCGGCACCCGCGGCCCCGGGGAAACCCAGCTGGAGAAGGACCGCCGCGCGATCGCCCGCCGGATCGAAAAACTGCAACGGGATGTGCGAGACCTCGGCGAGCACCGGGCACGGCTGCGCCAGGCACGAAGCAGCCAGAGCCGGCTCGCCCTTGTGGGTTACACGAATGCCGGCAAGAGTTCCCTGCTGAACGCCCTCGGCGGCGGCCCGGCCGGCAGCGGCGTGCTGGCAGCAAACCTGTTGTTTGCCACCCTGGATCCCACCACCCGTCGCATCGCCCTGCCGGATCAGGGCGGCGGACCGGCCCAGATGATCCTGCTCACCGACACGGTGGGCTTCATCCATGACCTGCCGCCGGCCCTGATGGAAGCCTTCCGCTCCACCCTGGAGGAAACCCTGGCGGCCGACGGCCTGCTGCTCGTGGTCGACCTCAGCGATCCGCACTGGCCGGAACACCGGAGCACCGTGCTTGCCATCCTCAAGACCCTGAACTGCCAGGCACCGCTGCGGCTGGTCGCCAACCAGATCGACCGCTGTCCAGCCTCGGAACTGGTCCGGGCCCGCAGCCTGGAGCCGGATGCCCTGTTTGTTTCAGCCACGGCCGGCCTGGGTCTGCAGCACCTGCGCGAGTGCCTGCGCAACTGGCCGCCCCGGCCCGAGCCCGAAACGACAAAAAATACGCCTCAAGAGTGAACAATTCGCCCCGGCCAGGCGGGCTGGGCGTCAAAAGCTTGCCGCAGCAAGCCTTTCCAGGCTTGATCACTGCCGTAATTTTCCCTTGCGGCATGCGTTAAATTGACGAGATCGTCAAGAGCCCATGCGCGAGTTCAGCCAGGCTTTGCTGGAGCCTGGGGCCCTTACCACCCTTGCTGTTCTGGCCGGGGCCATCGTGCTGTTCCTGGGCGGCTGGCTGCCTCCGGAAGTGGTGGGCCTGCTGGCTGCCGCTCTGCTGATCTGCACCGGCGTGCTCGATGCCAAGGAAGCCGTGGCCGGTTTCGGCAGCCCGGCCCTGATCACCCTGATCGGCCTGTTCGCCCTCTCCGCCGGCCTGTTCAGGTCCGGCACCCTTGATCGACTGCGGGCCCTGATCGGCTCCGACGCGGTGCGCAGCCCGAAGCGGATGATCGCCCTGATGACAGCGGTGGTGGGTCCGGTGTCCGGTTTCGTGCCCAACACACCGGTCGTGGCGGCGCTGCTGCCGGTGGTCGAAGGCTGGTGCCAGCGGCGGGGCATTGCTCCCTCGAAAGTGCTGCTGCCGCTCTCGTTCGCCACCGTGCTGGGCGGCACGCTCACCCTGCTGGGCAGTTCGGTGAACCTGCTGGCGAGCGAAGTGAGCGAGCGGCTGGGCTACGGATCCTTCGGTCTGTTCGACTTCTCCACCATCGGCATCGGCGTCTGGCTGGTGGGCAGTGTGGCGATGGTCCTGCTCGCCGACCGGTTCCTGCCCGACCGGGGCAGGGAGGGCGACACCCTGCAGACCACCAGCGGGTACATCACCGAGGTGCTGATCCCCAGGGGCTCCGGTCTGGTGGGCCAGTCGCTGCACGACAGCCGGCTGCAGCGCCGCTTCGATGTCGACGTGCTGGAGCTGCATCGCGACGGTGAACGCTTTCTGCCACCCCTGGCCGACCGCACCCTGCAGCAACGGGACCGGCTGGTGCTGCGCTGCAGCCGGGATGAACTGCTGCGGCTGCAGCAGGAGCACACGATCGTGCTGGCGCCGACGCCCGAACCGGCCCCCCCTGCCGACCAGCAGAACAAGCAGCGCATGGTGGAGGTGCTGATCCCCTCCGGGTCCACCATTGCCGGCGACTGCCTGCGCGACCTTCGCTTCCGCCAGCGCTACAACATGACGGTGCTGGCCCTGCGCCGCGGCAATGCGGTGCTGCGCGAACGGCTCGGCCGCATCAGCCTGCATGAAGGCGATGTGCTGCTGATCCAGGGCCCCCGGGATGCGATCCGGGGTCTGCAGGACAGCAATGACCTGGTGGTGCTGGAGGAGCTGGAGAAAGACCTGCCAACGGTGAGCCGCAAGGGGGTGGCCCTGCTGATCGGCGTGCTGGTGATCCTGCTGCCCACCTTCGAGCTGATGCCGCTGGTGGCTTCGGTGCTGCTGGGCACCGTGGCCATGGTGGCCACCGGTTGCCTGCGGCCAGGCGAACTGCAGCGTGCAATCCGGCTGGATGTGATCCTGCTGCTGGGCTCCCTGGCCAGCTTCAGCGTCGCCCTGGAAAAGACCGGCCTGGCCTCAGCCCTGGCCAAGGCCCTGATCGGCGGCCTGGACGACTGGCCCGTCTACGGGGCCCTGCTGGTGGTGTTTCTGTTCACGACCCTGCTCACCGAAGTGATGAGCAATGCCGCCGCCGTGGCCCTGCTGATCCCGGTGGCCGGACAACTGGCCGCGGGTCTGGGCCAGCCCCCGCTCGCCTTCATCTACGCCGTGCTGTTCGGAGCCAGTCAGAGCTTTCTCAGCCCTGTCGGCTACCAAACCAATCTGATGGTGTTTGGCCCCGGTCGCTATCGCTTCCTTGATGTGACCCGCTACGGCTTCCCCCTTACCCTGATCATGACCCTCCTGGTTCCTTTTCTGATCTGCCGACACTTCAGGCTCTAAGGTCTGGCCCCACCAGACTTGAGATGCTGTCGTGTCCGCAATCTCCCTGGCCTGAGGCCACGGAACTCCTCCTTCCTCTGTTTCGCTTCAATCTTCCATGGCTCTGCAACTCGGCGACACCGTTCCCGATTTCACCCAGAATTCCCAACTGGGCCCGATCAACCTCTACGACTTTGCTGGCGACAGCTGGGTGGTGCTGTTCTCCCATCCTGCCGATTACACACCTGTCTGCACAACCGAACTCGGAGAAGTGTCGCGTCTGCGCTCCGCATGGGAGCAGCGCAACGTCAAGACCATCGCCCTGAGCGTCGACTCCGCAGAAAGTCACAACGGCTGGATCTGCGACATCAACGAAACCCAGAACACCACCGTTGACTATCCGATCCTCGCCGACGAAGACAAAAAGGTGAGCGATCTCTACGGAATGATTCACCCGAACTCCCTCAACAACCTGACGGTGCGCTCGGTGTTCATCATCGACCCCAACAAGAAACTGCGTCTGCAGATCACCTACCCCGCCAGCACCGGCCGGAATTTCGATGAGATCCTGCGGGTGATCGACTCCCTTCAGCTGACCGACAACCACCAGGTGGCGACCCCGGTGAACTGGAAGGATGGTGAAGACTGCGTCGTGGTGCCTTCCATCCCCACCGAGGAAGCCCGCAACAAGTTCCCGAAGGGTGTGACGGAAATCCGGCCCTATCTGCGCATGACCCCCCAGCCCAACAAGTGAGCTGCAGCGTCTGGCTGCGGTCACCGTCCGCCCCCGGTCGATCCCGGGGGCTTTGCCGATGCGGGAGCGCACTGCGGTGAACACGATCGTGCTGGGGCTGATGAGCGGCACCAGTGCCGATGGCATCGACGCCGTACTGGTGCGATTCAGCGGCAGAGCCGCTGCACCCCGTTGGCAGATCCTGGCCAGCGGCTTCCGGCCCTATCCAGGGGCCCTGCGAACCCGACTTGTGGCGGCAGGGCAAGGGGCACCGCTCAACAGCGCCGACTGGCTGGCCCTGGCGGAGGCCGTCACCGAGGAGCAGGCCGCGGCTGCAAGGCAGTGTGATCCCGACGGACTGGCCAGGCTGGTGGGCTGTCATGGGCAGACCGTGTGGCATCGGCCGCCCCAGGGGCAGCGGCGTGGCGCCAGCTGGCAGCTGCTGCAGGGCCCGCTGCTCGCCCAGTTGCTGGGCTGCTCTGTGGTCCACGATTTCCGGGCAGCCGATCTGGTTCTGGGGGGGCAGGGAGCACCACTGGTTCCACCGGCGGATCAAGCCTTGGTGGGCCGGGTGGCTGGCTGGCGTGCCCTGCTCAACCTGGGAGGCATCGCCAATCTGACCCTGATCCCCCCGGCGAGCGGCCCTGATCGATCAGCTCCGCTCCAGGGCTGGGACTGCGGACCGGCCAACACCCTTCTCGATCTGGCGGTGAGCCATTTCAGCGCAGGGCGTCTCAGCTTCGACGCTGACGGCGCCTGGGCCGCCCGGGGAACGGTGGACAGCACCACCGTGAACAGCTGGTTGCGGGAGGAGTACTTCCAGCTCCCGCCGCCGAAGTCCACGGGCCGGGAACTGTTCGGCGCCACCGACCTGGAACGGCGCCTCGGCGATCTCGAGCGCACGGCCCAGCGGCAGGGCGGCCCGCTGACGGCAGCCGATGCCCTGGCCAGCCTCACCGCGTTCAGCGCCGCCGTGGTGGCTCAGGATCTGCAGCGGGGCCCCTGCCCCGTGGAACTGCTGGTGGCAGGTGGGGGCAGCCGCAACGCCACCCTGATGGCCCAGCTGCGTCAGCGCTGTCTCGGCATCACGGTGAGACCGCTGCAGGAGCTTGGAATCGCCGATAACCAGCGGGAGGCCCTGGCCTTTGCCCTGCTGGCCTGGTGGCATGACCGCGGCCATCCCGGCAATGCCCCGAGCGTGACCGGGGCAGCCCGGGACTGCCTGCTGGGAATCCGGGTTGAACCGCCGGCTCATCCAGGCCGATACAACCGCAACCGGCGAGGTGCACCACGCAGCCGCGGCTGATCGGCTCTGCCCTGACGTTCCAGCTGCTGTCGAACCCGGTCGGAGCCGGCGATGGCCGACGGATCCGGCTCAACCGAACGCTGCCGTTCCAGCCGCTCCACCCCCTGCTGAATCAGCACCCTGGCCATGTTGCTGACGGTGCGGGCCTCCGCGTCAGCCAGCAGGGTCAGCCGTTCGCAGAGCTCCTCCGGCAGCACCACCTGGATGCGGGGCGATTTCGGCTTGCCGCTGGTTGAGGTTTGGCGGGTGGCCACGACGATTCCGGAACGGGGAAGCTTCGGCGCAGGTGGGGTCTCGGCAGATCAGGACCCGCTCGGGTCCCGCACCGGAGGCACGGATCCACCCGGTTACAGCAAAGTGTACGGCGATAGCCATGGGTAGTATCCGTGACTAAGCTAGGGGCAGTCCACCCGAACGGTGTGTTCCACCGTTCGGCCTCAGCCGGATCACCCAGGCCGGAGGTCAGCCCATGCCCCGAAACCGCGAACGCGGGCACACTGCCCGCAAAACCGCCGAGCGCACGGATGTGCTCGTTTCAGCGGTGATCAGCACCTATCTGCTGACCCACCTGCACCATGTGCTGCAACGGGCTGAGTTCGGCGCCCAGCAGGAGGGGCGCACAGCTCTCGCAGCCAATTACGCCGAATTGCGCAAGGTGCTCTGTGTGGATGCCCGCAGCATGGAGGATGCCTCCGCCTGCGGCAATCCGGTGAGCGACGCGCCCCAGGCGGCCTGAGCCTGCCTTGCAGCACAAGTGGTTCGGCAGGCATAAGGTCGGGGCAGAGCCCTCATGCCGATGACCAGCCAGCCCTGTGACCAGCCGTCCGGCGAGCCCGCTGCCCAGGCCTCAGCCGCGGGCAGTGACAATGCCGCGGCTCTCTATGCGCGGATCAGCAACGATCACGACCTCACCCAGGCACTGTTCCGCCAGGCTCTGCAGGATCCGTCAGGGGCGCTGGAGCGGATCGTGGCGTTGGGCGACGCGTTCGGGTTGCCTGTGAGCCGCGAGCAGGTGCGATCCCACGTGGCTTCCCTCGACGACAGCGCCAGCAAACAATGGCTGCTGAAGGCCCGCGGCGGCCTTTGAGCGCGACGGCGGCTGGGGGAGGGGAGCACTGCGACGCTGTCGCTGGTCGGAGCCGCCTCCCTGGGCCCAGCTGAAAAACAGCCAGTAGCTCACGATCGCCAGGCCAGCCGCCACCACCAGGGCAGCCACCTGCTCCAGGCGCTTGATCATGCGGATCGGCGGAGGGGTGGTCTTCTGGAGTCTGCCCCAGCAGCCTCCGGCAGGGATGATGAGCAGGGTTGGCCCACTGGACTGTCACCGGCAGCCGGTCCCACGCCGCCAGCCCGCCCTTCTTCAGCCTCCCGCCCCTCCGTGCTCCGACTTGAACGCATCGGCAAGATCTATCCCACAGGCGAGGTGCTGCGTGATGTCACCTGGGAGGTGAAGGGCGGCGACCGCATCGGGCTCGTGGGCGTCAATGGCGCCGGCAAGTCGACGCAGATGCGGATCATCGCCGGTCTGGAGGAACCCAGCACCGGCACGGTGGTGAAACAGGGCTCGCCGCGGATCGCCTACCTGCAGCAGGAATTCGACGTTGATCCCAGCCGCACCGTGCGCGAGGAGCTGTTCCAGGCTTTCGGGGAGGCCGCCGAGGTCCTGAATCGCAAACACGCGGTGGAGCAGGCGATGGGCAGCGAGCGGGCCGCCACGGATCCCGCTCACCTGGAAGAGCTGATCGACGCGCTCGGCGGCCTGCAGGAGCGCTTCGAAGCGCTGCACGGCTACGAGCTGGACGCCCGCATCGACAAGCTGTTGCCCACGATCGGCTTCACACCCGAGGGGGCCGAACAGCTGGTGGCCGATTTTTCGGGCGGCTGGCAGATGCGCATCGCCCTGGGCAAGATCCTGCTGCAGGAGCCGGATCTGCTGCTGCTCGACGAGCCCACCAACCACCTGGATGTGGACACGATCCAGTGGCTGGAGGACTATCTGCTTGAGCAGAGCGCCGCGATCGTGGTGATCAGCCACGACCGCACCTTCCTCGATCGGGTCTGCACCCAGATCGTGGAAACCGAGCGGGGCATCTCACGCACCTACCTGGGCAACTACAGCCAGCACCTGGAGCAGAAGACGCTGGAACGCGAGGCCTCCCAGGCGGCCTTCGAGCGCCAGCAGAAGGAGCTCAGCGCCCAGCAGGCCTACATCGACCGCTTCCGCGCCAGCGCCACCCGCTCCACCCAGGCCAAGAGCCGCGAGAAGCTGCTGGAGAAGGTGGAGCGGATCGAGGCGCCCGTGGAAACCGTGGGCGGGCCCCGTTTCCGCTTCCCCGAGCCACCCCGCTCCGGCCGGGTGGTGGCCGAGGTCAAAGAGCTCACCCTCAGCTACGGCGAGCAGATCCTGTTTCTCGGCGCCGAGCTGGAGGTGGAGCGGGGTGACCGCATCGCCTTCGTGGGCCCCAACGGTGCTGGCAAATCCACCCTGCTGCGGCTGATCATGGGGCTGGAGCAACCCGATGAGGGCGTTGCGGGTCTCGGGGAGCACAACGTGATCGCCGGCTACTTCGAGCAGAACCAGGCCGAGGCCCTCGACCTCACCAAAACGGTGATCGATACGATTTTCGAGGTCGTACCGGATTGGACCCAGACCCAGGTGCGCTCGCTGCTGGGCAGCTTCTGCTTCTCCAACGAGAGCGTGTTCAAGGAGGCAGGCAAGCTCTCAGGCGGCGAGAAGGCGCGGCTTGCCCTGGCCCTGATGCTGCTGTCCCCCTGCAACCTGCTGGTGCTCGATGAGCCCACCAACCACCTCGACATCCCGGCCAAGCAGATGCTTGAGGACGCCCTGATCGCCTATGAGGGCGCCGCCCTGCTGGTGAGCCACGACCGCTACTTCATCAGCCGGGTGGCCAACAGGATCGTGGAGCTGAAAGACGGCGAACTGGTGCTGTACCGGGGGGACTACGCCTATTACCAGGCGAAGAAGCGCGAGGAGAGCGAGGCCGCCGAGGCCGCCGCCGCCGCGGCAGCGCGCGCGGCCCGTCAGGCCGCCAACCGCCTCCGGCAGAAGGACAAGCAGAAGGCCAGGCAGCAGGGGGGCAAATCCTGAGGAGCAGCGGGCCGTCCGCCATGGCCGCACTGGACAGGCCTGACAGCCAGGAAATCAGCACAGCCCAACAGGGCGGTTGCAACGGCTACGCGCAGACCTGAAACAGTTTGTAGCTTGACCGAACACCTGTTTCCATCCGGTGCCTGCCATGGGCGACCCCCTGAGCCTCAGCCTTGGTCAGCAGTTCGAGCTCGAGCGCATGAGCCGGGCGATCGATGAAACCGCTGATCTGTCGGCCCTGCGGGGCCTTGCCAAGCAGTTGCTGCAGGCCTGGCAAAGCCAGAAGGCCGCCACGCAATGGGTGATGCGCCAGCAGCTGGGCGCTGCGGCCCCGAACGGTCAACGCCCCGACATCGCCATGGGGACCACGGGGATCTGAACCGTCTGCCCCCCGCGACTCACCGTCAGCCGGAGGGTCCCGCCCACGCCCGCCCGTTCCACAGCCGTGATCAGATCGGCGGGCTCCTCGAGGCGAATGCCATCGGCACTCAGCACCACATCTCCCTGGCGCAACCCAGCCTTCTGCGCAGGCCCCGACGCCGAAACCGAGGCGATACGCACCCCTCGAACAGGGCCACCGGCTTCGCTGCGCACCGGCTCCAGGGCGACACCGATGATCGGATGGTTCACCCTGCCGGTCGCCAGGAGCTGGCCGGCGATGGCCCGCGCCCGGTTGATCGGGATGGCGAAACCGAGCCCCGCCCCCGGACCGGTCCGTACCAGGGTGTTGATCCCGATCACCTCGCCATCGGCGTTGAGCAGGGGCCCGCCGGAATTGCCCGGATTGATGGCGGCGTCGGTCTGGATCAGATCCAACCGCTTGCCGGTGATGCCGAGCTTGGCGGCATTGCGGTTCAGATTGCTGATGATGCCGAGGGTGACGGTGTTATCGAGGCCATAGGGATTGCCGACGGCGATGGCCCACTCCCCCACCTCAAGGCGATCGGAATTGCCGAGGGGAGCCACGGGCCAGGGCCCCCGTCCATCGATGCGCACCACGGCCAGATCGGTGAGCCGGTCGAGGCCCACCACGGTGCCGGGCACGCGGCGCCCATCCTGGAGACCGACCGTCACCCGATCGGTCTTCTCGACCACGTGGGCATTGGTCAGGATCAACCCGTCGGCCTGGAACACGAATCCGCTGCCCTGACCGCGTTCCGTGCGCTGTCGCGGCGGTTGCTGTGCCTGGGAGGGCAGCCCGAAGAACTGACGGAACAGGGGGTCCTCCAACATGGCGCTGGAGGGGGCCCGTCCACTCACCTGAACGGTGCGCTCCGTATCGATCGTGACGACAGCAGGTCCGGCCCGGCGCACAGCTGCGGCCACGAAACTCTGACGGGACAGGGCTGCCGCCGCTGCAGATGCAGCGTTCGCCGGCCCAGGCCTATCGATCCCCGCACCGAGCAGCGGCAGCAACAGGGTCAGGTGCAGAGCCGGCTTCAGGAAGCGGTGAGAGCGCATGCGGCTGGTGGGCGTGCGGATTCGACCGTAGTCACAGCCGGGCCTGGTTGACAGGCCGGTTGTCCCGACCTCGGCGCACCAACCTCAGCGCACCAGGCCTGATCGCGCCGGGCAATGATGGAATCAGCCGCTGTCCTGAACGCTCCAGCGGGCCCTCGCCATGAACGCCCTGCTTTCCCAGATCTTTCCGATCCTCTACGGCACCTGCTTCCTGGTCCTGCTGTGGCAGGCGTTCCGCGTGATGGGCAGAGGATTCGGCGCCATACCGCGCCCGGGGGATCCCGGCGGCGGCGGCAACAGGCGGGACCGCACCGGCCAGGTCACGGTCCATCCGGAGCTCCTGGACGCCGATGGACAGCTGACGCAGGAGGATCTGCTCACGGTGCGCTTCGGAGCCGAGGGCGGGGAAGTCCGCCCCCCCTCACCCCCCACTGAATAGGCTCAGAATCGAGTCCATGTTTTCAGGGAGAGAACCGAATTGGATCAACGCACGCGAATCGTGGGCGCGGTCCTGCGCAACATCAAGCTGCCGCCCCGGTTTCGCCTCCGGTTGGTCAAGGAAGACCCTGTGCGCCTGGAGTTGAGCCTCACACCGGCATACGGCAAGGATCCGCTGCTGGTGGGGTTGCTGGAGTCGCAGGATCTGGTGGCACGCCGCGACCGGGAAGGCCGCATCCCCCGGGATCTGCAGGGCACCTGGGACTGGACGGTGCGCCACGGCAAGGTGAGCACGGGCGGTTGGAACCCTTATCTCAAGGAAGCTCTGCAGACCATGTTCGAAACGGGGCTGCCGGCGATCGTCTACGAAGAACTCACCGGCGAGGCGTATCACCCTGTGGACGGGGTCCGGCACGTGCGCTGAGCGGCGGATGCCGCAGGTCCTGCCGATCGATGCGCTTCTGCCCCGGTTGAGGCAGGCGATCGCTCCATCCGGTTCCACCCTGCTCCTGCAGGCACCTCCCGGTGCCGGCAAGACGACCCGGGTGCCGATCGCGGTGCAGCAGGCGATCGACGGCCTGGTGTGGGTCCTGGAACCGCGGCGGATCGCCGCCCGCAGCGCAGCGCAGCGCATGGCCACCGAGCTGGGGGAACGGCCGGGTGAAACGGTTGGATACAGCGTGCGCCTCGACAGCCGGGTCAGTGCTGCCACCCGGATCGAGGTGCTCACCGAAGGGCTGTTCCTGCGGCGGCTGCAGGCCGACCCCGCTCTCAGCGGCGTGGGCTGCCTGATCTTCGATGAGTTCCACGAACGCCATGCCGATGGGGATCTGGCGCTGGCGCTGGTGCGACAGGCCCGAGAGCTGTTGCGTCCCGACCTGCGGCTGGTGGTGATGTCTGCCACCCTGGCGATCGATCCGCTGGCGCAGCAGCTGCCGCAGGCCCTGCAGCTCACCAGCGCCGGGCGCGCTCACCCCGTGACCATTACCCATCAGGCCCCCAGAGCCGCCGAGCCCCTGGCCGACCAGGTGGCGCGAGCGCTGGCGGAGCACTGGCTCGATCAGCACCGGCCCGGGGACTGCGCGCTGGTGTTTCTGCCCGGCCTCAGCGAAATCCGCAGCTGTGAGCGGCGCCTGTTGAGCTGCCCCTGGGGCGGGAGCCTGGAGGTGGTGCAGCTCCACGGCAATCTGTCCTTGGAGGATCAGGCTCGGGTGATCGCGCCGGCACCGGGGCGGACCGGTCGGGTGGTGCTGGCCAGCGGCATCGCCGAGAGTTCGCTCACGATCGCCGGGGTCGCTCTGGTGATCGACAGCGGGCTGAGCCGACGCAGCCGCTTCGATCCGGCCCGGGGGCTCGACGGCCTGGTCACCGTGCCGTCGAGCCAGGCCAGTGCCGAGCAGCGGGCCGGCAGAGCGGGACGCCTGGGCCCCGGGCGCTGCGTCCGTCTCTGGTCTGCCGCTGAACAGGGGCGGCGGCCCGCCCATGACACGCCGGAGCTGCTGGAGTGCGATCCCTTGCCGCTGGCCCTCCAGCTGGCGGAGTGGGGCGATCCCCTCGGAGCCGATCTGGCCTGGATTGATGCACCGTCGGCCGAGGCACTGAAGGAGGCCCGCACCGCCCTGGGACGGCTGGGTGCACTCCAGGGCTCCACCGATGGCGGCCTCAGCGCCGCCGGCCGCGCCATGGCCAGACTTGGCCTGCACCCCCGGCTGGCCCGGCTGCTGCTGAGCGGCCGCGCCCGCGGCCAGAGCCAGCTGGCCTGTGAGCTGGCGGTGCTGCTGAGCGAGCGGGACCCCCTTGATCGCCGCGAGGCCGGCAGCGACCTTCTGCGCAGACTGGACTGGCTGAGGGCCCAATCCAGCCGCCATCCCAGCCGCCAGTTGCTGGAGCACTGGGGGCGTCAGCTGGCGGCCCTGCCAGGGGACGCCGGAGGGGGAGCCGCTGGACGCCCAGCCGGGGAGCCACCGGTGCCCGAGGATCTGGCGGCCGGCCTGCTGGTGGCTGCGGCCTTCCCGGAGCGACTGGCGCTGGCCCGTGAGGGCCAGCAGGGCCGCTACCTGCTGCGCAGCGGCCGTGGCGCCGTGCTGCACGGCGAGGATCCACTTGGAACCCCCTCGGCACTGGCGGTGGCGAATCTGGACGGCACGGGCGTGGACGCGCGGATCCAGCTGGCGGTGCCCCTGCCCCTGGAGGTTCTGCGGGAGCTGGCCCTGGAAAGCGGCGAAACGGATGTGCTGGTGACCTGGGATGATCGGGCCCTGCGGGTGCGATGCGAGCGCCGGTTGCTGCTGGGAGCGCTGCAGCTTGAACGGCAGCCCTGCTGCCCGAGCGATCCGGGGCGGATCCGTCTGGAGCTCCTGGGAGGGCTGCGCCGCCACGGCCTCGGTCACCTGCCCTGGCGGCCGGCACTGCGCCAGTTGCAGCAGCGGTTGGCTCTGGCGCATCAGCACCGGGGCGCGCCGTGGCCGGACCGTTGTGAGGCCGCCCTCAGCCGGGATCTGGAGAACTGGCTCGCCCCCTGGATCGATGGCATGACCAGCCTGGCCGAGCTGCAGGAGCTGGATCTTGAGAGTGCCCTCTGGGGAGATCTGAGCTGGGCGCAGCGCGCTGAACTGGATCAGCTGCTACCGGCCCAGCTGCCCGTGCCCTCCGGACGCGCGGTCAAGCTCGATTACAGCAGTGGGGAACCGGTGCTGGCGGTGAAGCTGCAGGAGCTGTTCGGGTGCAGCAGCACACCGACCGTGCTGAACGGTGAACTGCCTGTGACTGTGCATCTGCTGTCGCCTGCCGGCCGGCCAGCAGCCATCACCAGGGATCTGGCCAGCTTCTGGAACACGGGATACAGGGATGTCCGGCGCGACCTGCGCGGTCGTTACCCACGGCATCCATGGCCAGAGGATGGAGCCAACGCCACCCCCACAGGCCTCACCAAGGCGCGGCTCCAGGCCGAGTTGAGCTGAGCCCCCAGGCCGGGAGCGGCCTGATCAAAGCCAGCCAGCCAGGCTCTGTGCACCAGACTGCAGCGGACAACCGCCGCAACTGCAGCCTCAGCAGCCAGCAGGGTGTGGCGGCAGCGGCCGTCCCCCCGGCGATCCTCCCCTTGAACAGCTCGGAACTCTCACGCCAGCAGCTGCCGCGCTACGACGTCAGCAGCCTGAATTCGGCTGTGGCCAACCTGTTGGAACGCGGCTTCGCGCCCCGTTTTCTGCTCGAGGCCACGGTCAGCCGCCCCCAGCTCAAGAAGGGGCACCTCTGGATGACCCTGGTCGACGAACAGGCATCGATCTCTGCGGTGGTCTGGGCCTCCCAGCTGCAGCGTTTGAGCATCCAACCAGCAGATGGCGATGGCGTTGTCGTGGTGGGCAAACTCAACTTCTGGGTCAGCCGGGCCAACCTCTGCGTACAGATCCTCGATCTGCGGCCGAGCCTGAGCAGCGTGCTGCGGCGCTTTGAACAGGTCCGCGAGAAACTGGCGCCGGAGGGGTTGTTTGACGTCGAGCGCAAACGTCCCCTGCCTGCCACGCCGGCGCGAATCGCCCTGCTCACCAGCGTGCCGAGCTCGGCCCTGGCCGACATGCTGCGCACCGCCAGAGAGCGCTGGCCTGCCACCGGCATTCTCCTGGTGCCGATCCCGGTGCAGGGGAACGCCGAAACACAGATCTGTAGGGCATTGATGCGCGTCAGCGCGCGGGCGCTCGACCTGGGCGTTGAGGTGATCGTGCTGGCCCGTGGAGGTGGCAGTCGTGAGGATCTGGCCGTTTTCGACGGCGAAGAGCTGGCTCGCACCATCCGCAGCACGGCGGTTCCAGTGGTCTGCGGCATTGGCCATGAGGACGACACCACCGTCGCCGACCTGGTGGCCGACTATCGCGCCGCCACGCCGACAGCAGCGCTGGTCGCCCTGCTGCCCGATCGGGAACAGGTGCTGGCCGGCCTGGGGCTGCAGCGGCGCCATCTGAGCCAATCGGTCAGGCTGAGGCTGCAGGCAGCCCGCCAGAGCATCGGTGGGGTGCTGGAGAGGCTGGAGCGCCTCCATCCCCGGATCCTGCTGCGCGATCGCCAACGGGACCTGGGCCAGGCCCAGCGACTGCTGAGGGCCCTCTCGCCGCAGCATGTGCTGGAACGGGGGTTCTGCGTCGTGCGTGACTGCGAGGGCGGCCTGGTCCGCAGCGTTGCCGCAATGAACCTCGGCCAGCAGCTCAAGCTGAGCCTCGCTGACGGCGAGGCCGAAACAACCGTGCAGAGGCTTCACCCCACCAGCCCCGCCTACAGCGAGGGCGGATCGCCGTTGCCATGAATCGACCGGCATTGGCATCAGCCAGACTTGCGGACCAAGACCAACGGCGCGAACCAATGGCCCGGAGCCGACGTCCAAACAATGAACCGCTCGAGGCAGAGGAGAACGACTCCAGACCACACGTGAGCAGAACCAGCCAACGCCAGGAGGCCGGGGCTGACCTCAACTACAACCAGGCGCGCACTGCGCTGGATCTGATCCTGAGCCAACTGCAAGCAAGTGATCTGGATATTGAGGCAATGGCCGACCTATATCAGCGCGGTCAGGCCTATGCACGCCGTTGCGAAGTGATCCTGGAACAGGTGGAACAGGATGTGTTGATCTGGGATGGACTGAACGACCCCGAGTCGCTACCGGCACCGCTTGAACCCGGCAGATTGGAGACGGATCGCCAAGGGGATGCTGCACAGGCAGGGACCCGAAAGCCCACGCAAGCACTGGAGCCAACACCGTGACAGACGACAGGCGCGAAGGATCAACCGAAGGGGAAGGGATGATTCCCGGCTCCAACGACGTGGGCAGCACACAGGAGGGGGTCGCCACGCAGAAGATCCCCACCCACAGCGAACACACTGCACGGAACTGGCTCCAACCTCTCTACCTGGCGCTGGCAGCGGCGGGCGCGATCCTGCCTTGGCTTGCCAATCTGAGCTTCATTCAGGACTATGGAGCATCCTTTGATCTCGGACTATTCATCTCTCTTGCCAACGCCAATCCGGCGGCACAGTCATTGTCATCAGACCTGGCGATCGGCGCAACGAGCGTTGTCATCTGGATGGTTGTCGAAAGCAGACGCTTGCAACTGCGGGGCTTGGCCTGGGTCCTCCTCAGTTGCGCAACCATTGCCTTCGCCTTTGGCGCCCCTCTGTTTTTATACCTGCGCGAACGACGCCTGGCCGAACTCAGCAGACAAAGTCATTCAAGATTATAGGCGATCGATCCACACCACCTAAATCATTAAACTTGTATCGATACTCACAAATCCTTCCACGCGACCACGCAGCCGACCCCGGAGCCAACGGCGAACACCATGTGCACAACCAGAAATAAAATGGGCGCAAGAAGTTAAAACAGCAAGACTTGCAGAT
>Ga0079302_1000120_pt1 | contig 18258 bp, 14 predicted proteins | sample Wag4_2014_7_16_FD_75102 | JGI IMG/M metagenome (GOLD analysis project Ga0079302, IMG submission 75102) | Fresh water mixed with fracking chemicals microbial communities from Ohio, USA - Utica-2 Time Series FC 2014_7_16 | ecosystem: Engineered > Industrial production > Chemical products > Input... | reverse complement strand
TGTACATAGTTCTAGTTCAAAAAAAATGAAAATCCCACCAGCACTTCAGCCAGGGCAAACCATCGGCATTGTTTGCCCTGCAGGTTACATGCCAGCAGAAAAAGCAGCCAGTTGCATCCGGACACTGAAAAAATGGGGATATCGTGTTGTGGAGGGGAAAACTTTGGGAGGCAGTTCCAAAAATTATTTTTCCGGAACGGATGACGAGCGACTGTTGGATTTGCAACAGATGCTCGACAATCCCGAAATCCATGCAATTATTTGTGGCAGGGGTGGGTATGGCACAACGAGGATACTCGACAAAATAAACTGGAAATCTTTCAAAAAAAATCCGAAATGGATTGTTGGTTTCAGCGACCTGACCATTCTGCATGGATTCATGCATGAGCAGCTGCAAATTGCCAGCATACATGGCCCCATGGCTGGTGCCTTCAACCAAGATGCGGGCGAGAACCTGTATATCCACTCCCTGAAGGATACCCTTGAGAGGAAAGTAACCTGCTATTCCGCTTCCCATCACCCATTCAATACAACAGGTAAAGCAAAGGGTAAGCTAATTGGCGGCAACCTATGCATCATGGCACATGCTATCGGCAGTAATGCAGCCTACAAGACCGATGGTAAGATCCTTTTCCTCGAAGATGTTGGTGAGCAGTTTTACAACATAGATAGGATGATGCTCCAGCTGAAAAGGGCAGGCATTTTCAAAAAACTGAGAGGACTGGTTGTGGGTGGCTTTACTGATAATAAAGATACAGATAGGCCATTTGGACAAACCGCTTATGAAATCATAAATGCCCACGTCAGGGAATACAAATACCCGAAATGTTTTGGATTCCCCATCAGTCATGAAAGGGAAAATGTTGCCATTGCCATTGGGTGCACCTACCAAATGACCATAGATGACAAAGGGGGTGTTTTAACCAATCAGGTGTTTTAAAGCTGAATCTATATTGGGATAGATAAAATTAAAGCCGGATTGCTGGATTTTTGATGCACTTACTGTTGTGCTTTTCAATACTTCGATACTCATCTCTCCCATCATCAGTTTCAATGCGAAGGCAGGCACCTTTACCGGGATAGAAAACGCCCCATTCATGGCCCTGGCGATGCCGCGTGTAAGGTCACGGTTTGTGCTTGGTTCTGGGGCAACCAAGTTATACACCCCAGCCATTTCCGGTGTTTCTATAGCATGGATGAAGGCCCGGCAAAGGTCATCGATGTGGATCCAACTGGTAACTTGTTCACCTGATCCCAAAATGGCTGCAACACCCACTCTTGCTGGCTTCTTGAATTCAGCCAACGCGCCACCCTCATTGCTCAGGGCTATTCCCAACCTCAACTTTACCAGTCTCTTACCCAGCTCCTGTACCTTGTCAATGCTCTCTTCCCAGGCTTTACAAGTTTGTCCGAGAAAGTCATCAGCAGAGGGCATATCCTCCGTAAATGGAACACCCTGGTCTGGTCCGTACCAGCCTATTGCAGATGCAGAAATGACTGATTTCACCTTATTGGGATTGGAAGAGAGGCATTTGTACAACAACCCGCTCGATTTGGTGCGGCTGAGGCGAATGGCTTCCTTCCGCTTTTTAGTCCACCTTTTTTTGGCAACCCCTTCACCAGCCAGGTGAACAATATGATCAGCCTGTGCGATAGCCTGCGGATCAATGACCATGGCATCGGTATCCCATTTGGCATAGAAGATCCTTCCACTTGGGCGAAAGCTGTTTTGCTGTGATGTTGTTTTGTATGCCGTAGCGGTTTCAATAGGATTCCTGGATAGAATAATCACATCGTATCCTTGATGCAGGAGATGTCTGCTGAGCGCTGTACCGATCATCCCTGTACCGCCGGTAATCAAAACAGTGGGCATATTGTTGAATTTGGTGCAAATTTACGCGATCGGCGCAGAACGATTGCAACGAAATCATAAAAAAGCCCCGGGTAGAAACCCAAGGCCGATTGGTACGGTTACATGTTGGTTTTTCATATAGGAACTTCAAGTGTATTTCCCAGGGGAGACACACCAATCAATCGGGTTTTTTACCGTCCAGAAAAGTATTTATAGTACTGATTTGGATACCATTGTCTTCGTCGGTTCCAACTGCATAACTACTGTAAAACTTTTCAACTGATGCAAGCGTTGAACCTTGTAGCTGAAGGTTATGCCGCACATATGCAGGAACTTGTTCGTATTCATTATGGGGATCAGTAGCATTGAAATTGAATGAAAGATTCCTAAGCTTATATAAACGCTCAGCAGCTTTGGCTTTCTGAGCTTCAGCTTCATCAGAAGCCAGCTGTCTTTGGTATTGCATCGGATCTATAGATGGCATTTCTTCACGCGTTGGCGTTGCTGCCCGATCATTGTGAAAAACCAGTTCAAATGAATCATTGTTAGCAGGAGTTGCATTGTTAACTGAAATATTTTGCTCAGATGATTTAGGTTGTTCAGGTTCAACTACTGGTGAAGTTTTCTCGGGAACATCCTCAGCATTCGCATAAATTACAGATGGCTTTGTGAGGAATCCTGATGAAGGTGTTGACTTTCGCAATTCATTTGAGGGAACAGATGCTACTTCAGATTTGATTTCTTTAGGTTTAACCAATTGCGAAGGTTTATCATCCATGGTCAACCCCAGTTCAAAAACGATTGGAGTCTCATCACTGCTCAATTCCACTTCAACAATCGGAGCTGATTGTATGACAGGCACTTCTTCATCCACAATATCTGACTTAATTTCTGCAACAGTTTTTACAGGAGCTGCCATTTCGAGTGTCAGCATAATCCTGTCGTCTTTGGCTTGCTCACGCGGTGCCTGTCCGATTGCAACGACTGCTGATTTCTGCTCAAAACCCGTTGCTATGATTGTTATACTGATGTCTTCACCCAGACTCTCGTCATAACCCAATCCGAGAATAATATCTGTATCCTCTCCCGCCTGAGCGATGAGGAACTGCTGGATTGTTTCAACTTCATCCATGGTAAATTCAGTGACCCCTGCTTTTGAATTGATGTTAATCAGGATCCATTTAGCGCCGCGGATATCATTATCATTCAGAAGCGGAGAATTAAGGGCTTGTTCAATGGCAAGCTGCGCACGATTCTGACCTTTGGCCCTGGCACTACCCAGAATAGCTACACCACCATTGCGCATAACGGTGCATACGTCTGCAAAATCGACATTGATTTGGCCGGTTGTATTGATCACATCTGTAATACATTTTGCGGCCGTTGCCAGTACATTATCTGCTGTAGAAAGCGCGGCACTCATGGTAAGATTCCCAAACTGATGTCTCAGTTTATCATTACTGATTACAAGAAGCGTGTCCACACAAGACTTCAATTGATTAATGCCTTCAGTAGCGTACAATGCCCGCTTTTTTCCTTCATAAGAAAAAGGCGTGGTTACAATACCAACCGTTAGTATACCCATATCTCGACAGATTTGGGCTATGATAGGAGCACCACCTGTGCCGGTTCCACCTCCCATTCCTGCAGTTACGAAGGCCATTTTCGTGTTGACTTCCAGAATCTTCCTGATTTCATTGAGACTCTCCTCAGTTGCCTGCCTCCCAATTTCAGGATTTGCACCTGCACCTAAACCCTGTGTGAGCGAAGGGCCAAGCTGAATCTTGTTGGGTACCCTGCTCGATGCAAGTGCCTGTGCATCGGTATTACAGACAATAAAGTCAACACCTCCGATATCAAGGCTATGCATATAGTTAACTGCATTGCTGCCACCGCCACCTACGCCAATCACTTTGATTATTGAAGATTGTTCTTTTGGGAGATCGAATTGTATCATGTTGCAGAAATTTAGAAATTGATGGGTTGCTGGTTATAGGTTAAGTTTAATTTTCAGAGTTGCTTATCTCCTTCTTCTTTAAAGAGATCTATCAGGCCATGTTTAATGCTGTTCATGAATTCGTTGATAGTCCTGCCGCGCCGCCCATTGACTTCTTTGAAATCTTCTGCAATAGTTGCCGGAAGATCTGTCTCAGTTTCTATTGGGGCTACCGGCTTTACCTGAATACGATTCTTATCAGGGTCCAGCCTAATCTGATTATTCTCATAAACACTGTACCCTTTGAGGATAAGACCAATACAAGTTGCATACATTGGTTTCTCCAGGTCAATGAGATGATTAGCAGCAAGGTGTTCATTGGGATATCCAATTCGTGCATTGAGACCCGTTGCATATTCTGTTAACTGAATCAGGTGTTTCAATTGTGAACCGCCACCCGTAAGTACGATTCCGCCATTGAGCATTTTGTTATCCAAACCAACCTGCTTGAGGTGAAAAGTAACAAAAGCAAGAATTTCACTCATCCTTGCCTGAATGATGGCAGACAAATTTTTCACGCTGATTTCCCTTGAAGGCAAGCCCCTCAATCCTGGAATTTTAATGAAGGCATTAGCCTGAGCCTCTTCCGGAACAGCACTTCCGAATTGAATCTTCATTTGCTCCGCCTGACTCCGCAATACACCCAATCCTGTTTTTATGTCATTCGTAATATTCTCTCCGCCAAATGGTATTACGGCTGTATGCTTTAGAATGCCTTCATAGAAAACAGCAAGATCAGTTGTTCCGCCACCTATATCCAGTATTGCAATGCCCGCCTCAATATCTTCCTCACTCATTACTGCAGCTGATGAAGCCAATGGCTGTAACATAAGGTCTTTTACTTTCAAACCTGCCATCTCAACACTCCTGTTGATGTTGCGGATTGCATTGCGATCACCCGTAATGATGTGAAAATTTGCACCAACCTTAACCCCGGTATAACCAATAGGATCAGCAATATTGTGGTAGTTATCTACAGTATATTCCTGGGGAATAACATCAATAATCTGATCGCCAGCTGGGATGTATGTTTTATACTGGTCTGCTATCAATTGATCAATTTCATACTGTCTGATAACATCATCGGTAGAACGTCTTACAATATCACCCCTTGTCTGAAGACTTTTGATGTGATGCCCTGCAATTCCTACATAGACTTCATTTATTTCGAGTCCGGGATTGGAATCGTAACAATTTTTCAATGCCGTTTCTATCGCTCTTATTGTCTGATCAATATTGAGCACCATACCATTTTGCACACCACTACTTGATGCGTTGCCGAATCCCAGAATTTCCAATTTCCCGAATTCATTTTTCCTGCCGGCTATAGCTACAATTTTTGTGGTGCCTATATCAAGACCTACGATGATGGGTTGCTCATTATTCATAAAAATTGGTTTTCTGGTATAATTATCTTTCATTGAATTACTGAATCTTTATTTGTGGTATCCATTTTAATTTCCAAGCCTTCACTTTTCCTACAGATTACCTGATTTTTAAATTGAAGATCAATCTGCTTGTACTTACCCCAAGATTGATCATGCGTAAATTTTTCATATGTCAACTTCAGTTTAGGCAGCAGATTATCCCAGTCTCCTCTTTTCCCAAGTAACACAATTTCATCACCAAGCTGCATAGACAATTCAAAACTTCCATCATATTGAATATGCACGGTTTCAACCTGCGCCATCCAGAATTCATCAGCCATGATGTACCGGGATAGCCCTACAATACGCGCCATGGTTGCAGAATCAGCAGCATTCAACGGTCTTTTCAAAAGCGTAAAATTGGTAAATACAGGTAGCTGTAATACATCTGTAGTTTTCAACGGCAAAGTCCTGAAGTCTGCATCAAGGTAAACCGAAGCCCCATCAGGCAAAAACAACCTGGCTACGGGTGTTCTTTGAAAAACTTTGATGTGCATAACCCGGTGATGATCAAAAAAAACATCTGCATCAGCAACCCATGGATTTTTTTCTATTTGCTGTTCAAGATCAAACAGATTAAAATCGGATATTCTTTTACCAACAGGTTGTATTCCTGATCGCTCTGGCCAAAGTGCAGCTGATATCTCATCTGCTGTTACCATTTTCAGCTTGCTTTTGCCATCAATGGTTATTTCAACACGTGCACAGACTACTGATTTTTCAGTACTCACAGCACTCACCAGCAATACTAAAACACCTGAGCATGAGGATCCCCATAACAGCCAGGTAAGAATTTTCAATATCATTTCTTTTTTCAACATGCTTTGCTGATCAGAATTTTTCTAATAGGTTCAACCAATGTATCAATACTACCAGCCCCTGCTGTAATGATCAATTCAGGCACTTGATCAGAAATCCATTCAGGAATTTCTTCAAGCTTAAGTAAGCTGACTTTTGCTTTCATCTGCCCGGCGATCATGCTGCTTTCAACACCAGGAATTGGTAATTCTCTTGCAGGATAAATAGGCAATAAAATAACTTCATCAGCCAGGTCAAGGCTTTCAGCAAATTCGGCAGACAGATCACGGGTACGGGAAAAAAGATGAGGCTGAAAAATCAATGTACATTTCCTTGAAGGAAACATTTTCCTAACACCTTTCATCAAAGCACTCAATTCTGCAGGATGGTGGGCATAATCATCGATGAACACAACATTTTCAGACTTATATACATACTCAAATCTGCGTTTTACCCCTTTGAAAGAAGCAACAGCACTCCTTATGCGTTCATCATCAATACCCAGAAACTTTGCAACAGCAACGGCCACAAGCGAATTTTCCACGTTATGCATTCCGCCCATGTGGAGACAAAGTTTATCAAGAACCCAATCCGGACCAGTTACACTGTACTCAAAAGCGCCTTCATTGACAACGCAACTTTCAACATGAATAGAAGCAGAGCTTTCTTCCGCACCAAAACTAAGCTGAACAGGAGCGTTAAATTCTCCCGCCCTTGCAATCCCCTTTTTAAACAGCAGCAATCCACCGGGTTTAAGCTTATTACTGAATGCAACAAATGCATCTTCCATTTCACTTGCTGTTCCATAAATATCCAAGTGATCGGGATCCATAGATGAAATGGAAATAACATCTGGAGATAACTTCAGAAAACTTCGGTCATACTCATCTGCTTCGATTACACATACATCGTTGGCATTACTCCAGAAATTGGTATTGTAATTACTCGAAATGCCTCCCAGAAAGGCATTACATCCAAATCCCGAATCTCTCAAAACATGACCAACCATTGCGGTAGTGGTGGTTTTTCCGTGGGTTCCGGCAATACAGATATTAAAGCTGTTCTCTGAAATAAGTTGTAGCACATCACTTCTTTTCAATAATGGAAGATCAAGTGACTTGCAATAATTGAAAATCCTGTTATCGACAGGAATGGCAGGCGTATACACTACCACATCAATATCAGACGGAAACAAGTCTGCACTATCATCAAAGTGAATGGAAACACCTTCGAGCGCTAAAGCGTCTGTCAGTGGAGTCTGCGTTTTGTCATATCCTGAAACACTGATACCCATACTGTTGAAATACCTTACCAAAGCACTCATCCCAATACCTCCTATTCCCAGGAAATATGCTTTCTTAATATCATGTATGTTTAACCTTTCAGGCATTCGTCTTTCTTGTATTTTGTAAAATCTGCATGGCAATTGCATAATCCGCATTAGGGGTAAACAACCCAGCTGCAGCTTTCGAAAAATCCGCTAACAACTGGGGATTACTGCCTAACTCAAGAATTTTTTCTAAAAGCAGCTTCGCAGCATCCTTGTCCTCTACAAGCCAGGCTGCACCGGCATCAACAAGAACCATTGCATTCACCCGCTGATGATCTTCTGCCGCATGTGGCAATGGAACAAGAATGGAAGGTTTGCCTGATGCACATATTTCTGCCAATGCTATAGCACCTGCCCGTGATACAACCAGATCAGCTGCGGCATAGGCATAATTCATTTTGGCTATGAACTCAGTAATACAAACATCCTTGCGTTTCCTGACTGATTCGTCCACGCTATTTAGATTTCCTTTGCCTGTTTGCCAAATCAGTTGCACGCCTGCATCAGCAAATCTTTCAATTGATCGGGAAATTGCAGCATTGATACTTTGTGCACCAAGACTACCGCCAATCACCACTACAGTTGGCTTATGCACCCTTAAACCAAAATATTCCATTGCCTCTTCACGTGTAACAGTAGCATTAACAATTTCTGTCCGCACCGGATTTCCAGTTTTTACAATAACAGAACCAGGGAAAAACTTATCCATTCCATCTGTTGCAACCATTACTGACTTGGCTTTGCGAGCAAGTAACATATTGGATTTCCCGGCAAAAGAATTTGCCTCATGCAAAAAGGTTGGTATTCCTTGTTGCTGTGCATATTTTAAGACCGGAAAACTGGAATAGCCACCAACACCAAATACAGCATCAGGATTAAATGACCTGAATATCTTCCTTACCTGCAAAAAACTCTTAATCAATTTGAATGGCAGGCTCCAGTTTTTTAACATGGAAGACCTGTTAAAGCCTGCAATATCAATCCCTTTGATCTTGTAGCCAGACATTGGCACCTTTTCCATTTCCATCTTTCCATTGGCACCAACAAAAAGAATTTCAATACCAGGATTGATTTTCTTCAATGCATTGGCAACAGCAATAGCGGGGAAAATATGCCCCCCTGTTCCACCCCCAGCTATGATGATTTTCAATTCATTCATGATGTTACCTCCTGGTGTTTTATATCTACTATTGCACTTGCTTCTTCTTTTTCTACATGCTTGGCTACACTAAGTATAATACCAATGGAAACACAGGTAAAAATAAACGAGCTTCCGCCCATACTTACCAATGGCAGTGTAACCCCGGTAACAGGCAATAGATTAACATTAACCGCCATGTTGGCCATAGCCTGTATAACCAATGTAAAACTTAATCCGAGTGACAGAAAAGCACCAAAAGCATACGGACATTTTTTCATGATTCGGATGCACCTAAATAAGAACAAAAGATAAACAGCCATGATAACTACTCCTCCAAATAAACCATACTCCTCAATGATTATCGCATATATAAAATCTGAATAAGGATGCGGTAAAAAATTCCGAGCCTGACTATTACCCGGACCAAGTCCGACCCAACTACCCTTTGCAATAGCTATTTTAGCCTGCTGAACCTGATAAGACACTTCCTGCTTATCTGCATACATAAAATCTTGCGTCCTGCTTACCCATGTCTCCAATCTCGCAATCTGCAAAACCTCGGGCAATTGTTCCTTTTTATGTGCTACCGGATCGTAATAAATCTTAGCAAGACTCACAAGTAAAGCAACTGGGATGGCAGCAATCAATACAACCATGCCTATATGTTTTAAACTAACCCTGCCGATGAACATCAGGATAAGACTGGTAGCACCTGTAAGCAGTGCAGTTGACAAATTAGCAGGAGCGATTAGCACACAAATAATTCCAACCGGAATGATTACAGGTAAAAACCCTTTTTTAAAATCTTTTATACCATCCTGCCTTTTGCTGAGTTGCCGGCTTATATACATAAATAGTGCAAGCTTTGCCAGGTCTGATGTTTGGATTGTAAGATTAATGATTGGCAGCTTTATCCACCTGTTTGCGTCGTTCAGGGTTGTGCCAAAAAACAACGTGTAAATCAACAATGGAATAGAAATGATATACAGGAGCTGAGAAAATTTTGAATAGAACTTATAATTAACAAGATGAAGTGCATATATTACTCCCGCACCTGATGAAATGAACAGAATTTGTTTTAACAAATAGGATTCTGTACTCCTTGAAAGCTTGTACGCAAGCGTACCCGTGCTGCTGTATACGGCGAGTAAACTCATCATTGTTAACAATACAACAATAGCCCATATCACCTTGTCGCCGTATGTACGACCAGTAATCTGACCAACTGAAAATGCTTTTATATCGTTGTTTTTAAATTCCATTGTAAATTATAATCCCATCACTGCATTTTTAAATTGTATACCCCTGTCTTCATAGTTTTTAAATAGGTCAAAACTGGCACATGCCGGACTCAATAATACCACGTCACCTTTCTCAGAAATTCTATATGCAGCAGTAACAGCATCCAAAGCACCTGATGCATCAATCATTACTGGAACAACTTCTTCGAAAGCTTCATGTATCTTCTTGGTGTCTGTTCCAAGACATATGATTGCCTTTACCTTTTCAGCAACCATGTCTTTGATTAGGGAATAATCATTACCCTTATCAACTCCACCCAGGATCAGCACAACAGGCTTTTCCATACTTTCCAATGCGAACCAGGTACTGTTTACATTCGTAGCCTTTGAATCATTGATGTAATCAACACCACGAATTGTTGCTACTTTTTCCATGCGATGCTCAAGACTTTCAAAGGAAGCAACAGCATCCCTTATTCTGTCTTTACGAATTCCCACTACAGATGATGCAACTGCAGCAGCCATGGTATTGTACTGGTTATGTTTACCCTTTAGGGCAAAATCTAAAATATTCATAGCGAAATCTTCTCCTTGATTGACTTGCATTGAATCGTTTTTAATAAATGCACCCTTCGGAACTTCTTGTTGCATACTGATAGGTAATGATTGGGATTGAATTGGAAATTGTTTCAGGTATTTCATTGTAACGGGATCATCGGCATTGTATATAAAAAAATCCTTGGCCGTCTGATTTTTAGTGATATTGAATTTTGACGCTATATAATTTTCAAAACGATAATCATAGCGATCCAGGTGATCTTCTGTGATGTTTGTGAGTACGGCAATATCAGGCCTGAAAGACTTGATGTCATCAAGCTGAAAACTACTTATCTCCGCTACATACAGTGGCTTGGGACTGGTTGCTATTTGTCTAGTAATGGCGTATCCAATATTACCGACCAAGGCACAATCCATGCCTCCAGTAAGACATATATGGTAAACCAATGATGTTGTTGTTGTCTTTCCATTACTTCCCGTGATGCCAATAATCATGCTATCACCTTTGTAGCGGTAAGCAAGCTCCATTTCACTGATTAATGGTATTCCTGATGCAATAATTTGCTTCACTACAGCGTTATTGTGTGGTATGCCCGGGCTCTTCATTACCTCATCCGCATTCAAGATTTTTTCAAGCGAATGAGATCCTGATTCATAGGCTATCTGATTAGTAATAAGCTCGTCCTCATAGGTAGGTTTGATCTTACCTCCGTCAGAAACGAATACATCATAACCCTGCTGCTTGCAAAGCAATGCTGCACCTACGCCGCTTTCTCCTCCCCCTAATATGACAATTCGTTTCTTCACTGAATTATTTTATTACTTAAGCTATCTGATTTTCAAAGACATAATGGTAAATACGACAAACAATAAGGTTACGATCCAAAACCTGACCGCAATTTTACTTTCATGAAACCCTTTCTTCTGATAATGGTGATGCAAGGGACTCATTAAAAAAATACGTCTTCCCTCACCATATTTTTTTCTGGTATATTTGAAATATCCAACCTGAAGCATGACACTCAGGTTTTCTATTAGAAATACAGCACAGAAAAATGGTATCAACAATTCTTTTCTGATAATAATGGCAAGTGCTGCTATAATTCCTCCGAGTGCCAAACTCCCGGTATCCCCCATAAAAACCTGAGCAGGATATGCATTGTACCATAAAAATCCAATACAGGCGCCGATCATTGCCGCAATAAAAATGGAAACTTCCCCAAGGTTAGGTATGTACATAATATTGAGGTAATCAGCAAGTACAAGATTGCCGCTTGCATAAGCAAACAATCCAAGACACCCACCTATCAGTGCTGATACACCTGTAGCAAGTCCGTCAAGACCATCGGTGATATTAGCACCATTGGAAACGGCAGTGACAATGAATATGATAACAAGCATATAAACCACCCAGCCATATTCACGCATCGTTTCGGGAAGTAAGCGTGCATAATTGAATTCATGCTCCTTGATGAAGGGTATTGTGGTTACAGGTTCATTGGCTTTTACAAAATAGCGAACACTTCCTTGATAACGGATTTCACTTGCACCAATAGGCTTTTTCTCACCTTTATATTCGCGCATTACACTTACATCTTCATTGAATAGCAATGTAGCACTGATGATTATTCCCAATCCAACCTGACCAAGTACCTTAAACCAGCCTGCCAATCCATCTTTATTACTCTTTTGAAATTGTAATCCTTTTTGCTGAGCTAGCCTCTTAGCCCTCAACTTGAGGTAATCATCCACAAAACCAACAAGACCAAGCCAAACTGTGCTTAGTAACAACAACTGAATATAGACTTTTTCAAGGTTGGCAAACAGCAGTGTTGGAATCAGTATGCCCATCAATATGATGAAGCCCCCCATAGTGGGTGTACCTTTCTTTTGCTCCTCACCCTGCAACCCAAGCTCTCGAACACTTTCACCCACCTGCAGACTGCGGAGCTTATTGATGATTTGTTTTCCAAAAACCATGGTGATAACCAATGATAACAATACAGCCATCATTGCCCTGAAGGTAATGAACTGAAAAAGTCCGATTCCCGGAAACCGATAACCAGCCTGCTGCAACCATTGGTAAAACTGATACAACATGTTTCCTACTTTTTAAATTCAATGAATGTTTCAGTCAAAATTTGTTTGTCATCAAATGGTATTCTAACACCACTGATTTCCTGATACTTTTCATGTCCTTTACCAGCAACAAGCAAAATATCTTCTTCACTTGCCATCATTACGGCAGTCCTTATTGCCTCACGCCTGTCTGGTATGGATAATACTTTCAGTCTAGCTCCGGGTTCAACCCCTTCCAGCATATCATTGATTATGGCAAGAGGATCTTCACTTCGCGGATTGTCTGAAGTAAGAATGACCTTATTGCTGAAATCAACCGCAGCTGCTGCCATTAACTTGCGTTTCGATTTATCCCTATCACCACCGCAGCCAACAATGGTAATTATTTGTTCACCGCCCTGCTGCATTTTCTTAATTGTTGCCAGCACATTCAACAAGGCATCAGGCGTATGGGCATAATCCACAATTCCTGTTATTTGTTGGTGAACAGACTTTATGCAATCAAATCTTCCTTCTGCACCTGTGAGGTTACTCATGGCTGTTAGCACATCCTGACGATCCTCGCCCAGGCAAATAGCTGCTGCATATACCGCCAAAAGGTTGTAAGCATTGAATTCTCCAATCAGCCTAAAGTGTACTTCCATTTCATTGACAAGCATTTGTAAACCTGCCATGTTGTTATCGATGATGCGACCCTTGAAATCTGCAATAGATTTAATGCTGTAATAAAACTTATCTGCATCTGTATTCTGGAGCATCACAGCACCATTCCTATCATCCATATTTGCAATGGCAAAAGCACTCGATTTAAGACTATCGAAAAACCCTTTCTTTGCTCTTATGTAGGCATCGAAAGTTTTATGGTAATCAAGGTGATCATGTGTAATATTTGTAAATACTCCGCCCGTAAAATGCAGTCCTGCTATCCTGCGTTGGTCAACAGCATGACTGCTTACTTCCATAAAAGCATGACTGCAACCGGCGTCAACCATTTTCTTTAACAAGGCATTGAGAGAAACAGGATCTGGTGTTGTGTGTGATGCAGCGACTACCTCATCTGCAATTTTATTTTCCACAGTTGAAATGAGTCCACTCAAAACATCGAGAGACATGAACAATTTATAAAGCAATGTTGCTACTGTAGTTTTTCCATTTGTGCCGGTTACACCTACCAACTTGAGTTTTTTGGAAGGCTCTCCGTAAAAAGCATGAGCCATAATGCCAGCTGCACTTGCCGGATCAGACGTTTGCACATACGTGACACCCTCACTTATTTCGGCAGGCAACTCAGCACATACAACAGCAATTGCACCTTTCGCAATGGCAGTCTGAATGTATGCATGTCCGTCCTGACTCACACCTTTAATGGCAATAAAACAAGAACCATTTCCCACATGTCTCGAATCAATCTGCAAATCAGTAATCTGCAAATCAGTCCGGCCAGTCAATGACTTTATGCCGACCTTGTATAATATGTCTTGTAGTAATGCCATTATCTATCTGATTTATTACCAAGATCAAGGTATATCGTCTGCCTCCTGTAAACCTGAGTACCAGCAGGAATTGATTGTCTGCTTACTTTTCCCTTCCCAACAGCTATCACTTGAAGCTGTTGCTCTTCCAATAATTCAAGTGCATCCTTTAATCCAAATCCCCGCAATTCTGGCATGATTCCGGATTTTGCAGGTAATGCCTCGGATTTGGCAGACTTCTTTCCGGTTTCAAGCCTGGCCCATGCTGAAGTTCGGCCCACATCATTCAACTGCATACCGGTATGCTTTGCTATCATTTTGAAATCAGGAGCAGAACCACTATATACCCCCCCTAAACTATCCTGATCTGCATGATGGACATAATTGGCATACATCTCCTGATCTACTGTCATGAGTTTATCCGAGATGGTTTTAAATACTGGACCGGCAACAGCGGCACCATAGTATTTTGATGCAAAGGGTTTATTTTTAATTACTACAATACAGGAATATTTTGGAGCATCCGCCGGAAAATAACCCGCAAAAGAAGACTGATAAATGCGCTCACTATACCCCTTTTTCCCATTGGCAACAAGCGCAGTACCAGTCTTACCGGCAATTTTATAATAGGGAGAACGAAGGCTTTTACCTGTGCCATTGATCAATACCCCTTCGAGGCAGGTCCTCAATTGCTGAAGGGTATTGGGACTACAAATTGCTTTCTTCAGTTCAACCGGGATTACCTCTTTTATTGATTTACCATCTTTTACTACCGCATTTACCAGATAAGGTTTCATCATCCTGCCTTCATTGGCAACAGCATTGTAAACCATGAGCGTCTGAAGCGGACTTATAGAAATATTGTAACCGAAAGACATCCAGGGAATCGCAATGCTACTCCATCCTGATTGGCCGGGCCTGGGGATTAAAGGTGATGACTCGCCTGCAAGATCAATCCCAGATAGTGAAGTAAGATTCAATTCTTCAAGATGCCTTAGAAAAAGCTGCGGATCCCTGGCATAATAATTCACAGCCAACTTGGCCATCGCTACATTTGAACTAAGCTCGAATGCCCGCAGATAGGTAACATCATTTTCTTCATGCCGCTCACTGTCATAAACCTGTTTGCCAGAATAAAGCCATTTGCCATTTTCGAGATTGACAGGTGTATTCAGGTTTATAAACTTATCTTCCAAGGCAGCAAGCATGGTAACCAGCTTAAATGTGGATCCAGGTTCTGATCGGGTTATAGCATAATTAAAATCCTCTTTGTAACTACCATCTGACTGCCTGCCCAGGTTAGCTATTGCCTTTACTTTACCCGTCTTTACCTCCATAACAATACAGGTTCCAGTTGTAGCTTCATTTTCCTGCAACGCCTTTAATAATGCCTGCTCAGCAATGTCCTGTATATTTATATCAAGGGTTGTAAGGATGTCTTTCCCATTTTCTGGCTCTATCTCCTGGCCTTCAACCGGCACATATGCCCCCCCGGATATGCGTCTAACCAATCTTTTCCCGGTAACCCCTTTTAGTAAGCTGTCGTAGGTCCTTTCCAAACCCACATTGATTGAAACCAGCTTACCATCCTCATTCAGGTATTCTCTAGACAAACCTATTGTTCTATTTGCCAGTAGCCCGAATGGCGCAATCCGCTTCTCCTTTTCTACAAAAATGAAACCATTCCTATTCTTGTTCTTGGCAATAAAATCGATTTTTCGCAGGGACCGGTACTGATTGAAATCTATATTCCGTTTGAATAAGTAATACCGCTCTCCTCTGTTAAACACACCCATCAATTCCCGCCTGTAACCAGCAACAGAAGCATCTGTAAATATTTCAGCCAGCTGAAGCGCAAGACTATCTAAATGACTTTTGAAAAAACTGCCATTTTTTTGCTGAACACCCGCTGAACCAAAATCTAGATAGATATCGAAAAAAGGAATCGAACTGCTCAACATCCTACCATCTTCGCTGAATATTGTACCCCGCTCAGCATCCATTTCACGATACTGAAGATGCAAACTATCGCTCAAAGAACGCCAATAAGCTCCTTCAGACTGTTGAATAAATACAGTTTTAGCAACAATACCTCCACCCATTACCAGCATAAGCAGGTAAACCAGGTAACTACGCCACAATATGTCTTTTCTTGCTTCCAACTATTTCAAAGTTTTATTCGCTTTTCTTGAGGCTTTATCAAGCACCACAGGCGGCTCTGTTATTTCCTTTAACCCCTGCCCTTTCACCGCTTCAACAACCTCCGACTGCTTGGTCATAAACATCCACTCACTCCTGACCATCTTAAACTCATACTGTAACTCTTTCAACTCCCTGCTCGTTTTGTTTATGTCTTTTACGGACTTCTCTGCATGGTGACCATTGTATATATAAAGAACTGCGAGTGCGGATAGGAATAAAAAAAAAGGGACATTCTTAACCAGCCAGACCTGACTGACCATCAACCTGCTTACCTCTTTTTGTTGTTCTTTCATATGATATCAATGACAAAAACGCCATTCTCAATACAAAAACCTTACTGCTTTACCCCAACTCTTAGACGGGCACTCCTCGAACGTGGATTTCTTTTAATCTCTTCAACTGAAGGCTCTACCGGCTTTTTAGACACTTGTCGGAAAGCAGGTTTCTCCCTTGTGCCGAAAACCGGATCCTGAACAGATGCGCCATCCACCTCTCCTCGCAGGAACTGTTTCACCATCCTGTCTTCGATACTGTGAAAGGTTATCACCGCAAGCCTACCACCCGGTGCCATTACCTCACTACATTGTTCCAACAAAGAACGCAGCGCACCCAACTCATCATTAACTGCAATTCGTAACGCCTGAAATACCTGCGCAAAATACTTGTTGGGATTCCCCTTCACTACCGGCGCCATTACCGCTTTCAAAGCGGCTATAGTCTTTATCGGAGCCCTCTTGACCTGATCACAAAGCAATTGAGCAAGCGTTTTGGCATTGGTAACCTCTCCATATTCCTGCAGAACGAACTGAAGCGACTCCGGTGACGACTGCATCAGAAACTCAGCAGCAGTTAAGGGAGCTGATCGATCCATCCGCATATCCAAAGCAGCATCAAACCTTATCGAAAATCCCCGCTCTGGTTCATCAAACTGGTGACTACTCACACCCAGGTCTGCAAGAACACCATCTACTTTGCCAATCTGATACAACCGGAGGAACCGTGAGAGGTGACGGAAATTGTGTGGCACAAAAACCAACCTGCTATCCTCCGGCAAATTTGCACGCGCATCCTCATCCTGATCAAAAGCCACCAATCGGCCAGCCGGACCCAATCTGGAAAGAACCTCTCTTGCATGGCCGCCTCCACCAAATGTGCAGTCCACATAAACCCCATCTTGCTTTATACACAAAGCATCAACTGCTTCCTGCAACATAACCGGAATATGATAAGGGTGATCATCACCGCCATCGCCTCCTGTTGATTTTCCACCCAAATCATACATTGCCCTAAGCATTGTTATCCGCCTTTGCCATCACTTCAGCCGCCAGTCCGCTAAATGTGTCAGATGAAAAGTTATCAAAGAGCTGCTGGTATTTTTGCTTATCCCAGATTTCCATTTTATTCATTGCTGAAACCAACACAATGTCTTTTTCCAGACCCGCATGCTCCATCAGGCTCTTAGGCAATAAAATCCTGCCCGCACTATCCAACTCCAGCTGCATCGCTCCATTCAAAAAATACCTCCTAAACTCCCTCACCTTCGGATCAAAATCATTTAACGTACTCAGGTTTTCGTATAGCGGCTTCCAGCTCTGCATCGGGTACATGGTGAGGCATTTCTCAAAACCCCGGTTGACTACAAAAACAGGTTCCTCACCCTCCGGCAGCTGTTTTTTTATGCCTGCCGGCAGAAGAAACCTACCTTTGCTATCGAGGGTAGCCTCATATTCGCCGATGAATCCATTCATGGAGGATATTTTAAACCTAAACTTACATTTATTGACACAAATTAACACATTTTCCCACTTTTGACCCTGATGGACTATGTTAAATTTTTCCACAGTGCAAATGCAGTACTGGACTGCATTTCATTGATTTTGATGAATTTAATGTGCATTACACGAAATAAAATGTGGACATCATGTGAATACAATGTGAATAACTATGCAGACGGCGAACCCGGAAAATATCAGAATAGCCGATTACGACTACCACCTGCCCGCAGATCGGATCGCAGAAAAGCCGCTTGAGGAAAGGGATTCCTCAAAATTGCTGATTTCAAAAGGTAATGAAATAGGACATAGCTTGTACTGCAATCTGGCTGATGCCCTCCCTGTCAAAACTGCACTTTTTTTTAACAATACCAGGGTTATTCCTGCCAG
>Ga0079302_1000113_pt1 | contig 18620 bp, 11 predicted proteins | sample Wag4_2014_7_16_FD_75102 | JGI IMG/M metagenome (GOLD analysis project Ga0079302, IMG submission 75102) | Fresh water mixed with fracking chemicals microbial communities from Ohio, USA - Utica-2 Time Series FC 2014_7_16 | ecosystem: Engineered > Industrial production > Chemical products > Input... | reverse complement strand
CGTGGGACCGACGGCCTCGCCGATGATGGACACGGTTCGAGCCGGCTCAACGATGGCGGCGCAGACCAACCGCCAGGCCCGCCAGCCCAGCCAGGGCCACGGCGCCGGGCGCCGGCACGGCCACGATGGACAGACCGGTGGTCTCGTAGCTCAACGAGACCAAGCGGCGCTCAAGCGCGTTGGCTCCGATGTACATGACCCCGTAGCCGTACCGCACCTGGTTCTGCGCGTTCAGGAAGCGGAAGCCGAAAATGTTGTTGGCGTTCTCCTTCCAGAGGCCGGGCGCGTTGCCGAAGATCACGTTCCCGCCCGGAAGAGCGCGGAACTGGTAGCTCGAACCCACCACGACACCCGGGTTGAACGAACTCGCCGAGTCCCAGCCCGTGGCGGGATCGACCATCATCCACGTCCCATGGTCGGTGGTCCCGCCGAAGATCAGCGCATTCGCACCGTTGGGATTCAAGTCCCAGCCGGCGTTCATGTCCGGCGAGGTGCCGTACACCTGCTGCTCGATGTTGATGAACAGCCCCGCCTCGGTGGCCGGAATGTCCAGGTTCAGATTCCAGTTGACGACGGCGGCGTCGACGGACGAGACGATGGCGGACGACGTGGCCACAGCCAGCGCCATCCAGATGGATGGATGCTTCATTCCTTTTCCTCTCCCTCGGACTCAAGTGAGTCCCTGTTGTGTCAAACGATCGAGTCAATCCCGGTCACCGCACCAACGATGCCACGAAGCCCTTCCGCTCCGTATCACGTTGGACGATGGGCCCGAACTCCCATTGGGGCCGCTCGCACCATTCCACGAATTGCAACCCAAGCAAACAGGTTCCGTGAATTGGAACAAAATTCCGCACTTGAATTGAGTTTTGCCGGTAATCATGAACTGCACGACCCAAAAGTGGCGTTTCTCGGATCGCAAACCGGTTCAAGAAATGAAGTTACATCTCACCCGGCCCGTCACGCCATGATGCCGCGGACCACCTTGCCGTGCACGTCGGTCAGGCGATAGTCGCGCCCCTCATGCCGGTACGTCAGGCGCTTGTGCTCGAATCCGAGCAGGTGCAGCATGGTGGCGTGCAGGTCGTGGACTTCGACGGGGTTCTCGATCACGTTGTAACCGAAGTCATCGGTCTTGCCCCAACTGATGCCCGGCTTCACGCCGCCGCCCGCCAGCCAGACCGTGAAGCAGCGGGGATGGTGGTCGCGACCGTAGTTCTCGCGCGCGAGCGGGCCCTGGCAATACACCGTTCGCCCGAACTCCCCTGCCCACAGCACCAGCGTGTCGTCGAGCAACCCTCGTTGACGAAGGTCCTTGATGAGCGCCGCCTGGGGCTGGTCGACCGCACCGGCCTGCGCGCGCAGTTCGCCCGGCAGGTTGCCGTGCTGGTCCCACCCGCGCATGTAGAGCTGCACGAACCGGACGCCCCGCTCCGAGAGCCTCCGCGCCATCAGGCAGTTGGCGGCGAATGATCCCGGCTTGCGCACGTCCGGGCCGTACATCGCCAGCGTGGCCTCGCTCTCGTCGCTGAAGTCGGTCAGCTCAGGCACCGACATCTGCATGCGGTAGGCCATCTCGTGCTGCGCGATGCGCGCCTGCACCTCGGGATCAAGGCTGTCCTGGAACTCGCGCGCGTTGATCTCGCTCACCAAGTCGAGCATCTGCCGCCGGTCGTCACGCGTCAGCCCATCCGGATCACGCAGGTGGAGCACCGCATCGCGCCCGGCCCGCAGCTTGCAGCCCTGGTGCTCGCTCGGCAGGAAGCCGCTTCCCCAGAAGCGCGCGCTCAGGGCCTGCATGTTGCCGATCCCCTGCGTGATCATGACGACGAAGTTGGGCAGGTTGCGGTTGGCGCTGCCGAGCCCGTAGCTCACCCAGGCGCCGAAACTCGGGCGCCCCGGCTGCTCGGTGCCTGTCTGGAAGAAGGTGATGCCGGGCTCATGGTTGATCGCCGTGGTGTGCAGCGAATTGATGAAGCAGATCTCGTGTGCGACGCTGCCGGTGTGGGGCAGCAGTTCGCTCAGCCAGACGCCCCCCTCGTTGTTCTCGTGGCGCTGGAAACGGAACATCGTCGGCGCGACGGGGAACCGCGCCTGCCCACTCGTCATGCCCGTGATGCGCTGGCCGTTGCGCACGGAGTCGGGCAGGTCCTGGTCGAAGCGGTCCACCAGACCGGGCTTGTGGTCGTACAGGTCCAGTTGGCTCGGGGCACCCTCCATGTGCAGGTAGATCACGCGCTTGGCACGCGGCGCGTAGTGAGGAAGGTTGGCCAGAACGCCCGCGGCCTCGCTCGACACCGAGCCCGCAAGCGCGCCCCGGGTCATCGCGAGATCGGCCAGGGCGGCGCCGCCGAGCGCAGCGCCAAGCGAGCCCGCGACCTTGCCGAAGAAACGCCTGCGCGTGAGGTTCAGCAGGTACTCCTCGAGCGGATCGGCTGGGCCGTGCATGATCGGATCCTTGCGCATGGGGCTCCTTCGGCGTTCAGTCCTTCACGATCACGGGGTCGCTGGCCAGGATGGCATTGGCGACCATGGTCCACGCCGCAAGCTCGGCAGGCTCCATCGATCGGCCAGCCGGATGCTCGCCCACCGCAACGAGCTTCATCGCATCATCGGCGCTGCGGGCGAACCGCGCTCGGTACAGCTCGAGATCCTCGAGCAGTCGATCCAGCAGCCCAGCCCGCGGCTCATGGGCGGTGGCGCGCAGGAAGAGCGTCCGCATGCGCGCCGCATCGGTGCCGGGTTCGGACAGCACCCGGGCTGCAGCGGCACGGGCTGCCTCGACGAACTGAGGATCGTTCCAGAGCACCAGGGCCTGCAGCGGCGTGTTGGTCGACATGCGTCGTGTGGTACAGAACTCGCGCGTCGGCGCATCGAAGGTCAGGAGCGACGGCGGCGGCACGGCGCGCTTCCAATAGGTGTAGAGGCTTCGCCGCCAGAGGTCCTCACCGCTGCCCTGCTCATACGCGCGGGTGTTGGACTGGAGCATCGCGACTTCCTGCCACAGCCCCTCGGGCTGGTAGGGCTTCACGCTGCGCCCCCCGAGCTCCTCGACCAGCAGGCCGCCCACGTACAGGGCTTGGTCCCTGATCTGCTCCGCCGCCAGGCGCTGCCGGGGATACCAGGACAGCAGGCGGTTGTCGGCATCGAACGCGGCGACCTCGGGCCGCGTCCTGCTCGAGAGTCGGTACGTCGAACTCGTGACCATGAGTCGAACCAGTTCGCGCACGTTCCATCCACCCTCACGGAACTCGATCGCAAGCCAATCCAGCAGCTCAGGGTGGGTCGGCAGGTCCCCTTGCAGGCCGAAGTCCTCGCTGGTGCGCACCAGTCCGCGGCCGAAAAGCAGTTCCCACAGGCGATTCACGGTCACACGCGCGGTGAGTGGGTTGCGGTCGCTCACGATCCACTGCGCCAAGCCGAGGCGATTGCGCGGCAACTCCTCAGGCCAGGAGCCGAGCACCTTCGGGATGTCGCGCGTGACCTTGCGAGCGGGGTCCGGCGCGGTGTACGAGCCCCGCATCAGCACGTACGTGTCGCGCGGTGCACCGAGCTCGCGCATGACCATGGTCTGCGGCGACTCGGCCTTCGCGCGCTCGATGCGTTGGTCGATCGCCGCCACCCGCTGCGCCGCCTCGCGGTAGCGCGGCGAGTGCTGCACACGCCAGCTGTCGCTGGCCAACTGGACCGCGCTGTCATGGACCGCAGGATCGGGCATCAGGAGGCCAAGATCCGCCGGGGCCAGCACGGCCGGAGGCTGCGTCATCCGCGCGAAGAAGCCCCCTTGCCCTCCCGTGTTCACGACCTTGAAGACCAACTGGCTTTCCCCGGCAGGAAGGTGGATCTCGATGCGGTCCTGGTCGGGGGCGACACCCCGCTGCGCCGCATTCGCATGGACCGTTTCCCCGTTGCGCCAGACCGTGATCTGGTCATCGCTGCCCAGTCCAAGGTCCAGCGTGCGCGCGGTCGGGGCGAAGACCTGCCGCACGATGTATTCCGCACCCACGCCCTGGGCCAAGCCCACGACCTCGGCCTCACGGATCCCGGGTGCGTGACGCCATCCACCGTTGCCGAACCTGGCGTGACGGTTGAACCGCGCCTCCAGGCCGGGGCCATGCTCCGCGAGCGCGGCATCGAGCGATCCACTGCCGAACACTTCGCTCAGGTACCAGTCGCTCGTGGCGATCGGCAGTTGGGCCAACACCCAGTCATCCGCAGCGGCAACGTGCACGCGGACGCGGCCGATCGAGTGCTGCGCGTACGGTGACTGGTAGCCCAAGGTGAGTTCCAGTTGGGTTCCGGTGGTGAAACCGATGGGCGACTCGGTCAGGAAGTACGCCACGCGGCCCTGGCCATGCACATGCCCTTCGAGCGCCCACTGGCGGCCATCAGAGCCATCCAGGGCATTGACCGCGCGGAAGTCGCCGTTGGGCTGCTCGTGACTGGCCCAAGCCCACACGAAACGGACCGGAACGCGCACGCGCGGATCCTCAAGGCTCACCGCCTCGGCTCGGATTGCGCTCAGCACGGCGTTGCCGTTGGGAGCGCGCCCCACGCGGCCGCCGAGGCTGGGATCCGTGAGCGCTTCAAGCGCGATCAAGCGCACGCCGGTCTCGGGGAACCTCAGCGTGATCGTGTGCTCGTCGACATCCGGGTTCGCACCCGAAGCAAGCACCGAGCCATCGTCCTGCGGCGTCAGCGTGGCGCCACCGGTGCTCACCGCCTTCTCAACCACGGGTCGTGTCCAGGCGATGCCCTCCTCCGAGCGCCAGCGCGCGAGGAAACCATCGAGCAGCGCACGGTCTTCCTCGGCGCCCGCGTCGCGGACCGCGATGGCGTGCGCACGCTCCCCGGCCAGTGCATCGAGCGCGGCGGAAAGGCGCGGGTCCGCCACGGGAATCGCCGGCTCGAACGCGCGATTCGGGTCAGGCAACTGCGAGTAGAGCCCGGGCTCCTCGATGCTGTTGAAGAACGCCAGCATCGAGTAGTAGTCCTCGGTCGTCACCGGATCGAACTTGTGGTCGTGGCAGCGGGCACAACCCATGGTGAGTCCAAGGAACACCGAGGCCGTCGTGTTGGTGCGGTCGACCCAGTATTCGACCAGGTACTCCTCGGGAATCGCGCCGCCCTCGTCCGTGGTGACGTGGTTGCGGTTGAAGCCGCTGGCGATGACCTGGTCCTGCGTGGCGCCGGGGATCAGGTCACCTGCCAATTGCTCGATCACGAATCGGTCGTACGGCATGTTCGACCGGTAGGCCTGCAGCACCCAGTCGCGCCACGGCCAGATCTGCCGACCTGCATCCATGTGGATGCCACACGTGTCGGCGTAACGAGCCAAGTCGAGCCAAGGCACCGCCATGCGTTCGGCGTACCGCGTGACGTACGGCTCCTGCTCCAGCAGCATGGCCACCAGTCGTTCGTAGGCGTCAGGTCGCTCATCGGCGAGGTGCGCCTCGAGTTCACGATCGGTCGGGGGCAGCCCCGTCAGGTCAAGGAACACGCGCCGTGCCAAGGTGGCCCGGTCAGCTTCCGGTCCGGTCGCGACGCCCGCGCGCTTCCATCGCTCGAGGATGAATCGATCGATCGGCGTACGGCCCCACCCCGATGAGGACGCTTGCGATCCACTCGAAGGCTGCGCCACCGTCGACTCGACTTGGTCGGGGAGCGGTTGGGGCGGCTGGAACGCCCAGTGCGCCTCGTAGGGCGCGCCCGTCTCGATCCACCGTGCAAGCAGCGCACGCTCGTCGTCCGTCAGGGGCCGCTTGCCACTGTCGGGCGGTGGCATGGCCAGATCGGGGTCGGCGTGATGGATCCTCGCGAGCATCGTGCTCCGCTCGGGTGCGCCCGGAACGATCGCTGCTCCATCGGGGCGCGTGGCCGTAGCGGCTTCGAACGAGTCGAGTCGCAAGCCTGCCTGCTGCTTGGCGCGATCCGGTCCGTGACACTGGAAGCATCGATCACTCAGGATCGGGCGGATGTCGCGCCCGTACCGGATCTCACTCGCCATGGCCGCAGGAGCGGGCCGGGACCGGGCCGGCACGCGCCACCCGCCGCCGACCGACGCCAGCCACGCGCTGCCCACGCCGAGCATCAGGGCACCCAAGAGCACGCGCGGGAGGACGGCCATGCACCTCATCCTAGTCCCGAAACTCACCGTGCCAACGCAAACGTTCCCACGGGCGGCTTGCACCGCTGCGCCATGAATCGGATGGTCTCTCCATGGATGTTCAGTGCGCGGCGGACCGTGATGGAGGATCGGCTTTGCAGACTGGCACGATGATCAGCCAGACCTTGGCGCTGCTCGCCGCATCCACCCCCCTCAGGACATGGTTCGTGGCCCGCGCCCGCAACCATGAGCACATCGTGCTGCATGTCTCGCCTGAGGCAGATCGTGCCCTTGCGCCCGGACAGGTCTATGCATCCTCGGGAACCCCATGTGGGTCCGTGGTCGAGACGGGTCGTGCCATCGTCGCCACGGCGTCCGAGGGATGCACCGCCATGCGCGACGAGGGACTGCTGCACGACTGCGATGCCACCCTGTACACCGGCTCACCGCTGTTCTGGGCTCCTGACGAGGGCGCCGGCGAGTGCTTCGGCACCTTGGTTGGCCTTGGGCGGCACGCCGACGCCAACGAGATGGCCGCCTGCCTTCCCCTCGTGACGCATGCCGCCACCGTGATCGGCTTCGCACTCCAGGCCGCCCATGATGCAGACCGACTGCGTCGTCGTGCAGAGCGCGCCGAGAGCGAGAGTACGGTCGATGACCTCACGCGCCTGTACAACCGCAGGGGCTGGCAGACCATTGCGTACGCCGAAGCGGGACGGATCCAGCGCTACGGCTCGGCCGCTGGTCTGATCATGATTGACCTCGATGAACTGAAGCTCACCAACGATGCCTTTGGACATCGGGCCGGCGACGCCCTGCTGCGGCACGCCGCTCAGGTCATCCGATCGTCCTTCCGCGACTCCGATGTCATCGCTCGGCTCGGCGGGGATGAGTTTGCGGTGCTGCTCATGGAGTCCGACGGGCCCGCAACACGGTGGACGGCGGCACGAGTGCAGGAATCGCTGGCGATCGCAGGCATCCGGGCCAGCGTGGGCTGGTCCACCTTGGATGGTTCCCGCGACATCGATGCCGCGCTCCACGATGCCGACGCCGCCATGTATGCGGCCAAGTGCACCAGGCGACAGTTCAAGCTCGATGCCGGGCCGGAGCGGCCACGCTGCGCCTGATCCATCACTCCCGGTCGTTCGGGACACCACGCTGACGACGCTGGTCCTGCCGCCGCTCCGTCCCCGCCTGTTGATCCAGCACGCGGTGCAGCAGCCATGGCCAGGCCGTGAACAGCGCGGCGCTCAGGCGAACGAGCGAACTCGTCCAGACTTCGGGAACAGGCCGGCGCATGCACTGCACCACGGCTGCCGCCACACGCTCCGGTGACTGGACCAGGAACGACGGCGCGTGATCCGGAACCTCGGCAGTCGATCCACCAGCGCCGGAACGGCGATCGGACTCGACGAAGAACTCCGTCCGGGTCGTGATGGGATGCACACTGCTCACGGCAATGCGATGGTCCTGCAGTTCCGCCCGCAGCGCCGCGCACGCCATCGCCTGTGACGCCTTGGTCGCGCAGTACGCGCCGTGGTACGCCAGCGGGAACTTCCCGATGCAACTCGATGACATGATCAGGTGCCCCGGCTGCGCCGCCGCGATCCACTGCCTGGCGGCCGCCTGGCACAAGGACAGCGCCGAGAAGAAATTGACCTCGAACATCGTCCGGAGGTCGTGTTCACTCATGTCCACCAAGCCAGCTCGCGTTCCGTAGCCAGCGTTTGCGAAAACCACGTCGACGCGGCCAAACGCAGCGTTCGCACGGGCCAGGATGTCGTCAGAGGCCCCCGGTTGCGCCACATCAAGCGCCACGGGGTGAGCCCTTGCCCCGATCGCTTCGCAGGATGCCGCCACCTCGCGCAACCGTTCCTCACGTCGCGCCACCAGGACGACGTGCATCCCAGCAGCCGAACACGCCCGCGCCGTGGCGGCTCCGATGCCTGAACTCGCCCCGGTGACGACCACGACTCGACCCGCCAGAGCGCCCATGATCATGAATCTATCGGACGAACATCTGGAACGATCGACGCCGGAGATACGTTATAGGACTACTTGGCGGTCGACGTGGGCAAGTTGTCTCATGCAAGCATCTGTCCAAACGAGAGTTCTGTCACGATGGGCCCATTGCCGAGAACTGCGAGATTTTCGCGAACTTTTCCCACCCTTCGCTGTGCTCGATGCCATCTTTCGACGACGTGTCCCATCACGCCCACGGACAGCGTGGTGGGGAAGCGTGTTCCCGCACGATGGAAGTCCGAACCCCGTGATCTGAAGGAGATCTGAAACCATGAATCGCCTGTGTCTCTTCGGCAGCCTCACCGCTGCACTGTGTGCCGCGAGCACCGCCCTCGCCCAGGATGAGTGCGCCAGCGCTCCCACCCTGGTCTCGGGCGTGGCCTCGGCGTTCAACACCGCCACTGCCACCGCCAGCCCTGAAGCCGTGAGCGGCGCCCTGTGCGCCGGCACGTACCTGAACTGGGTTGCCACCCAGCAGGACGTGTGGTTCACGTGGACGGCCACGACCACCGGCACCATCGACATCACGACCTGCGATGCGGCGTCGTACGACACGTCGATCGTGCTCTACGAGGGCACCTGCGGTTCGCTCGTCGAAGTCGCCTGCAACGGTGACTCGGACGGCGGCAACTCGTCGTGCCAGCAGTATTACTCCGAGATCCTCGGCTTCTCCGTCACCCCCGGCTCCACGTATTTCGTGCGCGTTGGTGGTTACGGCGGCGGCACCACGCCTGACGGCGCCACCGGCACCGGCAACCTGCTCCTGACCTTCACCCAGGGCTCCGCCAACTGCGGCAGCGCCGGCGCCTGCAACGAGGTCCACGCGACCCCGGGCTGCGACGACACGACCTGCTGCAACATCGTGTGCAACCTTTTCCCCTCGTGCTGCGACACCGGCTGGGACCAGTCCTGCGTCGACATCGCGATCCCCGAGTGCGGCTTCTACTCGTGCACCCCGGTTGGCCCGGCCAACAACTGCGCGACGAACCCGACCAACGTCCCCGGCGACGGCACCTACGCCTTCAACACCACCGGCGCGACGATGGACGGCCCTGACCAGAGCGGCGACACCTGCGGCTCCGGCACGGACACGTTCTTCAACGACGTGTGGTGGACGTTCGTTGCCCCCGCCAACGGCGTGGCATCGATCTCGACCTGCGGCACGGTGGGCTACGACAACAAGCTCGCGGTCTACAACCTGGGCGCCAACCCGGTCGGCTTCGATTACAACGACCTCGCCAGCGTGCTGGTCGTGTGCAACGATGACGGCGCGGGTGGAACGTGCTTCCTCACCGACGGCGTGACGAACTACGCGTCGGCCCTCTCGGCGACCGTTGCCCAGGGCAACACTTACCTCGTCCGCATGGGTTCGTACACCGACGGCGACACCGGCGCTGGCTCGATCACGATCGACCTGCCCTCGGCCTGCTCGCTCGACGTGAACAACAAGACCGAAGGCGAAGCCTGCGGTTCGGACTCCAACGGTGGCTGCAATGACCTGGTCGGCGGCGCGCCGACCGAGTTCATCAGCCTGGGCGACACCTTCAAGGGGTCGTTCAACACGACCATCGACGCCGCCACCGGCGACGTGGTCCGTGACCTTGACTGGTACCGCCTCAACCTCACCAGCGACCAGACGGTCACGGTGAACCTCAAGAGCGAGACCTTCGCCTTCGCGGCCCTGCTCGGTGGCGAGTGCGGCAACACCATCACGCTGGCGACCACGGCCGCCGGCTGCCCCGAGTCCTTCTCGCTCTGCGTGAAGGCTGGCGCGTACTACCTCATCGTCGGCCCTGACTTCGACGACGGATCGCTGGCCTGCGGCCAGGGCAGCAAGAACGAGTACTCGCTCCAGGTCACCGGCGCGCCGGCGTCCTGCCCGAGCACGCTCGATACCACCTGCTCGGCCCCCGGCCCGGACAACCGTCAGCTCTCGGTGAGCGCGACTCCGACCGGCAACTTCGTCCAGGGCTGCGCGACCGGCTGCGGCAACGGCACCGGCGGCAGCGCTGACGTGAGCTTCGTCACCGTGATTCAGGGCGCCAACCTGCTGAAGGAGATCAGCTGCTTCAACTTCGGTGTGGCAGCCCTCCGCTCGGTGACCCCGACCGGCGGCACCTGCGGCTACGGCGATTCGGATCTGCTGATCCCGTGCCAGGTGGTCCTGTACCGCGACATCAACGGTGGCGACCCCACCCGCAAGATCGTCACGGCCGGCGACGGTGGCGACCTCGAAGTGATCCAGGCCTACAACGTCCTGGTCCCCTCGGGCGTCTACATGGCCAACTTCGAGCCTGATGAGCCCCTCTGCGTCGAGAATGAGACCAACCTGGTCTTCGGTTTCGAGACGCCGAACCTCTTCAACGGCACGGTTGACGGCGTGCCCGCTGGCGCCGGCTACCGCGCGGGCATCGGTGTGGCAGCAGGCGCGTTCCCGTCCAACACCTTCAGCTTTGCCAGCCTCTGCGGCAGCACGGCGTACGGTGCGATCGGCGCGAACGCCTACGAGTGGCCGGTGATCGTCAACGGTGCTGCGGCTGCCTGCTCGGGCAGCAACTGCCCCGGCGACTTCAACGCCGACGGCGTGCGTGACGGTGCCGACCTTGGCGCCCTCCTCGCAGGCTGGGGCACGGCTGGTGGCGACGTCAACGGTGACGGCGTGACCGACGGTGCTGACCTCGGCGCCCTGCTCGCGGTCTTCGGTACGGCCTGCCCGTAATCCGAAGCCAGTCTCCTCAGATCACTTCCCCCCCGGCCCTGCGCCGGGGGGGATTTGTTTTTGGCCCACCTGCCCGAGGAGTGATGGCGCGACGGAACTCGGTCGTCATACTGCTGGGGTGAACGCCATTGCCTTGGCTTGGGTGCTTGCCGCCGACATTCCGTTCGGGCCCAACAGCGGCTCGCTGCTGCCGGCGCTCCACGCGCCGAATCAGGTGGCACTGGCCGACCTTGACGGCGACGGCCTGCTGGACGCGATCGTGCCCGGGCGCAACACGGATCGATTGATTCGCTGGGCGCTCGGCACCGGGGCAACGCCGTCGTTCGGCCCCTGGCGTGAACTCGAGCTGCCGCAACAGGCGGACTGGGCCGTGGTCGAATCCTTTCCGGCGGCCGCGCCCAACGTGCTGCTGGCCTTGCGGGCCCTGCAAGGATCGGCGCTTCGCATGGAGAACCTGGGTCAGGCGCACTTCGCCATCGGGGCCAGTTGGCCGCAGGAGCGTGAGCCACGCACAATGGACCTGGCCGACATCACCGGCGATGGGCTTGCCGATCTTGTCGTCGCGAACGCATCGGGCCCAACGCTGCGGATCGATCGCGCCGATGGACTCGGTGGGTTCGTCCCCCACCAACGGCTGCGCAACGATGACTGGTACGGGGGCACGGGCTCGCTGCAGCAGGTCCGAGGCAGCGACATCGATGGCGATGGCTGGGTCGATGTCGTGGCGTCCTCCATCTCCACGGGGTCCCTGCTCACGTGGCGCAACCGCGGAGGCGTGCTGGTCGATTGGCCCGTGCACACCCCCATCCAGCCGCTCGTCGCGGATCAACCAGCCATCACGACCTTCACCCTGGCCGACATGGACGACGACGGGGATGACGACGTGGTCGCACAGTTGCTCTCGGTCGACGTCAATCAGCCGCTGGTGATCTGCTGGAATGACGAGGGTGCCTTCACCCGCCAAGACTCGTTCCCAGGACCGGACACCGGCTACGGCTGGACCTGCGCCGTGGCCGACTTGGATCGCGACGGCGACCTCGACGTGGTCACCAGTGTGGCGATCATCAATGGGGGGCTCTACCTGATGGAGAACATCGGTACGCCGAAACAGCCAGCCTTCAGTGAAGCTGTCCTCAAGCGCCCAAGCCCCTTCGTGCGGCACATCGAACTTGCGGACACCGATGGCGATTGCGACCTCGACATCGTGGCAGCCGACATCAGCAGTCACGCGATCATCCGACTGCCCAATCTGACGGGCTGTGGTTTCTTTCAGCAGCCACCCGCGCCCGCGACCAGGGGTCGTGCACGCGATGGTGGTGAAACCATGCCGCAGCTGCCGCGTGGACAACGAGCCATGGGCGGTGCGTTGGGGTTGCATGGGCGCGGTGCCCCCGCGCGCACCCCTGCCGCACGCGCGATCGCGTTGGATCTTGCCCGCTTTGGCGCTCCCCCGACGATGCCCGATGCCCAAGGCTCGCTCGCCGGTGCGACCTGCGGCCCCGGCGACGGCTCCGCAGGCCGCTGCGATGAACCCCACCCATCGCCGGGGTGCTTCACGACCGCATGCTGCGAGGCCGTCTGCCTCATCGTGCCCGATTGCTGCGTGATCGCCTGGGACCAGGCCTGCGTCGATGTCGCCGACGATGAGTGCGACGGGCTGTACTGCCCCGCGCCGGGCAGCTGCGGCGAAGCCCACGACACCGGCGGCTGTGACGACGAGGCATGCTGCGCGCGCACCGTGCGGCTCGACGGCTGGTGCGGATCCGCGCTCTGGGACCAGGCGTGCGTGGATGACGCTGCATGGTGGTGCCCCTTCGTGCCGTGCGAACTCGAGGGCCCACCCGGCGCGCGCCCGGAAGGCGAAGCGTGCTACGACCGGATCAACGATGGATGCACGCTGCCCGAGCCGGCCTTCGAGGCGCTCTCGTGCGGCGAGCGCGTAGCGGGCCGGTGCACCACGGGTGCCCCGCGCGACACCGACTGGTACGCGTTGCCCGCTGGTGGCGTCACGATCGGCCTGCGCGCCGAGTTCCCCGCCAGCCTGATGGTCGTGCGCGGGAGTTGCGTGACCACACTGGAGCAAGTGTCGTGGCATGCCATCGGCCCGTGCGAACCGCTGCTGACCACCATGTGCGTGCCACCCGGCGAATCCTGGTATGCCATCGTCAGCCTGGGAAGCCCAGAGGGGCCGATCCAGTCCGGACAGCCGTGCACGGACGAGGATCCCGACAACCCGCCGGACCCGGATGATCCGCCGATCACGCCCGGTGCATTCGGAACGCGGTACGAGGTCTCGCTCTCCTGCGCGGCCTGCCCTCCGTCACCTGACCTCAACCGCGATGGCGTCGTGAACGGAGCGGATCTGGGCCTGCTGCTCTCGGCATGGGGAGTGATGGGCAACGACGTCGTTGGCGACCTGAACGGCGACGGCGTGGTCGATGGGGCCGACCTTGGTGCGCTGCTCACGGCGTGGAGTTGAGGCGCATGACCCCGCCACCTGGGTGACCGGGGCGGGGCGCGACACCCACCGCGCTGAACGCTCAGCCCGGTGTGGTCGCGGGGCGACTCCCGTCGCTGGACCGCCATCGCTCCATCACCGCATGGAAGTCAGCCGCAACGACATCGGCACGAGCCACGACCGTTGGCCGCGCCACCGTCTCGGTCATGGCGATGAACTCATCGGCAGCCCCGTCGTCGCGGATCTCCCAGTCGGTGATGCCATCACCCACCGCGATCACCCGACCGGACAGGCCGAGCGAACGGACCGTACGGGGCTTGCTTCGGGGCGACGCAAGCGCGCTCGATGGATCGAGACCCAGCGACACGCCATCCTCGGACCACAGCAGGCGGTTGGCGCAGACGTGTGAACGGTCGATCCCGAGTGCTTCGACGACCGGATCGATCCACTCGTGGAAACCGCTCGTCACGACCCAGACGCGACCGGCTTCCTCACGCAGGTCCTGTTCGTGCGCCCGAAGCGATGGACTGATGGTGGACAGCAGGTGCGTGATGAGCCGTTCGACCATGGTCCGGTCGAACCGCAGCAGCGCCAGGCGGCGTGACAGGCTCTGGTCGATCGGCAGCGATCCATCCATGCCGGCATCCGTGATGGACCGGATGCGCGCCAGCACATCGGCGCGGTCGCTGCGGCCGGCGAGTGCGATCGCGGCGAGCTCGTCGAGCGACTCGACGGTGACCATGGTGCTGTCGAAGTCCAGGACGAGGTGCGCACGCATGACGATTCCATCAGGCAGCCGACGACGGATCCGCCACCGGCGGTGGTGGAACCGCACCGACCAGCGCGAGCGGCTGCGTGACCACGGGTGCCCCGCACTCGGGGCACGTGACGGCCCCGAGCGATCCTGCAAGGTCGTACGAGCACGCGAAGCACTGGCGCTGGGAGAGGACGATGCTGAATCCAAGCCCGCATCGGGCGCACGGATGCATGCGTCCGTCCACGGGGATGCGCTGCCGGTGCTTGCAGCGCGGGCAGTCGCATTGGAGATCCTTGAGGTCCAGCACGCTGACGGCCTTGATCGCGCGCGCCATGCGGTCGAGCACGGCGGAGATGGCACCGCCGGACAGGATCATCGCCGGGAACGCGACGAGCACGCGCTCCATGGCGTCGCCAGCCCGGAACTCGACGATGTACGCCGTGAGCAGGGCGCCTTCGATCACCACCGCGGCCACCGTCGCCCAGTGGATCACCCTGGCCACCCGGCCACCGCGCGCATGGCGGAAGACGCGGAGCATCCCGACGGCCAGCGCCACCGTCGCCAGCATGACCGCCAACGCCCCCCGGCGCTCCATCGAGCGGCGCTCGTCGATGCCCAGGTTCCAAGGCTGCTGGGCATCGGCGGCGATCGTCAGCATGATGACCACGGCAAGACCAAGGATCGTCAGGGCCGCCAGCTCGGGGAGCCTGTTCCGCTCCCTGGCATCGCCGAAGCAGATCATGAACGCGATGGGCGACGCGAGCATGATGATCCAGCCCCTGAAGCCATCATCCCCGACCACGGGGGGGATGGCCCACGACGCGGCGAGCCAGCACGCCAAGGCTGCCATCTGGATGCCGAACGCGACCCGGCCGGACCGGCCCGTCAGCGGGAACGCGAGGGCGCGCATCGACATGGCGCCGGCGATCGTCGCCCCCAGGAACGACGCACCCGATGCCATCAGGCTGCCGAAGGTCGCGTTGATCGGCATCCAGGTTGCACCGACGAAGCACGCCGCCGCGCAACCCGTGCCGATCACCGTGGTGACCACCACGGGCGTGGCTCGGGATTCACCGGCCCGCGTCACGGCGGCCCAGATGCCGCTCATGATCGTGAGGATCAGCGACGATCCGGCGAGCCGCCAGGCCTCGTCGCTCTCCAGGAAGATGCCCACGATTGTGCCGGCAAGCGTGCCGGCAAGCGCGATGGAGAGCATCGCCAGGGTCAGCGTGCGGAAGTTCACGCGGAGGATCCTATGGTTGGCGGCCCGCAACGGGGGCAACGCGGGCCCGCGGGCCGGGGTCCGGGCAGGAGCCGCGCGACGCACGCGCCGACGGCCATCCGCCGCAAAGCCGCCGACCGGAATCGAACCGGCAACCTCCAGATTACAAATCAGGTGCTCTGCCAGTTGAGCTACGGCGGCGGAGGTCGATCGGAGTCTACCGGGTGCCTGCGCGATGACGCTTGATCGCGATCGCCAGCAGGCTCACGTCGGCCGGGTTGATGCCCGCAAGCCGCCCCGCCTGGCCGAGCGTGGCCGGACGGAACTTGCGCAGCACCTCGATGGCCTCGCCGCGCAAGCCCGTGACGCCGGCCGGATCGAGGTCCAATGGCACGCTCACGCGCTCATGGTCCTGTGCGCGGCGGATGTCGCTGTGCATGCGCGTGATGTATCCCTCGTAGCGCACCTCGGTCATGGCCTTGCCCGCGAGCGCGACATCCTCGATGCCCAAGGCCCCTGCGAACGCCTGGTCACTCGTCGATGGATCGAGGGCAACGGGTCGCAAGGCCCGCCCCGAAGCGGTCTTCGGATCGAGTCGCGCGCGCACCGCTGCAAGCGCAGCCTGGGCGACCTCGAACGCCCGCCACTGCCCATCGGCGATCAAGCCCCATGCCCGGGCATCGCGCGTGAGCCGATCGGCTGCGTTGTCGGCGCGCAGCAGCAGGCGGTGCTCGGCCCGGCTCGTGAACATGCGGTATGGCTCTCGAGGCACCTTGGTCACGAGATCGTCCATCATCACGCCGATATAGGCCTGCTCGCGGCCGAGCCGCACGACGTCGGCCCCCCGCGCGCGCCTCGCTGCGTTGAGCCCGGCAAGCAATCCCTGGGCCCCCGCTTCCTCGTAGCCGCTGGTGCCGTTGATCTGCCCCGCAAGGAACAGCCCGGCGACCAGCTTGGTCTCGCCCGTGGCATCGATCTGGTGCGGCCAGACCATGTCGTACTCGACGGCGTAGCCGAACTTCAGGATCGTGGCCCGCGCACAGCCTTCCAGACCGCGCACGATCTGCTCCTGGACCGCTGCAGGCAGGCTCGTGCTCAGGCCGTTGCAGTACACCTCGTCGGTGTGCAGGCTCTCGGGCTCCAGGAAGACATGATGGCTGTCGCGGTCGGCGAATCGAACCACCTTGTCCTCGAGGCTCGGGCAGTACCTGGGCCCACACTCCGCCTCGACCTCGCCGGCATACATCGGGGCCAGGTGGAGGTTGTCGCGGATGAGCCGGTGCATCCACGGCGTAGTCTGCGTGGCTCGGCACTCGACCTGCCGGAGCGCGGGGAATCGCGATCGGTCGGTCGTGTCGCTGAAGGGTTCGGGCCGTTCGTCACCGAGCTGCGGCGGCAGTGACTCCCAGTCGATCGAACCCCGCTCCAGGCGCGGAGGAGTGCCGGTCTTGAGCCTCCCGAGCTCGAAGCCGAGTGAACGCAGCGTGGCGCTCACCGGGACCGCTGCGCCCTCACCGATGCGACCGCCGACCACCTTCTCCTGTCCCGTGTGCATGAGCGCGCGCATGAAGGTGCCGGTGGTCAGCACGCAGGTCGTGCAGCGCAGCGTGCTCGGGCCATCCATCCTCGGGGTACGCCGTGCCCCCTCACCGTACGGCGCTCGGGCGAGCCTATCGCCTGCGGCGTTGGCCTCGATCGCGTGCGCATCGGCGACGACCATGCATGCACCCGGCGCGAGCACGGCACCGGCGATGATGCCGTCCACCACGTCGAAGGCATCCACGGTCCCCTCGATCACGCAGATCTCGGGATCGCACGCCACCAACCGCTGCACCTCGGCGGCATAGGCGTGCTTGTCGCACTGAGCACGGGGCCCGCGCACCGCCGCCCCCTTGGACGTGTTCAGCATCTTGAACATGATGCCCGTGGCATCGGTCGCCCGGCCCATGAGCCCACCGAGCGCATCGATCTCGCGCACCATCTGCCCCTTGGCCAGGCCGCCGATCGCAGGGTTGCAGCTCATCGCGCCGATGCGCGCCGCATCCATGGTGACCAAGGCGACCCGACCGCCTCCATGCGCGCGAAGCACCATCGCCGCGGCATGCGCTGCCTCGGTGCCCGCGTGGCCACCTCCGATCACGACGACGTCGAACGACAGGTCCACTCGGCAAGGATAGTCCGCACGTCATGCGGGGCATGCACGGTTACATTCCGCGCCATGTTCCAGTCCATCGCCGTGCGTCAGGTCCGTGCTCCGCTCCAGGTCACCTTCGTGTTCAACGACGACCGCACGCCGCCGTCGAAGCAGGCGGCCGTCGCGGCCAGCGTGGGCGCCGCCTTTGCGAGCCCGGGGTTCCGCGCCGATGCCGGTGAATGCCTGCTCGTGGGGCATGCGAGCCTGGTCGTCGGCCTGGGCGCCCGGAAGGACCTGACCGGTCCGGGCGCGCGCACCATCGGCGCCCGGCTCGCCAAGTGGCTCGACCGTGCCGCGCCCGCTGCGATCGAACTGCACGCCCCCGTCCCGCTGCAGGCCCACGCATCGTCGCTGGCCGAGGGCATCGCGATCGCCCAGTGGCGCTTCGATGAACTCGATGGCGTTGCCACGCGCAAGGAGCCGCGCCGCGGCGCCCTGGCGATCTGGGCCGACGCCGCCAAGACCCGCGAGGCGATCGAGCGCGGGCTGGTCGTGGCCGATGCCGTCAACGCTGCGCGTCGTTTCGGAGCCACGCCCCCCAACATCTGCAATCCCCAATGGGTCGATGCCCAGGCGCGGGCACTCGCACGCAAGGCGGGACTCAAGCACAGCGTCATCGACTTCCGCCAGGCCCAGAAGCTCGGGATGGGCGGTCTGGTGAACGTGGGCAAGGGTTCGGCCGCCAAGCCCTGCATCACCGTACTCCAGCATGCGCCCCGTCGTCTGTCGGGACGGGCCCGCGGCAAGCACCTGGTCCTCGTCGGCAAGACGCTGACCTACGACACCGGCGGCTACAGCCTCAAGGTCAACAACGGCATGAAGGGCATGAAGTACGACAAGATGGGCGGAGCAGCCGTCCTGGGTGCGATGCAGGCCATCGCGGCCCTCGATCTTCCGGTCCGCGTGACGGCGGTGCTCGGCGCCGCCGAGAACATGGTGAACGGCGAGTCCTACCGCCCCGACGACATCATCACGATGCACAACGGCGTCACGGTCGAGGTGACCAACACCGATGCGGAAGGCCGACTCGTGCTGGCCGACGCCATGAGTTGGGCCTGCCGATCGCTCAAGCCCACGCACCTCATCGATCTGGCCACCCTCACGGGCGGTGTGGTCACGGCGCTCGGGCACTTCAGCGCGGG
>Ga0079302_1000112_pt1 | contig 18678 bp, 35 predicted proteins | sample Wag4_2014_7_16_FD_75102 | JGI IMG/M metagenome (GOLD analysis project Ga0079302, IMG submission 75102) | Fresh water mixed with fracking chemicals microbial communities from Ohio, USA - Utica-2 Time Series FC 2014_7_16 | ecosystem: Engineered > Industrial production > Chemical products > Input... | reverse complement strand
CTGCACATACAGACAGCAGGACGACGAGGTAGCCACCGAGAACTCCGTGATCCGACACGCCTTGTTAGTCTCCACGTCGAAGACAATCTCATCCCCAATGTGCTGTGTCGAGAACGCATACAGGTCGGCCACGTTGTCGGGGATGTAGATGGTGCGAGGCTTATCGACGAAGCGGGCCTTGGCCTTCCGCATCGCAGACACCACGACGGGCCGCTCATTCCACGCCAGCCTAGCGAAGATCGACGGCGCATAGGTAGGCACCACCTGCAACCCCTCGACGAAGGGACTGTCGATGTGCGTGCCCCGGTAGGTGTCGATCTTCGTCTCGCCTGTCAGGCAGAACATGGCGTGCTGGCCCATCGTCAGCGCCACATCATAACCCTTCAGTTGCTCAACCAGCTTGTCGCGATCTTCCTGCACCATCAGCTTGAGGGTGCTGCCCGGCTTCCCATCCACGAACAGGGTCGGCCACTTAGCCACGTAGGCCCTGAACGCTGTCGCTATCAGCGAAGGCTTGAAGCCCGCAACGTCCATCAATTCCTTGGTGACTTGCCATTCCCACTCCGAGAATGGCTGCCCATCCTTGGCATCAATGGACGGCCAGTCCACCACTAGGGCGATCTTCACGGTTGCTTCTCGCGCCGGGCAATCTCTCTGTCCAGATACCAACGGGCCTTCTTCAAATCCTCCAGCCCGTTCTTGAGGTCGGCCCGCCACACATACTTGATGACGTTGCCCAGACAGAACCCCATATGCTCCGTCACCTGAATAGTCTCGATGCCCGACGGATGCTGGTTGTAGTGAGCAGGCTTGCTCACCGGATCATAATGCTGGGGCATCCCGCCACTCCCCTCTCGTCTGATGTTTTGGTCTGCTTCGTAAGCGGAGAGAGTCTTTGCTTCATCCATTCTTCTTCCTCCTTCAACTTCGTCATCAAGCCGTCGGCGGCATAGGTAGCCCCGACTTCTCTAAGCGCATCACTCGCCCCCTGCAACAGCCCGATGTTCCTAGCCCACCGGCTATTCAAGTAAACAACCTGCTCCATCCACGGCAGCACGCTCGCATGTGCCCGGCCCAAATCCTCAATCAGTTTGAGCCGCTCCTTCCGCAGCCACTCAATCTCATCTGCCGCTTCACGGGACAGCGATTGCCTCAACCCATAAGGCCGATCAAGGTGATCTAGCACTTCTTCATATTCATCTGCGGAGCGCAGTCGCTCTACGATGTCGGTCATCACTTGTCTTCTAGGTAAAGAGGAATGTTCCAGCGGGCAGGCAAAGCATAGTGGCGGCAGCTAACGCCTTCGATGGTGTAGCCCCTCCAGATATAGCGAAGCTGCTGGACGGGTGCCGCCTCGATACATTCTTGCTCTGTCATATACCACGAAACGTGGGGCACCGGGGCCGGGTTGCCCGCGAATAGGATCAGAAGTCCGAACATGAAACCTCCACAAGGAAAAGGGGACAGATTGCTCCGCCCCCTCCCCTTCCCTGATGTTGACGCTAGACCGTTAGGCGGCCTTCTTGTTGTTCATATACCACTCGACCGAGTAGTAACGCTCGACCTTCAGGCGGGGAATGTTGAGCGGCGTGCCGTCACGATTGGCAGTCTCGTGCGACAGGCTCACCACCACTTCATTGCCCGGCAGAATGTCGAGCGCGTCGCGCAGGGTGTTGCCCACCGTATCCGGAGAGATACGAGCAAGGCGTTCCTGCACATAGCCGAGGGTCTTGTCCGTCACCCACTGAACGTCCTTGAGGCGGCACTTAGCAAGATCGACCCCCTCCATTTCCCCATTGTGCATAGCGTCAACAAGGGTGAACGTCAGTTCGATACCTTGCGTGCCCGAGTTAGCCTTCACCACCTTGGCTTCGCGCACGATAGCAAGATAGTCACCAGCCGGGGCCTGACGGAAAGCCGGGCGTTCGGCGGCGGTGTTAGCAACGACAGTGTCAAACAGGTCCATAACTTTTCTCCACTTGGGTTTGTCCGCCTCGGGACAGGGGTTGATATACACACTGCTGGAACTGGCGTCAACAACTTTCGTCAGCAATTTCTTTCCATGTGATGTTTTTAATGATCATGTAGATGGCTTTACGATCCACATCAAATTGTCGCGCCAGTTCTGTAACAGTCTTACTTTCTGCAAGGCGTCGAATTTCTGAAACCTTTTCAGCATCTAATTTTGCTCGGGGATTTTTAGTGCCCCGCAGATCAGGACCTCGCCCGCGTGTCGAGCGGTCTTTCATATTCTGCTTCTGAGTTCCCCAATACAAATGCGAGGGGTTGCAGCACCGGGGATTGTCGCAAGAATGACAAGCGAGAAGATCGGGATAGTCTTCTCCTGAAGAAATCCAGAGTGCTACTCTATGCGCCCGATAACCGATGCCTTTCTTTGTAAAGACTCCATACCCCGTTGGTTTTGCATAGTGTTTCCAAGGCCAACAAGCGCCTTCATCAGAAACTTCTACATGCTCCCAAAACCAAACAGGATCAATGGGCGGTAAAGATTTAAGTCGGTTCATGAATTAGACCCTTTCGTATCTCACCGCCCATTTATAACAGACTATCCGAGAATAATCAAGACCCCCTCGTGTCTCACTTAAACTTCAGGTCCACGCCCGGCCCGATCTTGAAACCAGCCTGCTCAAGCTGGTGCTTCGTGAACTCGGGCAGGCGACTTTTCGGAATCGAGCCAAGCGCACAGTTGCTTGCGCTCCGCTTCGAATGAAAGCTTTTCTCTAGGTTGTTAAGGCGCTTAACAGTAAGGCCCGCTACGCGAAGCCGGGGTCCCCCGATTGCCATGTCAAGCTCCATCATTCTCAAAGATGCGGCGAAGGCGATCCACTACGTCTGCACAATTCTCATGCACGACAACGTGATCATTATTACCAAACGTAATTACTGTCTGATCGGGATGACCAAGATTAACTACAACAGATTGAATAGTCTTGGCGTTAATGTAGATGAAGTTATACGGAGGCTTAGTGCCCTTATCAAACTGAACCATACACGGCATGTCAGTTGCTCCCATCGGTGAGGCGGTCAAGCATGGAGGCGAGGTCGAAGTCTTCGACGCCCTTGATCAGGTGGGGTGCGGAAGTGCGGAGCGACACCCGGTCGGTAGCTCCGGTGCGGAAGCTGCGCTTGCCGTCACGGCCCACATCGAGGTGCCAGATATCCGAGAAGTAGGTCTGCATCTTCTTCGAGAACTTCTCGCCCACGCCCACAGGAATGTCGCGGGACTTGCCCACGATCTTACCCTGGTCGTCCTTGTCTCCCGTCTGCATGATGTGCGTCAGCACAATGACGGACGCCCCGATCTGCGAGCCAGTCAGGTGATCGAGGATGGCGCCGTAGTAGCGGCCAGCCACGTTGTAGAGCGAACGCAAATCCCGCTTCGTCTCGGGGTCTTCGTGTGCGGCCAGCAGCAGAAGCTCGCCCAAGAAGGTGCCACTATCAATGACGATGACATCCTTCGCCGTCATCTTGGCGGTCGGGCCGAGGTCTTCGGTCGGCGTCTTCCAATGCTCCAGCATCTTGCAGAACTGGCGCATCGTATCTACCGCCTGCTTGGTGGCGGTGCCCGTGCCAGCGAACAGATTAGTATTCGTAATCTTCGCCACCGCATAGGTGTTGATGTAAACGTCCGCAGCATTGGGCCGCAGATACGAACCGATGACACGGCTGTTGCTATCGAAGTCGTGGATCATCAGCCGATACCCGGCATTGGCAAGTTGGGCCAGCGCGCCCGTCTTACCAGCGGCAGGCTCACCACAGATCAGGATGCGTGGTGGCTTCGCCACAGCTTCAAACTTGGGCATTGAACAGGGACTCCTCTACTGAACTGGTTCGCTTGTTGCGGGGATCGTCCCGCCATTGAGGGCACACATGCGCGACGGGACACCAGTCCTGGCACCTCACTGCCTCGCCCGGCCTCTCCTCTACATACAGGCTCGACGACGTTGACGCAAGCGCCTCCGCATCGAACTCATTGTTGAACACCTTGACGGCCCTGACATTGCCCCGCTTCATCACCGCATAGGAGGCAGGCTTGGCCCACATATCGTAGTCGCTACAGGGCTGAGGCACAACATCTTGATGCAGCTTGATGCGCTCGCTAATGAAGTCGTCCGTCTGCTGGTCAGTCCACAGGGGAACCTCAAGCCTAAGCACTTGGGCCTGCGGATAGTCCTGCGTCTGCTTCGCCTTGTTCTTAGACCAGTCGCGCAGCAGCACGATGATCGCAATGGTGTTGACGGTGATGCCCTTCTTCTGCAACAGGCGCCGGTAGATATTGGTTTGTTCGACCCACTCGCGCGGCACCGACCCCGACTTGATCTTATACACCGACGTCATCTTGAAGTCGAGCAACTCGCCCGTCCCCAACAGCAGGTGGTCGGCCTGCCCCTTAACAGTCCAGCCCTCATACTCCGCATACACGGTCGTCTCCGACAGCGCATCCAGCTTACCGGCTGCCGCCCTCTCCAAGATAACATGTAGTGACTGGCCCATCAGCGAATAGATGCGATCACTCACATCCTCCACCAACTCATCCGCATGAGCGAGCTTCAGCCTACGCAACTGCGGCGGCACCAGCAACTCCGTCACACTTATGTCGGCCTCGCCCTTCGTATAGGAATCATTTGCCACAGCATCCACGATAACCTCGGGAAGCCTAAGCTTGTTGGTCATCTTCATGCGTCACCTCTCGCGCGGATGGCTTCGATAATCCGACTAGCCGTCACGTCCATCGAGAGGCCCAATTCCTCGGTTACGCGGCCGAGGCGGTTGAACAATTCGTCACGCTCCTGTTCGGCCTCGCTCTGGTATCGGCCGGGGATAGCGTCACCTCGCGCGCGGATCGCGGCGGCCTCAATTGCGCTGCATTCCGAATGGCTACACGCCTTCCATCGTTTGGCGCTGTTAAAGCCACCGCGCAGCGCCTCCAGCACAGCGGCTTTGGTTTCGTCGGGGCATCCGCAGTCTAGGTCGCAAGCTATCGCCTCGCGCTCATCCCGCCGCGCCGCCTCGACCAGCGCCGCGACCTCGGCGGGGGTGTGGCAGGGGGCGAGGTAGCCAATGCCAAACTCTGCAAGGTCAGCCGCGCTGGTGCCTGGGTAATCACCCCACCGCTGGTTATCGCCGCTCCATTGCAGCAGATACGGCTCATGGTTGCCGTCCAGCAGCCAATGCCACCCATCCCGCTCCGGGTCCTTCGGATATCCAGGCCGCGCCGCGTCGGGCCAGCCGCCGGGGGTGGGGTCAGTCATGGGGCGTCTCTCCCTTTGCCAGCAGACGAAGCCGCATCGGCACCAGACCGGCATCGTGCGGCGCGGTGTCGAGTATCGCAGCGCGCAGCCGGTCGCGCTCGTCCATGACCAGCCCAAGCTGGTCCGACGCATCGCGGCAGACCTCGGCCAGAACAAGGTGGCCCTTGCGCTGCGCTTTCTCTGCCTCGTCTAGCAGGCGACCGATGATGTCACTCATGTCCCGTCTCCTTGAGTGCGGCGCGGGCGATGTCGCGGGCCGTGCGTGCGTCTTGCGTAAGCTCGCAGTCCAACAAATCGAAGCGGTCCGCGATGTCTTCGAGCGCCTCCCGCAGCCGGTCGCGCTCGGCCCGCAACCGCTCGATCTCGCTGATCGCGGCCTGCACAGCCCCGGCACCGAATGGATAACGGCAGCCATCAAGATGGCGCCTGACACGGGCGAGCCGCTCCACAATGTCACTCACGACAACCACCCCTAAGCCCGAGATACAGGCACGCTCCAAACGCCGCGCAGGCGAGCGGGAACACAGCGTCGATCACCGCAGCACCTCCCGACGCTTGTGCGTCCACACGCGAACCGTCACCGGCCCGTCCTGACGATTTGGGTCATGCCGCCAGCGCGCTTTGCATCTTCGCGCGCAGCTCACCGACAAAGCGGGCGCCTCGCAGGGTGCGGCACAGAAGCACGCTCCGCCGGTCGCTCGGGTCAAACTGTCGCCGCGCGAACCCGAGTTCCGCGAGCCGGTCCATCGCCCGCGTGATCGCCGGCTTGTGGACATTCAAGGCGGCGGCAAGGCCGCGCACGGTCCAGGGCTCCGCTTCGACATGGATAGCCAGCAGCACCGCAAGCTGGCGCTGCGTCAGGTCGGGCTGGTCACTAGCGACGCAGGCAGACACGAAGCGGCGCAGCGCCGGGATCGTGTTGTCATGCTGCGGCGTGTTGGTGTGTGTGTTGGTCATCGCTGAACCTCTGCCTTGGTGATGGGCCGCGTGCGCGGCATGACGTAAGACCGGCACTCGATGTGCAGCACCTCGCGCCGGTTGGTCGCCGCGTGCAGCAGCTCGGCCGCCGCGTGCGCCTCGCATCGGTCGTGCGTCGTGTGCCAGGTGATCGGGGTCGGCATGGGCGAGCCGGCGAGGATGATTAGGAGCGCCCACATCACGCTTCACCCTGCGCCCGCATCGCCTGCCGCAGCGCGCGGGCTTCTTGGAGCGCCAGCTTGCGGCCTAGGCTGTCGCCGGTTGCAGCTTTTTGTAGCGCGTTGGCTAAGGTCAGCCGCAGCATGGCGCGCGTGAGGTGGCCAGCGGCCGCAAGCTGGCGTGCGGTGTCAGCGACAGCCACAGACATGGCGTGCAGCCGGTCGGCGCGGGTGGCGGTCATGCCGCACCATCCCGCAGGCGACGCATCGCCCGGCGTTCCTCCGCCTCGATGTGGCGCAGATATGCGGCCTCGATGGCCGCCGTCGTCACGCCGGGATGCTGGCCAGCAACCACAGACACGCCCCAAGCCCGCGCGAGCTGCGCCAAGCGGGCGGGGCTGTCTTCCTCGATGCGGACGGGCATCATTCGCCCTCGCTATTTGAGGCGGCAGGCATCGTAGTAGAGGGTATCGGTGCGCCACTGGCCTGCCGCCACGCCCGCCACAGATCGCGCAGCAAGCGTTTCTCGACGTAGCGCATCGCTCGGCGGTGAGCGTGGATCTTGCTTATTTCTGGCGTGCGCTCGGTTTCGTATGCCTTCCGCTGGTCATAGACCTCGCGATACGGGCCGCCGGCCTTTAGGATGCACTCGCCGACGACATGCATCTCCGACCGGCGGCGCGGATTGTAGCCGTGGCGCGCGGCCTCTGCGGCGTCGCTGACGCGGCGCTGCGACTTGCCGTCGATCACCGCCAGCCCCATGCGCTTCCACAGCTTCGCCACGCTGTCATAGCTGCCTAGGTCGCCGGCTTCGCCCACGACGGCGGCGAAGCTGGGCATCCCGAAGCCGCGGACACCCTGAACCCATGCGGCGGCCGGCAGTTGCTTGGCGGCCTTCAGCAACTCTTTCTGGCACGCCTTGCGCTGCGTCTCGGTGAAGTCGCGCGCGGCGAAGTAGCGGGCGCGCGTGGCGATGACGGCGGCCTCGTCAGCGTCCGTCACCTTCGGGAACTTGCCATCCGGCAGCGGTTCACCGGCCGCACGCATCCGGGCGACGGCGAACCATCGTTCCTCTGCCTTGATGCGTCGCGTCCAGTCGCCAACGCTGCGCTGGATGCCGCGATGCTCGCGGTGCAATGACCGGATGATGTGGATGAGGGCGGGGTCGGCGGCCACGTGCTGGTAGGCGCCGATTAACTGGCCTTCCCCGCCCTCGCGCGCGGCAGGCACCTCCAGGGTGTCCCGTTCTGATTGGCCGCGCGTGTGTTCGGTGCCGACAGCTTGTCGAAGGGTGGTATGCGCCAAATGGTCGGCACCGCGACCGTCGCCGGCCGCATCTGTGGGGGAAGGCGCGCATCTATCGGGCGCCAGCGCAGAAATGGCCTTCCCCCGCCGGCTTGCGCCGGCATTTGTGGAGTGCGCGCGTTCGCGCTGGCCTTGCGGCGTCGGCTGATTGGCGCACTCCGCCGCCTTGTCGGCGGCAACTGTCGCGTCGGGCACTTCCAGATTGGGCGCCTGAAGCGGCTTGGCCCGACGCGCCCGCTTCGCAGCGGGAATAAACGGAGAGGCGCCGCTGAGATGGCCTTGCGGCAACACGGGCTTGGCCTCTCCGGCGGGCTCGGCGCCCGCAATGGTGGACGGGGCAGACGGCAAATGGCCCAAAGGCACGCTATCAATGGCCCCGTCCGCAGGCTTAACGCCTGCATGAGTGGAGTGCGCGCCAGTTGGTTGGCCTTGCGGCATCGTTCCAGTAGCGCACTCCGCCGGCTTGCCGCCGGCAATGGTGGACGGGGCACCTCCATTCAGGCCCGTAGGCAACCGCCCATCGGCCCCGTCCGCGACGCTCTCGCGCCGCATCTCGTCACGCAGCATTGCCAGCCTCCGCGATAATCGCGGCGACCTCGGCCGCTGTCAGACCCTCGCGCACCAGCCGCGCGCCGCTCGCGCGCAGCCGAGCCGCTAGCGCGTCATATTGCGCCGCGCGCTTCTGCTCGCCCGCCGCCGCTTGCCGGTGATATTCAGCCGCAGCCGCAAGCGCCTTTTCGTCAGCATCGCCGAGCCGAACGCCAGACACCGGCAACGGCCAGCCGTAGTAATCCGCACGCGCTACCGCAGCGGCGGCAGCGTGCGGCGGCAGCGTAAACCGCTCCCGCACATCACGGCGCGCCTGGCGCTCAAGCTGCATCCGCTTGGCGCTGCGATGCTCGGCCAGCATCTCGCGAGCGCCACGCTCGGCCAGCACGCGGACGGCCTCCGTCCCGCAAGACAGCAGGGCTTCGATGGCGTCCGTCTCAGGGTGATCGGCACACTGCTGCGCCGTGTCGCGAAGCAACGCCAAGACGGCATCGCGGCCGTCTGTATGCGCCTCGGCGTGAGTTGAGTGCATGTGGATCGACATCGCCATCAGCCACCCAGCACCAAGCCGCCGACGACTATCAGCGCGACGAGCGACAGAGCGAACAGCGGGCCGCCGATGATGACGGCGAGAATGTCGGCGCGGGTCATCGGTCGCGCTCCTTCTGCTGGAGCGCGTCGAGCGCGATGGCCTTAACCTCGATGAGCCGCGTCAGCGCGCTGTCGAAGTCCAGCACGCCGGGCCGCGTCACGATGCTGGCGATGGTTTGCAGCGCGTCAGTGTGCGGTGCAGGGCGGCGCGCGACTTGGCCGACGATGTAATCGGCCACGGCGTCGATGGGGTTAAAAGGCGCGCTCACAGCGCCGGCTCCGGGGCGCGGGCGCGTGGTGGGTGAGATGTGGCCGACATGCGTGCCTCCAAATGTCTGGAGGCACGTTAACCATAGCTTCTCAGTTTGTGAAGCTCAAAACATCACGTTTTGTGATTTTCTCAGTCGCCCTTCGGCGGCGCCAGCTTTGCGCCCATGCGGAGCCAGTCGGCCAGCGTGTCCTGATCCATCCGGCTGGCGATGTCGGCAGCAACGCGCATCTGCTCGGCCTTGGGATTATCTTCCGGGGCCATCAAGAGCGCGGACGGGGACACGCCATAAACCCCCGCCAGCTTTTCCAGATCGCTCAAATCCACGCCACGCTTTCCTGTTTCCCACTGAGATAGGGTATTCTGCCTAACTCCTAAAATGTTCGCAACATGTTCTAGGCTGAGCCCGCGCGCTTTCCTGTGGGCTCGGAGGTGGGTGTGTAGTTGCGTGTCCATGCGGGCATTGTGCGCCATCGTTCCGGTTTCGCCACGCCTTATCTGTGAACCTTCGCAAAATGTGATTGACGTTAACAATCACACTATGAGAAGTTAACGGCATGACGCTTCGCGACTGGATGGCCCGCGAGGGCCTGAGCCTCACCGACCTGGCGGCAAGCCTCAACCGCCCCGTGCCGACCGTGCACGCTTGGGTGCATGGCCACCGCACGCCCCGTGGCGATGCACTCCTAGACATCAAGCGCGTCACGGGCGGCGCCGTCACGGCAGACGCCTTGATCGCGCAGCGCGCGGCGGGAGCTTCCGCATGAGGCATCCCCCCTTCCGTGGCGGCCCCGCTGGCGGCGGCGACTATCTGACCAAGCCGGGCGCTGAGAAGCTGGCCGCGATGATCCGCCTCGCATGGGCGAAGGCCGGGCACGATGTGCCGGTGTTCGTCGTGGCGTCCGGCGCGGCGGTGCTGGAGAAGAACCAGTATTTCGTCGTCCAGATGCCCACCTTGCACAACGGGCTTCCGCGATGACGAACGACATGCACGCGGCCGAAGGCCCCGAGCCTGCGGCGTGCAGCGGGCAGCGCGTTTCCAACACCTTTACGGGTGCAGGGGCTAGAGAGCGCGCTGCCCGCATAGAGATGCACGCGGCCGAAGGCTCCGAGCCTACGGCGTGCAGCGGGCGGCGCGCTCACGACACCCTTTTAGGGTCCGTCGGGCGGAACGAGCGTGCCGCCCGCATAGAGATGGACGCGGCCGAGGGCTCCGGGCCTACGGCGTCCTGCGCGCGGCGGCTCCATACCTCTGCGGACGACGTAGAGCTTGGCTCCCCCGATGCTGACCGCGCGCCTTCACCCCCGAGCGGCAGCGGGGTCACGCCTGCCGCTTTCTCCCTGCAAACTCGCCCGGCGGTCAGCGATGGCCGCCGGGTTCTTTCTGGGGATCAGTTCGTCCGCATCGCCGCGCCGCTGCTGGCGGCAGGCGCCACATGGCGCGAGGTCGGCGAAGCGTGCGGCGTGTCGTCTCGCGCGGCCCAACATCGCGCGGCGCGCGTCGGGCTAGTCAGCCGAAACAGACCGGGCCGCCCGAACGGGTCGGTTAACTCGCCAGAGACGATGGCACGGATTGCGGAAACCCTGCGCCGTCGATGGCTGGAGGGGCGGCGGTGATTGCTGCTGTAGATCCCGGCCTCTCGGGCGCAATCGCGTGGCTGTCGGACGATGGCCACCTTATCGAAGTCCGCGATCTGCCGGTCGCCAAGGCCAACGGCAAATCCGAACTGATGCCCGCCGCGCTGGCCGAGATGCTGCGCGAACGCCCGGCGACGCACGCCTTTGTTGAGCGCGTCGCGTCCCGGCCAGGCGCAGGCGTCGCCAGCTCGTTCAACTTCGGCCGCAATTTCGGCCAGATCGAGGGCGTGCTGGCCGCGCTCGGCGTGCCGGTCACGCTGGTGACGCCGGCCAAGTGGAAGGCGGCGCTTCGTATCCCCGCTGACAAATCCGCCGCCCGCCTTCGCGCCGCGCAGCTTTGGCCTGGGCTGGCTGGGACGTTCGCGCGCGTGCGCGATGACGGTCGGGCGGAAGCGGCGCTGCTGGGGCTGTATGGCGCTCAGACGATGCGGGGCGGCGCATGAACGAAGAATGGCGCCCCGTTGTTGGGTTTGAGGGCTTCTATGAAGTCAGCAGCTTGGGCCGCATCCGATCCTTGGAGCGTGTCCACGTCATACCTTCGCGCGCCGGAAAGCAGTTTTTGCGCGTCTTTCCCGCGAGGCTGGTTAACCCGACGCGCTGCCACAAAAAGCAATATGTCGCGGTGAACCTGTGCGGTGGCGGCAAGCAACTGCGCCGGATGATGCAGGGGATTGTCGCAGAGGTATTTCACGGCCCGAAGCCTACTGCGACACACCAAGCGGCGCATTTGGACGGCGACGCACAGAACAACCGTGCCGATAACATCGCCTGGGTGACGCCGAAGGAAAACCAAGCGCACCGAAAAGCACACGGCACAAAGCTAGAAGGCGAGCGCCACCCGCGCGCGAAACTGACAGCAGAAAAGGTGCGCGAACTGCGGGCGGCAGCGGAAGCCGGGAATGTTGGAGCCAGAATACTAAGCCGCCGCTTCGGTATTCCGCCGAGCACTGTGCATCACATCATCAAGCGCGAAAACTGGCGGGGCATCGAAGCATGAACGGCTTTCAGATGCACGGAATTGAACATATTTCAGTTTCGAGCTTGAACACTTGGAAGTGGCAGCCGGCGCTGTGGGTCTGCGAGCGGCTATTCCGCCAACGCGGACCGGTTGGGGCCGCCGCACATCGTGGCACCGCCAGCGAAAGCGGCATTGCCCACGGGCTGCTTAACCCCACGGCGGCCGTCGAAGAATGCCAGCAAATCGCGCTCGCAGAGTTTGACCGGCTTACCGCTTTGAGCGGCGACCCCAAGCGTGCGAAGGAACGCGAAGCCGTGCCCGGCATAGTCGCCACCGGCCTCGCCGAATTGCGCCAGTATGGCGTGCCGGATGAGGTCCAGAAGCGGATTGATGTCACGCTGGAAGGCGTGCCGGTGAAGTTTCTCGGCTTTCAAGATTTTGGCTGGTCGAAGCACGGCATCACGCTCGACCTCAAGACCCAGCTTCGCCTGTCGTCCGAAATCAGCAGCGCGCACGCCGCACAGGTCGGCCTCTACATCCACGGCACCAACCGGGAAGGCCGCATCGCCTACGTCACGCCGACGAAGTGCGGCGTCTATCGCCTCGAAAACGCCGCCGAGCATGTCGCGGCGCTGGCGAACATCGCGCAGCGGCTGGAGCGGTTCCTTCGCCTTTCCTCCGACCCCAACGAACTCGCCGCGCTGGTCGTGCCCGACTTCGATCATTGGATGTGGTCGGACCCAGCCACGCGCGCGACCGGGCGAGCGATTTTCGGCTTCTAGCCGGATTAGGGCGGTGTCCTGCGGCCCCTCCAACAGCAGGCGACACGATAGGAGATTTGAGTGTTCGGCATTCCAGGCACAGACAGCGGCGGCAGCAGCGGGGAGTTCCTCGGCCGCATCAACGTCGATGCCCGCACCGGCTTCTGGACGATCACCAAGCGCATCCAGAAAGACGGCATGTGGACCAACGACACCACGCCGCCCTTCCAGTCCCCGACGATGCTGATGGACTTCGGCTCGCTGGAAGTGGGCTATATGAAGATCAGCAGCCCGCCGGCCTTCATGCTCGTGCCGATGGGGCAGCCCATCCCGCCGCAGCCGCAGGAAATGCAGGAAGGGCGGCCCGGCGAAAAGCCGCGCAAGGCGTTCCAGCCCGGCTTCCGCATCAAGGTCATGTCGCAGAAGACGTTCGGCGACGGCGATGCCTACTATTTCTCGGCCAACAGCAAGACCGTCATGGGGCCGGTTGACGCGCTGTGGTCGCTGTTCTGCGGGTCGCCCGAAGCCGCCGCCGGCAAGGTGCCGGTGGTCAATGTGACCGGCTCCGAGAAAATCCAGATCAAGACGCCGCAGGGCACCTCAACCTTCTTCGCGCCCATCTTCGCCATCGCGCAATGGGTGGACCGCCCGGCGGTGCTGGGCGACCGGACGGTGCCGCCGCCTGCCGCGCGTGCGGCCCAGCCCGCCGCAGCGCCCGCGCCGTATGCGCCGCCGGCCAACCATGTCCCGCCGCCTGCTGCGGCGCAGGCGGCGAGCGCGGAAGCGTTGCCTTTTTGAGGCCGAAGCCGGGACGCGGTGCGTCCCGGCATCTTTCACACCATGCGCCAGGCGGACGCCAAGATGAGCCTTCAGGACGCGGCGGTGTTCCTCGCCTCGCAATGGCCCGTGTTTCCTTGCAACGCGCTCAAGAGGCCCGTTGTGGAAAATGGCTTCTACGCCGCGACCAAAGATGTCGAGGCCGCGCGGGCGTTGTTCCGCCGGCCAGGCGCCGCGCTGATAGGCGTGCCAACCGGCGCGGGCTCTGACCTTGTTGTCGTAGATTTCGACATCAAGCGCGGCGTGGATGGCTTGGCCTTCCTGCGCGACAACGAACACCGCCTGCCACGCACCCGCCGGCACAGGACCGCAAGCGGCGGCGTGCATCTCCTTTTCCGCCATCCCGGCGGCATCATCCGCAACAGCGCAGGCGCGCTTGCCCCTGGCGTCGATGTGCGCGGCGATGGCGGATACATCATCGTCCCGCCGTCCGAAGGCTACGAGATCACCGACGAGGCTATGCCCGCGGATATGCCGGGCTGGCTGGTTGCGGCCATGATGTCCATTCGGCCGAAGCCGGAACCAGTAGCGCCCGCGACCTATGAGCCGCGCCCGCTGCTGACAAACGATGGGACGCCTTGGGGCCTTGGCGCATTGCGGCGCGCTTGCGACGCCATCCGCAACGCGTCAGAGGGCGCCAAGCACGACACGCTCAACCGCGAAGCCTACTCCATCGGCGGCTTGGTCACGGGCGGCGATTTGCTGGAGGCGCCAGCACGCGCGGCCCTGGCCGATGCCCTCGGCGCCATCCGGCACCGCTGCGACGACTTCCGCGCGGCAGAGCGGACATTGATGCAAGCCTTCGCGTCCGGCATGGAAAAGCCGCGCCAGCCGCCGCCCGCCATGTCAGCGCGCCGCGAGCCTTTCGCCGATGCGTTCGCCCGCGTGGCTCGCGATGACACCGGCACCACCTACGATGCCGAGACGGGTGAGATCATCGAGGCGCCGCCACGGGCGGCAGCAGCGCAGCCGGCGGCGCGGTCGTTTGAGCTGGTTTGGTTTGACGACATCACGCCATGCCTAGACGCCCAGGACTTCGTCCAAGGCGTGCTGATCGAAAACTCGGCCGCCGTCGTCTATGGCGAAAGCAACGCCGGGAAGACGTTCTGGACAACCGACCTAGCGCTCCATGTGGCCGCCGGCAAGACATGGAACGGCCGCCGCGTGGAACAGGGCGGCGTGGTCTATTGCGTGCTGGAAGGCGGGGTCGGCTTCCGCAACCGCGTCACGGCCTGGCGCGGGACACACCAGCCGGACAAGCCTGTCCACTTCGCGGCCATTCAGGCCGGCATGAACTTGCTGCTGCCGGAAGCGGACACGCCCAAGCTGATCGCGGCCATTAAGCAAGCCGCCGAGCAGATCGGCGCGCCGGTCAAACTGATCGTCATTGATACCCTCTCGCGAGCCTTCGCAGGCGGCAACGAGAACGCCAGCGAGGATATGGGCCTGCTGGTGCAGAACATGGACGCCATCCGCCGCGAGACAGGCGCGTGCGTCCTGTTTGTCCACCACAGCGGCAAAGACCAAGCCAAAGGCGCCCGAGGCCATAGCCTGCTGCGCGCCGCCATCGACACCGAGATCGAGGTGAAGGCGACCGAGGACAGCCCGGTGAAGACCGCGACGACCGTGAAGCAGCGCGAGGTCAAAAAGGGCGAGGTGTTCCACTTCCAGCTTGAGGTGGTCGAGCTAGGCAAGAACCGCCACGGCGAGCCGGTGACGACTTGCGTGGTGGAAGCGCCGAGCGCCGAGGACATCGCCCAGGCCGAGGCGTCCGGCGGCGACCGGCTGGCCGGCGACCCAGCCGCCGCCCTTCGCGTGCTGACCAACCTTCTGGCCGCCTCGGGCATGGTCAGCCCCCATCCGGACATCCCGGACAATGTCCGGAGTGTCCCAGAGGCTTGGTGGGCTGATCGGTTCAAGACGGAAGCCAAGCCAGGCGCCTCGGACGACGCAAAGAGAAAAGCGTTTCGCCGTGCTGCCGATAAGCTGCTCGACAAACGCAAGATCGGGCAGGCCAATGGAAGGGTTTGGCTAGTATGAGCAGAAATTTAGAAAACCGGACATCGGACGGACATGCGGACAGGCATGTCCCAAAACCGGACGGACAGGACAACCCCATATGTAATTGGGGTTGTCCGTCCGGATGGCCGTCCGGATGGCCGGCTAGTCCGTCAGGACACTATGCGGTCCAGAAACGCCACCACAGCGCGCAGCTCTGCGATGGTGGCGTCGGTCTTGATGCGGTTGGCACGATACGACAGGACCTGCACATTGCCGGGCACGTAACCAAGGGCGGGGTTAATCCGGTCAAGGCTAGGGCTGTTTTCCCGGCCTTCATTGCCGCCGCCGAACTCCATTGGCATGCCAAGCGCCGGGCAAACGTCCGGCACCACGACATCGGCCGGAGTGATGGTGAAAGGCACGCCCTTGCGTTGAGCGCGTTCTTTGGCCTTCTGCCAAAGGTATTGCGCCGCATTGAGGCGCACGCGCGCGGATTGGCGTTGCACTTGCGCGGCGGCCTTCTCGGGATACTTCGCTCGGTAGGCCGCTTTCCGACGGCGCTCAACATCACGGTCAAAAGTTCGCGGCGTCGCTTTGCTGCCGCCAGCGTGGCGGAGGCGCTCTGCACGACAGGGTTTGCAATCGGGCTTGTAAGCGTTGCCATTATGGCGAGTGAACGAACTAAGCAGCTTTGTCTGGCCGCACGTGCGGCATGTCTTGGTATCCATGCTGCCATTATAACGGACGCGGGCAAAAATGACCATGCGTGTCCCGCGTCCGGTGTGCTGGTATGACCCCCGCCGAACTCGACGCCATCGCCTCTGGTTACGAGCGCCAATGGGGCATCGGCCGCCTGCCTCTGCTGGTGTCCGAGCAAACGGCGGCCCGCTTCCAGGCGGCGCTGGACATGCTGTCGTCCGATTGGCCGCCGGCTGGGCAGACTTGGGAAGCCGTGCGGGCCAGCATCGCCCGAGGCTGGGCGGCGCTGGATGGCGAGGCGCGCAAGCGTGGACATGAGCCGCTGCCGGGGCCGGTGGCCGAGGCCGAATGGGAACCGGGCAAGGTGTTCGGCGTGGCGCTCGACAACCACCACCGCCAGGCGCTCGACCTTCGCGCCAAGGCAGATGGGCGGGCGCATTACAGCGTCTGGACGGTGGCAGAGCTGGCGGTGCTGGTTCGGGCTATCCCGATCGTCAGCAGCATTAAAGACCTGTTCCCCGGCGCGGAGATCCTGCCGCCCAGGCTGCCGCCGGTCGGCAAGGTGCCGCGCGATGAGGTGCCATTCGGCGCATGGGGCGCGGGCGATCCGCCGGGCGATGCCGCATGATGCCGGCGCGTCCATATGGCCCAGCCGGAATGCATCGGGCGCCGTCGCGCTCTGAGCCCATTGTGCTGGCCACCCCAGGCGACCCCGCAGACACGCAGCGGACGGCGCTGGCGCTGCTTGCCGCCGGCTCGATCGACGAAGCGCACGCCATCCTCGCCAGCGGCGCCGATGCCGGCTTCGCCGCCTGCCGTATGGCCGCCGGGATGCTGGAGCGCGACCCGCCGGCCATAGGCGAGGCGAGGCGCATCCTGAAGGCAGCATTGGAACAAGAGGCCACGCCATGACCCAGGACACACCCCTTGCACGCCTTGTCTGGGTGACGCCCGACGCTGACCGGTTAGTCGCCTACATGGCGCGCGTGTCGGCGCCAGCGAACCAAGCCAACGACGCCACAGCGGCGCGGCTGATCGGGTATCTCATCCGGCATCGGCACTGGTCGCCGTTTGAGATGGTCAGCCTGTGCCTGGAGGTGAACACCACGCGGGATATCGGCAGGCAGTTGCTGCGGCATCGGAGCTTCGCGTTCCAAGAGTTCTCGCAGCGGTATGCCGATGTCGGCGAGTTGCCGCAGGCGCCGCTTCGGGAAGCGCGGCTGAAGCACCCGACCAACCGGCAGGCCAGCGTGCCGACCACGGACGAGGTGTTGGCGGTCTGGTGGAAGACCGCCCAAGAGGATGTCCGGGCGGCGGCAGAGACGGCGTATCAGATCGCCCTGGACTACGGGATCGCCAAAGAAGTGGCGCGTGCTGTGCTGCCTGAGGGGCTGACTATGAGCCGGCTTTACATGGCCGGCTCGCTGCGGTCCTGGCTGCACTTCTGCGATGTGCGGCGGGGCAACGGCACGCAAGCGGAGACGCAGGCGGTCGCTGATGCGGTTTGGTCCGTCATCAAGGCCGAATGCCCCGCCATCGCCGAAGCCTGGGAGGCGCAGCAGTGACCGACACCATCGTTGCAGCCGTTCGTGCCGACCTCGCGGAGCGCAGCGCGCGAGGCATCGCGAAGTATGGCGTCACCCTCGACCGCACCGACCTAAGCCGCGCGGACTGGCTGCGGCACGCTTACGAGGAGGCGCTAGACCTCGCGCTCTACCTTCGCCGCGCTTTGCGTGATGCCGAGCGGGCCGAAGTCACAGGCATCGAGTTTCGCGGAGGATGATCGCAATGGCCCGACGCCGCACCGCACGCACCATCCCCGAACCTGTCTTCGACCTCGGCCCGCAGATCCGGCACCAGCGCGGCGAGCTGGTGGTTGAAGACGCGCCTGACCCGGATGCGCCGAATAGAACGGTGCGGCGGTCACGGCACGAATGGGCGCCGGATGTGCTGCTGCGGAACGGCACCATCCATCAAGGCCATTACGACGCAGCCAAGCGGCTGCACGATGCATATGCCCTCGGGGTTATGGGCGCGCGGGATCGGCTGGCCGTCTATGTGGACAAGGCGGGCGCACCATCCGGCTATGCCGACGCGCAGCTTGCCGCCCTGACCGATTACCGGCAGGCCTGCCAGGCGGTCGGCATCGTCGCCATGTCGGCGCTCGACTGGTGTGTGATCAGCACGGGCACGGTGACAGGCTGGGCTGAGTGCAAGGGCTGGCCGGTGCAGCGAGCCCAAGGATATCTGCTGGCGGCGCTGGACCGGCTGGCCGAGCATTATGGCTTGACATGACTGCACGGTGTAAGGTAGGCAATTCACTAATTAGTATTCCTACGCCCGGAGCCCACAGGCTGCCGGGCGTTGTCGTATCTAGCCCATGAAGCGCCTCACCTCTGCGCCGCCCCGCCTTGGCGCTGCGCCGTCCCGCCTCGCCAGCCCGGCAACCGCAGCATCCGGCTTCAGCCGAGCCGATGGGCTGAGCAGCACGGCGCGGGGCTATGGCCAGGACTGGCGCAGGCTACGCGAGCGCATCCTAGCCGCTGAGCCGCTGTGCCGCTTCTGCTTCGAGGTTGGCCGCGTGACTGCCGCCACCGACGTTGACCACATCGAGCCCTTCACCGGCCTGCATGACCCGCGCCGGCTAGATCCTGCCAACCTT